>Ga0209450_10000176_pt1 | contig 35084 bp, 29 predicted proteins | sample FrelakmetLWP11LW_FD_187149 | JGI IMG/M metagenome (GOLD analysis project Ga0209450, IMG submission 187149) | Freshwater lake sediment microbial communities from the University of Notre Dame, USA, for methane emissions studies - LWP11 LW (SPAdes)... | ecosystem: Environmental > Aquatic >...
ATTGCGGCAACATGTCCTCTCCCACCATCCTCTTCATCCTGGACCGCCTGCGCAGGGCCGGCGCGCGCGGCCCTGCCGTCGCCCTGGGCTTCGGGCCGGGCCTGGCGGTGGAGGCCATGCTGCTGCGCTGAAGCGTGCCTTTACGCCCGCTTCACCAGCCGCGGGGCGGTGAGGATGCCGCAGGGGCGGAGCTGATCCTCATAGCCGAAATTCTCCCCGTCATTGCGCCAGGAGTACGGACCCCACCATCTCTCAAACGGGGTTAACCCCCACCCCACGCAACACGCGGCCCGGCGGAATCAAATTTCCTATTAGCGTGCGCGGCGCGCACACCGAGGTGATCGCCGCCTTTTGCTGCCTGGCCATTCCGTTCGGCCTCGTCGGGCGTCTGTTGCTCCTGCGCTGGCGCCGTGCCCTGCCGATCGGCCTGGTGCTGGCCGCCCTGGTTCTGCTCACGAGCTTTGGGGGGGGTGTGGTTCCGCTGGTACGAGCGACAAAACTACGGCGACCCGCAGTCGTCCAACCTGCCGCTGGCCACGGGCTTCATCCCGGTCCTGTTGATCGGAGCGCTGGCCGTGCTCGTGGGCGCGGTGATCGCCTGGCCCCTGTGGTCCGGCCTGGTGCGCGTGTTTCTCCCAGTCTCCCTATCCACAGCGCTCCTGGACTGGCAGCGCTTCCGGCCCGACTCAACGAGCAGCCTGGCCAGATAACCGCGACTCCGATAAGGTCGTGGTGATTCGAGCCCTATCGCCGGAGCCCATATAGACGGTATCGGACGCACCTTCGCCGGTACGCTGGGCCTGTTGGTGCAAGCAGCGCCGGCTCTGGAAGCATGTAAAGAGTGCGCCTCACGTAGTAGGTGCCAGGGATGTGTCCCGCACCGCTTGCTTGACGCCGGGCACCAGCGGCGGCGCCACGCTCAAGGTGCGGATGCCCAGTTTCAGCAGCGTGGGAACAGCGCCCAACTGTCCGGCCAACTCGCCGCACACTTCGACGGGGATACCACCCGCCTCCTCAACGATGATGCGCAGCAGCCGCAACACAGCGGGGTGGTCCTGAACGAAGTAATCGCTCACCAGCGGGTCTTCGCGCCCGGCGGCCATCGTGTACTGGGTGAGATCGTTGGTGCCGATGCTCAGGAAATCGGCGTAGCGGATGATGTCGGCCACGGTCAGTGCGGCGGCGGGCGTCTCGATCATGGCCCCCAACAGAGGCAGTTTTTCCTGACCCACTTCCCTGGCAACATCGGCCAGCCGCTGGCGGATCTGCGCGATGTCATCCACCAGAGTCACCATTGGCACCAGGATGTGGACCTCCTGTTCTCGGGAGAATGCCAGCAGGGCCCGCAGTTGCGTGGTGATCAGGTCGGGATAGCTCAGCAACAGGCGTACTCCGCGCCGCCCCAGCAGCGGGTTGTCTTCAGGAGGGAGTTTCAGGAACGGCACGGGCTTGTCGCCGCCCAGGTCCAGCAGGCGCACCGTCACGGGTTTGCCCCTCAGAGGCGCGAAGATATCCCTCAACTCCGCCAGGAGTTCCTCGCTTGTCGGAGGCACCTTGCGCGACAGGTAGAGTTGCTCCAGGCGGCAAAGCCCCACCCCCTCGGCGCCACAGTTGGCGGCGGCAGCGGCATCCTCGCGATCGCCGACATTGGCCATCACTTTGATCGGCGTTCCATCGGTGGTCCGGGCCGGTTCGTGACACCGGCGCTGGGACTCGGATCCCGCGGCTTGCAGATCTGCCACCTTCTGGCGGTAGCGTTGGCGCGTCGGCGAATCCGGCCGGATGATCACCTCACCGGCAAAACCATCCACGATGAGCCAGTCGTCCTCGGCGATCTGCTCGGTCACCTTCGGCCCCTGGGCCACGGTTGGAATCCCCATCCCTCGCGCCAGCAGGGCGGCGTGCGAGCCTGGGCCCCCGAATTCCACCACAATTCCCACCACTGATCGTCGGGGCAGCGCCACGGTGTCCGAGGGCAGCAGGCGGCGAGCCACGAGGATTCTCCCCTTGGGCATCTTCTCCAAGGGCGTGGTCTGGACGCCCGCCATATGTCGCAGCAACCGCTGCCCCAGGTCCGCCACATCCTCGGCTCGCTGGGACAGCGTCTGATCGGTCATGTCGCGGAACTTCCGCTCCCAACGGCGGAAGACGCGGGAGAGCGCGTGTTCGGCATTGACCAACTCCTCCACCTCCTGCCGGATCTCCTGGCGCAGGGTCGGGTCCTTGAGGATCGCGCCATGGGCCTTGAATACTGCGGCCAATTTCGCATCCACTCGCTTCTCCATCCGCCGGGTGGACGTCTTCAGGTCCCCCAGGACGCTCTCCATGGCCTGTTCGATGCGTGCCATCTCCTGATCCACCTGATCCTTGCTGATCTCGTAGGGTGTGGGCGCAGCCGCCAACCTTTCGCGATAGACAAAGGCCTGCCCCTCAATGATCCCCGGCGACGTCGCGCGTCCGACGATCCTGACATTGTGCGGCTGTTTGCTCATGGCATCCGGGCTGGCGACCAGCCTCGGCAGTTTCCACACCCCTGTTGTGGATTGTAGGTCTTTCGCTCACACCTGGCATCTGTCCGGCGACCTCTTCGGTGGTCCGATCGCTGGACCCGAGAGCGCAACTTTCATTCTCCAGGCTGATGAAGCATTCTGAATTCAGATCTGAGCATCTTAGATTTGAGATCCATCAAACCCCAAAATCCGTCACTCCATCGCTCGATGTTCAATGATCTCGGTCGGCTGGTTTCGGTCGTTCACCAGGACGACACGCGACTTATGTTCCATCACTTCGGCCGCCGTGGCCTGGACGAAGCTGAAACCCCACACCCCCGCCCCACGCAACACCCGGCCCGTCCGAATCAAAGTCCCTTGCGGCGGCTTTTACGACGAGGACGCGCGTACTGCTGAGAAAACAAACAAGGGCCGGTTGGTTGAAGAAGGAGGGGGGGAACCTTCTTCGGGGAATACCAAGCCGACCCAGGGCGGGGATTCTACCTCGCGGCTTACGCTCCACAAGCCTCTGTCGCCGGCGCCACATCGAAGCCGGAAGGGGGGCGTCCCAGCCCCTTGTGGCATGTCATTGGCCATGGCGCCTGCGGTGCCATCGGTTCTGCTTGATCGTGGCCGGGTCTAAACCCGCCGCCGCCAAGGCCGTGTCCCATGATCCGAAGAGCCTTCCTGCTGGCCTTCTGATGCAGTTCGGGGAAACGTCCCTGGCGTTGAGCGGCTCGCCGGCCTCCGCCTTGCGCCGTATCTCCTGGAGCAGCGTCTCACGCGTCCAAGGTTTGCGGAAACGACGAATGGCCGCCGGGTCCAACCCCGCCGCCTCCAAAGCGCTGTCCCAATTGCCGAACAGCGCTACACCCGCGCGCGAGACGGAGTTTCTCCCCACGGCCGCGTGGTTGACCGCGCCGCCCCGGGCACAGATCGACTGGATCGTTTGGATGACCAGCTCCTTCGTCCACCTGGGAACGCGCTTGGTCCAGCGCGCCGGGTCAATTCCAGCCGCTTTCAGAGCCGCTGCCCAGGAGCCGAACCAGTGTCTTGCTGCAGCCGCAAAGCCCGAGTCCTCCCTTGCGACGTCGGCAGCGTAGAGCGGGCGTCTTTCCGCTTCCATTTGCAGAAGATGCCGGATGATGGCCTCGCGGCCCCAGCGGCGATGGCAAGCGCACGATACCGGACCTGTATCCCGAGTTGTTCAAAGAACCTCTGACGCCGAAGAAAGACGAATGCTGCGAGATGGCGGGATGGGACCCTGAGCGGTATCCAGAGAAGAATGGTCATTGGTTCGAGCGACAGATTGGCAAGGCGATGGCGGAGGGCCGGCGCGTGTTGGCCCCGAATGGCATCGGGACGGTAGTCTTCGCGCACAAGTCAACAAGCGGCTGGGAGGCCGTGCTTCAAGCGTTGATCGACGCCGGGTGGACGGTTACCGCGTCCTGGCCAATCGACACGGAGATGGGATCACGACTACGCGCGATTAACTCGGCGGTACTAGCCTCGTCAATTCACCTCGTCTGTCGCCCAAGAGAAAACCCCGATGGCTCGTTGCGGGCAACGGAAGTTGGCGACTGGCGTGAGGTGCTGGCGGAACTGCCGAAGCGTATGCACGAATGGATGCCGCGACTGTCGGAAGAAGGGATCGTCGGTGCGGATGCGATTTTCGCGTGCCTAGGGCCAGCCCTTGAAGTCTTTTCTCGCTACTCGCGTGTCGAGAAGGCGAGTGGGGAGCAGGTGAGCCTTCGCGATTATCTGGAGCAGGTGTGGGCGGCGGTGTCGCAGGAAGCGCTGCACATGGTATTCGAGGGAGCCGACGCGAGTGGTTTTGAGGAAGATGCCCGGCTTACGGCGATGTGGCTATGGACCCTAAGTACAGGGAATGGCCAGTCCGCGGCCGGCGATGCAACCGATGAGGGCGGTGGCGATGCGGACGACGAGGACGGTGGCGGCGGCAGGGCCGTCGGCGGGGGTTACACACTGGAATACGACGCAGCCCGGAAGATTGCTCAGGGCTTGGGCGCGCATTTGGAGGCCCTTGCTTCCGTTGTGGAGATCAAGGGCGAGACTGCTCGTCTCCTGCCTGTGACGGAACGAACAAAGGCTCTCTTTGGAAAGGATGAGGCAGACGCCCCGGTAGGCCGCAAGAAGAAGACGAAGCAGATGATGTTGGCTTTCGCGGAGGAGCTGCAGCAGGCCGAAGCCATCGACGGCGAGAAAGACGAACTGCACATCGACGAATGCCAGAGGCGGCAACTCGGCGAGTTCGTCAAGCGCACGGCGCGGGACGTGAAGGAGTCAGTCTGGCGCAGCTACAAGTGCCTGCTGCTGCTGGGCAAGGACAACGAGATGCGGAAGGTGGACCTCGGTTTGGTCAACTCCAGCCAAGCCGCCACGCTGGTCGAGGTGATCCTCAAGCGGCTCCGCGAGGACGGGGACATCGAAAAGAGCATCAGTCCCAACTTCCTAGCCCGCAAATGGCCGGGCTTCAAGGAGTGGAGCACAAAGGCGGTTCGGGACGCATTCTTCGCGTCGCCGGAGTTCCCCCGGCTGCTCAACGCCGACGGTGTGAAGGAAACCATTGCCCGCGGTGTGAGTCAGAACATCCTCGCCTACGTGGGGAAGCGGCCTGACGGTCACTACGACCCGTTCATCTTTGAGCGGGAGATGTCGCTCCAGGAAGTCGAGATTTCCGACGACGTGTTCATCCTGACGGCGGAAGAAGCCAAAAAGCACATCGAGCCGCCGAAGCTGACCGCCGTGACCATCACGCCGCAGGAAGCGCGCGTGAAGCCGGGTGCGCATGTCACCTTCCAGGCCCGTGGTGCCGATCAGCATGGCCGGCCGATCGCGTTGCCAAGCGTGTCTTGGTCCGCGAAGGGCGGCGCTATCGACGACAAGGGCGCTTACAAGGCCGACAAAGAAGAAGGCGAGTTTCTGGTTGAGGCGACGGCCGGTGGGCTGACGGCGCAGGCGAGAGTCACGGTCACGAAGGAAGACGCCCCGCCGCCTCCCCCTCCGCCAAAGCCCGAAGCCAAGACGATGCGGTGGACGGGCGACGTGCCTGCTCAGAAATGGATGAACTTCTACACGAAGGTACTGGCTAAGTTCGCCACTAGCGGCAAGCTCAAGCTCAACGTCAGCTTTGAGATAACGCCAGATGGCGGTTTGCCGCCGCACCGGGTCGATGAGACCAAGGCGACCTTGCGCGAACTGGGCCTTGACGACGAGGTACAGGCTGGCGGATGAGCCCTGGCCGGCCGTGGTGAAACCGTATGGGACACATCCGAATCGGCACGCTGCCTGACACGCCGCGTTGGCGCGCGGTCGTTGGTCTGCTCACCGATGAACAGGTGGGCACGGGGGCTGTTGCCAGCGCGACGATGGACGCCGCGGGTCCGCCTGTACCTGTGGGGCCAGCCAGAGGGCACCATAGGGGCGAGCACAAATGCCGCCGAGCGCAGTCTCAGGTGTCAGACGTGGCCTTGCGCCGCTGGCTTGGAAGCGCAGCCAAGGCCACCCAACCCGCAATTTCCTCAGTCCTTCGCATCCCCGCTGCGGTCCAGTTCACCAAACGGCCGGCCAATGGCGTCGTTGTCGCCCAAGGCTGCAAACAGCAGGGCAATTGCCGTCTGGCCGCAGAAGTCGATGGTGGGCGGGCCTGTGATCGGGCCCAGCATACGGGCAACGTAGTGCTCCACCTCCGGGGCCTGGCGCGTCGCGTCCGGTCCGTCGGCTGTCCAGCCTTTGCCCCCGGCCGCCCGGTTGATCAGGCTTCCGCTTGTCAGATGGCTGAACAGGGCGGCCAGGCCCATACAGCAGCGCCAATCGCCGCGCCACCATGTGCTCGTGATAAGCACGCCGGCGCGGTCACGCCGGGCCAGGGCAAGCACCCACGGCGGCTTGTCGATGCACAGGGCCTTCACCAGTTCGGGCGCTGTGGCGAACCCAAGCGGCAGTTTCTCAAGGGTGGAGTGGACCTCATGCACATCCCCGACCTGCGACGGCAGTCGTTGCCGCTTCACGTTCATGGCAATCGCCGCCTGGGCCCGTATGGCAAGCCCGATGGACGTGATGATGGGCTGGGTGTCCTTCCATCGATAGCGCAGGCCGGACGGCGCTCTGGCCGCGATGAAGAGTCCGGCCTCCGACCGTGCGAACAGTTCAAGGGTGATTTCGGTGGCTTGCATCTGGGCCTCCCTGGGCTGCGTCTCTCTTTCCCCCGGCGGCCGCGCGGAGGATCAGCCGGTAAACATGACGGTTGGGCACGTAGTCTTGGAAAAACCGCCGATCATCATCGCCCAATGCCCGACACAGGGCGGCCGCCACTGCGGGGCTGCGGCTCATGCCGGCCTCGCAATGGACAACGATCGCGCGGATGTCTGCCCGGTGTTTCAGTACGAACCCCCAGATGGCCTGCGCGTCGTCGGCCGTCATAAGCCGAATCTCGGGTGGGGTGCGGAACCGGGATGAGGGCTCCGCATCATGGAAGGCCACTTGGAGAACACCGCGGCACAGACGGTTGGCGCGTATTGCCGGCGGTCGCGACCGCGGATCGCTGATCGAGATGATGATATGGGACACGTCCAGGCCCATGGCTGCGCCGTCTTTGATTCCCTGCCGGTCGGTCACCACGAAATTCATGTTCACAAAGGAATATACCCCCGGCGCGCGGTTTTGCTCCCAAACTGACGACTGTATGTCAGGGTCCCCAGATGTTGGAGCTGGCGCGGTCCAGTCGGATAGCCATCGGGCGGACACCGGTCCCGCCAGACCGCCAGCCGGGCCCGGCGCTGCTGGCGGTCTGATCGTTGAGGTATACGCCAACGCGATGTAGGCTTGGCGAGTAATTTGCAGGGGTATCCTGCTACGTAAAGGGACAAATTATGGGTGAAAACAGCCAGCGTGCGTTGTGCGGCGCTCTTGCGATTCTCTTCTTGTCCGCGGCTACGCGGCCAGCATGGGCAAAGTTTGGTCCGGCCACACTGCCAACGTCGTTGACGGAGGTGCGGGCGGCTGCTGACAAGGGAGACCCGGCAGCCCAGTGTCACTTGGGTGCGATGTACGCGGAAGGTCGCGGCGTTCCAAGGGACGACAAGCTCGCCGTGGAGTGGTTCCGTAAGGCCGCTGATCAGGGCGAGGCAACGGCTCAGTGTTGCTTGGGTGCGATGTACGCGGAGGGTCGCGGTGTTCCAAAGGACGAAAAACTGGCGGTGGAATGGTTCCGTAAGGCCGCCGATCAGGGCGAGGCCAGAGCTCAGTGTTGCTTGGGCGCGATGTACGCGGAAGGTCGCGGGGTTCCAAAGGACAACAAGCTGGCCGTGGAATGGTACCGCAAGGCCGCCGACCAGGGCGAGGCCAAGGCTCAGTACATCTTGGGGTGGATGTACGCGGAAGGTCGCGGCGCTCCGAAGGACCAGAAGCTGGCCGTGACGTGGTACCGCAAGGCCGCTGATCAGGGCGAGGCTAAGGCCCAGCTTAACCTGGGTGTGATGTACGCGAAGGGTAACGGGGTTCCCAAGGACGACAAGCTGGCCGTGGAGTGGTACCGCAAGGCCGCCGACCAGGGCGACGCCAAGGCGCAGCTTAATTTGGGTGTGATGTACGCGGAAGGTCGCGGCGTTCCCAAGGACGACAAGCTGGCGGCGGATTGGTTCCGTAAGGCCGCCGATCAGGGCGAGGCCATGGCCCAGCACAACCTGGGTGTGATGTACGCGAAAGGTAAGGGCGTTCCAAAGGACGACAAGCTGGCGGCGGATTGGTTCCGTAAGGCCGCTGATCAGGGCGAGGCCACGGCTCAGTGCATCTTGGGGGGGATGTACGTGGAAGGTCGCGGAGTGCCGAAAGATCTGATCCTGGGCTATGTCTGGATCAGCCTTGGCGCGGCTAACGGGTCTGAAGGCGCCAAGGAAAGCCGAGACAGCATAGAGAAGCTCATGACAAGAGACCAGATTGCCGAGGCCCGGAAGCTGGCCAGAGAATACTGGGAAAAGCAGCAGTCGAAGTGATGCTGTCATGCAGGGTCCGCACAAGCACGGCGGGCCCTGCGTAGTTGCTTGCCCTCGCAGAATACTGGGCTATGTGTACGAAACTGGTGCCGGGGCAATGACCGGCGTGCGGGAGACGATGGGGATCAAGGCGCGGGGGGACGCGGGCAGCTATCTGGCACGTCGCGTTGCGCTCATTGAACGCGACCCCCACCCCGCGCAACGCGGGGCCCGGCGGAATCGAGTTACCTAGCAATTAATCTGCGATTAGCCGCATCATTTCCCAATAAAATCTGACGCACCCGTTCATTGGTAAGACCATATCTATCTGCTAAGGCCTGAAGAGTATATTTCCCTGTTGACCTCAACTTGCATATTTGGTCATCCCTACTCTTATTTCTCATACCGGCTAAACGGAATTTTATCCCAAATTTTTGTCTGCTTCTCCGAATCGCCTCGTGACCAACTCCGATCATTGCGGCTATTTCTGCATCGGTCTTAAACTTATGTTCTCTTTCTTGGCGGAGAAAATCCTCTAATTCCATTGCAAATTTTGCCTTCACTAATCTCGCTGTACGCGAACCCTTTTTCTTGTATCTTTTTCCGCATTTTCCGCGCATCGCAGGATCCTACCATTCTCGTTGCTTCAACGCTACTTCGCGCGGTTTACTGAGCCTCCGGGGTCATGCACACATATCCATAATGATGGCATACCGGATGTTATAGCAGTCGCTGCTCGCCCCCGTGCAACATTCCACCGAACATCGCTTGACATCCATGAGTGCCGAGGAGTAAGGATTCCCAATAGGAGGAAGCCTCCGGCAAGTGGAGATTTGTGCAGAATAATAAGTTTGGCGGCGGAGGTTTCCCGTGTTTGGGTGCGTCAACAAGACGCCCTCCTGTTCATCCGCCGCTGTTGTGAGTCTCATCATGACACGTTTCCATCGCAGGGGTTACTCTCGCACCAGCAAGCACGGCGTGTCACATTACGTGTCCGAGACGACCGTACATCGCGACAACTGGAACCGTGCGTCCTACAGCTACGCGCCGACCTCGCGGCGGAGAGACTTATTCCTCGAGCGGTATCCTGAGTTCACCAGCACGCGACGCGTTGCGGCATGCTTCGTCAATCCAAATGCAACGTGTCCCGTCTGTGGCGAGCGAGTCTTTTACTACCAAAACGAAGATGGCAGTCGCGTTTTCTTCGATGAGCTGGGACCTCCCTGGCCGAAGCACCCCTGCACGGACACGCGACTGATTTCGGCCCCATTCGCTGGAACTCAATTGGGCCTTACTTTTGGCATCCGCAGCCAACCGGCTATTGCGGAGATCATGACGTGGCAGAAGGATTGCGGTACCAATTTTGAATCTGAGTTCGCGGCAAAGTATGGGACGAACCCATGGCCGCTCGCCATTATTGTGAAGCGGATGAAAGGCGGAAAGCAGGTCTTCGTTGAAGCCAAGCTGCTGCGGCAGGGCCGACCGACGAAAGTCTACCTGTCATGTCGAGCCCTGCCGAGGTGCTGCACGAAGAAATTTCTCATTGCGGTGCGCAAGCGGAAGATCAGCTTTATCGATACAGCAACGCTGGCTCCCGTCGAGGTCGCGATCAAGCGATATCGCGGGGCTACGCCGTTTTTGGATGCAATGGACGAAACGGATACCGACGAAAGATAATGGCGGTTCACCGTCTTCTCCCGATTCCCGGTGCGCCCGGGCTGCCATCGCAACTGCTTCGCACAGGTCATCCATAGATCAGTCTCCTTGTCCGTGTCCCATATTGGGACCGCGCAGGCATATCCGCAATGACCTGCGTTGCGCCAGGCATCACAGGCGCGCACCGGCTGGGCCGCCGGGTTTCAGCCCCCGGTGTCAGGCCGAATCGTGCAGGTACCGCCATCCGAACAGGAAACGAGTACCGGCCGCCCGCTCACGAACATCTGGGGCGGCAGGACGCCTTGGTCGTCGTCGCGGTTGATGCGAATCTCGCCGCCATCGTGAATCTCTACGATCTCGCGTCGGGACACCCGCAGGGCCAAGTGCCAGGTCCCCGTGCGCCGGTGGGCCAAGCGCTCGTGGAACACCTTCAGGGCATAGGTGATGGCCTCTTCACGGGTGAGCCCCTGCGGCATGGGCAGCCGGCTGTAAACGGCGCACATGACCCGCATCGTCAGAGTCATGGGTATGGGTTCGTCGAGGTAGCATTTCCAGCCCGCCTCATCCTGCCGCCGGGCCTCTTCCAGTTCCGCCGCCGTGATCCCCAGCACGGGGATGACGGCGAAGATGCGCTGCAGGGGCAGGCAGCCCTTCTCCAGAGCCTCGATCTGGCGAAGTGTCTTCTGCCGGTCGCCAAGGCCGGCGCGGCGTGAGAGGTCAACGATGCGAAGGCCGGCCGCCAGGCGTTTCTGCTTCACCAGTCGGCCAAGGTTCGGGATCATCATCGGATGGTTCTCCTTCTTCCAGGTGTGGGCCGGGCGCACATCCGGCCCGGTGTCTACATGGGGTCACCGGCTCTAAGGCCGGGCACACGGGCACGAGCATCGAGGTGGGAACAGCCGGAAGGAGGGGCCTGCCAGAAACGAGCGAACCGTGTTGCCGCATGCCGGATTTGCCGGCCGGGCCACATCGCTCCCGCGGTGCAACCGAACAAGTCGGTCACAGCGGGCTGGCTTTGGCACCTTACCCATCGGGCAGGTTGCCGCGCGATCATCGGGCCAGTGCCCTAACGCGCTCTCGATGCAATTAAGCATTATACAGGGAAAGGCCATCTTGCGATAGTGGGTCCTTGGAGATTTGCGGTGCTTACGCCGTGCGGGTGGAAAGGAGGGTGTCCCGGCAGGGCAGCGAGGGGCGGGGCCTCGCGCCGTGGCCATCGGTCGGGCGATGGGGACGACGTCGCACGCCCAGTCGAGACTTACCGGCGGAACATCGGAGACGAAATCGCAAAGAAGGACTTGTCGGATTTCACTGCGGCGCATGTGCTGATGGGTGGTTTCCCGTGTCAGGACTTCAACACTGCTTGGCCGCGCTCGCCCAGCACATCGACGGGACCGGGGGCTCTTACGACGTTGCGCCCTCAAGGCGAGAAGCGAAACTGCTCGTCTCCGCCAGTTCCATCTCCGCCGCCTCCACTAAGGCAGGGTCGGCATCCGCGCGCGGCTTGATCTTGAGGTCCGCGTACTCGCTGAAAGACAGTCCGGTTCGCGCCATCGTCATCTCCCTGGCCGTTGCGCCGGGCACCACGCCCGTCTAACAGGTAATTTCCTGGCCGGGGTCGATTTGTAAAGCCAATTTAGAAAATTGTCTCTGGCGACCATGCACCAGGTCCAGCCGGACGTCAGATTGTGGCAATCAATGTCCGCGGATATGCTGTAGCGCATGTTGCGTTACCGGGATACAGGTTCGGGCGGGGCGGGCGTGTGCCCAGGTAACTGGTTCGACCGACATCTCGTTGAGGGGATTCGGTCGTTTCGCGGGCAATTTGGGTTCTCTCGGTATAAGGCCCTGCGTAAGTACGCGACTGTGATCCAAGGGCTGGCCCGTAACAACCGTGTGGTCAATCTGGTGCTTGGATCGAATCCAACTGACCCCCTCACGGTGCAGGATTTGACAAACACATTCGGCTTGCTGCAGGGGGGCGCGAATTCGCACCTGACTGTTGTCACCTATTCCAACGCCATCTTCCATCCGAAGGTCGCGCATGTTGTCGATGCTGGGGGTATCGGGCACGCCATCGTTGGTTCGGCCAACCTGACGGAGCAGGCCTTTGGCAAACACGTTGAGGCATGGGTCGAGATCGATCAGGGCCACGAACTAACCAATGGCCCACTCAACGACATCATCGCCGCGATTGATCGTTGGTACACGCTCCATGAAAAAGGCGTGTACCAGATCCTGGGCGACGCCGACATTGCTGCTCTGCTTTCGCGAGGGTTGATCGTTGATGAAGCAGCGCGTCGAGCCCGCCGCGCAGCCGCCCGCGAAGCAGGTGGAGGCGGCGGCGGAGCTGGCGGTCGAGGCGCTCGCCCAACGCAATGGTATGCTCCTGGCGCTGAGGACGAAGAGGATCTGGAAGCCGAGGACGTTGAGCCCATTGATCCTGAGGATGAAGAGGCAGATGAAGAGGCTGCGCCCGAACCTGCTGGTGCGGGACCGGCACCCGCTCCAGGAAGGCAGATCGTCCATCGTTGGAGCAAGCGGCTTTCCGCAAGCGATGTGAACAAGAATGATCAGAATGAGCGGAATCTGATCTCCCTTGGCGTCGGAGGACGGGAAGGAACGACTGTTCGTGTGATGCGCGACATCAATGACATCCGCGATAGGATGATGCCGGGCGAGAACTGGCAGCCAATTCGCATCAGCGGTGAGGACGCAGAGACCGTAACCCTACGGATCGAGGTGCGGTTGCCGGGCCAGCCGATGCGTGTACACCAGCTACAGGTTGTGCATGCGCCGCACCGTGGCTCGGGCCAGCACAACTATCACACATCAATTCGTTGGGATGCCGACCTCGCGCAGCGACTTCGGTCTGCTGCCGGCAATGGCTACGTCGGCCAGTGGGCCACGCTCGATAAGTTCGATTCCGATGAATACGCCCTCACGATCACAGCGGATCGCCCGAATCCCAGGACGCTGGGGATGGGCGTCTAGCGTTCAAATCGCCAGAGGCGTAGTCGCTGACGAGCGCACTCCAACACCGGAAATACATCGCCTAGCTCCGGCTTCGCGGCAAGCAGGAGATCATTCGTTGCCTCAATAAGATTGTCATTCTTGTCGAGTTGCCCGCCGTTCGCCCTGCAAACCTTGTCCAACTCTCGTAGTCGCTTGCCCAAGGCGACCATAGGAACCATGACCCGCTGAATCTCCGAAGGCACGAGTTCCAAAACGCCGCCGCCATAGTTTCGCCCCTCGATCTCCGCCGAAAGGAGCGTCGCGGAGTTATGGAAGCTGGCGACGAGGTCGTTCATCTGCTGGCTGAACCGGGGCTTCATGTCGCCGCGGTAGACGGTATCGGTGGTAAAGACACCCGCTTCGTTGATCAGCAGGCGATGGTGCTGGTGAGATCTCTTCGTCAACATCAGTCTGCCGAAGACGATGCCGGGCACCCTGAACCACGGCTCGCGGATGCGGCACTTAAACCGGGTCTGTAGTTTCTGTTCCTCCCCTAGCCTGATGTACCTAGCAGGTCCGGCAAACGCACGCGGGTCTGGCTTATCCGAACCGAAATCAAGTAGCCATGCCTTACGCCCCGAAGCCGTTGTGCGTCCGTGGTCGGCATGCGTGTAGACCAAGCCGGGGCAATCGACCGTCTTCGACATCAATGGGCGAGCCCACTTGCGAAGGTCGAATTCTGCCAGAATATCGTTTCCAACAGTGAAGTAGTCATTGGCCCCGGTGACGATGGAAACGCCGAGAGTTGCCACGGTTCCCATCGACTCAACGTACTCTCGTTGACGGACCCAATCATAGGCCTGTCGTTCGGTGTTGGTCAGAAGGAAAAGTGTCCACGAGTCCCTCGAACAGGGAATGGAATGGCACCACTGTCGGCCGTTGCCGCCTGAATGATCGACAATGGTGACCTGGCGTTCCGTGGCTTTCGTTGCGCGGCGGCCGCTGACCACTATCACGTCCTGCAAGATCTCGGGGAACGAGTCGCGTGGGTACAGATCAAGCGTCAGCTGCTCGAAGTGGCTAATGAGGTTCTGTCGCACCAAGCCAGCACTTTTGATCGAGAACAATTCCGCTGGCAAGACGATCGCGAATGCTCCCCCAAGCTCGAGACGGGATAGGGCAACGAGTACGAAGGGAATCCAAAGGTTGGCGACCCCATCTATCCCCATCCCCAATGCATCAAGTACGAAATCGGCGTCGGCCCGAACCTCGGGAGGCACGAATTGATAACGGACGAAGGGTGGGTTTCCAAGGATGACGTTGAATGTCTCGTCGCAACGTCGAGCCCATGAAAAGAAGCTGTCGATCTCGACGTCGCCTTCGACCTTAGCGTCAGCGAGGGTGGCCGAGCACTTGCTCGCCTCCGGCCCTAGAATCTCGATGCACTTGAAACGGGTGTCGCGTCGTGACCAAGGCATCCCCTTGGGCATGAAACGTGCGAACGCACCGTCCCCAGCGGAAGGCTCCAAGATGCGCACCTTGGATCGCCTCCCGATTAGTTCGGCAATCCGTCCATAGCACGCCGCGACAAGCCTGGCCGAGGTGTAGTACCCGCCACGGAGCTTGTCAGCGGAAATGTCCTCTATGAGCTTCATGTCGCATCCATCTACGGTTCGCGTCGATCCAAAAACACCGTTACGACGAGTCTACCGGCTCAGCTGCGCTCCGGCAACGAATGGCCCCACAACCTCTTACGCCGCCGCGACGATTTCCCCAAGTGCCAGGTGAATGCGAAGGCTTGCACTCGCGCTGCGCTCGGGTCCTGCACGGCGACGCCGAAGTCCTGGCATCCGCGCATTTGTATGCCCAAGTATACCGCCTTTCGTACGAGCGTTTATGTCGCCGCCACAGCTTGTCGCTTGGCCTATTTTCAGAGGAGGCATGTCATTGGCCATGGCGCCTGCGGTGCCATCGGTTCTGCTTGATCGTGGCCGGGTCTAAACCCGCCGCCGCCAAGGCCGCGTCCCATGATCCGAAGAGCCTTCCTGCTGGCCTTCTGATGCAGTTCGGGGAAACGCGGCCGAGAGCAATGCCGCACATGGGATGAATGCACGGCATGGGCAGCGGTCGTGCCCTAGCGGTAGAGGCCGGTGTGACAGATAATCGCTGGGCTTGGCTGACCATTGGCCAAGTAGACAGGAGCGTGGTATGTCGAAACTGACGACGAACCAAATACGGGAGTTGGCGCGCAAGATCGTGGGCTCGCGACCTGGCGGCATCCGGTACTCGGAACTCGTACAGGAGATAGCTGGCCAGTCATCCGAGACGCCTGTGAACACCATCCACGGTTCGACGTGGGACTTGGCCACCCGCTTCCCGACCGAGATCATCAAGCCGAGCCGCGGCCTGTTTCAGCCAGCGTCGGCTCAGACGACGCCGCCCGCCCCGATCACGGTTGTCGATGAGGAAGTGGAGGCCGGGTTCTCCGAGACCGACTTCTACGAGCCATTCGCAGAGTGGTTGAAGAACGACCTGGACGAGGTGACTGTCGTGTCTTCCCTGGGAGGCGCGGGGCTTAAGACGAAGTGGGGTACACCGGACGTCGTCGGCGTCTATAAGCCCACGGCATCCAACTTGATCAAATTCTCGCTGGAGATTGTCTCGGCCGAGATCAAGATCAGTCCGCAGGCGCCAGTGGTCGCCTTCGGCCAGGCTGTTGCCTATCGCCTATTCTCAACCAAGTCCTACGTCGTCATGCCGAGTTCATTATCAGAGGAGGATTTGAGCCGCCTCGAATCGTTGTGCATGCTTTTCGGCCTCGGGTTGGTCATCTTCGACCTGGATCTCAAAAACCCAGAGTTCAGGATTCGCGTCCGCGCACAGCGGTACATCCCAGACATGTTCTACGTGAACGAGTTCGCCGACCGGCTGCGCCAGCACAGCAGCGAGGTCTTCGAGCACCTGTTTGCGTAGCGCATCCCACCGAAGCCAACTGTGACATTTGGCTTCGCCCGACCAGAGGCAACGACGAAATAACCCGCGGGTCGGAGGCAGGCAGAGACTCAGAGACTTTCGCCAAAAGAGCCGCCCGATGACCGCCGCCTGCCGCCCGGCGGCGTGTCTCTCCGCCCGGCGGAAGAGACCATCTGCAACCGCGACGATCGCTAAACCCTTGTCGGAGTTGGCGTAGAAACGACAACGCCGAGGCTTGTGGGCCTCGGCGTCATCCGTTAACCGTAGGGCCTCGATTGCTCGAAGCCCAAATTCAAGTAGCGGGGGGAGGATTCGAACCTCCGACCTCCGGGTTATGAGCCCGACGAGCTACCAGGCTGCTCTACCCCGCGATCGTTATTCAATATTCTACGGCCTCGCCCACGGACGTCAAGCGCAGCGGCCAGTTGAAATCCGCGGATACTCAGATGGCCGCGGGGCGGCGACTCACACTCAACCCCTGCCGATTGATCCGCGTCTGATACAAATTGCCCATCGAGCCCGGCTGTGCGGCCCGCTCGGCCAGCAATTTGCGCAGGCGCTTCGCCTGGGCCGGATCCTTACACAGAAAATACGCAAATCCGCCGCCACCGGCGCCGGCCAGACCGGCGCCAACATAGTGCTGGCGCATCTCCAGCATCAGTACGTCAATAAACGGTGTGGTGCTGCCGGGATACAGGTCCTTCTTGATGCGCCAGTATCGCCCGATCTGCTCGGCCGCTGCAGTCCATTGTCCCTTCAGTAAAGCGCTGCGCAGGGCGGCCGCACTGGCCTTTAATTCTTCGGCCAGCAGCAGCATGGCCGGCTCGCGCCCCAGCCAGCGGCCCATCACGCGCCGCAGGATATCGCGGGCCAGACGCTGCTGGCCGGAATAATAGACCACCAGGCGCTGCTCCAGAGCTTCGAGCTGCTGCTCGCTGAGCGCAAGCTGCTCGATGCACGGCCGCTGCGGAATGCCGGCAGCGGTTTGCGTGCTCTTGACGCCCCCGATAATCCCACCCACCTGGTCCTGCCATCCGCCGCCGGTGCTCAGGCGCTGCTCCAGCAAAAGCGTCTCCTGCACCAGTTGCGCCTGGCTGGCCGGCCGCCCCATTGTTTCGTGCAAGGCGGCCAGCAGCGTCGCCGCCAGGATACTGCTGGTGCCCAGGCCCGAACCCTTGGGCACGCGGCACTGCGTCGAGATCACCAGCCCCGCGCCCAGGCGGCGCATCAGCCGGCGCACGTCGGCCTTGTGATCCAGCAGGCCGATGCTGCTCAGGGCGACCTTGTGCAGGGCGAACGGGTCGCGCACGTCCACGCGGGCATCCAGGCGTGTCATATCCAGGCGCTGACCCAGATCGTGACTTTCCAGGATCAGCCTTGGGTGGGCCGTTGTGCGCACCGTCGCTCGCACGGGCGGGGCATCGTCCAGATCAATCGCCACGTTGACCACGTGCCCGCCGCGCTCATAGCAGTAGGGGGGTGTGTCCGTCCAGCCGCCGGCCAAATCCAGCCGCACGGGCGCCGACGCCTCCGCCAACGTGTTGGGCTGAAGGCGCCGGACTGGTTCCAGGGCAACGCTGTCCGCACCTGCGCCCATCTCGCTGGCCACGGCGATCCGCTCAAAGGCGCTGCGCATGGCTTGCTCGATACCCTGGCGAGCCGCGGCCGGCTCCGGGTGGTCCGGCCGCTGCAACAGTTGCGCCGCACACCACATGGCCCGTGACTGCCGCAGCGCAGCCTGCGGATGGGCCGGGCTCTGCTGGGCAAAGCGCGAAAGCAGACTGCACGAGGCCTCGTAGGCCGCCGCAGTGGAATAATGCCCCAGCAGTGAATCCAGCGGGCGGTCTTCGTCATGGGCAATCGCGGACAAAGCCGTGCTGGTTTGCAGATGAGCGGCCACCACCTCACGATGCTCGATGAGTCCCTGGGGGTCGGCCTGTTCCAGCAACATCGCCATCGAATAGCGTGGGCCCTTGGCCCAGGCGTGTATCGTCTTGCGATCGGCCGGCTTGTCGCTGGCGATCCACATGACCGATCCGGCGCGGTCGCGGTGGGTTGTGGCCGGAAACACGCGTGCGTTCCACAGCGTGCGCTGCTCGGCGGCAATGCCCGACCAAAGCTGACCGGGGGCGATGCGGTGGCGGCCAAGCCACTGGCGAATATCGTGGTTCAGAAACTGGCAAGTGCCCTGATCAAATCGGCCCTTGAAATCATCGCTCACGCCACAGAGGACCTGCGCATAGAGGCGCCGGCCGGCGCTGTCGCGCACGGGCACCTGGAACAGCAGCAGATTTTCGTCCAGGCGAATAGGCTCCTGCACCGCCAACACCTGGCTGACGACGCTGCCGGCGCGAATGCGGCAATCGCCGGCCAGGATACTGTGCTCGATCACCGACCCTGGACCGATCGATCCGTTGCCGCCGGGCCCATCCAGCAAGGCGCTATGGTAGACGCGCCGGCCTGGCTCCAGTGGCCAGTCGCTGTGGGCCAGCACGTTCTGCTGAAAGAGCTCCGCGGCCGGAGACGAGTTCTGACCCACCATCGCCTCACGAAACTGGCGCGTCGTGCCCAGGTGCAGAAATTCGCCGTCAAGCTGCATGACCCCAAAGGCAGTGCCATGAAGGGCGCTCCACAGCCTGCGCCGAACCAGCGGATCGGCGCCGCTGCTGAGGTATTGCTTCGGCGACGTGGCCCCGGCCAAGGCGGCGGTAATGTCATCGTAAAGATCGAGCTGTGCGGGGGACTTCTGGTCCAGCCCGGCGGTCAGCTTGGCCGCGGCTGTCTTCGTCGAGCCGCGCAGGCCCGCCAGTTCGGCCAAGATGCGCGTGTGCGGCGGATCAAAGAAAAGAAGGCCGGTGTCGATCAGCACGCGATTCTGGTCGTCGGTAGCGCCCAGTTGTCGCATTTGTTCCACGGGTGCCTTTTGCAGCGTGTGTTCGATCCGGCCGGTTTTGCTGGTCACAAACACACCATGGCCCCGACCCAGCTCGGCATCCACGCGCATGCTCAGGGCCGTGACGCCAGCCGCCGGCGCCGAGACGTGGCGATGGTCAAAAAGCAGAAACACGTCGCCGGCCAGCACCAGCATCCCCGGGCCCAGGCGCTCGGGCAGACCCGCCAGGGTGATATAGAGATGGTCAAAGAGGGTGGAGACCTGTCCGTCGGGACGCAACAGCGGCAAGGGGGCGAAAATCTTGCCCAGCGGCGAATAGGCCGGCAGTCGCTGGCTGGCGCCGCCGCTGTGAATCAGCAGGATACGCAGACCCGCAAACGAATCGGCGGTCAGGCCATGCTGCGCGACCAGTTGCCGCAAGACGCCCAGCGTAGCGCCGCCGCTGCCGGCGCGGCGGCCGGGTGGGTCTGCCACGACGATACTCTTTTGGATGGCCGGAAAGAATGCACCGGTGGGTCCGACACCCCGACTGCGCAAAGCCAGCTCCTGGCGATATCCCTCGGCCTGTTTCTCGTTGGCGGCGGTGAGGATGACAAAATCCCAGCAGTCACCGGGAACACTGGCCTGCACAGCGCGGCGATAGGCGGCGGCGTTGGCATCCAGGGCGATCTGCAGCGTACTGAGTCGGTTGGTAGTGGCCATGTTGTCAGCGGTGCCTGAGCTGGCGATACCAGGTGTTATCGGTCCGCGGAGGGCACATCATGCGTGCCCGCACCTGCCGAAGCAAGCGAAATCGGGGCTTCCGCGGCGGCAAGCCGCTGGTAGAGGGCCAGCGTCTGCTCGAATTGGCGCTGAAAGGTCAGGTGCTGGCGTACATGGTCCGCGGCCGCCGCGCCCATGCGGCGCAGGGCAGGCAGATCGGAAAGAAAATCCATGGCGGCGGCAATGAACTGGTCGTGGTCGATGGCCACGGTGCGGCCGGTGACGCCCTCGACGATGGTTTCGCTGCTGCCGCTGGTTCGAGTGCGCAGGACGGGAATGCCCGTACTCATGGCCTCGATGCAGACCAGCGAAAACCCCTCGCGTGCTGACGGCAGCAGCAAGGCATCGGCCGCGTGATATACCAGCAGGGGATCTCGGTGGCCCAGAAGGTTGATACGATCGCCCAGGCCGCGCTTTACAATCTGCCGCGCGATCCGCGATTGATTCGGGCCATCGCCGGCCAGCACGATGCGCAGGTGTGGCAGTCGCTGGCGCGATGCCTCCGCCAAGTCGACAAGCCACGCTTCGTTCTTAGGATAGTCCAGTCGACCGGCGTAAGCCGCGACCAGTCCGCCGCCCTGGAGGCCAAGGTTTTCGCGGGCAAGGCTTCTGGCGGCATCGTCTGGCCGGCAAAAGCGCTGCGGATCAACCCCGTGGGGAATGACCGTGATCCGCTCAGGCGACAGGCCACCTTCATCCAGCAGCCATTGCCGCGCACCGACCGAGGCGACGTGAGTGTGGTCGCCAAAGTCGGTCAGCCAGCGCCGCGGCCAGTTCAAGGGGATATGCGAAAGGTGTATTGTATAGAGCAGGGGGGGCCGGCGGCCGCCGGACCCGCCACGCTGCAGTCCGCGGCCGACCATCGTGGCTCGGCGGTAGTGGGCGTGAAGAATGTCGACGGGATGGCTGTCCACGAAGCGGCGCAGGATCTTGCGGCTGTGCCATAGTGCCACGGGGCCACCCTTCATGGGAGCCTCGATCCACGGCCAGGGGACATGTTCAAAAAGCCAGTGCCACGCCCCACGCTCTCCGGCAACGGCCACCTCGTGCCCAGCGCCAACCGTGGCTTGGCAAAGATCGTGGATATAGCGGCTTAGGCCACCGGCATCGGAACCGGCCGTCAGGTGCAGGATACGTAGAGGACGTGTGCTCATGCTCTGCAAGTTGCTGGGGGCTTATCTTACCGGTTCGGCAGCGCCGGCACCAAAGCCGCCAACACGGTCGTGTTGACGAAGGGTGCCGCTGAAGAATAATCGCAGCCGTGCGCGTGCTGCATGTCATCTCCGGGATCGATGCGCGACTGGGGGGGCCTGCTGTGGCGCTGGCGGGAATGAGCGTTGCTCAGAAGCAGGCGGGCCTGGACGTGGGCGTGGCCTATACCTGGGTGGATCTGCCGGCCGAGCAGGCGGCCACAAGTTTGCGCAGCCAGGGCGTGGCGGTACACGGGCTTGGGCCCTGTCGCGATCCCATGTCGCGCCATCACGGCATGGAGCAGTTCCTGCGGCCGCTGGTTGAAGCGGCCGACGTTGTTCACATCCACGGCGTATGGGAGCAGGTGCAGTGGCGGTCCGCCCGCCTGGCGCGCCTCGCCAAAGTGCCTTATGTGTTTACGCCGCATGGCATGCTTGATCCGTGGAACATGTCGCGGCGGCCGCTGCGCAAGCGGCTGTATCTGCTGGCGGGCATGCGTCGGCGGCTGAACCGGGCGGCGGCCATTCATGTAATGACGGAGATTGAGCAAGGGCACATTCAGCGATTACGGCTGCGCCCTCGGACTATCGTGGAGCCGCTGGGATTGGACTGGAGTGAGTTTGAGCCGCTGCCCGACGAGGGGAAGTTTATCACCCAATATCCGGTGCTGGCGCAGCGGCCGTTTGTGCTGTTTCTGGGGCGCATCGACCGCGGCAAAGGCCTGGAACTGCTGGTGCCGGCGTTTGCGAGGTTGCGGCAACGAGCCGAGCAGGCCGAGCCAAGGCCGATGCTGGTGATTGCCGGCCCTGATTACGGCTATAGGGCCAACGTGGAGGCAGAGATTCATCGGTTGGGGTTGGAGCCGGACGTGCTCTTTTGTGGGATGCTGCAAGGCCGGGAGCGTGTTGCGGCGTTGCGCGATGCGAGCTTGTTGTGTCTGCCGAGTTGGCATGAGAATTTCGGCCTGGCGGCGGCCGAGGCTCTGGCCTGCGGAACACCTGTCATCGTGTCGGATCAGGTGAACATCCATCCGCAGGTGAAAGCGGCCGGCCTGGGCGCGGTGGTGCGGCTCGATGTTGACCAACTGGCCAGTGAACTGGGGCGTTGGCTGGGTGACGATGATCTGCGCCAACGTGCCGGTGCGGCCGGGCGCGCCTACGCGCGGCAGAACTGGGATTGGCGGACGATCGCGGCGCATTGGCGCAGATGGTATGGGGGGATCTAATGGGATATATGGTAGATTTAGTGGCAACATGGATGGCTTGGCTGCGGCGCCACCCGTTGTTCCGCAGACTTGTCCAGTTGCTGCCTGACACCGCGGTTGTCCGACATTTTCCGTTGCTGGGCGGTCCCTTTGCCTTCAGTTTGCGGCGGCACCGATGGCTCATGGGTCGCCATCCCTTCCAAGGGCATCTGCCGGCATTGGGGATATTTCAGAAGCTGGTTTCGCCTGGGGCCGTGGTCTATGACGTCGGCGCCAACATTGGCTATTACAGCCGTTTCTTTCTAGCTGGATGCACTGTCAATACTCTGGTCGCCTTTGAACCCATGAAGGCGAACGTGCGGTTGCTACGGCGCAACCTCCAGCCGTATGTAAAGAGAGCTGTAGTGATGCCAGTGGCGCTAGGTGAATACGAGGGCACAGCGAAACTACAAGTTGATGATGTGTCGGATGGTTCAGCCACCTTGGACACTATCACAGCAGGTGAGGCTTCCGAAGGCCGTCGCAGTCTGGGTCTTTCCCCGCGTATCCAATGTGTTTCAATCCGGCGCTTGGATCGCCTCGTAGAGAGCGACTGCCTTCCACCACCACATTTCATCAAGATCGACGTCGAAGGTGCCGAAGCGATGGTCCTGCGCGGTGCGGCAGGACTACTGCAGCAGCACAGGCCGCGCCTGGCGATAGCTCTCCATGGACCGCAGGTGGCAAGAGAGGTACTGGACTTTCTAAATTCGGCTGGATATGCCTGCTACGGCTGGTTGCAGTCCGAAGCACCCAACTATGCGCAGCTGACCCCAACCGATGCCTCGCGTCTGGCGGATAACAACATAGTCGCTTGCGCCGGCCATGAGGTAGCAGTCATAGCATCGCCCCTTCCGCCACTGGTTACGCCGGAGTGCAGCAGCCGGCACCGATGTCTTTCGGGCAAGTTGCGTGTTGTTGTTACGCATCCCTCTCTGGCGCACTACCGGGTGCCGCTGTTTCGCAAGTTGGCTTCCCAGGCAGATCTGGACATTTGCGTACTCCATGGCAGCGAGCGACGGCTTCCCAATGCGCAGCCGGAAGGCTTTCGTGCTGCACCGGCAGCGATATGGGAGGCACAGGTAGGGCGGCGGCCGGTGTATTGGCAGAATGCACAGATCCAGTGGGCGGATCGTACGCATTCCGATGTACTGGTACTCGATTGGAACGTCCATTACGCCAGCTTGGTTCCCGCCCTGCTGCGAGCCCGCGCCAACAGAGTTGGGACCGTGCTGTGGGGACACGGCTATTCCAAGAAACAAAGCGAATCGCGTGAGTACATCAGACACGCGGTAGCGCGCCTGGCTGACGCCGTACTCTTCTACTCGCGGCCTGACGCTCTGAAGTTCGTGGCAACCCGCCGTTTCGACCCACGACGCGTCTTCGTGGCTCCTAACGCCTTGGATCAGGCGCCCATCGCTGCCGCCCGGCAATACTGGGAACAACATTCCCTTGCGTTGGAGGAATTTCGGCGGCGTCAGGATCTGTGCCCAGGCCCGTTGATTCTCTTTGTCTCCCGTCTGGATGCAGGTCGCCGTATCGACCTGCTGCTGCAGGCTGCCTCCATGTTGCGCCGTGAGTTCCCGTCGCTGCGCGTCGCCATCATCGGCAGTGGAGACTATGAGGCATGCCTGCGGGCACGGGCCAGGCAGTTGAGTTTGCAGCGGCATGTGCTATTTCCCGGCGCGTCACATGACGAGATGGAACTGGCTCCCTGGTTTCTGTCCGCACAGGTCTACTGTCAGCCCGGCCAGTTGGGACTGAGCATTTTGCATGCTTTTGGATATGGTGTGCCGGTGGTCACTACTGGCGAACGCAGCAGCCACGGACCTGAGGTCGCTGCGCTGGAAGAGGGGTACAACGGCTTGCGATCCGCGGCGGATAATGCCCAGGCTTTGGCGGCCGCTCTGCGTCAGATCCTCTCTGACTCGGTTAGACGTGCGCAGCTGTCGCAGGCGGCACTGCGCACGGCATCCCAGGAATACACGCTGGGACGGATGGTTGAGGGCTTCCAGGCCGCAGTGCGGTTTGCGTGGCATCGAGCCACCGGAGGATGAAATGGGCCGATGGCGAATCCTATGCTACCATGGAGTACGACCCGAACACGCCGCGATGCTGCATCATCAGCTGCAGTGGTTTACCAGCGAGGGCTGGACATTCCGTTCCTTCAGCCAGGCCTTGGCAGAACGGGGATTGCCAGGGCGGCGAGTGAGCGTCAGCATCGACGATGGCGATGCCAGCACCTTTAACGTGGTGCAGCCGGTGCTGACCTCATTGGGTATCACTGGAATGCTTTACCTTGCCAGCGGTTTGGTCCATGAGGAAATCCACGCGTCAACCAACGGCCCCACTTGGAAGCAGGTTGCCCACTGGCTGGCGACCGGCCACGAGGTTGGCGGTCACACACACCAGCACATCGCGATGGTCCAGTTGAGTGTACCGCAGATGGCCGACGAGTTGGCGCTTTGTAGTGATACGATCAGGCGCGAGTTGGGTATTGTGCCGGTACACCTCGCCTATCCCTGGGGCAAGTACAATAGGCCAATCCTGCGTTGGCTTCACAGCCAGGGGCAATGGCAATCCGCAGTGACGATTGAGCGCGGCCAGAACCGTCCGGGGGATGATGTGTTTCGTCTTTCTCGCGATGTCATGGCACCTGACTGGACCGCGCGCCAAGTCCGCTGGCGCCTGGCAACAGGGATATGTCGTCCTCTCTATCGCTGTGTTCGCGCCTTGCGCCCGTTGCCCGTTCCTGCATGACCAAGGTGATGCCGAACCAGCATCTCATCACGGACCTGGACATCGCCCAGTTGACTATTCAGCAGCGGCAGCGCTTGGATGCTGCCCACGGGGCCTGGTTCAGCTCCCTGGGGCATTGCACCTTGCACCGGCCCCAACCGGCGCAGCGTGTCCGTCTGTGGACGGACACGCAGGGAAGGCTACAGCGGTTCCTGTTCTACAGGCTCGAAGATCGAAGGCCGCGCAGCCTGCATCTTTTCGGCCCAAGCGACATCGATCCGTCACAGGTCAGGCAACTGCTGCTGGAGCAACGTGTCTCGGTCGCGCGACTGACAATGATGCCGGCCAGCGCTCTGCCCCGCTGGCGCACCTCTGTCCTTCAACCAAGGGCCAAGCGGACCGTGATGCAGATCGTGGAGTTGCCTCTGGAGCGCTCAGCATTTCTGGGCTCCCTGGGTAAACAGACCCGCAAACACCTCCCATACTACTACCGCCGTTTGAAGCGTGACCTCCCCGACGTGAACCTCTTTGCCGCGGTCCGGTCTCAGATCGACCCGGCCGACATAGAGCGACTAGTGCACTTGAATCGGAGCCGCGTCGAGGCAAAGGGCGATCGCTATGGCGGCTGGGATTCGCCGGTGCTGCATACGCGCTGCCTGTTGAGCCAGCAGCAGGGCCTCCTATGCGGACTGCGTCAGCAAGACCGGCTGATCGCAGGCACGCTTTCGTTTGTCCATGGCGACACGGCGTACCTGGTCTTGATCGGGCACGACCCGATCTACGACAGCTACAACCTGGGCAATGTAGTGCTCTGGTTGTCCATGGAACGGATGATTGATGACGGCATCCGGCAGTGCAATCTGCTGTGGGGGCGCAGCTTCTACAAGAAGCAATTTGGCGGACGTGAAGAGCCAGTATGTGAGATCACCTATTGCCTTGGCGTTAAGGCATCGTTGCGCTGTTGGGTGAGCGATATTGCGAACTGGACTGCTCGGCAGTGGGGCCGGGCTTGCGTGCTGTGCAGGCGTCTACGCCAACGCCTCGCACCCCGCCCTTAGGCCTTCACAATATGTTCGCGCCGGCCGGAGACTTTGGCCATGGCGTTGCGCGCGTCGACGATCAGCCTGGCGTTGTCAGCGATGAATTGCCAGTCATAGGCCGAATGATTCGTAGAGACGATGACGCAGTCGTAACCGCCTATCGCTGCCTTGGTTAGTGGCACGCTCTTCTTGCCCAGGTCGCCCCAGTGTCGCATGTAGTGCGTCTGCGGCACCAGCGGATCGTTGTAGTCCACCTGCGCCCCCAGGTGCTCGAGCTTCTCGATCAACTCAAAACTCGGGCTCTCGCGAACATCGTCAATGTCGGGCTTATACGCCAGGCCCAGCACCAGCACCCGGCTGCCCTTGACCGACTTGGACCGCTCATTGAGCGCCTGGGCCGTACGCTGCACCACATAGTCCGGCATGAGGTGATTGATCTCACCCGCCAGCTCAATGAAGCGCGTGGGCATGCCCACCTCGCGCGCTTTCCAGGTGAGATAGAACGGATCGATGGGAATACAGTGGCCGCCGAGCCCCGGCCCCGGATAAAACGCCTGGAAACCAAAGGGCTTGGTGGCGGCCGCGGCGATAACCTCCCACACGTCGATGCCCATCTTGGTCAAGACCATTTTCATCTCGTTGACCAGGGCGATGTTGACGCAGCGATAGATGTTCTCCAGCAATTTGGCCGCCTCGGCCACCTCGGCCGATGACACGGGCACCACGGTCTTGATGGCCTTGCTGTACAGCTCGACGGCCAGTTGGCCCGAGACCTCGTCCAGGCCGCCGACCAGCTTGGGAATAGACTGCGTATTGTGGTCTTTGCGGCCGGGGTCTTCGCGCTCGGGCGAGAAGGCCACGAAAACATCCTTGCCACAGGTAAAACCCTTGGCGGCGAAGCGCGGCAGCATGACCTCGCGCGTGGTGCCGGGATAGGTGCTGCTTTCCAGCACAATCAACTGCCCGGGGCGCAGGGTGGCGGCGATGTCGTCGGCGGCTTTTTCGATATACGAGACATCGGGTTCCATGTGCCGGCCCAGGGGCGTGGGGACGCAGACGATGATGGCGTCGGCCTCGTGCAGCCGGCCCATGTCGGTGGTGGCGTCAAAGCGGCCGGCTTTTTTCATGTCGGCCACCATGTCGGCGCCCAGGTGCTTTAGATAGTTTTTGCCGGCCTGGAGCTGCTCGATCTTTCGCGGATCGACATCAAAGCCGATGACGCGAAACCCGGCCTTGTGGAAGGCATGCAGCAGCGGCAGGCCGACGTAACCCAGGCCGATGACGCCGACGGAAGAGCCTCGGTCCGAAGAGGTTGGATCGTATATCGGGTGCATTACGGTGATATCTGCAGCACCGGGGCTGCGGCGCAGCGTCTAATGGGGAACATTGATACCGGCCGAACCCCAATGGGGCAAGGCCACAGCTCAGCCACGCGGCAGTGGTAGGTTACAAAAGGACATCGGAAGTGACAGTTTCAACGCCGGCGTCTACTGAGGCCGGCAAACACTGCCGCGGAAACCGCTGCCAAGAGCGCGGAACTGGGTTCGGGGACGTTCAGGAACGCGTCTCCCATGGTACGCCCCAACTGGCCAAGCGCCGGCACTGTCAGGTGCCACTGGTCGCGCCGTGCGTAGGGTTCGCTATCGACGTAAATACTGCCAAACGACTGTTCGGCAATGTGGCGCTGCGCATCACGAATGATCTGCACGCGAGCACAATCGCCGGCGGATAAGACAGCGGGGCTTCCCCAGATCAACGTCATCCCCAGAGGCAGTTCCCCTGTCCAGCCCGCATCAGCTTTAATCGCCGCAACCATGGCTTTGAACCTCTCCTCGTAGGCAAAGGTCAACGAGTCGTAGCCGCTGTCTCCTTCTCCCTGAAACCAGAAGAAACCGCGCAAGGCCCAGGTGTCGCCAGCCGCAGCAATCGCTGCCAGTCGCTGCTCAAGGGCAGCCATTCCCGGCCCGGGATCAAAGAAATCGGCCAAGTAATTCTCTCGCCGATATATGCCATCGCTTGCGGTATGGTTGTACCAGCGGTGCAAGGCATTCCCCGCGTGATAGCTGATCAGAAATTCAGGGTTCTCATATCGGCCGCCCTGAGCTTCGAGCAACTGGGCCACGCGGGTGTGACTGATGGGATGCCCCTGGGCGGTCAGTTCCCGCGCCAGGTGACGCGTGCTCTTGCTGGTCCAGCGGAGCGGCGACTCGGGGTCGCCGCGCGTGGCCGGCTCGACCAGGGCTTCCATGGCGGCGATCAGCCCCGGGTCCACAATCAGAAGGTTTTTGCGTCCCCCGCCCACGCGACGCACGCGCCCGGGCTGGGGCGGCCCGCCGGCCAGTTCCGCCAGCCCGCGCAGCACCGTGGTCTTGGCTAGACCCGTCGCCTTCACCACCAGCGCTACTCCGCCCCGTCCCAGCGCCCGCGCCTCGGTTGCCGCCCACAAGCGACGTTGCCGCTCATCCAGCGCGCGGGCGAGGGACCGGTACTTGCTGCGAACCGACTTCAGCGCCGAGCGATCCATCTGGCGCATTATCGGACGGAAGAGGAATAAAGGATTAGTTATTTATTGACGAACCCTAAGCACAGAATCGTATTATGGGCGGGGCTGGCTTGTTCCGGCGTATGGTCGGGGCCTTAGAGAATGAGCTGGATCCCCGGCGGCGACGGTCCATGGCTCCAATGGACCGTCGACAACTGATCTGGCTCCGATGACGACGCCGGGCGGAATCACAACTCCGGGGGCAATGTAACACTCGGTGGCGACCCAGACATCGGGGCCCACGATGACCGGGGCGCAGGGATCGTCGACTTGTGGCCAGTTTCCACCATGTTCGACTGAACTCAACACGCTGTATTGGCTGACAACACTCCGGTCGCCAATGCGAATGGCTGCTTGGGCATATAGGACCACATGGTCGCCGATACTACTTTTCCGTCCCAACGACAAGTGCCAGGGTTGGTCGATCCGCACCGTCGGCCTCACCCGTGCGGTAGGATCAACCTGTGCGCCGAAAAGCCGTAGCAGGGCTCGGCGCAGTCCATAGCTGCGCTGCCCGGACCAGCGGAAGATCGTGTTCCTGACAAGTGGCCAAAGGATTGCAAGGTTAGGCTTTCGAGTGGAAATACTGGCTGCTGGCATGCTAGTGCCTCGGTCCCATGGCCCGTGCCGGGTTCCCACGGTACACTAACGCAGGGTCGGTCGAACTGAAAACACCGGCGCGAGGCAGAATAATGCATCGGTCGGCAATGTTGACCTCCGGTCCAACAAAAGCGGCGGTCATTAGCACACAATCCGTTCCGACTCGGATGGCCGCACGGATCAGTGTGAAGCGAGGGTCGGTGTAGTCGTGGGTGCCGGCGCAAATGTGGACGTAGGGGCCTAGGAAGCTACGACTCCCGATGGTTACCGTACCTAGGCAATAGAGTATGGCGTGTTCCGACACATGGACCCCTTCCCCCAATTGCAGGTTCCAAGGCATTTCGATACGCACCGACCGATCTACATAGACTCCTTTACCCACTCTGGCGCCAAAGACCCTAAGTAGCTCTGTACGCCAACCATTCATCCACCGCGGCGTCCATTTCCAGAGCAAAGCTGCGCACACGGTCCAAAGCACACGCGCGACCTTCTGGCTGGGCGTGTAGGGCGAGATGCGCGGCGGTTCGCCTTCCATTGAACTTAGTTGGCAGTTATCTTGTGGCATGTTGGTGACGCATTACGCGCTCTTGGCTGTCTTTGGAGCAAAGTGCTTCGCCGTTGTTACTGTATTCTAAGCCATGCCATGGTTCGTTCCAGTCGTCGCATGAGTAGGAATGTTGATGGGCACCAAAAGACTAAATATCGGCGTCCTCGCGGGCTATTGGTCAACCAACATTGGCAATAGTTTTTTTCAGCTGGGCGCTCAGTGGGTATTGCGGCAGGCTTTGCCAGGACACAACATATTCCTCATTGGCGACCAGTCAGGCTACTACAACGTGCGTCGAGGCAATCCTCCTCACGCGCTGGATTACGTCGCTCACCTTAATGTGGATGCTGTAGTGCTATTGGGGCCATTCCTACGGCCTGAGGTGACCAGAATTATCGGGCCCATGTTGCAGGCACTTCACGACAAAGGTACGACCATTATCGCCCTGGCGACGGGTATGATGCAGTACGATCGCACCACTATCGAACGCGCCCGCACAGTCCTGCGCAACACACCGCCTCTAGTCATGACCACACGCGATCGGCCCACTTACGAGGCGCTGGGAGATCTGGCGACTTATGCCTACGATGGTATCGACGTGGCTACATTTGTCTCGGATGTATTTCCGGCGGTTCCCAGTGATCTCCCCGCCTACGTTGTTCTGAATTTTGATCAGATCCCAGAGCCTACATTTACCGCAGGTCGGGCCGCAGGCGTGCCGTTTGAATGGGACGGGCAACCATGGACAGTAGCGCAGCCAAGGCTTCGAACTGAATTGAGTTACCGTTCCCGCGTGTATCCGTTTGTGGAAGCCTTCTTGCCTCTGACCCGGCGACCTGAGCGAATCGGGCCCTACTTGGCAGTTCGGACGGACCACCGATACAACCCCTTCCTGCCTCGCCGCAGCTATCGCTGGCCCAATTCCTATGCCGGAGACGTGCCCTTCACGTATCTTAATCTTTACGCTCACACGCAGTGCACCTTTTCCAATCGCGTACACGCATGTGTGGCGACGGCCGCCTATGGTAACCCAGCCATGCTTTTTACTCGATCACCGCGGGCTTATCTTCTCGATCGGCTGGGGTTGAGTGATATGCGACGACGACCCACTCGTGTTGACGCGCCCTGGCTTAGGAGCGAGAAACATAATCTGATCGAGTGGCTTAGGCAGGCGCTTTCCTGCATGTGCCAGTAGCGTGTTGATATGTCCAGTGAATTTCGCTCAATTCGCGTAGTGATTCAGCAGCCGGCCCTTCCTAAGTACCGTGTGCCGGTTTTTCGTGAACTTGCGCGACGGCCCGGCCTGGCGGTGCAGGTGGTGCATGGATCGGTCCCAGGCCTGACCAACGTCGCTCCCTCGGACTTAGCCACGCGGCTGGTCAGGCTCCATCGCAGGACGATTCTGGGGCAGACATTCCTATGGCACGCGCCACAGTGGGAGTATGCCACGCGGGCCGGAGCCGATGTACTTATCCTGAGTTGGAATACACGGTATGCCAGTTTGGTGCCGGCCCTGCTACGTGCAAGATCCAACCGCGTGCCAACCGTCCTATGGGGCCATGGTTACTCCAAACACGAGGCTGCATGGCGCTCCTGGCCCAGGCGCAAGATTGCCGAACTGGCCACGGCACTGCTCTTCTACAACCACACCACCGCCCGGAAGTTTGTCGAGCACTATTCATGGGATCCCGGACGGGTCTTTGTCGCGCTGAACGCCTTGGACCAGGCGCCGATTCAAGCGGCACGGCAACACTGGCTGAAGCACCCGGAGCAACTGGACGATTTCCGCCAGAGCAAGGGGGTTGCCCCCGGTCCCGTGCTCCTTTTTGTGTCCCGTCTGGCGGTCGACAATCGCGTGGACCTGCTCATCCGCGCGACCCAGGCCCTCAGTGCCGCCCATCCTGGCGTGCGGGCCGTCATCATCGGCAAAGGACCCGACGAGGATCGTCTGCGCGAGGTGGCCCGCGATCTCGATGTGTCGGACCGCGTGCGTTTTGTGGGCGCGGTGTACGACGAGATGCAGCTTGCCCCCTGGTTCCTTTCTTCGGCGGCGTTCTGCTATCCCGCGAACATCGGGCTGAGCATGCTGCACGCTTTTGGCTATGGGCTACCCGTGGTGACGAGCGACCGTGTCGAGTCACAAAACCCGGAGATCGATGCCCTGCGGCCGGGCCAGAACGGGATGCTGTACGCTCACGACAGCGTTGAGTCGCTGTGCGGGTCTCTGACGACGATTCTGAATGACCCGCAGCGGGCCGCCACGATGTCCGCCGAAGCCCTTCGGACGGCCACGCAACAGTTCACTCTGGCCAACATGGTGGATGGGATGGAGGCGGCGGCCCGATTTGCGGCGGCCGGGCGGTGAGCGGCGGGCTGGAACTCACGCGTAGTCAACATTGCCGTCGCAGTACCTCAGGTAGCTGTCGAGGTGTTGCTGCAGCTTGTTGGCGTCGACGGTCATTGGCCTGCGACAGGTAAAATAACATTGTTCACCTTCCATAGCCGGTTTGGTGACGCAGATGTCCACAGACTGGAAGTGTGCCGCCAGCAGCCGCTGAACCTGCTCGGCGCAGCGGAAAGGATGAGCGACGTCATAGCTCTTGTCGCTCGCAGGGATGAGGGGCACCGATCCGACAAACGTTCCGTCCTGCGCCACCAGCGATTGCGCGATCCGCGACAGGAGAGCTATGGCCTGTGGGGGGCTGAAGTACTGGAATGTCACGAAACAGGTGATCAGGTCATAGTCCGGGCGGGGAAAGGGATCGCTCAGAACGTCGTATCCGTCCGGCCAACCACACTCCGCCAACTCGGCCGGGCGACTTTTTCGCGCCAGGTCCACGAGTAGAACGCACTTGAATGAACGGGGTTGTCGCTGACGGGCACCCGCCACCGGCCGGCGGCCTGTGGCTACGCCCGCGGCTTCCACCGGCCCGGCAACAGATCCCCCAGCTTGCTTATCGCCGTTGACGCGATCCGCCCCAGCACGTCCCGCAGGTACTCGAAGGGATTGATGCGGTGCCGCTCGCAGCTTGCGATGAAGCTGAAGTGCACCGCGGCCGTGCTTCCCCCGTTGTCGCTCCCGCAGAACATCCAGTTGCCCCGGCCGATCGCGATCCGTCGCAACGCGCGCTCGGCCACGTTGTTGTCAATGTCCAGATCGCCGTCCGTGCAGTACACGCACAACGCCTCCCACTGGTTCAGCGCATACGTGATCGCCGCTCCCATCGGACTCTTCGGCAACACCGGTCCGCCATTCTGCGCCTGCTGTTTCTGGATCCACGCCTTGAACTGCTGCAGGCGCCCAACGCTCAGCTTCTGACGCAGCTCCAGGCGAATGGCCGAAAGACTGCGGGCATCAGCACTGTCCTTCTGCCTGGCCCATTGCTCCTGGGCCGAACTCTCCACGTCATACAAGAGCCGGATGTGCGCCAGCGCCTCAGCGCTGCGCGCATGGTCGCTGTTCCGCGCCTCGTAAAACTTACGCCGGCAATGGGCCATACACGCCACCTCCACCACCTTGCCCCCGGCCGCTCCGGCATAGATGCCGTCATACCCACCGAAGGCGTCGGCCTGGAGATAACGAGTTTCATCTTTTCCCCACTCCGCCAGAAACTTCATCGGACCATCCCGGCTTCGACTCGGCGTGTAATCAAACACGTCGTACGGATGATCGTCATCCCCGCTGTAGATCCAGAACCGCCCCGTCCGCGTCTGCGGAAGCTTCTTGTCCCGCACGTCCACCGGCGTGTCGTCGGTGTGAATCACTTTTGATCCCAGCACCTGTTGGACCATCAACTCGTGCAGCGGCCGAAGCGCCTCAGCACAACCCGCCATCCAGTCGCACATCGTGCTGCGGCTGATGTCGATGTCGTGCCGATCCAGGATCTTCTCCAGGCGGTTCAGCGGCAGGTGGTCGGAATACTTGCCCACGATAATCGCCGCCAGCAATCCCGGCGCGGCCAGACCTTTCTCGATCGGCGAGGGCGGCAACTCCGCCACGACGATCTGCGCCCCGTTGCCGGCGGCATCGCAATCCACGCACGCATACTTGGGGCGGATGGTCTGGATGACCTTGATCTTGGCCGGCACGTAGTCCAGCTTCTCGGTGATCTCCTGGCCGATCTTCTGCCGCATCTTCCCGCAGCAGGGACAAGGCTTCTCGTCTTCAGGAAGATCGATCACGGTCTTCTCGCGCGTCAGGTCGGCCGGGATGCGACGGCGGCCGTGGCCGTTGGTCGGCTTGGGCGCGGGTTCGACCCAAGGCGTGGGCGCGGGGGTGGGGGCCGGTTGTTGCTCCTGCAACTGCTGGAGAATCTCGGCGAAGAGCACCTGCTGGTTCGCATCGATCTTCTCGGCCGAACGTCCGTACACCCGCCGCAGAAGCTGTTGAACCTGATGTTCAAGCTGGGCGTTCTCGCGCTGGCTCTGCTTGAGTTGCTCCAGGAGCTGCGCGATCATCGCGTGGCAGGTGCTCAGGTCTTCGGGGAGGATGGCGTGGGTTGCGCACTCCATTGCGTCTGTAGTCGATACAATCATATCGGGGCGGCGTTGAAGCCGCCTTGGAAAAATTGGGAAAATTATTGGATGGAAACGCCAAATCTCTTGGTGCGCTTGACGCTCCGCAGGTCGATGCCCTCCAGGAGCATGGCCAGTTCGCTGGGCTTCAGCTCGACACTCGCTCCGGCGCTGTCGCGTGGCAGGCGGAAGGTTCCTTCCTCCAGGCGCTTGTACCAAAGGGCAAAGCCGTCGGTGTCCCAGTAGAGGAGCTTCAGCCGGTCGCGGCCGCGCCCGACGAAGAGGAACAAACTGCCCGAGAGCGGGTCGTGCCCCAGGTGCTCGCGCACCAGGGCGGCCAGGGAATCGAAGCCTTTGCGCATATCGGTGCTGCCGGTGGCCAAGTAGACCTTAACCGAGAGCGTGCGGTCCAGTTCGTGAAGGCTGGGCAGGCGGAGCATCTCACGCCTCCGATCGCGGCGGGACAATCCCGGCCGACGCCAGCGCGGAAAGAATCTCGACCAGCGCCTGGCGGTCGATCGGCGGCCGCAGGCGCAAACAGCATCCGCCGGCCAGCGCCACCTCGACGGGCGCGACGTTGGCGTCGGCCAGGCGGATGGGGAGGAAGGCCGGGGCTGGTCCGCGCCTATCGCGACCGGCGGCCGAGGCGCGGCCGGTGGATGGGGTGCGATTGTCGCGACGGGCGAGAGAGGAGCCCTCCGCATCGCGCCGGGCCAGTTCCGATCGCCAGGCATAGAACGTCGGCTCGGAGAGATTCCGGCCGGCGCAGAACGCGCGGACGCTCTGTCCGGAGGAAGCAAACTCGCAAAGCGTGTCCCGCCAAAAGCGTTCCCGGGCCGGATCACGCCGCCGCACGCGGACGAGTGCAGACGAATTGTGGTTGATCATGCCGGCATGTTGACGACCTGGCTGCGCGGAATAAAGATGGGGTTCGCCGGACGGTTAC
>Ga0209450_10000177_pt1 | contig 35078 bp, 30 predicted proteins | sample FrelakmetLWP11LW_FD_187149 | JGI IMG/M metagenome (GOLD analysis project Ga0209450, IMG submission 187149) | Freshwater lake sediment microbial communities from the University of Notre Dame, USA, for methane emissions studies - LWP11 LW (SPAdes)... | ecosystem: Environmental > Aquatic >...
CCCTGTTTATTCCTCTTACCTTATTTATTATCTCATTTGATATAGCGCCGAGGAATTCATACGGAAGATGCGACCAGTCAGCAGTCATGCCATCGGTTGAGTTGACCGATCTCAGCACAACTGTGAACTCATATGTTCTTTCATCGCCCATCACCCCCACCGACTGGACAGGAAGCAGAATCACTCCTGCCTGCCAGACTGAATCATAAAGACCATGCTTCCTGAGACCTTCGATGAAAATCTCATCAGCTTCTTTAAGCATATCGAGTCTCTCCCTGGTTATTTTGCCAATAAGCCTTATTGCAAGTCCCGGGCCAGGGAAAGGATGTCTTTTAAGGATTATTTCAGGCAGGCCCAGAACCTCTCCCACTCTTCTCACTTCATCCTTGAACAGGAGTCTCAGCGGTTCAACAACCTTTAAGTGCATTTTTTCGGGCAGGCCGCCAACGTTATGATGCGATTTTATCGTGGCGGAGGGGCCGTTAACGGAAACCGATTCGATCACATCAGGATAGATGGTTCCCTGTGCAAGCCATTTTACATCTTTAACCTTGTGTGCTTCCTCCTCAAAAACTTCAATAAAAGTCCCTCCGATAATTTTTCTCTTCCTCTCAGGATCGTCCACTCCCTCAAGCATATCAATAAACCTGTCGGCAGCATTTACGCCTATAACATTCAGACCCAGTTCATTGTATGAATCAAGCACCTTATGAAATTCATTTTTTCTGAGAAGGCCGTTATCCACAAAGATGCATGTAAGGTTCTTTCCGATAGCTTTATTCAGAATAAATGCTGCCACTGAGGAATCGACTCCCCCTGAGAGTCCGAGCAGAACCCTATCATCACCCAGTTGATTTTTCAGACCTGCAATTGTAGTCTCGGCAAATGAGCCTGGTGTCCATTTGCCTGAACAGCCGCAGATCACTGAAACGAAATTGGCGAGTATTTTCTTTCCTTCGGTTGTATGATATACCTCAGGGTGAAACTGGATACCCCAGGTTTTCTCACCTTTTATATGAAAAGCCCCGGCTTCCACATCTGCTGTCGAACCTGTAATCTCATAATTATCAGGCCATCTAACGATTGTGTCACCATGTGACATCCATACCTGCGTCCCCTGTTTTATATCTGAGAATAACGGATCGCCGGAATTTATTGATTTGAGGTTCGCACGGCCATATTCACGGGTATTTGATGGAAGAACTTTTCCGCCAAAACCATGGACAAGATACTGGGCACCATAGCATACACCAAGAAGTGGCAAGTGTCCTTTAATCAATCTCAGATCGGGTATCGGTGCATTCTTATCCCTCACCGATGATGGGCTGCCTGAGAGTATTACTCCTTTAACGCCGCTATCGGGAGCAGGAAAATGATTGAATGGATATATTTCGCAATATACATTCATCTCCCTGATCCTTCTGGCAATGAGCTGGGTATATTGAGATCCGAAATCGAGTATGAGGATCTTATCCTGCATGCCTTGGTTGTTTTTGAAAGTGTTCAAAGATAGACAATCTTTATTTACCACCGATCTGTACCGGCGATATCATAGGTCTTTCCGTCGATGGCCGGGAAAGTCCGGGGGAAGATCTTCCTTGCTTCTTCGACCAAAGGGTTGATATCCTTGTACCTCGCAGAAAAGTGGCCTATTATCAATGCTTTTACTGCTGCTTTAACGGCAGTCTTCGCTGCATCTGAAGTTGTTGAATGCCCGGTTACCGATGCCAGCTCTTCCATGCTCATATCAAATGTCGCTTCGTGGTATAGAAGATCTACGCCACTGACAAAAGATGCAAGTCTTTTAAATGTTTTTGTGTCGCTGCAATAGGCATACGACAGAGGTACCGGACCGGGAATTGTTATATCCTCATTTCTGACCACCACGCCATCTCTGGTTATAAAATCCTCACCCTTTTTAATAGCAGGTATCCTGACCGCAGGGATTTCATATTCATTTATTGCATCTTTGAGGATGTTCCTGTCATATGTCTTCTCCCTGAAGAGGAATCCAAAGGCCGGAACCCTGTGTTCGAGCGGAAATGAAGTTACGATAAGGTATTTATCATCCAGTATTTTTACCGGATCCTTGCCGGTGAGCGGATAAAAATCTATTTCGAAATTCAGATGTATATCGAAGTCGCCCAGATGTGAAATCAGCATATCCTGGTAATTTTCAGGTGCATACAGATGGACGGGGGTAGTCCTGCCCATCAGGCTGAATGTTGAAAGGAGTCCGTAAAGTCCGAATACATGGTCGCCATGAAGGTGGCTTATAAAGATGTGATTTATCTTACCGAACCTTATCCTGTTCTTGCGGAGCTGCATCTGGGTGCCTTCACCGCAGTCTATTAAATACAACCGCTCATGTGCATTGAGCACATGAGCGGAAGGAAATCTTTCTGATGTTGGTAATGCAGAACTAGTGCCAAGTATTGTCAATTGCATCGGCATTCTGCATCGCTGACTACATCAGGATATCATTTTTTCTGCATCAGCAACTGTCCCTGTTATTGTAAGAACAGTATCGAGCTGAGAAATGGTGATAAGACGTTCAACGGCTTCATTGAGACCGCATAGAACAAAGGTACCACCTGCATTTTTGCATAATCTGTTGGCTACCAGGATAGCACTCAGACCTGATGAGTCGCAGTATTGACATTTTTCAAGGTCAAGGATGATATTTTTCTCACCCTTGCCTGAAACAAGCACAAGCTCAGATTTCAGTGCAGGAGCTATATGAGTATCTAGCTTTTCCGACTGGATCTGGATTACTGTGCTGTTATTCCGGCTTTCAATGTTGAAATCCATAATGTTATAATTTGACTGCCTCTAATTTATAAAATATTTCTATTTCTTGGAAGCTTTATTCTCTTTTTCTTCCATTTCTTCTTTCAGGGCTGCCAGCTGGGTAATATCACCAAGGGTTGTTTTCTCAGCACTTGTTTTGACCTTTCTTGCTGATTTCTTTGGTGTTTCGCCTTCAGTTTTCCTGGCTGGAGCCTCAATAGCTTTCTTCTCATCTTCAAAAGTCCTGCTGTGAGAAACTATGATTTTCTTTGCAGATTTGTTGAATTCAATAACCTTGAACATCAGTTTTTCGTCAACTTTTGCAACAGAACCGTCTTCCCTGACAAGGTGTTTCGGTGTAGCAAAACCTTCAACACCATATGGGAGAGCAATTACCGCGCCCTTATCGAATACTTCCATTACAGTACCCTCATGAACTGAGTCTACCGTAAAGAGACCCTCGAATACATCCCATGGGTTCTCTTCAAGTTGCTTGTGTCCAAGGCTGAGCCTTCTGTTTTCCTTATCGATCTCGAGGACAACCACTTCGATTTCAGCATCGATTGATGTGAATTCTGCAGGATGCTTGATCTTTTTTGTCCATGACAGGTCGGAAATATGTATCAGACCGTCTACGCCTTCTTCAATCTCAACAAAGACACCAAAGTTTGTGAAGTTCCTTACCCTGGCCTTATGCTTCGAACCTACGGTGTATTTATCATCGATATTCTGCCATGGATCCGGCTTGAGCTGCTTGATGCCAAGCGACATTTTCCTTTCGGTCCTGTCGAGCGTAAGTATCACGGCTTCAACTTCATCACCTACTTTCATGAATTCCTGTGCACTGCGCAGGTGTTGTGACCACGACATTTCAGAAACATGGATAAGACCTTCAACACCAGGAGCGATTTCAACAAATGCTCCATAATCAGCCATCACAACGACTTTACCTTTAACCTTGTCGCCTATTTTCATGTCAGGATCGACTGAATCCCATGGATGAGGTGTCAGCTGCTTCAGTCCCAGCGCAATTCTCTTCTTGTCATCATCGAAGTCGAGGATAACAACGTTGAGTTTCTGATCGAGCTGAACGATCTCTTCAGGATGATTAACCCTGCCCCATGAAAGGTCGGTGATGTGTATAAGTCCGTCAACACCACCGAGGTCGATGAACACACCATATGATGTGATATTCTTAACGGTTCCTTCAAGAACCTGTCCTTTTTCGAGTTTGGCAATGATCTCCTTCTTCTGCTGTTCAAGTTCAGCTTCGATAAGAGCCTTATGCGAAACCACGACGTTCTTGAACTCCTGGTTGATCTTTACAACCTTGAATTCCATCGTCTTTCCGACGAACACGTCATAGTCGCGGATCGGTTTCACGTCTATCTGTGAACCAGGGAGGAATGCCTCGATGCCGAAGACATCTACGATCATACCGCCTTTGGTGCGGCATTTGATGTAACCGGTGATGATTTCATCCTTTTCAAGGGATGCATTTACCCTGTCCCATGAATTTATTGCACGTGCTTTTTTGTGCGAAAGGAGAAGTTGTCCTTTCTTGTCTTCCTGGCTTTCAACATAAACCTCAACAGAATCTCCAACCTTAAGATTGGGATTGTACCTGAATTCATTCAGGCTCACTACGCCTTCCGATTTGTAGCCGATGTTTATGACAACTTCGCGGGAGGTCATCTGGATAACTGTTCCCAGTACAACTTCGTCAACTGCAACAGTTGAGAGTGTTTCATCGTACATGGCTTCGTATTCCTTGTTCCTGGATGAGCTTTTCAGCTCTTCTTTTTCATAGCTGTCCCAGTCAAATTCTTCATTTGACGCAGTACTTTCAGCCATAACTTCTTTCTTTACTTTCCTCGGCTTCTTCTCTTCAGCCGGTATAGCTTCTACATCCGTTAAGGCTTCTACAGCCTCTATAGCCTCTACAGCTTTCTTCGTAGCTTCTGCTTCTGCTTCTTCTTTTTCAGGAAGCAATTCTTCAAGTGCTTCCTCAATCAGCTTCTCTTTTGTCTCTTTAACAATTCTCGCTTTTTTTACAGGCTTAACGCCTTCCTCTTCTTTAACAACAACCTCTTTTTTGGTTGTTTTCTTTTTACTCTCAGTCATAATTGTAAAACAATCTAATAATTAATAAGTTAGACATTATATTGAAAAAATGGTGTGCAAAGATATGATTATTATTTTGAAATATTGCAATAAATGAAAGATTTTCACAGTATTAAAAAGAAGTCTGTCGTCCCGCAAACGCGGGACTCCGTCTTTTGGTCTTGACGCTTCGCTGTCTGTCGCTTCACTCCGCCTGACGGTACTAACGCTTTATATGAGAGACCATAAGACAGCCCGAAGGGCGTAAAGACTTCAAGACAATGAATCCCGCGAATGCGGATGGAGTAAGACATGGATTTTTAACTTCTAATGTTATCTTTGCATATTACAAAAATTAAAACCTTAAAACACTTATATGAAAATCGCCGTTGTGGGAACAGGATATGTGGGACTTGTTACCGGAACATGCTTTGCTGAAAGCGGTGTTACCGTGACATGCATCGACAAGGATAAGAGCAAGGTAAATCAGCTCAGCGAAGGAACTGTTCCCATTTATGAACCAGGTCTCGAGGATATGATGAGGAGAAACATGGAGAAAAAAAGACTCTTCTTCACTTCCGACCTGAAAAAAGGTATCGACGGAGCAGAAGTGATCTTCATAGCCGTAGGCACCCCTCCCGGTGAAGACGGAAGCGCCGATCTGAGTCACGTTATCGCTGTGGCTGAGGAGATTGGGTCGACAATAAAGATCCATACAGTGGTGGTCACAAAGAGCACGGTGCCGGTCGGGACTTCGGAAAAGGTAAAGAAAGCCATCAGCAGTCAGCTTGCCAGGCGTAAATCTAAGGTCACATTCGACGTGGCTTCTAATCCCGAATTCCTGAAAGAGGGTGCGGCAGTCGAGGATTTCCTTAAGCCGGAAAGGATAGTAATTGGCGTCAGCAATGAGAGAAGTGCCGAAATTATGAAGAGGCTCTACATGCCCTTTGTGCTCAATAATCATCCTATCCTGTTCATGGATATTGCTTCGGCAGAGATAACCAAATATGCCGCAAACTCAATGCTGGCAACCCGAATCAGCTTCATCAATGAGATAGCAAACCTGTGTGATATTCTCGGAGCTGATATTAACCAGGTCAGAAAAGGTATTGGCAGCGATTCAAGGATAGGAAGCAAATTCCTCTATCCTGGCACGGGTTATGGAGGCTCGTGTTTTCCAAAAGATGTGAAGGCGATTATTAAAACAGCACATGACCACGGTTATGATCTCAACGTGATAAAGGCAGTCGAGAAAGCAAATGAATTTCAGAAGAACGTCATCTTCAGCAAGATGGCCAAGCTCTTCAGGAATAACTTCAATGACAAAACCATAGGTATCTGGGGGATCTCTTTCAAGCCCAAGACTGACGACATAAGAGAATCCTCATCGGTCTATCTTATTGAAAAGCTTATCATGGAGGGCGTAAAAGTCAGGGCGTATGATCCGGCTGCAATGAATGAAGCAAGAAAAGTCCTTGGAAGAAAAATTGTGTTTGCAGTTGATCCCTATGAGGCATTGAAGGGCGCCGATGCCATGGTACTGATGACTGAATGGGCGGAGTTTCATCTTCCAGACTTCAGAAAAATGGCTGGTCTTATGAAAGGCAAGGTGATTTTCGATGGACGGAATATTTATAATCCTGAAGAGATAAAGAAAATGGGATTCAAATACTATGGTATCGGAAGAAGATAGGCGGCCCCCATCATCAGCCAGTTGGCTGATGATTGCCCCCTGAAGGGGGCTTAAATTGTGTTTGAAATGTAATAACTAAGCCACCCATTAGTCCCCCGGCATGAAATCCCGCAAAGCGGGAGGGGGGTTGGGGGGCTAAAAATAGAGTTTATGAAAGGAATTATACTTGCCGGAGGTTCGGGCACAAGGCTCTACCCCATCACACATGCCATATCCAAGCAGATGCTTCCGGTTTATGATAAACCCATGATTTATTATCCACTGTCAGTTTTGATGCTGGCAGGTATCCGCGAGATACTGGTGATTTCAACTCCCCGTGACCTGCCGGGTTTCAGGGCGCTGCTTGGAACAGGTGAGCCTCTTGGACTGAAATTCAGCTATATCGAACAGCCATCACCTGACGGACTGGCCCAGGCATTCATACTTGGAGAAAAATTCATTGGAAAAGACAGGGTTTGTATGATTCTGGGCGACAATATTTTCTACGGCCACGGATTCGGTGATGCTCTCCTTCAGACTGCAAAGCTGAAAAAGGGAGCCTGCGTGTTTGGGTATTATGTAACCGATCCTGAACGCTATGGAGTCGTTGAATTTGACAGGAGCCGAAAAGCCGTCTCCATTGAAGAAAAGCCTGCAAAGCCAAGATCAAATTATGCGGTAACCGGACTTTATTTCTATGATAATACTGTAGTTAAGAAAGCGAAGTCACTTAAGCCTTCACCACGCGGCGAACTTGAGATAACAGATCTGAACAGACTCTACCTGAAAGAGGGTTCTCTAGAAGTGAAGCTCATGGGCAGGGGTATGGCCTGGCTCGACACCGGTACCTATGAAAGCCTGCTCCAGGCTGCCAATTTCATTGCCACACTCGAGCAGAGACAGGGGCTTAAAGCATCATGTATCGAAGAAATAGCTTTTAAAAGAGGATTCATTAATAAGAAACAGCTTCTCACCCTTGCTGAACCATTCAAAAAGAGCCAGTACGGCAAATATCTTATAAGGATCGCGTCGGAGGATACAAGCGTTTTCGAAGGATTAAGGTAAATATGGAAATTATAAAGACAGACTTCAACGGACTCGTTGTAATAAAACCGGATGTTTTCTCGGATAAAAGAGGTTATTTTTTTGAAAGCTTCAATGTATCTTCATACAGGAATGCAGGAATTGATTTTTCTCCCGTTCAGGATAACGAGTCACGATCGTCAAAGGGTGTGATCCGCGGCCTTCATTACCAGCTGCGCCCTCACGACCAGGCAAAGCTCATAAGGGTTATTGAAGGAAAGATATTCGATGTCGCCCTCGATATCCGGAAAGGATCTGCCACATTCGGTAAATGGTATGGCATTGAGCTTGACTCTGAAAGCAAGACACAGTTGTTCATACCAAAAGGTTTTGCACATGGGTTTTCGGTTCTAAGCGAAATAGCAGTGATACTTTATAAGGTCGATAACATCTATAACAAGTTATCAGAGAGGGGCATATCACTTAATGATCCTGGCCTGGAAATAGACTGGAGACTGGCTAAAACCACACCAGTGATCAGTGAGAAGGATATGAAGAATCCAACACTGAGCAATGCCGATTATAATTTCTAATAACCGAAAAGCATGGCAGTAATTCTTATCACCGGTGCAAACGGACAGTTGGGAAGCGAACTAAGGAGTGTTTCTGAAAGCTTTTATGGTTATGATTTCATCTTCACCGATATAGACGAACTCGATATAACCGACACGGGCCGGACTGCTGACTTCATTATGAAAAACAAACCCGGCTGGATTGTCAATTGTGCTGCTTATAATTCAGTCGACAAGGCAGAAACCGAAACAGACAGGTCTATGCTTATCAACAGCACTGCAGTTAAGAATATATCCGAAGCTGTCAGGGGGTCAGATTGCAGATTCATTCACGTTTCCACAGATTATGTTTTTAATGGCAGTACTAACGTACCATATGATGAAAATGCTGTTCCGGATCCGCAAACCTCATACGGGAGGTCAAAGCTTGCCGGTGAAAATGCAGCTCTGCTTCATAACCGCTCAATGATAATCAGGACATCATGGCTTTATTCCCGGCATGGCTCCAATTTTGTAAAAACGATCCTTTCAAAAGCAAAGAAAAATGATACCCTGCAGGTGGTCTTTGACCAGACTGGAACCCCTACATGGGCGGCCGACCTGGCTGAAGTAATAATGAATATCATTTCCTCAGTGATAAGGAATCATGTAGCTTTCAATCCAGGGATTTATCACTATTCAAATGAAGGAGTATGCAGCTGGTACGACTTTGCAACGGCGATTGTTGAGGAAGCAGGACTAAACTGCAAGGTCCGGCCTATTCTTTCAAAAGAATTTAATGCAGCAGCTAAACGTCCTTTTTATTCAGTACTCGATAAGACCAAAATAAAGGAAAATTATAATCTTGAAATACCTCACTGGAGGACTAGTCTCAATAAATGTATTAAACAAATTAACAAATTATAAAACCTTCGTGTGCCTTTGTGATAACCTTTGAGTGACTTTGTGGTAAAAAATTTCTAACCACAAAGTAACACAAAGGACAACACTAAGGAACTCAAAGAAAAAAGGAAAAATGAAAATAATAATATAATATATCAATATGTTACAAATAGAAGATATCCGTAAGAGAGCCCAGGCATGGCTTGGAAATGAATTTAACGAAGAGACCCGCAATGAGGTCCGTGAGATGCTTGAGAAAGATGAGAAGAAGCTGATAGATGCCTTCTACCAGGACCTTGAATTTGGTACCGGAGGTTTAAGAGGAATCATGGGTGCTGGAACAAACCGCATGAATGTCTATACCCTCGGTATGGCTACCCAGGGCTTGTCTAACTACATTATCAGCCAATGCGGGAACAAGGGCATCAGAGTTGCCATCGCACACGACTGCCGTAATAACAGCAGGCTTTTTGCGGAAACTTCTGCTGACATCTTTTCCGCAAATGGATTCGAAGTTTATCTTTTTGAATCTCTAAGGCCCACACCCGAGCTTTCATTCGCCATACGTAATTACAAATGCCAGAGCGGAGTTGTGATAACGGCGTCGCACAATCCTCCCGAATATAACGGATACAAGGCTTACTGGAACGATGGAGGGCAGGTTGTTGCCCCTCATGATGAAGGAATTATCGATGAAGTTCGTAAAATAAAATCTGTCAGTGAAATAAAATTCAACGGCAGAAAAGACAGTATTAGAATTATCGGAAAAGAGACCGATGAGCTTTTTCTTAAGGAGGTTCTGAAAATGAGTCTTCATCCGGAAATAATAAAGAAGTACAGTGATATAGGCATCGTCTACACTCCAATTCATGGCACCGGCGTAACGATGATCCCGCCTGCGCTGAAGCTTTTCGGTTTCACTAACGTGATGAGTGTTCCGGAACAGGACATCGTCGACGGCAACTTCCCGACAGTCAAGTCGCCAAATCCTGAAGAGCCGGGTGCACTGAAAATGGCTATAGAAAAAGCTGTTGCAACAGGAGCAGAGCTTGTTATGGCTTCCGATCCTGATGCCGACAGGCTGGGGATTGCCTGCAGGAATAAAAATGGCGATTTCATACTTCTCAATGGCAACCAGACCTGCGTACTGCTCATATACTATATTATTACACAGTACAGGGAACTGAAGAAGATCAAAGGCAATGAGTACATTATCAAAACGATAGTTACAACGTACTTGCTGGACAGGATCGCTGAAAAAAACAAGGTTGAATGTTACAACGTCCTTACAGGATTCAAATTCTTTGCAGAGCTGATACGAAAGCTCGAAGGGAAAAAGAAATACATTGGAGGCGGTGAAGAGAGCTACGGGTTTCTTCCCGGCGAATATGTCCGTGATAAGGATTCGGTGGCCTCATGTGCACTTGTTGCAGAGATCGCCGCCTGGGCTAAAAGCAAAGACAAAACTCTGTATGAGCTTCTTATTGATATTTACCTGGAGTATGGATTATATATGGAGAAGCTTATCAATATCGTCCGCAAAGGCGCTGAGGGAGCCAACGAAATAAAGGCAATGATGAAGGGTTACAGAAGCAATCCCCCTGCGGTTATCAACAACAGCAAAGTGGTTAAGATCAACGATTATGAAACACTTGTCTCAACCGATTGTCTGACCGGAAAGAAAACCAGGATCGATTTGCTGAAATCTGATGTTCTCCAGTTCTTCCTCGAAGACGGAAGCAAAATATCGGTAAGGCCTTCAGGCACAGAACCTAAGATAAAATTCTATTTCAGCGTAAATACAAAACTGGAATCAGCAACTAAATTCGAAGAGACTGAAAAGTTTCTGGATAAACGGATTCAGGGAATAATAACTGACATGGAATTAGTTTAATTTTTTCACCACGGATTACACGGACTTACACGGATTTAATCTGTGTTAACTCCGTGAAAATCTGTGTCCCCCGTGGTTAAACTCTTTTTATATGAAATCATATCGTAAAGAACTCTGGTTTGAAATACCCACACGAAGAGCTTTTGTTAACATAACCGGGCAGGTCGAAAGATGCCTGCAGGAATCAGGTATAAAAGAAGGACTGATACTTGTAAATGCAATGCATATCAGCGCTTCGGTTTTTATCAACGATGATGAATCAGGTCTTCATCACGATTTTGAAGTCTGGCTTGAAAAGCTAGCTCCCGAGAAGCCATACAGCCAGTATAAACACAACGGATTCGAAGACAACGCCGATGCCCATATCAAACGCACCTTGATGGGAAGGGAGGTAGTTGTCGCGGTAACCGGCGGACAAATGGATTTTGGTCCCTGGGAACAGATCTTCTATGGTGAATTTGATGGAAAGAGACGGAAACGGGTCCTGGTAAAAATTATTGGGGAATAATTAAAAGGTGTCGGGCGCCGGGTATCGGGAGACTCAGTACAACCATCTGTAAATTGCTCTTTTAATAAGATCAGGGATCTTCTGAAATTTAATTCTGATCTATTAATCCATTAAAATCTATGAAAAGAGCTCCTCTATTTCTTCTCATCATTATTATTACCGGATGCGTATCCAGGGAGAAAAAAATTGATATTGAAAAAGAAAGGCTTCTCGTCGAAAAGACGATAAATGCCAGTATTGGCTGGGCAAAGGATAAAAATCTGGCCTTGCTCTATAACGTTATTGCGAATGACTCTTCCTTTCTGGAGGTTCATCCGGGTGATCGTATCGTAAAAGGATTCAAAGAGTTTAGAAAATCTGAGGACTTCTGGATGAGTCCTGATTTCAGGGCAGTCAGGTATGAGATCCGCGATCTTAAGATTACCATCTCACCTTCCGGCGATGCAGCCTGGTGGTTCTGCATGCTTGACGATATCAACCTATGGAAAGGAGAACCGGCAAACTGGGAAAATACCCGATGGACGGGTGTCCTGGAAAAACGTGATGACAGATGGGTGATCGTCCAGCAGCATTTCTCATTTGCCAATGAATAACTTAGATTTGTATAGAATCATCTCTTTGTCAAATAAGAACATAATGGCCAGAATTACATTTTCTTTCTTCTTACTGACACTCCTGTACACTACAAATTTATTCTCCCAGGACAAAACTGTTCCTGTTGAACCTTCAGAAACCTGGGCTAACAATCAGCATCAGCCCGAAAAGCTGATGGATGCAATTGGCCTGAAAGAAGGTATGACTATTGCCGATATTGGTGCCGGAAGAGGCAGGATGACCGTCTTCTTCTCAGTCAGGGTTGGGGAAAAAGGAAAAGTGTTTGCAAATGAAATCGATGAGAGTGCACTACAATACCTGAAAGAAAGATGCAAAAGGAACAACATGGAAAATGTCAAGACTTTCCTGGGAACAGTTGACAGCCCTCTGTTACCCGCCGGTGAGGTGGATATTGCATTTATGCTCCTCACCTACCATCACCTTGAAAAACCTGTAAATATGTTGAAGCATACTATTCCCTGTCTGAAAAAAGACGGTGTTCTTATAATTGTCGAACATGATCCTGTAAAATCCGGCGAAAGCGGAAGGGAAGTCACATCACTCGATAAACTGAAAAGAGAATCAAAAGAGGCTGGATTCGAAATCACAAAAATCAATAGTGAGCTTCTTGATAAAGACAACATTTACTTTCTGAAAGTTAAATAATAATTTTGTGGAAGAATCCGACAGTACATACAGTTGCTGTGAATTAAATTGATTACTTCATTTAAAATTGCCATGGAATCATCGAGCGAAATGACCACTACAGAGTTAAGAGCACTGGTGAAAAATATAATCATTAAGTTTTCTTTTGTTCCTCTGTTCATTGCAATGTTTACACTTTTACCCGCCGGAACGATGAAATACTGGCAGGTATATGCCTACTTCGGAGTTATCCTGGTCCCAATGTTATTTGTGATGGGGTATTTTCTGAAAAACGATCCCCGTTTCCTGGAAAGGAGAACCAGAGTGGCAGAAAAGGAAAAGGAGCAAAAACTTATTCAGTTGATCAACCTTCCGATCTTTATTTCTGCATTTATTATTCCCGGTCTTGACAAGCGGTTTGGCTGGTCGCACGTGCCTGTTGAGGTTATCATTTTCACGGACGCGTTGATCCTTGGAGGATACCTTATAATCTTTCTTGTATTCAGACAAAACAGCTATGCCTCGAGGATAATAGAAATCAATATTGGGCAGAAGGTAATCACAACCGGTCTTTATAGTCTGGTGAGGCACCCTATGTACCTGGGAGTCTTAATAATGTATCTGCCAACACCCCTGGCTCTCGGTTCATACTGGGGATTGATCCCTATGGCTTTTCTTCCAGTCGCACTTATTTTCAGGATACTTAATGAGGAAAAGGTATTGTCCGAAAACCTGGAAGGTTATAAAGAGTACCGCCTCACAACAAGGTACAGACTGATTCCCTACATATGGTGATTCATGTCTTATCCCGGAATAAAAACTTTTAACAGAGTGGATCTATAATCCGTGCCGGTGTAATCAGAGATTCAGAAATAGTAAAACTTAAAAAATGAAAAAGTTTCTGCTGCTTTTACTGATTATTAATGCATTGATAATTATTTCATGTATTAATGCCAGTGACCCTTACGATTTTGAGTGGCCTGTTTCAACTCCATCAGCAGAAGGATTAAATCAGCAGAAAATAGACTCAGCATTTATAAAGGCTGAGGAACTGGGATTTATCGATGCACTCCTTGTTATCAGGAATGGCAAACTTGTTGCAGAGGACTATTATAACGGATATTATGTAAATAAACCGCACCAGATATGGTCATGTACAAAAAGCTTTATGTCGGCTCTGGTCGGTATTGCCGTTGATGCCGGCCTGATAGAGAGTATTGACAAAAAGATCATGGATTATTTTCCTGAATATGCCTATTCAGATATGGATAGCAGGTTCTATGATGTTACAATTGGACACCTGCTGAAAATGAGCATGGGGATCGATAACGAGGAAAATAATCTTATTCCTGTTGTCCGGACAAATGACTGGATATATCAGACTTTCAGGCTTCCGTTGCTGTATGATCCGGGGCAGAAGTTTCGTTACAACTCGCTGGAAACGCACCTGTTATCGGTAATTTTAACAAAAGTGAGCGGGAAAAGTGCCCGGGAATTTGCAAACGAAAATCTTACCGGACCGATGGGAATAGAAATAGCCGACTGGAAAGCTGATCCGAAAGGCTATAATACAGGAGGTTATGATATCTATATGAAGCCTCGGGATATGGCTGTGCTTGGATATATCTATCTGAATGGAGGAAAGCTCAAAAATACTCAGATCATTTCAGAAGAATGGGTAGAGGAATCGCTTACGAGGACATGGTCCAACAATGGGATACAATGGGGACCCTTGACAGATTATAATTATGGTTATCTATGGTGGCTGGGTAAAATAAACGGCCATAATATGTTTATGGCAATGGGAATGGGTGGTCAGTTTATTATTAATTTTCCTGATCTGGATCTGATAGTCGTTACTACTACCAATAAAGATATTTCATGGGACAATGACCAGGAGATCCCCACGCTGGAAATTGTTTCAAATTTTATTCTTAAGGCACTTTGACCTGATTCAAAATTTGAATAAATTGCTAAATCATGCCTGATAACATATTCAGTCGGAGGAACTTCATAAAAAAAACAGCTGCAGGCGCCATTGGAATAAGTCTGACAGGTAATAAGACATTATCTCTTTCAGATCAGACATATAACCTTCCAAAGATCAGGGAGTATCGGAGGATGGGAAGAACCAATGCAATGGTCTCGGACATAGGTTCAGGTATACCTTATTCTGAATCAGTTTTAAAAGCAGTAATAGCATCAGGTGTAAACTTCATTGAAACAGCTGAAACATATGATAACGGCAGAAACGAGATATTAATCGGAAATAGTATAAATAAAACTGAGAGAGAAAAGCTTTTCATTACAACCAAGTTAAATCTGTCAACCGGTCTGGCAACTTCCGTCGATGATATTGTCAGAGGTGCTGAAGGAAGTCTTAAAAGACTGAAAACACCTTATGTTGATCTTTACATGATGCACCAGGCACAGAGCGTGATGAAAGTAGCTGACAAGAACTTCCATAAGGCCTGTGACAGGCTTAAGAAAGATAGAAAAATCAGGTTCAGGGGATTGTCCTGTCACGGCACTTTCTGGTGGCAGGAACAGGGAGGTAGTATTGAGGATATTCTCATGGCTGCAATTGAAGACGGCAGGTATGATGTTCTGTTCTTTCCTTATAACTTTCTTGATCCTGAAATGGGAGAAAGAGTTATACAAGCCTGTAAATCAAACGATATAGGTACAATGATAATGAAATCCAATCCTGTCAGCGTTTTTGAAAATTATGAGAAGATCATTAACCAGGGTGGGAACCTCAGTATTCTTGAGAAAAAAGACTATGAAAGAAAGCGCATACAGATGGAGAAAGCAGGTAACTTCTTCAGAAAATATGGGATGACAGATATGACTGAACTAAAGAAAGGAGCTTATCTCTACATTCTTTCAAACAAAGATGTAAGTACAATATGCTGTCGGTTTAAAAACTTCAGTGATATTGAAATGTATATCGGATTGTCAGGTACTACCCTTGATAAGCCGACTGCCAGTATGCTTTCTGATTTCAGAGAGAGTCTTGGTTTCCTCAATTGCAGGATAGGATGTAATATATGCGAACAGAATTGTCCCGGGCATCTGCCTGTAAATACGATCCTGAGGTACTATTACTACTCACAGGCTTTGAAAGAAAATGAATCATCCTCCGCTTTATACGGGGATCTTGGAGATCATAAAGCAGATATTTGCACGAATTGCCTGGGTCACTGTGAAAAAAAATGTCCTCATAATGTTGCAATACGTCTATTACTGACTGATGCGCACAGGCAATTTAGTAAAACTGCCTGATCATGGAATCAAAAAGTTATGTCCACAGGTTTATACTGTGTAGTCCGGCATCCCTGCGCCAAACCTTCGCTGAAGCTTCGGTTTGCAAAGCCTGTGCTCTGTGCCCTGTGTCCTGAGCCCTGCGCCCTGAGCCCTGAGCCCTGCGCCCTTCGTCTATCCCTTAAACCACTCCTCACTGAAATTCACTAGGTATACCCTTTCCGTAGCTCTGGTAAGCGCAGTATAAAACCATCTGAGGTAGTCGATCGTTATTTCATTCCTGTTGAACATCCCCTGGTCGATGAAGACCCTCTCCCACTGTCCGCCCTGTGCCTTGTGACAGGTCACCGCATAGGCAAACTTGATCTGTAAAGCGTTGAACCAAGGATCATTCCTGACAGCTTCATACTGCTTCCTGCGGATCCTTATATTAAGGTAATCATCCATTATTTTCTTGAAAAGCTCCTTGTTCCTTTCGGCCGGAAGTGACGGAGTATCAAGGTGAAGTACATCAAGCAGAACCTTCGACTCAACCTCGAAGTCATAGTCCGGGAACCAGAGAGTCATCTCCGCGAACCTGAAGCCGTATCTCTCCTCATACTTCCTGATCTTTTTTACTTCAGCGATATCACCATTGGCAATGAAGCCCGGCCCCTCCTCATCCTCCTCAACAAGAAAATAATTATTCTTCACAACCATCACCATGTCGCCGGGACTAATCTCCTCTTCCCTGAAGAATATCCTGTTCCTTATTCCCTGGTTGTACCGGTTAGCCTGCTTGTTTGAATTTACCACTATTATGGTTCCCTCCAGGCCGCATGTACCATATGAGGAGGATATCTCATCTATCAGCTCCTCTCCGCTCAGTCGTTTCACATCGTTGAAATTCAGGCAGTCTATGGACGGATGCACAAGGTCATTCTCCGCTATCTGAAGTCTCACGCGCGTGGCATTCATCAGCACTCCCGATGATTCACTCTGTCGTACAACCTGCCTGAGCTCAGTAGTGATAAGCCCGAAGCCGTACTCAGCGAGCACTTTGGGATCCAGCGCTGGGCTCAGGGCAGAGCCTACCGGAGGAAGCTGTGCACTGTCGCCGACGAGAATGAGTTTGCAGTCGATCCCTGAATAGACATACTCTAGGAGGTCGTCGAGCAGCTTACCGCTTCCGAAAAGAGAGGTGTCTGATGAGATGTTTGAAATCATTGAAGCCTCATCCACAATGAAATAAGTATCCTTATGCTTGTTCTTATCGAGAGTGAAGCTTCCCATGCCGTCCTTTGAGGACTTCTGACGATAAATTTTCTTATGAATTGTAAATGCCTGTCTTCCGGCATAGGAACCAAGCACCTTGGCAGCCCTGCCGGTGGGAGCAAGCAATACTGATCTCATCCTCAGAAGTTCGAGTGTCTTCACCGCTGAGCTGATTACACTTGTTTTCCCGGTTCCGGCATAACCGGTGAGAAGAAAGATCACATCATTGGTGTTTTCGCAGATGTACGCAGCTATCTTCTTCAGCGCCACCGACTGGTCATCAGTAGGTGTATTACCTAAATTTTTACAGAGATTGTTAAATATTATTGTATCCCTCATCCATTGTGCTCTTCGTGCGTACTTTGTGCTCTTAGTGGTTAGAAAAGAATTTAACCACAAAGAACAAAAAGGAGGTCACTAAGGTACACAAAGTAGCCTTCTGCCCGGTGTGAGTTTATAACATATTGCTATATTTGTTTACAAATAGTTTAACCTGATGCCGTTCCTGGAACTCTTTGATGAGACACTCGATATAAACTCCACGGAGAATTATGAGATGTCGGTGCAGATAAGCATCGACGGGCTGGCGTTTGCCCTTCTGGACACTATCAGGAACAAGTATGTCCTTCTTCGCTCGACTGAACCTGATGATAACAAATACCTGGCTGCCGACAGGATAAGCGAGCTGATATCCAAAGATGATTTCCTTACACGCAAATATAAGAAAGTGAATGTGGTGATGCCTTCTCCTAAATTCACAATTGTCCCTGCCCCTCTCTTCGACCCGGGTAAGAAAGAAGAATACTTTTCCTTCAACCTTAACAGGGATGACAATGATACTGTCGTCGCTAACAAAATACCAGATCCGGATTCTTATATTGTCTTTTCAATACCCAGATCCCTCTACGCGATACCTTCAAATTTCTGGCCGGCAACTTATCCTTTTCATCACACAAAGCCCCTGCTGAACCAACTCTCACGTAACAGCAAGAGCATCGGCGGCTATTATGTTCATGTACATATTGAAAAGGAATTCTTCAACATCCTTGTTTATGATCATGGCATCCTGAAGTTCAGCAACACATTCAACTACAGGAATATATCGGATATCCTCTATTATGTCCTGAATGTTTACAAATCTATGGGAATCAGCCATGAGGAACCTCTCCATTTCAGCGGTCACACCGGAAAATATGATGATATATGGTCAGGATTTGCAATGTATATCAGGAACCTGAAATTCACCGATCCGGCCGGCGGCTTCAACTTCAGCTATGTCTTCAATGAGCTGGAGCTGCACAGGTTCATTAATCTTTTCACCGTCACAAGTTGCGAATAATAGGCGGAAAATACAAGGGAAGGAGGATCTCTCCTCCGTCTGGCTTCAAAGCAAGGCCGACAACTGATTTTGCCCGCGAAGGTCTTTTCAACATCCTGAACAACCGGGTCGATTTTGAGGAGATCATCATCCTTGACCTCTTCTCCGGGACCGGCAGCATAAGTTATGAATTTGCTTCCCGCGGTACCAGGGAAGTTCATCTTGTGGAAAGGGACGTGAAACATATTGCCGGCATCAGACGTATAATTAAGGATATGGGCTTCACAAGCATCAAACCAATCCATATTGATGTGAAGGCATTTCTGAAAGCCTGCAAGATGAAATATGATGTTGTCTTCGCCGATCCTCCATATGATCTTGAATGGCTTAAAGATATCCCCGATCTGGTTACAGGCTCAGGAGTATTGAAGGATGATGGTTTTTTCATCCTGGAGCATCCCCGTAATATGAGCTTCTCAGATCATAAGCATTTCTTCGAGCACCGCAGCTACGGAGGGGTCAATTTCTCATTTTTCAGGACAACCCGGTAGTATTTCGGATTTTGAGGATCCGCCGGATGGCGGAGACGAAATCCCGCATTGCGCGAGCGGATTGCGGATTTAATTAAACGTACATATTTTTAATATCCGTCTCAGCCAGATCGATCATGAGCTTGCTGATTTTATCTACTACGGCATGAAAATACCTCTCACCTTTTTCAGGAGTTGCTCCCGAAGGATCGCCAATGCCGGTGTCTTCAGTCACCTGCAGCCATTTACGCTCCGTCCATGCCCATTTCTCATTCAGCGCTTTTATTCTGAATTTTCTGGCGGATCCCGTTCCGGCTTCAGAAAGAGGAAGGACAAGTTCCGGAGCAAGGAACTGCATAAGGCTTGTCTCCATCTCGTCGGCATGGCCTCCTTCTTTTTCAAAAAAATCTGAATTCTCAACCGACTGGTACCAGTTGCATGTGCAGATGAACATTCCGGGATAATTGGCTCCCAATTCCCTTATCATCTGCTTAAAATCATTGCCGCCATGGCCGTTGATGATAAGAAATTTATTAATGCCCTGCCTGTCAAGAACATCAATAATATCTTTGAGGATCAGGAACTGTGTTCCGGGATTCAGGTTGATAGTTCCCTTGATATCCAGCTGACCTGTGTTTACCCCAAATGGAATTGCCGGAAGCACAATGATTTTTGCCCCTCTTTCCCACGCTTTGCCTGCTGCATCGGCAGTAATTCTCTCAGTCTCAATAATATCCGTGCTGAAAGGCAGGTGAAGATTATGTGCCTCTGTTGCTCCCCATGGAAGTATGGCCAGCTCTATAGGATTGTTTTTCAAGGTCTTCCACGTTGTTTCTGATAAAAGATATGGTTTCATCCGGTTCGGTATTAGTGATTTGTTCAGTTATTTGACACATACTCCAGTTTACTGGTAATAAATGTCTTAAAAATTTGCTTTGTTGGTCACTGTTTAATAATTTTATAGTCTGAATAATCAGGTAATAAATTATTTCTGATGAAAAGGAACAGCTTCATAATTGAGTTGATAAAAAGTCCGCCATTCATTTTTTTCATTGTTCTGGCAACTGTCATCGTACTCGGTGTGATATATGCTCAGCACAGGCAGAAGGTTATTCAGATGAAGGAGGAGATCCTCTATATACAGCCAAAACCTCCTGAATAATTCAAATCTGAGAGGCTCTTTTCTTGATCCATCTTTCTCTCAGGCGAAACGAGTCAAAACCCACCCCAACCCCTCCCAGGAGGGGATTCTCTTGGGTCTTGTCTCTTTTATCTTGTATCTTTTATCTTTCTTCAGACATTCTTACCATTACAACACCATGTCTTTCAACCTTTGCGCTGAATTTGCCGTCAAATGTCCCTAAATCCTTCTGCCTCCACAGATCTCTCACCTTTTTTTTACCCGTTATTCCCAGGTCGGACCAGAGGGCAGTCATTTTTACTGCCTCATCTCCCCTGTTAAAAAGACCGACAGCAATTGAGCCATCCTCCAGTTCCCGTTTCCATACTTCGAGCCCTTCATTCCTGGATACTCTGTAACCTGGTTTACCCAATGGATCCTGGTCAACCCCTATAACTTCATCGTTGGTAAGAAGGCTGAGTGTAAAATCGTCGAGCCTTGTTATATCGCCGCTGAAGATCAGCGGTGCCGACTGTATGGCCCACAAAGATATCTGTGTATATTGTTCGTTAGGTGTCAGTGGTGACGGAGCCGTTTCTCCCTCCCAGTTGCTCAGATAGCCTATAAGAAGGTAATCCGGGTCGTTCCATCCGCCCGGGCCGCCGTATTTATAAAGTTCATTGTCGGTGAAAACATCAAAGCCGTCGCGGAAAAGCGCGGTGCCTATACCCTCGAATGATCCTCCGAGGTCGCCTGCCGTGCGCCAGCTGTTACCCCCGACGCTTTTGCCCCATTTCCAGACATTACCAAGACCATACTGGCAGAGGTTCAGGATTATATCCCTTTTTTGTTTCTTAATGATTTCACTGATAAGTATATAAGGCTTTTGCAGTTCGGCAAGGGAAGTATCTTTTGCTATCCTGGTATATGAGCACCAGTCATATTTAAGGAAATCAAAACCCCAGTCAACGTACCTCTGAATGTCCTTCTCCTCATACTGGTAAGCAGCCACAAATCCTGCACAGGTTCTCGGTCCGGGAGATGTGTATATACCGGCTTTTAGGCCCAGGGAATGAATGTAATCCGTCATTGCTTTCATGTCCGGGAATCTGCCGTTTGAATTTATCATCCCGTTTTCGTCACGTGGTGTTCCAAGCAGGCTTGAATCTTTCGATGTCTCCTTTATTGACCAGCAGTCGTCTATATTCACGTACATGTAACCATGATCGATCATGCCGGAGCTAACCATAGCGTCGGCAGATGCCCTCATAATACTATCAGTTACATGGTTTTCCCACACATACCAGCTGTTCCATCCCATGTGTGGGGTAAGTGCAAGGTTGTCACCGCAGACAATTTTAAACTGACGCTCTGCTGAACCTGCCTTGTTAGCCACGCGGAAAGTGGCAATATATTCTCCCGGAGTGCTTATCGTGCCCGTAATCTGCCCTGTGTATTCGTCACAAATAAGTCCGTCAGGGAGGTTAGCAACCTCGAATTTCATTGGTTTTGCACCAGTTGCAGGAATTTTATAGAGGAAGGGAGAACCCGGGCGAACTCCGAAGATCTTTGCTCCGTTGATCCTTGGCTCCGGACCCGGTTTGGGAGTGAGAACAATTCTGGGCTCATTAATTACTTTATCACCCGAACATGAAATCAAGAGAGCAGATAATAGGATAATTGCCTCAAAATGAAATAAAAAGTGAATCTTCATAATAGTAATGTCATATGTTAACTGTTAAAGTTATCAAAATTAATTGATTACCTTAGTTTTCAAAATGAGCTGAAAATAATATTGAAAACCAAACATTTGCGTTTGAACAGATTCATAAGTTTATTATTCATAAGCCTGTGCATAAATTATTCCGCATTTCCCCAGGCATATATCAAAGGGATTATCGTTGAGAAAAGCTCAAAGCTTCCGATTGCCTTTGCGTCTGTTACATATCAGAAACAAACTCTTCCGAAAGGTGTCATTTCAGACATTCACGGGAAATTTGAGATAAAAGACAGGGATATAAAAAGTCTCCAGGTATCATGTGTCGGTTACGAGAAGCAAAAGGTGACCATCACTCCTGATATGAAGCTGTCCGAGTTAGTGGTTGAGCTCAAAACAGATACACTGAGCATCGGCGAGGTAACTATTACTCCGGCCATGAACCCTGCGGTAAGGATCATGAGAAATGTTTTGAAGAACAAGAAGAAGAACGATTTTGAAAATTATGATAAATACACCTATCAATGCTATCTTAAGACCATCCTGAACCTTAAGCTTTCATATAATGCGACTGCTGAAGACAGTGCAACGATCAGGAAAAACAAGGATCTGAACAAACATGCAAGCTTCATTTCCGAATCCATGATCTTATCTTCGACGGTGAATAAGAGAACTGAGAATAAAGTCATTGCAGTAAAAACATCGGGATTTGAAAATCCCATTTTCGGACAATATTTTGTCTCGGTTTTCCATAATTCAATTTCATTTTACAAAAACAATATTGCCCTGTTTGCAATGCCTGTCTCGGAGGATATGACGAGTGCAGAATATCTGAGCCCGCTCTCAGATGAATGTCTTAGAAGCTACAACTTCCTGCTCGAGGAGACATATGAAAACCCTTCCGACACCTTGTATCTTATTGAATTCCACCCTAAGAAAGGTTCAAATTTCAACGGACTTAAAGGCAGGCTTTATATTAGCTCAAATGGTTGGGCTGTCAGAAATATTGTTACAGAGCCCTTCGAAAAAGGACTCATTGATTTCAGGTTCAGGCAGGACTACGAATTCATCGAAGGCCGGTGGTTCCCTTCAGGTCTGGACGAGGAAATAGGTTTCGTCTCCATGAAGCTAAATAAGAAGATACAGGCTATACCAGTGTACCTGATAACATCCAGGATAAGCAATGTCGACTTTAATCCTGCAATCACCATCGATTCGATAAACTACGAGAAGGTATATATCGACGAGGAAATGATAAAGGAAAGTGAATCGATACTTGATGCTTCAAGGCCAGATTCACTTACAGCTATCGAAAAGAATACCTTTCAGTTCATGGATTCAATCGGCGGCAAGTTCAGATTTGACTATTGGGCTGAACTTTATCCGTATCTGAGTGCGGGCAAAATCCCAGTAAAATTCATAGATGTCAATATTGAAGAATTTTTCAGGAACAATGACTATGAAGGCACCCGTATAGGATTAGGATTGAATACTAACGACAAACTGTCGAAATTTATATCACTAGGAGGATTTGCAGGATATGGCATGAAAGACAAGACGTTCAAGTATGGAGGACATGTCGCCTTCAACCTCGGAGAAAATAGCGCGACAGTGCTGAAAATATCGTACCAGAATAATCTTAAGGAGCCAGGGATGGATCCACGGGGGAGCTTTGAGCTGCTCTCAATCAGCGATTACTTCAGGGATTATATAGCCTGGCGAATGGATAATTTCATCGAGGAGAGGGCTGAGCTCAGCTTCCGTCTGTCGCGATACCTGAAAATGTCATCATCACTCAGCCTGAGAGAGATAATGCCGACATACGACTATGAATATCAGGATTCACCACTGACTGATTTTTATGCTGATGAGATAAAGATTTCAGCCAGATATGCTTATGGAGAGGAGACACATATGTTTGGCAATCAAAGAGTTGTGTTCTATAAAGGAAATCCTGTCTTCACGATTGACTATAAAAGAGGCATCGATATTTCTGAAAGGGACAGCTATAATTACAACAGGATTGAAGCTGCACTTGATGTCACCGCCTACAAGGGAAGGCTCGGGCAGACCGACTTCAGGATTGCAGGTGGTTATATAGACCAGCCCCTGCCGTACAACCTTCTGTTCACAGGGGAGGGAAGCAAAAGCTATTATCCGATACTTATAAGCAATACCTTCCAGACTATGAAGCCATACGAGTTTCTTTCAGACAAGTATGTGAATATATTCTTTACCCATAATTTCGGATCGCTGCTGATTGAAACCCCCAGGTTTAAGCCAAGGTTCATCATTGCCCACAACACAGGATGGGGAACACTCAGAAATGCTTCCGACCATGGTATTGATTTTAAGGTTAAGGATAAAATATATCTTGAATCGGGCCTGCTGATAAACAATATAATAAGATTCAAGATCTTCAACCTTTATTACGTTGGTTTTGGCGGAGGTGCTTTTTACCGTTATGGCCATTATGGCTATGACAAGGTTTTTGACAACATTGCTCTGAAGTTTTCGGTAACGGTTGCACTCGAATAGTGCCAGCTATTTCTGTTTGCCAGCCTTCGGAAAGAATCCAGGGAAGTTTTTCAAAAATATAATTGACTTTGGTTTAAACAAGATGTAACTTTGTATTTGGTACAAATGATCTCTAAATGTAAAGTAGCATGAAAGGCAATTTTATTAAAAAGATTATTGGCGGATTGAGCCTTACTACGGCATTATTTATATTTCAGGCCTGTTACGGCACACCGCAGGATTTTGGGGCTGATGTTTATATTCAGGGACACGTAAAATCAAAAAGAACGGGGCAGCCGATTAAAGGGATAAAAGTCTCCAATGAAGCCTTACCGCAATATCAGTACACTGATGCGAACGGTGGCTTTTCATTTTATACTGAATCTTCAGCAAGCTGTAAAATCATGTTCGAAGATTTTGATTCTGGTCTGAATGGTTCTTTCATTGATAAAGATACGATCCTGGTGAATCCGGGGAAGCAGGTGTATCTGGAGATATTACTGGAAGATAAATAGATGAACAGGATCCTCAGAAAGGTCATCTTTCGTCGATTCAAAAAGACTGAAACAAAGCTCCATCCTCTTAGGTATTTATTCTGGGAATGCACATCGAGATGCAATCTGAACTGTCTGCATTGCGGCAGTGATTGTTCAGCAGACAGTTCTTTTAAGGATATGCCTCTGGAAGACTTTTTATCGGCACTCGATACAATTAATTCAAAATCAGACCATCTCATTGTTGTTCTGACAGGTGGCGAACCACTTTTAAGGAAGGATATAGAATTATGTGGAAGAGAGATCAGGAAACGGGGAATGCGATGGGGACTGGTTTCAAATGGATATTTGTACGACCAGCAAAAGCATATTGAATTATTAAATGCAGGATTAGGCGCATTAACTATCAGTCTTGACGGATTGGAAGATACACACAACTGGCTGCGCAATTCAAAAAATAGTTTCGCGAAGGTTGAGGAAGCAATTACTCTGGCTGCAAGTTCTTCAAGACTGAATTTTGACGTAGTTACATGTGTTAATAAAAGGAACCTGGGAGAATTGCCATTAATTTTCGATTATTTAATCAGAAAAGAAGTAAAAGCCTGGCGATTGTTTACAATAGTCCCTATCGGAAGGGCAGAAAATAATCAGGATTTGTTTTTATCGGATCACCAGTTTAAAGAATTACTGGACTTTATAAGCTCCAGAAGAAAATTGAAATCAATTGATGTCAAATTCAGTTGCGAAGGATATGTTGGTTCGTATGAATTAAAAGTAAGGGATAGTTATTTCTTTTGCAGGGCAGGTATTAATATTGGATCTGTACTGACAGATGGTTCAATATCAGCCTGCCCGAATACTGACAGGGCATTTTCACAGGGCAACATTTACAGGGATAATTTTTATGAAGTCTGGCAATCAAAATTTCAACCATTTAGAAACAGAAGCTGGACTAAAACCGGCAAATGTGAAAAATGTTCCGATTATAAAGATTGTCAGGGGAATGGTTTACATAACTGGCATGGGAACAAAGAAAATGTATTAGTTTGCCATAATGAAAAAATAAAAAAAGCTATTAATGTTTCTTAATGCAACAGTTTAAAATGCTTTTGCCGTGTAAAAGAATAATTAAGTCAGAGTCAACAATCAGAAAGTTAAATCTCATATAGAATTTCTGTTCTGGGATCAGCCACGGGGGCTTTTCATTGGGCTGCTAAAAGCTAATCAGAACTTAAAAGCTAAAGTCACACCCACATTCTTTGGATTAAAATAAAATCCCGACCTGGCATCATCAAGTTTTATTGTATATTCTCTGACCTTCTTATGGCCAACACTCCAGTTTATAATACCCGGAATTGACAGAACAATTCCTGCCCCCCCTACTACATAGCCGGCAATCATATATTTATCACCCTTGTCATTATACGCCCATCTGGTTTCATTATCTTCAATACTTTCAGACTTATTATACCATGAGTTCCCAACTAAACAAAGTGCTCCACCAATTATGATTCCGGCAACTCCGGAAGCAGTAATGATCTTACCATTGTGTTCCTTTGCCTTGAATTTCTCAAGTTTTACTTTAAAAAGCGTAGAATCTGCGAGTTGCCCATTAGCAAATGTTGTACATAACAGCAAAACTGCTACTAATAATAATCTAAACATTGTTTTCATAGGTATTTGGTTTATACAGGTCATCTAAAATCTGATTTATATCAAATTTACGATATGCAAAAACAGAAGTCAAATTTATTTAATAGAAAATCATGCCCCTGGGTCAGCTCCGGGGGCTTTTAATTTTTAACAAGATCACAAATTGTAAGTTCAGGGGGTTGGGATTTGAGGTTATTCATGTGTCTCTCAAGATGCCGGCAATGTCTTAAATATTTTACTCTGTGCTTTAACATATCTTCAGCACTCCAGCTACTAAGTCTTCTGCTTCCCTGCCTGTTTTTCTTACGCAATTCATTCCTGATAGATAATAATACCCACAGATATAATAAGCCCAGAATCAAAAAAACAATATCTGGTATTACCATTGATTCCATTGATTTATTGAAGTTCAAAGCATAAAATTATTAAATAAAGAGAAATGAAACAAATTTAATTAGGAAGGTTGAATCTTTGCCCATTCTTCTGGTAAAGCGAGACAAGCTATAGGATAAGCCATGGAGCTTTTTCTTAAAATAAATTTGACTTCGGCTTTTTGCTGGCGTAACTTTGTAAAACACTAATAATTAATACTATGAAAAATCTTGTTTCTTGCATTATTCTGGTATTCTTTATAATTGCACTGGCATTCTATGGTTGCAAAGAAGAAAAAGATCCTCTTGTCGGCGGATGGGAGATACAAACTTCCCAAATTGATTATTATGTGAATGATACAGTTGCTTACGACACGACAATAACATATGATCCTGGTGAACTTTGGATTGAATTGAAAGATGATAATACTGGGTATGAACATCTGCAGGATTATGATTATTATTTCACCTGGTCAGCAGATGAAAACGTAATCATTGTTAATTTCTCAAGTCAGCGTGCTTTACATCTGAATTATACTCTCAACGAGCCTATATTAACTTGGACCGTGAAAATGAACGGTCAGTATGACTTCCCGCATCAAGGGGATAGTTATTATGAACTAAGGCATGAAACGGCAAAAAGGATGTAATTTGTTAGATTATTATAATTACCTATGACCAGCCCTGGATCACCTCCGGGGGCTTTTTTTCTTATTGGAATAATAGCAAAAGCCCCCCGGTAATAATCCGGGGGGCATCTCGCTGTGTTGTCACTAAAAGGTTAGAGACATTTCAGAGCTTAACCTACTCTTTTGAGATTCCAGGCTTTCTCCTAGTAGCAAGGTTTGAAGTTGTTAAATATTACTATGACAAAAAACAGAAGCTTCAATCAAAACTTAATTAAAGATATGTGAGATAAAACTTAATTCAAAGTCTATTTTGACATGTATATAAATTATGTTGATCGGGAGAAGAATATGTGCGACTAAATAAAAAATCTATGCTTTGAGGGGAGCGATTTACAATATTTAACACTGGAAAATCAATTTCTGATAATTGCTTGATCTTATTTGTAAAATAATTAATACTTCATACATGTACATTACATATAATATGTAACATAATATATGAAATCAATTTCATTCTTTGACTGGTGGTTGAGATTTAAGGGAGGTTCGTTTGGACCTGGTTATTTCAAAAAGGATTAAAATGCTGCGACTGGTCTTCCTCGGATCAGTCCCGGGGTCTTTTTCATAAATAAACTTGCTTCGAGTCTGACTTTGGATTAAATTTGATAATGAAACCAATAGACTCTCCATGTCAGGCATTATTGAAGCAAATAACTACAACATCTGCCTACGCTGAAGCTTCGACAGACAAGTCTTTATCAGTTACCGCCAGAAAGACAACAAGCATGATGGCTGGGTTGAAATTAAATAATGAACTTATTATAACGTAATATTAAAAATACAACTATGAAAAGAATCCTTTTTTTTCTTATTCTGATTTTTTTCTATGGATGCATTTATTGCCAGCAGATAAATGATCAGAACATAATTATACAGGAAAAAATATTAACTGCAAATACATTAATAAAAGGAATATACCTGAATTTCATTGAATTTCAACAGAATAATCCTTCTGTCAGAACAGATTTCAGATCAAATGAAAAAAACCTGCCCGTTAATAATATTTATAATAACATGGCTGTCAGCAGGTTAATAATTCTCGATTTCAATGGTGACTTTTCTCCTTTCAGCCTGGAACACTGGGGCTTATGTGACGGCAAACATGTATTTATAAATTTTAAGGGGAAATATCATCAAATTTCAATAGATGGTAAATATTCGTCTTTTACAGCCTCTGCCAGGTCAGGGAATGGTCTTTCATCCTTTGAAACGGATTACCTGTTAAACATCGAAAATGGCCGTATTATCAGATTTAATACAGTTGCCGGATACAGAAATAAAGTCAGATTAAAACCCATTGAAAAGATATTAGCGGAAGAAAATACTTCATTGTATGGAGAATTCAAACAAGACGATAATAAGAAGATGATGGTCTTTACATATATAAAAAAGCTGAATGAAAGTTTAAAATACTAAAAACGTTGAACACAGATTATTACGGAATTCTTAATATAGCTGATCCGCTTTATGCATAAATACATGCTTCTATGTTAAGATATCTCCATCTGGCCTTACTTACATTGTTTGCTACTACCTTATTGTTTGGACAATCAACCGCCCAACAGGAGAAACGCATTGCATTAGTTATAGGTAATGGGAATTATACTTCAAGTATCCTTGCCAATCCTGAAAATGATTCCAGAGCAATGACAGATATTTTAAGGAGACTTGGATTCACGGTTTATCCCTATGAGAACCTGAACGCAAGTCAGATGAAGAAGGCGATTGATGATTTTGGTGCAAAACTTATAGGCAATAATATTGGATTGTTCTATTATGCTGGCCATGGGATACAGGCAAAAGGCTATAATTACCTGATACCTGTTGATGCTCAACTTAAAACTGAAGAACAGGTAGAATATGATTGTGTCCGTGCTGACAGAGTTTTAGCATTAATGGAAACATCAGGAACAAAAGTTAATGTTATAATCCTTGACGCTTGCCGTAATAACCCTTTTGAGCGAAGCTGGACACGATCAACAACGGGTAGAGGTTTAGCGTTTATGAGTGCTCCAGGCGGTACACTTATTGCATATGCTACTGCTCCCGGAAGTACAGCTTCTGACGGTAATGGGAAAAATGGCCTTTATACTTCTGCAATACTGGAAAGCATACAATTACCTAAAATTACAATTATTCAAATGTTTCAAAATGTCAGAAATGTTGTTTCGCAAAAATCAGGCAATAAACAGATTCCATGGGAATCAACCTCCCTGACCGGAGATTTTTACTTTAATCCGGCAGGTGTTGTCAGTGCTGAACCTCAAAAAAACATTAAAACTGAATTGACGAATAAAACTAGAGATAATGGGATTTTTAACTTTTTGAATGATCTGCGTGATAATCGCCATTACAAGACTGTCATCATCGGAAACCAGGTCTGGATGGCGGAGAACCTGAATTATGAAACTGAAGGAGGCAGTTGGATATATGAGAATAATTCTGCCGGTGCGTTAATTTATGGACGGTTATATGACTGGATAACTGCAAAACTTGTTTGTCCAGCTGGCTGGCATTTGCCGGATAATACTGAATGGTCAGAATTAACAACTTATTTAGGCGGTGACAGCGTTGCAGGTGGCAAAATGAAAGAGAAAGGTACAAAACACTGGCTCAGGCCCAATCCAGGGGCAACTGACGAAGTTAGCTTTACAGCTCTTCCGGGCGGTGCACGATATGACGATGGAAAATACTACAATATATGGGAGCAAGGTAGATGGTGGAGTGCTACCGATACAAGTACTTATAATGCATGGTCTGTAATCATGAACTATAATGACAACAATGTCAGAAAGAACTTAGCCTTTAAAAAGTTAGGATATTCAGTGCGATGCATCAAGGATTAATTAACTATTGTTATAAATTATTTTTATTAGACTTTAGCGACCATCATCCGGGGACTTTTTGAAATAATTGCATCTGATCAGAAAAAATGGGATTTTGGCTGGTTAGCAAGTATGAAATTCTAAAAGATGAAACTGACTAAAGAGCAAAAAGAAAAAATAAAAAACACATTAATAAGAATTCGGGAGGTACTTTACAACCTAAATCGGTACATGGAAAATTTTATAATAGGTATAGGTATTTTTGTGGTTGTTCTAATTGGATTGCTCATTTTATGTCATTTTCTATTTGGATGTAAGGGAGGACAACCAATTGGATTGGAAAATCCTTTTGTCGTTAGCCACTAACTTCCTAAAACATTCTTTTTATCCCCATCAGAGTAAAAAGCAACTAATCTTTTACCTGCTCCAGGGTAAAAGCAGTGTAATATCTTGCCATACGTATGCCTGGAATAGTGGTGGAGTATAGGCATATTGGCATTGCCCAATGGTAAACACCTGCCAAAGACATATGTTCTTATGTCAGCCTTATATTACAAGCATCTGCCATGTTTTGAAATAAAATTGACTTTAGTTTAAACATGGTGTAACTTTATATCTGAATATCAGCAAATGAGGCTGACAAGGCAGTATTTAACAAGGAACATTTAATTTGATATAATAATCCTAAGATAAAATGCTATGAAAAAACTATTTACCCTATTTACGATTGCAGCATTGACCATTGGTTCTTTTGCACAGTCACCTCAAAAGATGAGCTATCAGGCTGTTGTGCGTAATACAAGTGGGGTATTACAGGCAAACCAGGCTGTAGGAATGAAAATAAGTATCCTGCAGGGCTCTGAAACAGGAACTGCTGTTTATGTTGAAACCCAAACCAAAACTACCAATGCGAATGGTCTGGTAACTCTTGAAATTGGAAGCGGAACAATTGTCTCAGGGACATTTTCAGGAATTGACTGGTCAAACGGGACATATTTAATAAAAACTGAAACAGACCCGACCGGTGGTACAAATTACACTGTAACCGGGACGAGCCAGATATTAAGCGTTCCGTATGCTTTATATGCGAAAACGGCTAAAACCGCAGATTACAATGATCTTACAAATAAACCAACTACTTTATCCGGCTATGGAATTACCGATGCTGTCTCTGTTGCAGGGACACAAACCATCTCAGGAGAAACAACCTTTAAAGGAACTACACCGGATCTGGAAGCACCTTTATTTGAGGTTAAGAACAAGGATGGGCAGACGATATTTGCAGTCTATAATGAAGGTGTTAGAATCTGGGTCGCTGATGGAGCAAAAGGGACAAAAGGAGGATTTGCTGTAGGAGGATTTGATATGATCCATAATTATCTTGATGTGAGCGCTGACAGCGTCAGGATTTACATTGACAGCGATCCTTCTACAAAAAAAGCCAAAGGAGGATTTGCAGTCGGAGGTTATGATATGACAAAAGGTATCACCGGGGACTATTTTAACGTGTCAGGAAGATCTGAAGCTGAGACAATAAATGGAGAATCAAGAGTTATGTGGTATCCTTTCAAGGAAGCCTTCCGGTCGGGGAAGGTGCTTATAGAATCTCAAGACAGTGTGGGTACAAACTCCTGGGCATCAGGATTTAATTCCAAGGCAGTCGGAAATTGGTCTCAGGCGCTAGGCTATAAAGCAATAGCCAGAGCTGATTATTCAACGGCTATCGGGAAAAATGCTATTGCCGCTAAAGTCAACTCCTTTGCATTCGGAGAAGATGCAAAGGCTAAAAACGAAGAAAGCTATGCTATTGGAAGAGGAGCGGTTGCCAGTGGTTATCGTAGCTTTGCCTTTGGAAGTGCAGGTATTGACTCTGCTGGTAAAGTAACTGATGTCGCTCGCGCAACAGGTGATTATTCAGTTGCAATCGGTCAGGGTTCACAGGCAGTTGGATTTGGTAGTTTATCAATGGGAATTGCTGATACTGCGAGCGGAAAATATTCAATTGCCCTGGGATATGGATGTGGTGCTAATGAAGTAGGATCTGTCTCGCTTGGATATTCGTCAAAAGCAAACGGGAATAATTCAACTGTTATTGGATATTTTTCTGAAGCAAAAGCTTGGGCTTCTACAGCAATCGGACATGGAGCTGTGGCTTCAGGCCCATTCTCAACTGCCATAGGTGTTAGTACGAGGGCTATCGGAGGTTATTCAACAGCATTAGGAGAAATGACTACCTCAGGCTATGGAGCCACTGCAATGGGAGGATTTACTACAGCAAGCGGAGATTATTCGACGGCAATGGGAAAATCCTCCGTTGCAACCCGACTGGGTTCTACAGCAATGGGTGAAAGTACACATGCAACAGGATCTTACTCAACATCGATGGGAGGAATGACTCAGGCAAGCGGAACAGGTTCAACTGCAATGGGATATTATACTTTTGGCAGTGGCAATTATTCCACTGCCATGGGAGACAATGCAGTCGCCAGAGGGGAGGCTTCTAGTGCTATGGGAAATCGCACAATATCAAGACCTTATGCATCAGTCGCAATCGGCAGATATAATGATACGATCTGCTCTGTAAATGGTTTCCAGAATTGGGTAGATTCTGATCCTGTTTTTATTGTAGGAAATGGATCAGATCATGCTTACAGAAAAAATGCTTTTACTATTTATAAAAATGGATCTGCCTATATCCAAGGAAGCCTTGGGATAGGAGTATCCATACCTTCAGAAAGGTTTGAAATTGGTGGAACAAATTCAAAAGTTTATTTGAATAGTACAACATCGAACGCAGTAATTTTCAATAGTAATGGAACAGCAATCCCTTCATTTACATCTAGGAGCATTGGTACAAAACTCGTTCTCTATCCATCCCTGGATAACCTTAATACAGATTATGCTCTGGGAATTTCCCCTAACAATATGTGGTTTTCTATTCCACAATTTAATACTGCTTATTCCTATAATTTCTATGCCGGAACTTCAGAGGTTTTTACAATTCATGGTACAGGTTTTGCAGATGTAGCAGGCATGCTTAGAATAAAAGGATCGACTCCCCCTTCCAACGGAGCAGGAGTTGAGATATATTATGCTGGAGGTAGTGGGTATATATCTTGTAGGGACCGTACAGCAGCTATCTACAAACCACTATATATGTACACTGCCACTGTAAGACCCATTGCTGATAATTCCTATTCACTTGGTCTCAGTACATATCGTTGGAGTGTGGTTTATGCAGTAAATGGAACTATTCAGACTTCGGATTTACGATTAAAGAATAATATTCAGCCAATTAATGATGGTCTTAAATCTGTAATAAATTTGAATCCTGTCTACTTTAATTGGGTGGATAAGTCTGACAATAAAAGGCACATTGGTTTAATTGCACAGGAAGTACTACCAGTTATTCCTGATATCGTAGATATAGGGGAAGATAAAGATAAAACTTTGGGAATCAACTATGCGGGATTGGTACCTGTACTTATAAGTGCAATTAAGGAACAACAGCAGCAAATAGAATCATACAAATCGCAGCTTCAGACTCTTCAGGAAGAGGTTGAACAGATAAAAGCCATGCTGGCAAAAGGAGGGGAATAAATATTGATTTGGGATGGGATACAAAGAAATATATGGGGAGTCAATAACAAAAGGCCGGTATATTAGGTTCGAGTGACACCTAACTACCACTTTTTACCAGTGCCCTTATATTAGCTCTATATTAGCTCTATATTAGCTACACGTAGGGTGATCCTAAAATAAACTTGACTTTGGCTTTGAGAGGGTGTAACTTTGATATTGCATTAATTCCTAATTAATTATAAAACCAAATATTGTGAGAAAGTTATTCAAGATCTGTTACCCGTTAATGCTTATCTTATCCGTGCTTATTATCTCCGGATGTGAGAAGCTAAGTGATGAGGAGCTTATTACAGGTCACATCTGGAGATGGGACAAAATGACCACTACCTCGACTAATACGGACGTTCAGAACCTGGTCGCCGTGTTGAGTGCCCTTATGACAAACGCAACCTTTGAATTTCGCAGTGATGGTACATACACCATGACCGCACTGAATAATTCGGATGATGGCACATGGCAACTTACTGATGACGGCAAGACGCTCATAATGGACGGGGATGCAATGACAATTGTCAAGCTTACAAAAGACGAACTTGTCATTGAAGGAGAAGAGGTTAACGATACATACGGAACTTACACCACCTCAATGTATCTTAAGAAATAGTCAGGGTTTTTATTGATATATGCTTTAACGGCATTTCGAAAAAGAGTCATCGACGGACTAGTCTAAAAGTCGTGGTGATTCGGTTACCGGCGCGAAGACCCCTAAGCCTGGTGTGATTCAGCGGTGCGGGCGGGATTGATCCCCTTCCGGATCGATCGGACCCTGTCCTCCACGGGTTACCTTGCAACGCTCGCAAAACCAAAGCCGCTGAAGCGGCTTTTTGGTTTTATATTTTCCTTTTAGTCGTCTGAAAACAAGTTCTCATCGATTGCGGAAAATATAAAACCCGATGAAATTTTCATCGGGTTTTGCGAGCGTTGCGGTGCGGACGGGACTCGAACCCGCGACCCACGGCGTGACAGGCCGTTATTCTAACCAACTGAACTACCGCACCAAA
>Ga0209450_10000178_pt1 | contig 34547 bp, 38 predicted proteins | sample FrelakmetLWP11LW_FD_187149 | JGI IMG/M metagenome (GOLD analysis project Ga0209450, IMG submission 187149) | Freshwater lake sediment microbial communities from the University of Notre Dame, USA, for methane emissions studies - LWP11 LW (SPAdes)... | ecosystem: Environmental > Aquatic >...
AAGGGAGAAAGCAGATCCATGTAATTATTATCCTTAAACCTGCCACCTGTACCGGAGTGAATGATTTCAGCCCCTCCCTCATAAGTATATATGACGACCCCCAGACAAAAGCCAGAAGGATCAGCACTGACGCATAAAGCGGTTCTTTTGATTTTTCCATTCAGTCTTGTAAAATTATTGAATTTATTATATTTGCGGGCTATACCATTATTTGAAAATGTTTCCGGCTATCATTTTATTCTTTAAAGGTCTTGTACTCGGGCTGGGTGTTTCGGCACCTCCGGGTCCCAATGCCATGCTCATGATAAGCAGGACATTGCGCAAAGGACATTTCTCGGGCTTCATGACCGGGATGGGAGTGGCGACGGCAGATACGCTGTTTGCCATTATTGCCGGCCTTGGCTTTTCATATATCATAGGCTTTATCAATGAGGAGAGCTTCTATATAAAGCTTATTGCCGGAGTACTGGTAGCTGCTATTGGCGTCAAGCTGTTCCTCTCCAATCCGGTGGCGGATATACGCAGCAGGTTCCGTGAGACCCTCATTAGCACTCCGGTACAGGATTACTTGTCGGTCTTTATGTTAGCGCTTACGAATCCCTTCTCCATCTTCATCTTCATTGCCCTCTATCCGGGGATGAATATCAGCTTTACCGGCCCCGGGATACTGGTGCCGTCGCTGATCATTATCGGTGTTTTCACAGGTGCATCGGCATGGTGGTTCATCTTCAGCTGGATTGTAAACCGCTTCAGTCGATCGATGAGGCTCAGAAGCATCGTTACCCTGACCAGAGTCACTGCCGGTGTAGTGATCACCATTGGGCTTATAGTTCTCGTCACCCTGTTTCTGCCACACGCGAAGTTCGGTTAAAAAGGTTCCTCAGCGATGATTATATGCAAATGAATTCCGAATATCCTTGGAAGAAATAAATTTATTATATTTGCTATAGTTTAAATACGAAGTAAAGTCTGACATATACAAAGTCATGATACTTTGAAGATGCTTTTTACTGTCCAAAAGCAATTTTTCCATTCTTTTCATGGCTGCCCCGCTTTTTTCGGCGGGGCTTTTGCTTAAAACCACTGTACTTTTCATCTCTTAAAATGAATCTGATCATACCATTTTACATTTTTTGTTGCTAACTTAACGGTATGAAAAGTGTAAGACAGTTAAGAGGATTTCTTCTAAGCCTTGCAGGTCTGGTAATTCTTTATATTCAGGGCTGCGCTCCCATAGGGTCAATTGCAGTACATGAGTTTGGAACCGGATTCTATGAACTAAAGACCGGGAATGGAGAATCAGCTAAAGTGTATGCAGAAGTAAATGATGATTCACTGGTGGTATATAAGATTAAGACCGGAGTCCCCAAATTGCCTGATCCGGCATCAGGGCAGGGGATAACAATGAATAAGGTTGACACAGGTAATTTTCTCTTTAACAGTACGTTTATTAAAAACTCGATAGAGTTTGACATTTCGACAATTCTTACAAAAATGCGCCCGCCTGCATCAGGCGTTCCTGTTCAGATGAATGCCAACCTGAATGCTCTTGCATATACAGGTCTCAGAAAAGACTATTATGCACTAAGAAGTCACACAACAGTAATGAACAGGAGTACCTCTTATATTAAACAGTATGGTTTTGATGTTGGCATCTTTGCCGGAATAGGTATTACCCCGATCAATCCGACTGTAACAAATGACAAAACATCTCTGGAATATGACGGCATAGTTTTCCAGAAAGGTATCGCCGCATTCTTTACTGTTGACTATATTTCAATTGGCATAGCCTTAGGTTTTGACAGCCTTATCGGCGATGACTCAGAAATCTGGATATATCATAACAGACCATATATTGGTCTTGCACTGGGGATTGCCAACTTCTGACACTCAGCCTGATAAAGTTCCGGATTATCAGACTCGTCATTTTAACCTTTTTTAATCTTTCAGACAGCCCCATTCAGTTTCACCGCTTTAACTAATAACTATATTAGCCCCTGTTTTAAACCTGATTGAGATGAGACTTATTCTTGCCTGTCTGGCAACAATGATACTTGCAACCGGATGTGCCTCTGATGAGGAGAGGGTCAGCCGCAAGGCAGACAAATTGCATCAGGCCATGCTTACTGTTGACACGCACTGTGACACACCGATGCGCCTTTCACGCGTGGGTTTTGACCTGGGAAAGAGGAATGAGCGTGGTTGTGTCGACTTTCCGAGAATGAAGGAGGGGGGGCTCGATGCCGAGTTCTTTGCCGTTTTCATCGGGCAGGGCCCGCGAACACCCGAAGCCTGTGAAACCGAACACGCAAACACACTTGAGATATTTGACTCAATTTATAAGAGCCTTGAACGTTACCCTGAGATGGCCGGGCTGGCACTAACCCCTGAAGATGCAATGAAACTTAAGGCTGAGGGCAGGGTAGCTATTTTCATCGGGGTAGAGAACGGTTATCCCGTCGGCACTGACCTCTCAAGGGTCAGCCAGTATTACGAACGGGGAGCTCGCTATATCACTCTTTGTCACTCAGCGAATAATGATATATGTGATTCATCTACAGATCACAATGGTCCTGAACATGGCGGCCTCTCAGCCTATGGTGAGGAGGTAGTAAAGGAGATGAACAGACTGGGCATGCTCGTAGACGTGTCTCATATCTCGGATGACTCATTTTATGATGTGATGAGGGTCTCCGGTGCACCGGTGATCGCCTCTCACTCATCCTGCAGGGCTCTTTGCGAGAGCCCGCGCAACCTTGATGACGAGATGCTGCAGGCACTGAAGAAAAACGGAGGGGTGATCCAGATATGTCTTCTGAGCGACTATCTGAGGCAGCCCGAACCTAATCCCGAGCTTGATGCAAAGATGAAAGAGCTTCGCGAAAAATGGAAGGCAATGGGACCTGACCTTACCGAGGCACAGCAAGAGCAGCGATGGACTGAATACTCACAGCTGAGAGAGAAGTATGTCAAGCTTGCTACGGTGGCTGACGCTGTTAATCATGTGCAGCATGTCGTTGACATCATCGGCATTGATCATGTGGGAATAGGGTCTGACTTTGACGGAGGTGGCGGAATAGAAGGATGCACTGATGTTTCCATGATGAAAAACATAACAAAAGAGCTTATCCGCCGCGGGTTCAGCAATGACGACATTAAAAAGATATGGGGCGGCAATTTCATGCGCGTCATGAGCCAGGCGCAGGCTCTTGCTACTTCCTCTCCTTCACCCTCGAGAATCTGAGTGACTTGATCATCCAGCCCGGAAGAGCCTTGTTCGGGTTACGTTTCTTGAGATCAAGGTACCAGCCCAGTTTCTTTATAATTGGCACCTTGTGCGTCTCGACAAACTCAATAAGAGTGCCGTCAGGGTCTTCTATATAGGCGAAGTGGCCGGCCGCTTCACCCATGTCAAAGCTGTTTCCTTCGTGGCTTCTCTGGCTGTCAACCCTGAATGGACAGCCTGTTTCAAGGCAGTAGTTGCGCAGCCTGTCCATCCCGCTGATATCGTAGCAGAGATGTATAAAGCCCAGGTCACCCCAGTATCTCCCTTCAAATATCTTCGTAGCTGTTTTGTCCATCCCCTCCACAAGCTCAATCAGGCTCTGTCCGAAGAGCGGATTAAACCCGCCGTGGAAAGGCTTTGAGGGGGCAAGCAGCACCCGCCTGAAGCGTCCCTTGCCGCCGGGAACAGATGAAAGGTCATCAAAGGTGCCGGTTTTATCATAGACGATCCTGTCATAACCCAGCACGTCAGAGTAGATCTTCATTGCCTTCCCGATGTCTGACACGCCTATTATGACTCCGTAGGCTCCGCCCGATATCTTACGCAGGTTCATGAGCCAGTCAGTTGCCCTGACTATCTGAAAGAGATTACCGAAGGGATCTTTCACGAAGAAGCTTAGGTTCCCGGCGGGATCGGGTGCCGGCTCTCCGAGGCATTCAACGCCAGCTGATATGAAATGCCTGTAGCTTGCGCTGACATCCCTTACCTTCATCTTGCAGGCAAAAATGCCATAGTCACCCAGCTTTGTCTCGCGGTCACGCGGCAGGGGCTCTCTACCCTTGTACTGCCATACTTCAAATCCGCCACCGCTCTGAAGGTTCATCGCAAGAACGGCATGCCTGCTCCGCGGTTTTCCACCGGTATAAGGAAGCATGAGTTTTGCTTCAGCCTCCTCCTCGAAAATAAGACAGTCCATCCCGAAGACTTTGATATACCAGTCCCAGGCCGTGTTCAGGTCTTTCACCCCAACGCCTATCTGCTGAATGCCGCTGATCAGATATCCTTTCATGATTGTTGCTTATGTGGGTTTCATTTTCTCTGCCATCCGGAAGAAGAGGGCAGGGAAGTATTTTCTTATTGAGAGCATCAGCAGCTCGCTGCTGCCCACAAGTATTTCGCGCCTGTTGCGCTTCAGTCCCCTGATGATCTGGTCTGCTGCTTTCTCAGGGGTGATCCCTTTGTCCAGTCCCTCGTCCATTTTACCATGCTCTTCACCGCTGGCGGTGAGGGCACGAAAAGAGATTTTTGTTCTTACCCTCCCGGGGATGAGGACGGAGACTCTGATGTTATCCCTTTTATGTTCAAGCAGGAGAGTCTCGAAAAATCCGTGCAGTGCCTGTTTCGAAGCCGAGTAGGCAGACCTGAGTGGGAATCCGAACCGTCCTGAAATGGAGCTTGTGGCTGCTATCTGCCCTCCTCCGGCACTGATCATGAAAGGAAGAACCGCCTTTGTAAGAGCTATGGTGCCGAAGTAATTGACCTCCATGATCCTTCGGTCAAGCCACAGCGGAGTATCTTTTATCATTGCCCTCTGGCTTATTCCCCCGATGTTAAGCAGTATATCTATCCTTCCCTCTCTGGCAACAACCTCAGGGACTGTTTTTTCAATAGCCGCCGTATCAGCGAGGTCAAAGGGCACTGCAATGACACTGCCCTTCATGTGTAAACAGCTATCTGCCACCCTGTCAAGCTGATCGCTGTCATATGATGAAGCTATTACTCTGCTTCCCTTGCTGACAAATTCACAGACCAGTGCTTCACCTATGCCGGATGATGCTCCGGTGATCCACACAACTTTGCCGGAAAAGAAATCCTTCATCTTTACAGCCTGGCGATTCGTTCGGTGAGCGAATTATAAGTATCACGCAGCCTGATAAAAACAGGGTTATTGACCGCCATAAGGGTTCTGACCCTGAACCCTCCGGCAGTCCTGCGATAAAGCATGAGCCAGTTCCAGGCAAGGAGACCTATCACCGGTATAGCCAGGAAGGCGGCCAATGCGATCCACCACGGTTTGATGAAGATGAGGGCGAGCACCAGGTACAGCGGGAAAATAAAGAAGCTGAGGGCAACGGTCATTCCGTACCTGATGGTGCTGATAAAGGCATCGTCCTTGACCTTCCGCGACTGGAGGGCGGGGACCTTGAATATGATGAAGTTCAGGGCAGCACCAAGGATAAAGACCGGCATGGTAACAAGGAGGAACAGTGATGACAGCATCAGCCATCCGAAGGGGTGCTTTTTCTTTCTCAGGAGGCGGTAGGTGAGGTGAAGCTGTTGTGTCAGATCCCTTATCGTCAGGCTGTCATTGCATATCTCCCCATATAGTTGATAATCAGTATCATGCAGCTGGTTTATTTTGCCGACGAGCCTGGTGTCGCGGAAAAGCTTCGGATAACGGATGCTGTCATTGTACTTTTCATTGACTATGCTCCTCAGTTCATTGATGGCCTCATAATTATTCTCGTCACTGATGTGTACCATGACCTTCTTCATCTCTGACGAGAGCCTGTCACGCAGGTCAAGTAACCCTTTGTTAGGGTTCTCCTTATATGTGTTATAATATTCAGATACAGGTATCGGATGACCGTAGACCACTGTAAGCACCTCTCTGAAGAGCCAGTAGTGTGTGAACTCGAGCCCGACAGGTACAATGTTTATCTCCTTTGAGAAGTTTGACGCTTCAGCCGTCTGGAAAGCTATGCGGCAGATACCCTTCTTCAGCTGTCTCAGCCTCCGGTACCCTGCATGATTGCCTTCGGGAAGTATCACAAGCCCTGAGCGGCTTTCCATAACCCTGAGAGTGTCAGTGAAGGTCTCATCATTCTGCTTCAGGTTCTCAAACCCGTCCCTCATACGGAATACCGGCAGCATTTTGAAACGGTACAGGATGCGGGCGAGGATTTTATTCCTGAATATGTCCGCCCTGGCAAGAAATATAGGCTGTTTCTTCAGGGTGCAGAGTACCGCCAGTGCATCCATCAGGGCATTCTGATGATTCGGGGCATAGATGGTAGGTACCGAAAAGTCAATTCTGTCTTTGCCGTAGACTATCACCTTACGGTAATAGATGTAATTATGCCAGAAATCAACATATTTTCTGAGAAGAAGATAGAAGAAATCAAACTTCTCGATATTCTTTTTACTCATGCCCCTGCCTTGTCGTTGATCGTTACCAGATGGCCTCCGCCTTTCCGAATTACTAAGTTAGAAAAAAGAAATCACCCCCTTTGTTTCTGAATTATAATTTGTTTCAGGCCGGAAACCAATTTAAGTATTTATACCACCCGGCTATACCGGGGGTGTGGTTTATTCCAGGAAATTCTCGATATCGCGCCGCTCCCGCTTTGTCGGGCGGCCAGTGCCGCGAGGCCTGAAGCCGAAGAACATTTTGCTGTTGGGATTGATTCTGTTCATCTCCTCCTCAGGAGTGATATTCAGAATATATTCAGTGACCAGTTTTGCCCCTACACGGCCGGGAGGAAGCCCTTTGACCTGGTATGAATATGTCACGGGCGGCTTTCTTACCATGACAGTTGCTCCCGGCGTTATCATATGTGCAGGCTTCACCGGGATGCCGTTCATCATCACTCTTCCTTTCCTGCATGCTTCAGTAGCCTCGCTTCGGGACTTGAAGAGTCTCACGGTCCAGAGGAACTTATCTATCCTTTCCGCTGTCAGGGTCACTGTCAGGTAGTGTTTTTCCTGCCTTGTTGTATGCAGTCATTGTCAGCTCGCAGCCTGCCGTACCGAATGAAAGGATGATTTCAGCCGCCAGGGGCATCCTTTTTTTCATTATTGCGAGTTCCTCCGGGGTCCACTGCCCGAGTACATAGTTCACCTGTCCTCCTCTGGGGTAGCTGTTGCCTATTCCCACACGCAGCCGTGCATATTCATCCGTGGCCAGTATCTCGCTGATGCTTGCCAGACCGTTGTGACCGCCGTGTCCTCCTTTGGCTCTCAGCCTCATTGTTCCGGTTGGAATGGCTATGTCATCGGTAATTACGAGAAGGTTTTCAGGGGTTATCTTCTCTTTCTGGAGCCAGTAACGGACTGCGTTACCGCTTCTGTTCATGTATGTGGAGGGCTTGAGGAGGATGAATGATGAGCCTTTGTGCCGCATCTCGGCCACAAAGCCATACCTGCTGTCTTTAAAAGAGATATTGGATGCAGCTGCGGCTGCATCCAATACCATGAACCCGACGTTATGCCGTGTGTTCCTGTACTCTTCGCCTATGTTGCCAAGACCGGCGATAAGATATTTCAAGACAGAATTTATTTATGGCGGTGCCGGTGTTATTCGGCAGGAGCAGCTTCAGCTTCGGGAGCCTCAGCTCCTTCGCCTGCAGCGCCTTCCTCTTTCATAGCCAGTCGTGAGGTGGCTACCGCAACTATCATTGCGCGCTTATTGTCAATGATCTCAAGCTTGTCATATGAGAGATCACCAATCTTGATCGACTGTCCGATCTCAAGGCCGGTAATATCAATGTTGAGATGCTCAGGAAGGTCATTAATCATACCTTTGACTTTGAGCGTCCTCCGTTTGACCTTAAGTTTGCCTCCGGCTTTCACCCCTGAAGACTCACCTGTGATTTTGATAGGTAACCCGATGAGAACAGGCTTCTCTTCAGATACCTCCATAAAGTCAATATGCTGCAGCCTGTCACTTACAGGATGGAACTGCAGATCCTTCATTACAGCGTTATAGCTTTTACCGTCGATGTTAAGGTTAACCTGGTAAACCTCCGGCGTATAAACCAGTCCGCGGAAGGTGTTCTCATGAGCGTAGAAATGCAGTGTCTCTTTTCCGCCGTACATTACGCAGGGTACGTTACCCTCTGCACGGAGGCTGTTGGAACTCTTTTTTCCGAACTGATCGCGTGAGACGGCTTTGATCTCAATGGTTTTCATTAGTCTTTAATTAGTTGTGCTACTCAAGGTTACATGCCCCGTAACCTCCCATTACACGTTTGACGTCTTTTAAAATGGCGTGCAAATATAGCAAAAAAGGTTAGAATACAAAACCGGAGCTGATAGAACTGTTTGTATAAACGGCTTTTATTGCACCTGCAAAGAGTTCGCCAACGGAAAGGACTTTTATTTTCGGCGACTCCCTGAGAAGGGGTATGCTGTCAGTAACAACAAGCTCAACGAGGGGCGACTCGTTTATCTTATCGATGGCATTGCCTGATAATACGGGATGAGTTGCGACAGCCCTTACGCTAAGGGCTCCGCGGTCTTTCATGACGGTAGCAGCAAAGGTCAGGGTGCCGGCAGTGTCAACGAGGTCATCAATGATAACCACATGTCTTCCCTCCACCTCGCCGATGATAGATATCTCCTCAACAATATTAGGTTTCTTCCTCAGCTTGTAGCAAAGTACCATTTCGCTCTGCAGGTGGCGGGCATAGGCGTTGGCTCTCTTTGAGCCCCCCATGTCAGGAGCCGACACGGTCAGGTTAGGGAGATTGAGGTTCTTAATATATGGAGCGAACAATGCCGACCCGAAGAGGTGGTCAACAGGGACATCAAAGAATCCCTGTATCTGATCAGCATGGAGATCCATTGTAATGATTCGGTCAACGCCGGCTTTGGTTAACATGTCAGCTGTGAGTTTCGCACCGAGGGAGACCCTGGGTCTGTCTTTGCGATCCTGGCGGGCAAATCCGTAATAGGGTATGACAGCATTTACCTTGTAGGCCGAGGCTCTCTTGGCCGCGTCTATCATAAGCAGCAGCTCCATCAGATTCTCTGCCGGAGGGTTGGTTGACTGAACAATGAAGACATGGCACCCTCTGACAGACTCGTCAAAGCATGGCTGGAACTCGCCGTCACTGAAGTTGGTCAGTGAGCTCCTGCCAAGCTCAATATCAAGATGTCTGACAATTTTTTCGGCTATTCCTAATGAAGAGGTGCATGAAAAGATCTTGTAGGGAGCTCTGCTGATCATTTTTACGGATGTTAGGAGGGTTTGAAATATGCTTGCTGCAAAAATAACATTATATGGTTAAATCATTTTCCCCGGTGAAAAATATCATGGTCTCACTTATATAATTCAGTATCTCATCCCTGCCTGACCCTTTTATGGCTGAAGTAATGAACGTGGGAGGAAGCGTCTCCCAGCGCTGAAGCATGGTACGGTTATGAAGGTCGATGTTCCTGTCACGCTCCAGGGCAGAGATCTTGTCTGCCTTGGTGAAGACCCTTGCAAATGGTACATTTCCGAGAGCAAGCTTTTCCATGAAGGCAAGATCAACAGGCATGGGTTCATGACGGGCATCAATAAGCACAAAGAGTGATATCAGGTTTTCACGTACGCTGATGTATGATGTAAACAGCCTGTTCCATTGCTCCCTCATTTTGTGCGAGACACGGGCATATCCGTAACCCGGAAGATCAACAAGGTACCAGTTCTCATTTATGAGGAAGTGGTTAATGGTCTGCGTTTTACCGGGGCTGCCGGAAATCTTTGCCAGCCCTTTCCTGTTAACCAGCATATTCAGCAGTGACGACTTCCCGACATTTGATCTTCCGATGAAAGCATACTCGGGTATGGAAGGAGGGGGGCACTGGCTGATCTTTGCGCTGCTGGTGACAAAAGAAGCTGACCTTATAATCATCCCTCACGCAGTTTTGTCATGAACCTTTCATTATCGATGATGAATCTTTCATGAGTCCCCTCACCTATCCTTCCCTTTTCATCATCTGCTTCAACGGTGAAGAGGAGTCTCCTTCCGCTCACCTCGGCCAGGGTGGCCCTGAATGTTACCAGCCGTCCGACAGGTGTCGCTCTCAGATGCTTCACCCTTACCTCAGTTCCAACGGTGCCTTCACCCTGGTCGAGAAATGCTTCCACAGCTTTCATGGCTGTCTGTTCCATGAATGCTATCATGGCTGGGGTGGACAGAACATCATGAAGTCCAGAGCCATATGCAGCTGCAGTCTCATTATGCCCTACCGTTTTTGTTATCGTCAGCGTGATGCCGGGTACAAGTGTCTCTGCCATGGCCGTATCAGTTAAGGTCTTTGTATGGAAGGGGGATGGCAAGACGGTAGTACAGTCTGTTGCCGTGATTTGTCAGGTAACCAGCTACCACAACAACAGAGTCAGCGCTGTGACCCTCGGTTTTATTCAGGTCAAGATAACCTGTTGCAGCTGTCTGAAGGAGGGGCTTGCAGACAGACAGATCAACCAGTCCGTCTGTAAAGTCACCCCTGTAGTATTTTACGTTTTCCGATTTGTCGGTCATCTCAATGAAGAGCTTGTACACGCCTCTCTCACGGTATTCATCTGCCGCCCTGTAAATCACGCCGGGGTAGTCAGTTATCCTGCTGCCGCTCATTGTGTATTCCTCCAGTCCCGGGCGCCGTTTACCATCGACATATTCAAGCCTGGCCTTGATGCGCCCGCTTTTGTAGTACTGTATCTGTGCGCCGTTTATCGTATCATTGAGATAAGGTGTGACCCTGAAGAGCTTTCCGTCAGGGTAGAACCATTTTGCTTCGCCATTTTTCTTCCCTTCACTGTACATAATCTCCTGCTCTGTTACTCCGCCGGCATAATAAGTTCGTGACAGTCCTGACCTTATTCCGTTTTTGAATGTCACCTCCCTGACCTTTACATCGTCCTTGAAATAGCTCTTTGTCCCTGTGTATCCGGTGTCAGGCTCATGTTTCGATCCTGCCCTGCGGCCCTTGCCGTCACCTGTGCCCCCGCCGCATGAGACGGCCACCAGGAGGGTTAATGTCATCAGAATGGTTATCAGTTGTTTCATATCAGCTTTCATTTTTTGGTATGTATACTTCAAGAAGGGTTGCCTTGCCCTGCGGTATTATTGCAACAGTGTCAGCATATGCCGGGATCAGGATCGTCTCACCCGCTCTCAGCTCCTCGCGGTGGTCAAGACAATCGATCACTACCATGCTGCCGGTGCATATATATATAATAAATGAGTCTGTCAGGCTGTAATCTTTTATCACCGGTCTGTCTACCTGCATCAGGCTGGTATGGAAGTAACGGCACGATGCAAGCTCTACAGCCTTGTTCGCCACCGGAGCTACTCTCATCAGCCCGGTATGATCAAAGTCGAAATTTATTGCATCAAGCGCCAGCACGGTATGCATCTCCCTGGGCTTGCCCGAAGTATCGACACGATCCCAGTCATAGATCCGGTAAGTGACATCAGATGTCTGCTGTATCTCGGTAAGGAGAACGCCTGCCCCGATGGCGTGTACCATACCCGCCGGAATGAAGAAGGAATCTCCCGGCCTTGCAGGTGTGGCATTAATGATGCTTGCAAGCTGTTTGCTCTCGAGAAAATGAAGATATTCCTCCTTTGTGATCTTCCTCCTGAACCCTGTATATATTATAGCATCAGGCTCGCTATCAATAATATACCACATCTCTGTCTTCCCCCAGGCGTGATGACGTTCTGTCGACAGTTTGTCGTCAGGGTGAACCTGAATCGAAAGGGTAGCCCGGGCATCAATGAATTTAATAAGCAGGGGAAATTCTGTCCCGAATCTGTCGTAGACTGTGTCGCCGACGAGATCGCCCATATATATTTCGATTATCTCCTCGAGACTGTTACCTTTTAAAAACCCATTGGCCACTACCGAACTTTCACCCGCCATGCCGTTTATCTCCCAGCTCTCTCCAACAGCCGCACCAGGCCTGCTCTCCTTTCCAAACCGCTCATGCAGGGCATTGCCGCCCCACAGGGTCTCCTTGAGCACGGGTCTGAACTTAATCGGGTAAAGTGAATTCATTTTCAGTCAATATAATCTGCTGCAATCTTCGTTTTTCTAATCCCAGATGCCTCTGCCACCGCCTGGCGGTGCTCTTCGCTGGCTATGTACCGGTTCAGGTCTTCCTGCGAGCTGAATGTTGAGTTGATAACGAAATCACCGGCATGTTCCGCTTCAAGGATGTTGATCCCTGTCTTGTAGTCAATGATGAAATCAAACTTTTTCCCCAGAGGGCCGAAGATATCATTCAGCCTTTTCAGAAAAATCTCTTTCTCTTCAGCGGTATACGGTGGCGTGAGTTTAAAGATCACGATATGTTTTATCATGCAGATATTTTGCTACTTTTGATACAAAAATAATCATTTTATGCTTATTGTCGGGATTGCCGGAGGGACAGGCTCCGGAAAGACGACCGTTGTACGCAGGCTTATTGAGATGCTCCCTCCGGGAGAGGTAGTTATATTGCCGCAGGACAGCTATTACAAGGATAACAGCCATATCACCATTGAGGAAAGGCAGAAGATCAACTTTGATCATCCTGACGCAGTGGAGTTCACTCTCCTGATGTCTCACCTGGCTGAGATGAGAGCGGGCCGGCCCATCGAGATGCCGGTATATTCATACCTTACGTGTCTCAGGTCAAAGGAGACGATACCTGTGCAGCCGGCCGAAGTGGTAGTCGTGGAAGGGATACTGGTTCTTGTAGATCCTGGTCTCCGCTCGATGCTTGACATAAAAGTCTTTGTCGATGCTGACGCTGATGACAGGCTGGGGAGAGTCATACAGCGCGACATCGTTGAGCGCGGCCGCTCAGTTTTGCAGGTTCTTGCCCGTTACAATGAGACCGTTAAGCCGTCACACCTGCAGTTCATCGAGCCTTCGAAGAGATATGCCGATATCATCATCCCCGGAGGGGCGGAGAATACGGTGGGGATTGAGGTTCTGAAGACAATTATAGAAAAACACCTTTAATGGGCCTGATTAGTTTCGCCTCAGCTCCCTCAGGTACATCTGGATGGTATTTTCAAGGCCGTAATAAAGAGCATCAGATATGAGGGCGTGTCCGATTGACACCTCGAGGAGCCACGGAATATTCTGGTGCAGCCACGCAAGATTCTGAAGGTCAAGGTCATGTCCCGCATTTACCCCCAACCCCAGTTGACGTGCCGCTTCTGCAGCACGCAAAAAAGGCTCCAGCGCTGCATCCCTGTCACGGCTGTACATTGCAGCATACGGCTCGGTATATAATTCAATTCGGTCTGTGCCCGTCCGGGCAGCATATTCGATCATCTCCGGGTCGGTACCGGTGAAGATGGAGGTGCGTATTCCCTTTTCCCTGAAGCCTGCAATAACATCAGTCAGGAAAGAGAGATTGGTTTTTGTATCCCATCCTGCATTTGACGTAACGGCATCGTGAGAGTCAGGCACCAGGGTAACCTGGTCAGGGACGACGTCACAGACAAGAGAGATGAACCCCTTCTCCGGATTGCCTTCTATATTGAATTCCGTGACAACAATATCCTTTATGTCGTAAACATCGCTGTACCGTATATGTCGTTCATCAGGCCTCGGATGAACCGTAATGCCTTCAGCGCCAAAACTCTGGCATTTTATTGCGGCAAGCCTGACGTCAGGCACATTGCCGCCGCGGGCATTCCTGATGGTTGCAATCTTGTTGATGTTCACACTTAATCTCGTCATAAAGGCGTCTGCTGATAATAATTGCAAAGTTATAACGATCTCCAGTTTTTTTGTACTTTTAGTCAATAAATGAGAGAGTGGATGCTTGCCCGAGACATGATATCCGATGTGGTGCCGTCACTTAAGACATCTGACACAGGGCAGATTGCCCTGAACTGGATGGAGATTTTCCGTGTGTCGCATCTCCCCATTGTCAACGAGAGTGATTATCTCGGGCTGATCTCTGACGGTGACATTTATGACCTTAACCAGCCTGAGGAACCAATCGGGAACCATGAGTTGTCACTGCCAAGACCCTATGTCACTGTTAACCGTCACATCTATGACGTGATTTCACTCGCGGCAAGACATAAGCTAACTGTTGTTCCGGTACTTGACGAGGACAATCATTACAGGGGTGTCATTACCTATAACGAGATCATCAGCAGTATTGCCGCCTTCTCATCCATTGATCAGCCCGGAGGCATGATAGTGCTGCATGTTCTCTCACAGGACTACTCCATGAGCCGTATCTCACAGATAGTTGAAAGCAATGACGCCAGGATATTGAGCATGCACATCACTTCGAAACCTGAATCAACAAGCCTGGAGATCACGCTGAAGGTAAATACCACTGACCTTGCCTCAATAATAAGGACTTTTGAGAGGTATTCATATGAAGTCGCCACATGGGTGACCGAGAATGATGAGCTTGACCGCTTTTATACTGACAGGTACAATCTTCTGATGAAGTATCTTAATATCTGACAGGGGAACATAATGAGCAGAAAAATTGCACTCTTCAGCAAGGGGTTAACGGAAAAGACTGTTGCCGGCCTGCATCGTCTGGTTGACGCCCTGCATGGGCGCGGAGCTGAGATCTACCTGAACGTCATGGGAAATGGTGCTGACAGTTTCGTGACTGACAGCAGGGTCCGTCTCTTTGAATCGGCGGATGATCTTCCGGATGACATGTACCTTGTTATCAGCGTCGGCGGTGACGGTACTTTTCTTGAGACGGCGATGAGAGTGCGTGAACTCAACATTCCTGTGGCAGGGATAAACACCGGAAGGCTGGGATTCCTTGCAAACATACCCGACGACAATATCGGAAAGGCCATGGAGATGCTCTGTTCCGGATCATATGAAGTGATAAGCAGGTCAATGCTCGAGATCGTATCACCCGAGGGTCTCTTCGGTGAGCGCAGTTCACTGGCCCTTAATGAGGTCACCCTCCAGAAGAGCGATCAGATGATGATAACGATAACCGTTTCTGTCAACGGCAATTACCTTAATACCTACCGTGCTGACGGTCTGATCATCTCCACCTCCACAGGCTCAACAGCATATAACCTGAGCGTTGGCGGCCCTATCCTTTCGCCATCAGATGAGAGTTTCATAATCGCTCCGATGTCTCCGCATAACCTCACCGTCAGGCCTATCATCATAACCGGCAGCAGCACAATTGTCTTGGAAGCCGGAGGCAGAGGCAGCGAATGCATGATAACATGTGACTCCAGGGCAATGCACCTGCCGCTGGGAGTGAAGATAGAGGTGAGGCCGGCCCCCATGAAACTCAAAACCGTAACACCGGAAGGAAACGATTTTTTCAGCACCCTCAGAAACAAACTGATGTGGGGCGCAGATCTCCGTAACTGACAATAATTAAGGAATATTTAAGTTTTAAAATATATTACATTATCTATATTTGTAGCCTGAACTTTGAGACGACCGGTAATGAAACGGCTATTAATCATAAGTGTGGTGGTACTTCTTTGTGCCCCCTATTCTTCAGCCCAGCTATGGAAGATGAAGAGGTATGAAGCCGTGGCATCTCTGGGTACGTCTCAGTTTTACGGTGATGTGGGTGGTTTTTCAAATGGTGAGAATGCGTGGGGGTTGAAAGACATAACCTTTAAACAGACGAGGTTCAATGTGAGCGGTTCATTCAGGTACTTCATCATGGATGAGGTGGCTGCCAGGCTCTCGCTGTCATACGTAATGCTCCATGCCACTGATGAGAGAGGTGATAACGAAGACAGGGGCTATGAGGCAACAACCTCCCTCTTCGAGCCTGCTCTCATAGGCGAATATTACTTCATAAGGAACCGCGAAAGAAACAGCTTCCTGTTCCAGGTAAGGAGGGCTGTCTCAAGAAACAGGATAAAGGATTTCTTCCGGAGCATTGACGTCTACGCTCTTGCAGGTGTCGGAGGAGCAGCATACAAGGTGAACCCCAATGAAGCCCTTGAGGAGCGCAACATGAAGACAGGCGGTTTCACTGCCGTGATACCTTTCGGCGTGGGAGCAAAGCTGACCATTGACCCCAACATTCTTATCGGTGTTGAGTTTAACAGCCGGTATGCATTCACCGATTATCTTGAAGGATACACTTCGGACTGGTCTACAAGAAATGATATCTACCATACTTTTAGTGTGACCTTTAATTACAGGATCAGAACGGCGCGGAGCGGATGGCCCGCTTTCCGGTGATGTTCAAATGACCCATTGCATGAGAAAGTTTATAATACTTATAATATTGACCTGTACGGCTGCGCCTGTCTTCGCGCAGCGAACCGCTGACTACGGATTTTCTGCGGGTATGACTACCTATCTCGGCGATATCAACGAATCAAATCTCTTTTATAATCCCGGGCCCGCTTTCCAGTTATTCTACAGGTATAACTTCAATCCCAGGCAGGCTGTCAGGGCAAATATACTCGGAGGCAACATCAAAGCTGACGGGGCCGACTTTGACAATCTGATGGGGCCTGCTGCGAGCACCTCCTTCTCAGGTATAGTAGGTGAGTTCGGCATAACATATGAATACAACTTCTTCCCGTATTCCACCATGCGAAGCAGAATTGTCGATTATACGCCTTACATCGCTGCCGGTGCGGCACTCTCGGTGGCCAGTACGGATGACTTCCATATCTTCCCTTCCATACCATTCTCTGCCGGATTCAAGATAAATGTGGCAAACCATCTTGGTCTTGAATTCGAATATGGTTTTCGTAAGACTTTTTATGATAACTTTGACGGCCTGACAGACATGGTTGATCCCGACGATCAGACATGGATGCATAACAATGACTGGTACACTTTCATGGGGGTCTCGGTCACGTGGAAGTTGTATAACAAACTTGTGGGCTGTCCTGCATTTGCAGATTTTGCAGAGGATAAAAAAAGAAAGAGATAGAGTTGACCTTCAGAAATCAGATAGATACGAACAGGCTGCCAAGGCATGTGGCTGTCATCATGGACGGCAACGGCCGCTGGGCTCGCCGCAGGGGGCAGGAGCGTGTCTTCGGGCATCACCAGGGGGCCAGGGCCGTGCGTAAGGTTATCGAAGCCGCTGCCGAACTGGGTATTGAATACCTGACACTTTACGCTTTCTCGACAGAAAACTGGAACCGGCCTGATGACGAGATCTCTGCCCTGATGGACCTGATGGTAGACTCGCTGAATAATGAGACTCAGACGCTGCTGAAAAACAACATATCAGCAAAAGTGATAGGCGATATAAACCGCCTCTCAGATAATGTCAGAACGAAACTGCTCGAGACCATCGAGGTTACCGCAGGGGGAACAAGAATGAAGCTTGTCGTTGCCCTCAGCTACTCCTCAAGATGGGAAATAACCACTGCCTGCAGACGGATAGCCTCGGCAGTGCATAAAGGACATCTGAGAGCAGATCAGATTACCGAGGAGACGGTGAATGCAAACCTCGAGACTGCAGGAATCCCTGACCCTGAACTGATGATACGTACCAGCGGAGAGAAGCGCATCAGCAACTTCCTCCTCTGGCAACTCGCATATACAGAACTGTATTTTACTGAAAGACTTTGGCCCGATTTTGGCAAGGAAGATTTTTATAAGGCGGTGGCCAACTTCCAGAAGAGGGAAAGGCGATATGGCAAGACCAGTGAGCAGATTGCGGAAAACAATTGAGATGATGAAAGAGAGATTCAGGCCTATACTCCCCCTTGTGGTTTTATTACTGATAGGAGTATCTGCCGCTGCCCAGACTGAAGAAAAATATGCTAACTACCTCTACCCTGAAGAGTATACCATAGCCGGGATTACAGTCTCCGGAGTAAAATTCCTTGACTCAAATGCCCTTATCGGAATATCAGGACTGAGGATCGGACAGAAAGTGGAGATTCCCGGTGAGATAATAACATCTGCTGTCAAGAAGCTGTGGAGCCAGGGTCTTTTTGCCGATGTCAGCATAAGAATCGTGAAGAAGGAGGATGACAATGTCTGGCTCGATATATTCCTGCAGGAGAGGCCGAGGCTCTCATCCCTGAAGTTCGAAGGGATTAAAAAGGCTGAAGAGACCGATCTGCTTGAAAAAATTACCTTCCCCCCCGGCACGCAGGTGACGGCGCACCAGCTGAGACGCGCTGAAAAAACGATCAAAGACCATTTCATCGAGAAGGGATTCCTTAACACTGATGTAAAAATCATCCCCAAGGATGATCCCGACATGCCCAATAACGTTATTCTAAATATTATTGTCGACAAAAATGCCAAGGTGAAGATCGAATCTATTGATTTCGAGGGGAATGAATACTTTGACGACAAAAGACTGCGCAGGGTGCTGAAGAACACCAAGCAGCGCGATATCAACATCTTCAAGGGATCAAAATATATTCAGGAAAAATTCAGGGAGGACCGCGAGAGCCTTATTGCGTTCTACAATGAGAACGGCTTCCGCGATTTCAGGATATTAAGGGACTCCACTTTCATCAAGCCTGATGATCAGGGCAAGATGGTGCTTCATGTCAGGGTTTACGAAGGTGACCAGTATTATCTCCGCAATGTTGACTGGGTGGGTAACAGCATCTACACCAAGGATTATCTCAGCCGTGTCTTCAACTTCCCGAAAGGCGAGGTTTACAACCAGACGATGATCAGCAAGAGGCTGATGGAAGACCCTGATGCCGTCAACTCACTCTATCTTGATTACGGTTACCTCTTTTCAAGACTTAATCCCGTGGAAAAGCGGGTTGATGGAGATTCAATAGACCTTGAGATACAGATATTTGAAGGTGAACCTGCCAACCTCAACAATGTATTCATCAGCGGCAACACACGTACCAACGAACATGTGCCCAGGCGTGAGCTTTACACCCTCCCGGGCGACCTTTTCAGCAAGGACAAGATCATACGCTCTGTAAGGCAGGTAGCTGTGCTTGGCCACTTCGACCCGGAGAAGATAAACCCCCAGCCAATACCGGACCAGATCAACGGTACTGTTGACCTGCTCTATGCACTCGAGGAGAAAGCGAACGACCAGTTTGAGATCTCAGGAGGATGGGGAGCAGGCATGCTCGTCGGGACTGTTGGGGTAAGGTTCAACAACTTCGCGATGCGCAACTTCTTCAAGTGGAGCGAGTGGAGACCCTATCCTTCCGGTGACGGACAGTCACTGAGCTTCAGGATACAGTCGAACGGAAAGATGTACCAGTCATACAACATATCGTTCGTCGAGCCCTGGCTGGGTGGCAGTAAGCCGAACACACTCTCCCTTTCATACTACAGGTCGGTCAACAGCAACGGCCAGCGCAAAGACAGCCCCACCGCACAGTATATGATTATCGACGGTGTCTCAGCCGGATTTGGCAAGAGACTCTCATGGCCCGATGACTATTTCTCGGTCTACTATGAGGCCAGTTACCAGCGGTATGACATGAACAACTACCAGCAGCAATTCCGGTTCCTGTTTGATGACGGTGTCTCAAACATCTTCTCACTTACCGGAAGACTGACCAGGTTCTCGGCCGGACCGAACAGCATTTACCCCCGCAGCGGATCTACATTCTCCCTGTCACTGCAGGTTACACCTCCCTATTCACTTCTCAACGGAAAAGATTATTCTGACGTTACTGACCAGGAGAAATACAAGTGGATAGAATTTTACAAGACTGTGTTCAAGGCTGACTACTATTTCCCTCTCTCGACTAATGACAAGCTAATCCTGAACACAAGAGCGGCGTTCGGATACATAGGCTTCTATAATCCCGATATCGGTGCCTCACCCTTCGAGAATTTCTACGTCGGAGGCGACGGAATGACCGGGTTCAGCCTTTATGGCAGGGATATTGTAGGAGCAAGAGGATATGAGAACGGTTCACTTACACCTTACAAGTTTGAGGAGGAAGTGGGAAGGATTGATGTCGGTAACGCTTATTCAAAACTGACAGTGGAACTCAGATACCCTGTATCCCTTAATCCTCAGGCAACGATATACGTCCTCGGTTTTATCGAGGCTGCAAAAGCCTGGGAGACACTGAGAGAATTTAACCCGTTCAGGATGAACCGTGCTGCCGGTTTCGGACTGAGGGCCAACCTGCCGATGTTTGGACTTCTTGGCATAGACTGGGCATACGGTTTTGACCCTGTAAAGGGTATGCCTGATGCATCGGGAAGCCAGTTCCATTTTGTTTTAGGTCAGCAATTCTGAAAAAGTTAAACAATTAAAAGAAACGCTATGAAGAAGTTTATTGTTTTAACAGTTCTGGTTCTGGCAGCTACCCTCAGCGGTGCCGCACAGAAGTTCGCATTCGTAGACAGTGAATACATCCGGAATAATATCCCTGCCTTCACGGCTGCACAGCAGCAGCTTGACAAGCTCTCACAGGACTGGGAGAAGGAGGTGGCAGATGGTTATGCCGCTGTTGAACAGATGTACAAGGATTACCAGGCCGAGGTTGTGCTCCTGGCCCAGGACCAGAAGAGAAAAAGAGAAGAGGCTATCATCGCCAGGGAGAAAGAGGTGAAAGAGCTTCAGAACAAGTATTTCGGTATGGAAGGAGAGCTCTACAAGAAACGTGAAGAGCTTGTAAAGCCTATACAGGATGAGATCCTCAAAGCCATCAAAGAGATCTCTGTTGAAGGAAGTTATGCAGTCATCTTCGACACCTCGTCAGGGACAAACATACTCTTTGCAAACCCAAGATATGACCTCTCAGACCAGGTCCTGAAGAAGCTGGGATATAAAAATTAAATAATTACATTTGCACGATTAAACTGAAAAATGAATACAATGAAGAAACTTTTTGGAATGGTTCTGGTTGCAGCACTGCTTTTTACTGCACAGGATGTTTTTGGACAGACATTTAAGACAGCTCATATAAACAGGGATGACATAATTATGGTAATGCCTGAGTATGACAGTGCCATGAAGGCATACAATGCATTCGGCCAGGAACTTACCAATGCCCTGGAACTGATGCAGGTTGAGTACAACAACAAGCTTGATCAGTACGTGAAGGATAGCAAGAACCTGAGTGACCTTGTCAAAGCCAACAAGGAGCAGGAACTGGCAGACATGCAGACGAGGATTGGCAATTTCCAGCAGCAGGCACAGGTACAGCTGCAGGAGAAGCAGGCTGAGCTGCTGAATCCTATCATCGAAAAGGCAGGCAAGGCTATCAGCGATGTTGCCAAGGAAGCCGGTTTCATATATGTTTATGACGTTCGTACCCTGGTCTATTTTGACCCGACGAAAAGCACAGATCTCGGCCCGCTGGTGAAGACCAAGCTGGGTCTTAAATAATATTCAATTTAATCAGGCAGGGCTGTCCGCCACACGGTGGACAGCCTTTCTTTTAAAAGTACAATGAAAGCAGGAGAACGCCCGATAGGGGTCTTTGATTCAGGAGTAGGCGGCCTGACAGTGGCGCATGCCATCAGACAGGCCCTCCCCGGCGAGAGTCTGATTTATTTTGGCGACACGGCTCACCTGCCCTATGGCGACAAGTCTGAAGAGGCCATAAGAAATTATTCCCGCCGCATAACTGATTTCCTGATCGGCTATGACTCCAAAATGGTGCTCATTGCATGTAACTCAGCTTCCGCCTCAGCCTATGAAACCCTTCTCGGGGAGTTTGGCAGCAAGATCCTGATAATGGATGTAATCAACCCGGTGGTCGAATATGTCACAAGCCATAATTACAGGAAGCTGGGTGTCATAGGGACTAAGAGAACCATCAGTTCGGGTACCTATGAAAAGAAGATACATGATGCTTCGGCTTCAGCATCTGTCTACTCTCTTGCCACCCCTCTGCTGGTGCCAATGATAGAAGAGGGATTCATCTTTGATGACATCAGCAATGCCATTATAAGAACTTACCTCTCTGACAGCGGCCTTAATGATATTGATGCACTAATTCTCGGATGCACCCATTATCCAATCATACGCAACCAGATCAGCAAATTCTTCAATTTCAACGTTGAGGTCATCGATTCGGCACGCATAGTGGCACAGCGCCTGCGGGTGATGCTTGAGCAGAATGATCTTCTCAATAAGGGAAGAACAGGAGAAGACCTCTTCTTTGTCTCGGACTATACCGAGTATTTCGGGAAGATAGCCCGTATGTTCTTCGAGGGCAATATCAATCTTCAGAAAGCTGATATCTGGCGCTGAACCTGCTGTGACACCTCCCTTGCCACAGCCCCTTACCGATCAGATATCTTATTGCATATAAATAAGTTATGGTATTGCTCCAAACATGATCAAAATCATAATCATATAGAAGTGTTATAATGAACTTAGCTTCGTGAAATTGGTTACTTTTGATGTCGTTTATAATGAAAACAATAACCTCATAATACATCATGGGAAAAAGATCAAAGGTCATAGAAAGAGATGCAGTAGTGATCAGGTTCTCCGGTGACTCGGGTGACGGGATGCAGCTAACGGGCACCCTGTTCTCGAATACCTCGGCACTGTTCGGTCATGATCTCTCAACATTCCCCGACTATCCTGCAGAGATCAGGGCTCCGCAGGGCACTGTGGGAGGCGTATCAGGCTTTCAGGTGCACATCGGACACAAACAGATCAACACACCTGGCGATTATCCTGATATCCTTGTAGCCATGAACCCTGCCGCTATACGCGCCAACGCAGGATGGCTGAAGCCGGGTGCTACTATCATTTATGACACTGACAGCTTCACCGAGAAGAATATACAGCGTGCCGGGTATAAGCAAGACCCGTTTGCTGAAGACAAGATAGAGACCCTTAACCTTATCGGCGCTCCTATTACCACCCTGGTAAAAGAGACGCTGAAGGATCTTGATATTGACCCCAAGACTGTCCTTCGCACCAAGAATATGTTCGCCCTGGGAATGGTCTACTGGCTCTTTGACAGCCAGCTTGACTACACCGAGAAGTTCATCGATGACAAGTTCGGAAAGAAACCCGTCGTTGCTGAGGCCAACAGTATGGTCCTGAGGGCCGGATATTACTATGCCGAAACCATTGAAGCACTTACCCCCTCATACAGGGTGTTGCCTGCTCCGATAGCAAAGGGGGTTTACCGGAATATCAACGGCAACCAGGCCACCGCATGGGGCTTTCTTGCCGCTGCTGAGAAAGCCGGACTTAAGCTCTTCATCGGGTCATACCCCATCACTCCGGCAACAGGCATACTTGAAGAACTTGCCTTGCGCAAGGACCTCGGCGTGAAAAGCCTTCAGTGTGAGGATGAGATCGCAGGCATATGCACGGCAATCGGCGCAAGCTATGCCGGTAACCTGGCTGTGACGACAACCTCTGGCCCTGGTCTGGCACTTAAGTCTGAAGCACTCAACCTGGCTGTCATGACCGAGCTGCCGCTGGTGGTCGTTGATGTCCAGAGAGGCGGCCCGTCAACCGGACTACCGACAAAGACCGAACAGGCAGACCTGTGGCAGGCACTCTACGGACGTAACGGGGAGAGCCCTGTTGTCGTGATAGCCGCCGGTACCCCTTCCGACTGCTTCCACTTTGCCTTCGAGTCGGCAAAAATAGCCGTTGAGCACATGACACCCGTGCTGCTGCTGACAGACAGCTACCTGGCAAACGGTTCTGAACCGTGGAAGATACCTTCCATGAAAGATCTGCCTGCCGTGAAGGTCCCTTTTGCTGTCAGCGACGATAAAGAATTCCTGGCTTACGAAAGGGATCCGGAGACCCTTGCCCGTAAATGGGCAATCCCTGGAACACCAGGCCTTGAGCATCGTGTGGGGGGTCTCGAGAAAACAAAGAAAGGGAGCGTATCGTATACGCCTGAGAACCATGAATACATGGTCAGGATGAGAGAGGAAAAGGTGGAACGCATCCAGAGCGAGGTGCCTGACCTTAAGATCACGGGAGATAAAAATGCTGATCTGCTTGTTATCGGATGGGGTAGCTCATACGGTCACATACTGACAGCCGTTACTGAACTGAAGGAAGAGGGCTACACCGTCGCCGCTACCCACTTCAATTATATAAGACCCCTGCCGAAAAACTGTGAAGAGGTTTTCTCAGGTTTTAAGAAACTGGTTGTATGCGAACTGAATAACGGACAGTTTGCCAATTATCTGAGGATGAAATATCAGAAGTTCACATTCACCCAGTATAATAAGATTCAGGGGCTGCCGTTCACGGTCAGGGAGATAAAAGATCATTGTATAACATTACTGGAGGGTAAATAAGATGGCTGATACGAATACGTTACAGTATACCGCAAAGGATTTCAAGAGTGACCAGGAAGTAAGATGGTGCCCCGGTTGCGGAGACCATGGAATACTTGCCTCACTGCAGAAAACGCTTGCTGACATGGGTGTTCCCAAAGAAAAATATGTCTTCGTTTCAGGCATCGGGTGCTCATCACGTCTGCCATACTATATGAATACCTACGGCTTTCACGGTATTCACGGCCGCGCAGCGGCAATAGCAACAGGTGTTAAGATTGCCAATCCGGACCTGATGGTATGGGAGATGACAGGTGACGGCGATGCCCTGGCAATAGGAGGGAACCATTTCATCCATGCCGTAAGACGCAACATAGACATCAAGATACTCCTGTTTAACAATGAGATATACGGTCTCACCAAGGGACAGTATTCGCCCACCTCACAGAGAGGGCTGGTGACAAAGACATCGCCCTTCGGTACTATTGAAGAACCGTTCAAGGTTGGCGAGCTGACCATCGGCGCTCACGGACGCTTTTTTGCACGCACTGTAGATTATAACCTGCAGCTCTCGGGTGAGGTCTACAGGGAGGCGGGTATCTTCAAGGGCACCGCCGTGGTAGAGGTGATACAGAACTGTGTCATTTTCAATGACGGAGTCCATGAAGCTATCACAAACAAGGAGTTCAGGGATGACAGGACAATAGTTCTTCGTCACGGTCAGCCGATGATCTTCGGCAAGGAGCACGACAGGGGATTAATCCTTGACGGCATAAAGCTTAAAGTTGTTAAGATAGGTGAGAACGGCATCACTGAAAAAGATCTTCTGGTGCATGATGCAGAGGAAGCCAATCCGGGAATACACTACATGCTCGCCGGAATGCAGTATCCGGATTATCCCTTTGCCCTTGGCGTTATCAGGGCTGTCAAATCACAGACTTATGACGATGCAATGATTGAACAGCACAAACAGGTGCAGTCCGCTTCGAAGATCAGATCAGTTGACGATCTGCTGATGAGCGGCTCAACCTGGGAGGTAGAGTGATCAGTCACCGCTTAACGGAATATTATTACGGGCACACCTCATACTGTGCCCGTCTTTTTTGCCCTCTTTTTTTACTAATTTTGGCCATTCACTTCACCCGAAGAACTGATGAGTAAAAAGCCTGAGACAAGCCCGCACTTCAACCGCGCCATGCGTGACCAGCAGGAGCGCCTGAAGGAGCTTGCCTGTATAAACCGCGTAACACAGATACTCAAAGAGGGTAAGACCATCGAGGAGACACTCATGCACCTCGTCCTGACCCTCCCGGCGGCATGGCAGTACCCCGAATATACAATCGCACGCATAACTTACGCTGACAGGCATTATGAGACCCCTGACTTCCGCGAGACTGAGTGGGAGATGGTCCAGGATTTTACGACCCTGGGTGGGGACGGATCAATAGGGGTTTACTATACCCGTGAGTTTGTGAAGGAATTTGAAGGGCCCTTCCTGAAGGAGGAACGCGACCTTATTGCCAATCTCTCTAAACTGATCACAGGGTTTATCAACAGCATTATAGCGAGGGATTCCGGCGTTTCTCTAACCAGCGAGTCTGCCTCTGAGGAAGATAACGAGAACCTCTCAAGCCGTAAGCTCCTTCAGAAATTCCTTGACAGACATAACGCCGAGAGGGATGTCTTCCATGACCTGATGCCATTCATGGTCAAGGAGATATTGCTTGTCGCCAGTCTCTATGACGCCTACTCCATAGAGGGTGAAGGACGATTCTCTGACCATATGCTAGGTGAGTACTACCAGATGAGCCTTACATCCATTCCAAGGGTCACCGGCGTCTCAGGAGAGGATGAGGTCTTCGACAGACTCCGGTCAAGACATTATGACATGATCATTATCATGGTCGGCGTTGACAAGGAGGGGCCTATGAATATGTGCAGGAACCTGAAGGAGAGATACCCCTACATACCTACTTTTCTCCTGCTGAACAACCCCGGTGACATTCCGTTTGTGCTTAACCAGAAGAAGCTTGGAGTCCCCTTCGACAACTTTTTTGTCTGGACAGGCGAGTCAAAGGTCTTCTTTGCCATGGTAAAGCTCCTTGAGGATAAGGTCAATGTTGAGAACGACACAAAGAAGGGACTCACGGGAGTGATGCTCATCATTGAGGACGCCGCCGACTACTATTCGACATATGTGCCGATGCTCTACACCCTTGTCCTGGAACAGACCCGGAGTCTCATCGAGGACGTCTCTTCGGATGAGCTGTATAAGGTGCTGAAGCTGAGGGCGAGACCAAAGATACTGCTTGCCTCAACCTATGAAGAGGCCGTTTCAATTTTCAAAAGATACAAAGACAGCCTCCTGGGGGTAATCTCCGACATGCGCTTCCCGCGTGAGGGGATACTCAATAACATGGCTGGCTTCGACCTCATTGAACATATCAGGTCAGAACTGCCTAACCTGCCTACTGTCCTTCAGTCATCAGACCCGGATAACATCAAATATGCCACACAACTCAGGGTGAGCTTCATCAACAAGAACTCGGAGAGCCTTCTCCAGGATCTGAAGTCATTCATAAATTATTATCTCGGGTTTGGCAATTTTGTCTACCGTGACACCACCGGCAGACAGATAGCAGTCGCAAAATCGATGAAGGAGTTCGAGTCTTTCCTGCAGACCGTGCCTGAAGATTCACTCGTCTATCATGCAATGAAAAACCACTTCTCCATGTGGCTGATGGCCCGCGGTGAGGTGAAGATCGCAAAGAGGATAAACCCTGTCAAGCTGTCAGACTTTAAAAGCCTCACCGAACTGAGAGAATTCCTTCTCGAGATAATAAGGAAGAGAAGGAGGGAGGTCAACAAGGGAAAGGTGGTCAACTTTGATGAGGCTGCTGTCATTGATGAGTCAAACGTCGTAAGCCTGGCCGGAGGATCACTCGGAGGGAAGGGCCGTGGCCTGGCATTCATCAATACCCTTATTTACAGCTTCGAGCTCGGACGCCTGCAGCCGGACATCAATATCAGGACACCCGTAACAGCTATCATCGGGACGGATGAGTTTGACCTCTTCATGGAGAGTAACAACCTCTGGGAGCTGATAAAGAAGGAGAAGGACTTCAAGTCACTTCAGAGACAGTTTCTGGCCGGGAGCCTCAGCTCTGACCTTGAGGGCAGACTCAGGGTCTTCATGAAGCTCAACACAGGGCCGCTGGCGGTAAGATCGTCCAGCCTCTTCGAAGACTCTCTCAGCCAGCCCTTCTCAGGTATCTTCGGCACTTACCTCCTGCCCAACAACCATCCCGACCCGGAGGTGAGGCTCAGACAGCTCCTGGGTGCGGTGAAACTCGTTTTCTCGTCAATCTACTCTGACAACTCACGCACCTATTTTGAGGCAATAAACTTCAAGGTGGAGCAGGAGAAGATGGCTGTTGTCATACAGACAGTAGTCGGTAACAGGTTTGGTGACACCTACTATCCCCATCTCAGCGGTACGGCGCAGTCATTCAACTTCTACCCCGTAGCTCATATGACCCCGCAGGACGGTTTTGCCGTCATTGCCGTGGGGCTGGGTCAGTATGTCCTTGACGGAGAGAGAGCCTTCAGGTTCTCCCCCTCATTCCCGTCGCTTGACATCGTCTCTATTGATGATCTCTCAAAGTATTCGCAGGTCAACTTCTATGCTATAAATATGGCAAGAAGTGAGCTTGACCTGCTGCAGGGTGAGAAGGCCGGGCTTGTCAAGCTGAACATAAACAAGGCTGAAGAGCATGGTACGCTGGCACACTCAGCATCAGTGCTCAGTATTGACAATGAGACTCTGACGCCGGGCCTGTACGAGGCTGGCCCGAGGGTTATAAACTTTGCCGATATCCTCAAGTATGATTATATACCGCTTGCTTCGACACTGAAGACCGTGCTCCAGGTGGTGCGTGATGCATTCGGTGCTCCTGTTGAGATAGAGTTTGCCGTTGACCTCACCAGGGATGACGAGGGAAGGGCCTCGTTTTACCTGTTGCAGGTCAAGCCGCTTGTCGGCAGTGGCGCCGGATATTCCATTGATCCGGAAAGTATATATACTGATGACTTGCTGCTGATCTCCAGGAGAAGCATGGGCAACGGCATAATAGATGACATCACTGACCTTGTCTATGTTGAGCCTGACAGGTTCAGCAGCATGAAGACGCTTGAGATGGTCGATGAGATAGATGCCATAAACCGGAAAATGCTCAGTGAGGGCCGTAAGTATGTTCTTATAGGGCCGGGAAGGTGGGGCACCAAAGACAGGTTCCTGGGCATACCCGTTGCGTGGCCGCAGATATCAAATGCCAGGGTCATCGTTGAAATAGGGCTGCCTGATTTTCATGTCGATGCATCACTCGGATCGCACTTCTTCCACAATGTGACATCAATGAATATCGGTTACCTGTCTGTCAATCAGGACACCAATGACGGAACCGTCAGGTGGAACAGGCTTAAGAAGCAGAAGGTCATTGCCAGAAGCAAGTTCTTCAGGCACATCAGGTTCGAGAACCCGTTGATAATAAGGATGGACGGAAAGAAGGGGATGGCTGTTATATCAGTCAGAAGCTGACCGTTGCGGCAGCTGTTACAGCATCCTTGTTAATCTTCTTAATGAGTCCCTGCAGTACACTGCCCGGGCCTACCTCCACAAACTCCGAGGCTCCGTCGGCGATCATGCTGTTCACCGTCTGTGTCCATCGCACCGGGGAGGTAAGCTGAGCAACCAGGTTGCTCATTATCTGCTGCGGGTCCCTTGCAGGCATTGCGGTGACATTCTGATATACCGGACAAACCGGCGTACTGAATTTGGTTGCCCTTATGGCTGCCTCGAGCTCCGTACGAGCCGGCTCCATGCAGGGTGAGTGAAAGCCTCCGCTGACAGCGAGTATGAGAACACGTTTTGCACCGCGGCTTTTGAGCTCTTCCGCTGCCCTGTTCACACCGTCAACGGTGCCTGAGATCACTATCTGGCCCGGACTGTTGTAGTTAGCCGGCACAACGATGTCGGCGGAAGCATTGCACACCTCTTCCACCACTGCATCGTCAATGCCAAGCACCGCCGCCATTGTCGAGGGGGTTATGCCGCATGCTTTCTGCATCGCGGCAGCCCTGGCGGCGACGAGTATCAGCCCGTTCTCAAAGGAGAGCGCCCCGGCAGAGACCAGCGCCGAGAACTCCCCAAGAGAGTGCCCCGCCGTCATTGCAGGAGCAAAAGCGCTGCCCATCACCCTTGCAAGTATTACTGAATGAATGAAGATGGCCGGTTGCGTTACCCTGGTCTGCCTGAGCTCGTCCTCAGTACCGCTGAACATGATGTCAGTGATGCGAAAACCCAGCAGCTCATTGGCTTTTTCAAACATCTCACGCGCTGCCGGCGAATTATCATAGAGCTCCTTTCCCATGCCGGGAAACTGCGATCCCTGTCCGGGAAATACAAATGCTTTCATAATCCAGGTATATGTTTAAGCCCCAAAAATAGAAAAAATTAACGATGACAGCACACCGGTCAGTGCAGCCTGGCGGCAATCAGATGAGTGAACTCCTCGCGGGTGTTGAGGTTTGAAAGAAAACACCCGGTAAACGCCGAGGTGGTGGTGACAGAGTTCTGCTTCTGCACCCCCCTGATCTGCATGCACATGTGCTGCGCCTCTATTACCACGGCAACACCGAGTGGCTTCAGGTTCTCCTGAATGCAGTTCCGTATCTGCGTCGTGAGCCTCTCCTGTACCTGCAGCCTGGCAGAGTAGGTCTCCACCACGCGTGCTATCTTACTCAGCCCCGTGATATAGCCGTCAGGGATGTAGGCCACGTGAGCCTTGCCGAAAAAGGGTAGCATGTGATGCTCACACATTGAATATATATCAATGTCCTTGACTATAACCATCTGCCGGTACTCCTCCTTGAACATGGCGCTGCGCAGTATCTCCTCAGGATTTTGCTGGTAACCCCTTGTGAGGAAGCTGAGTGCCTTGGCCACCCTCGTCGGTGTGTTGAGCAGTCCCTCTCTGTCAGGGTCCTCGCCCAGCAGTTTAAGTATCTTGTAATAATATCCTGCGATCTCATTTATAACGTCGGGATTCCACTTTTCGATCTTGTTGTAACCGTTTGACAGGGCTCCGCTGCCGTCATTTAGCTTTTCCATATTATCCGTAATATTCGATGAAATTGTTTTCTGTCTCTTCTATTCTCACACAGTGCAGCGTGACCCCCTCTGCTTCCAGGGGCCCTTTCAGCTCGTCCCAGACAGCCACTGCCAGATTCTCCGTGGTGGCTATCTTACCGGCCATGAAGTCAGTCTCTGTGTTCATGTTGCGGTGGTCAAGCTTCTCTATAACCCTTTCGTTTATTATCTCCTTAAGCCTGGTGGCATTCATAAAATACCCTGTGTCAGGGTCTATCTCCCCCCTGACCGTCACCTTGAGTACATAATTATGCCCATGCCAGTTTGGATTTGAACACTTACCGTAGATCTTCAGGTTGTCCTCATCAGTGAGGCCGGGGCGGAACATCCTGTGTGCTGCGCTGAACCGCTCTCTTCTTGTAAGGTAGATCATAACCCTTAAAGTTAAATGAAATGGCGTTTATGAGGAAATAACAGATCAAAAATAATATATTTATCCGTTTATTTCAGGTACAACAGATGGACGAAGTTTTTGCAGACATACTGATAGCTGTCGCTCACCCCTCGGAAGGGGTGGCAGTGGAAAATGCGATGAGTGATGCCCGCTGCAACTCTGAGCTGCTGGTCACTGGCGTCGGTGGCGCAGCTATGTCATGGGCGCTGCAGAAGAGATTTTCTTCCGGAGGCATTCCTTCGCTGGTCATCAATGCAGGCATCGCGGGGAGCTACACTTCTTCATATCGGCCCGGCGATGTTGTTATTGCCTGCTCTGACTGTTTTGCCGATATGGGCGTTGATGACAACGGCTCTTTTCTGTCACTCTTCAGGGCCAGCCTGGCAGACCCCGACAAACGGCCCTTCAGTGATGGGAGGATACACTGTCACGGCAGGTGGTTTGACAGTATGAGCACAAAATACCCGGCGGTCAGGGCTGCGACAGTCAACATGACCTCCGGATCACAGCCTGTGATAGACCGCATCATGAAGGCATGGGACCCTGAGATAGAGACCATGGAGGGGGCGTGGTTTGCCTATGCCTGCGCGATGTCAGGCGCTGAGTGGCTCACCGTCAGGGCCGTGTCAAACATGGTCGAGCCCCGTAACCTGAATAAATGGGATATCCCCCTTGCTCTGGCAAAGTTGCAGGAGGCAATGACTGATATTTTGAAAACCATAAAGGAAGGATGAGACTTACACTGGGTTTTTCTCCATGCCCCAATGACACATTCATCTTTGAGGCACTCGTTCACGGCAGGGTTGATACAGAGGGGATCGAATACGACTGGTTTCTTGCTGATGTCGAAGAGCTCAACCGCAGAGCACTCGACGGCATCGTTGACATCACCAAGATGAGCTTTCATGCATATGCCTGGGCAGCAAACAATTATCTGCTGCTTGACTCGGGCAGCGCCCTCGGACGCAACAACGGCCCGCTCGTTGTCAGCCGGAGGAAGATATACCCTGATGAGCTCAATGATGCGCTGATAGCTATACCGGGCAGATACACTACCGCCAACCTCCTCTTCAGCATCTTCTGGCCCGGGGCACAGCGGAAACGGGAGTATCTCTTTTCCGATATCCCCGAGGCTGTCCTTTCAGGAGAGGCGGATGCCGGTCTCATAATCCATGAGACCAGATTCACCTACCAGGCTATGGGACTGAAAAAGGTAGCAGACACGGGCGAAGAGTGGGATAAACTGACAGGTCTTCCCATTCCCCTCGGAGGGATAGTGGTGCACCGCAGCGTAAGTGATGATACAGCTGCCAGGGTAAACAGGGCAATACGCCGCAGCCTTGAATATGCCCGTGCCAATCCGTCCGCCTCACTCGATTTCATACGCAAAAATGCCAGGGAGATGGAGGCTGAGGTTACGCGTGAGCATATAAACCTTTATGTCAACGACTTCAGCCTCTCACTGGGGAAGGAGGGGAGAGAGGCTGTTGAGCGGCTCTTTGCCCTTGCATATGAAAGAAAGGTGACAGGAGCACTGCCAGAAAGGATATTTCTTTAACCACCTGTCCCCTGCCGTGTCAATTTATTATCTTTACATTATAATAATACTAAACTGACCGGATCATGAAATTCGAACTGCCACCACTGAGCTACAGTCCTGATGCCCTTGCACCGAAAATAAGCACTGAGACCATTGAGTACCATCATGGTAAGCATCATCTGGCATATGTGAATAATCTCAACGGCCTTATACCGGGCACTCCCTTTGAGAACGCCACCCTCGAGACTATGATCATGAAAGCTGAAGGAGGCATATTCAACAATGCCGCACAGGTATGGAATCATACTTTTTATTTTTCATCATTTTCACCTTCGGGGAAAAGAGAGCCCCATGGTACTCTTTTGCGCGCCATTGACGCCGGATTCGGTTCCTTCGAATCATTCAGGGAGTCTTTTACAAAGTCCGCCGCCACCCTTTTCGGGTCAGGATGGGCCTGGCTGTGCATGAAGCCCGACGGCACACTGGCCGTGACACAGGAGTCAAATGCCGGCAACCCGATGCGGTCAGGGATGGTGCCGCTGATGACATGTGACGTTTGGGAACATGCATATTATATTGACTATCGCAACAGGCGTCCCGACTATATCAAAAACTTCTGGGAGCTGCTTGACTGGAACATTATAGGTCATCGATTTGACGAGGCTCTGAAGAAGTAGTTGCTGCCCGGAATATTATCGTCTGAGAGTTTAACGCGAGGGTGTGGTTGGGGTGCTATTTTTATATATCTTTGGCCAAACTTTTTGACGATGAATATTAAACAGCTTATAGAAAAAACAAGGTCATACCGCAGGTTCGACGGCAATCACCCGGTCAGCAAAGAAACACTCGTATCACTGGTTGATCTTGCGAGATTGTCAGCATCAGGTGCTAACAGGCAGCCGCTGAAGTATATTCTTGTCAACGAACCTGCCGAGTGTGCCGAGGTCTACACATGCCTCGCATGGGCCGGCTATCTTACAACATGGGAGGGTCCTGACCCGGGCGAGAGACCTACAGCCTACATTGTTGTCCTTGGTGATAAGGAGATATCCGATTCATTCGGCATAGACCACGGCATAGCAGCGCAGAGCATCATGCTCGGGGCTACCTCAGAAGGTCTCGGAGGCTGCATCATTGCATCAATAAAAAAGGAGAAGCTGAGAGCACTGCTGTCCGTACCGGCAGGCCTTGATATTCTCCTTGTTCTTGCACTTGGTAAGCCAACTGAAAAGGTGGTCATTGAGACCCTTGAGAATAACAATGTGAAATACTGGAGAGATGATGCGCGCGTTCACCACGTGCCCAAGAGAACACTCGACGAGATCATTCTGCGCAAATAGGTCAGGAGACCTGTTGCGGACTATATTCTGCATCTTCGTCCTCTCACTGCCCCTTGAGATGGCAGCGCAGCAGGCCAGTCCTATACTTTTCCACGGTATCATCCTTGACGCTGACACTCATCAGCCTCTGACGGGAGCTCATTACCTGAGCAGCAGCGGTGTGGCAGGCGCCTCAGACAACAGGGGCATGATCTCTTTCTTTGCCAGTCACTATGATACAATTACCTTTTCAAGTGTAGGGTACAAGGACTTCCTCTTAGTTATTGGCGATACCCTTCTTGCCAGGGAATATGTCGCAGGAATCTATCTCATTACCGATACACTGATGATACCCGCTGTGATTGTGATGCCAAGGCTTGGAAACATCAGGGCCGAGATCATGGCTTCAAAACCGCCGGTAAACGATGATATGGTAAATGCCTCGAATAATCTGAGGCTCTCAGCCTACCAGGGTATTACCACTGCAGCCACACTGGGTGATCCGAACACCAATTATGAATTGCTGAGGCAGCAGCAGAGAGAGGATGCTTACGAGAAGGGGATGATCCCTTCCGATAAGATGGTTGTGTTCAGTCCGTTTACCATCATACCGCTGGTTTATGTCCTTGCAAAGGGTCTGCCTGAACCGCCCAAGCCCCCCGCTCCGTATCTTTCAGACAGAGAACTTCAGCAGCTCCGCGCGATCCACGATTCGCTGGTATATAAAAGAAAGTGATCCTGCAGCCTGCAGCCTGCTGCCTTTCCCCAGCCTTCGCCGCCCTTCGACTGGCTCAGGGACCGGCTCAGTCTGACGTCGCTGTCTGAGGGTCTGAAGTCTGAAGGGCCTGACCATTCGCAAATCGCAAATCGCAAATCCCCTTTGCTCCTTGCTCCTTGCTCCTTGCCCCTTGCTCCTTGCCCCT
>Ga0209450_10000179_pt1 | contig 34462 bp, 44 predicted proteins | sample FrelakmetLWP11LW_FD_187149 | JGI IMG/M metagenome (GOLD analysis project Ga0209450, IMG submission 187149) | Freshwater lake sediment microbial communities from the University of Notre Dame, USA, for methane emissions studies - LWP11 LW (SPAdes)... | ecosystem: Environmental > Aquatic >...
CCACAACCACAACCACAACCACAACCACAACCACAACCACAACCACAACCACAACCACAACCACAACCACAACCACGGCAATCGTTAGGAGACTCTCATAGACAACAGCAACAGGAGCAACAATATCGGCGAACTCGTAGACATCAACGACAAGCAAGTACACAAGCTGAATCACTAAATTCAGCTAATTATGCTTCACAATTAGTATCATCATTATTAACACCATTTTTGAATAGTGGGCAGTTCAATATCACAATTGATGATGATGGTGATACAATGGATCTTAATACAGTTGAACTTTTAAATATGTTTAGGGGTTTGAGTGGATTGCGTGGGGGATTTGATTTCGATAATGTACCAGTTACATTGAGCGAGGAACTATTTAATAATTTACCAAAACAGAAATACATAGGTGTAATTGAAAAATATAAAGTTGCTCATCAAGATGAGCAACCATATGTAATATGTCCTATTACAAGAGAACAATTTGAAGATGAATCCATTGTTGTGGTACTTGAATGTGGACATTATTTCTCAATCGAAGGGATTAAAACTTGGTTACTGGAACACAGTACTAAATGTCCATGTTGTAATAGTGATGTCAGAGATTCATTTGAAACACAAGAAGATTCAACTGATGAATAGAATTATTAATTGATTTTGAGAAAATTGAAAAATTCGTATAGAATTCATATAAATTTTATGAGATTAAATCAGATATTAAATTCATAAAATTCAATGGATATCGAATTGGTTAATTTGATAAATTACTTACAGTCAATCAAACAGGACCTGCATAAGAAATATAAACCTGAAATAGTTGACGGCAAATCGGTTTTACTGAATCGTAATCATTCTGAGAATGAAGTTGAAACCCAATCAAAAACATATATTAAATTAATGCATACTCAACGGAGAATACTTTATGGTGCAAATGTTGACGCAAAAGAGCAAGCTGCGAAACATATACAGGAACTAAACGATCAACTTGATACTATTGAGGAATCAACAGAGAAAATTAAAATTACCCTCAAATGTGCGAGTACTCAATTAAATAATGATTTATGCAAGCCTTGGAATAAGATACCAACAAACCTCAAGATACAATCAATTCTTAAATTTATTGAGTCATTAGTACCCAAATTAACCGATGAGCTGAAAAATCAACTCAGATATTTGTTAATTTCTGCAATTTCACAAAAAAAATTACTCAAACAAAGTGATGTTGAATATGATTCAAATAATGGATGTATACTCAAAATACATAAATTGTCGTATGATGGGAATCTTTTCACATTACTGGATGATGACAATCCAAGTGTATCATTTGATTTCAGTATAACCGAACAATCAAAATTAAAAAAGAAACTAATTTTAATTAAAAAATGAAATTTATTTATAACTTGATGAATCAGTATCAATAATACAATATTATATATATTCCCAAGGAATTATGTCACTAAAAATCAAATTAAGACTCAAATCACACCTCATTTCAAACCAAACGGCATCCCCTTTGTCTCAACATACTTCTTGTTTAAAAAATAATGATATGAAAGAAGCTGAAATTACGGAGAAAGAACCTGAAATTATGGAGAAAGAACCTGAAATTATGGAGAAAGAACCTGAAGTTGTAATGAAAGAACCTGAAATTGTAATGAAAGAACCTGAAGTTGTAATGGAAGAACCTGAAGTTGTAATGGAAGAACCTGAAGTTGTAATGGAAGAACCTGAAGTTGTAATGGAAGAACCTGAAGTTGTAATGGAAGAACCTGAAATTATGGAGAAAGAACCTGAAATTATGGAGAAAGAACCTGAAATTACGGAGAAAGAACCTGAAATTACGGAGAAAGAACCTGAAATTACGGAGAAAGAACCTGAAATTACGGAGAAAGAACCTGAAATTACGGATGATATCTCAATCAAAAATGGAGTCGAGTTAGATTTAACCAATATAACATCGGAAATACTCACACCTATTGTAGAAAACAGTAAGGTTAGTCTGAGAGAATCAGTCATGGATAAAATTAAAAGGTTTCAAATGATGCCATGTTACAAACAGAAGAGCCAACAATGGTTGACTCAACGTAATGATTATCTAACTGCAAGTACTATCGCAGCGGCCATTGGAGTTATGGGTACAGTTGCACGGAACAATTTACTAATCCACAAAGTATCAAATGGATCGTTTAATAGTTTTACTGGCAATACAGCGACCCATTGGGGTAATAAATATGAACCTGTGGCGAATGGTGTGTATGCTTACAGGAATCAGGTGAAAATTTACAGTTTTGGTATGATTACTAATGAAAAGTATCCTATTTTGGGGATTTCTCCTGATGGTATAACAGAAGAAAAGATGTTAGAAATCAAATGTCCTTGGAGTCGTGTCATTGATGGTAAAATTAAAACTGAATATTATCACCAAATGCAAGAACAAATGGCTGTATGTGAATTTGATAAGTGTGATTTTCTTGAATGTCGTTTTGAAGAGATTACTGAGCCGTGTTTTTGGGATGATTTTGACTATTATAATGAAAAAGAAAATATTAATCGTGAAAAAGGCATCATTATTTCATACATTAACCTATTAGAAGAGGATATTGAATATGTGTATTCACCTATTGATTATTATCAAGATATTAATGAAATTAAAGATTGGGAGAAAAAGACTATCGATCAATTATTGTGCGATAATAATACTATCTATCTAAACAGGTCATATTGGTATTTAGTTAAATATAATTGTCAACTAGTTAAGCGTGATCCTTATTGGATCACTGAATACTATCCGGTTTTACGAAAATTCTGGGATGAGGTTGAATATTATAGAAAAATTGGATTTGATGTACTCCTTGACAAAATTAACAAAAATAAACCAAATAAAAGTGACAGTGATCAGGAAAGCGAGACTCCTAAAATCGATGAATATTTCGCCAAATCGGGATCACAGTCATTAACCATATCACGACAAACTAAAAGTAAAAACAGGTGTCTATTATAAAATAGAATTAAAATATAAACATGTGTTATATACATCATGGAAACTGACATAAAGCAAATAATCCTTCGAAATATTTGTGCATTGCACGGTCAAATTACTTCAATTGATGTGAATATGGTGGTTAAGGGGTTATTCAATCCATTGTCACCTGTTAATGTTGTTGTTCTATTGACAATCATCCTAATTTTTACATACACAAGTCTCAGTTCATTAATTATTATTGATAATCACATCAGTAAAATCAGATTGGGATTGTATAGTGTAATCACATACATCGTTTTAATGTTATTTGCATATTATTTTATCTTTAATTCAATATGTCAACAAATATCTGCATAATAAAATCAACTCATTATAATAATATAAAAGTAATATAAATACTTTTATATTACTTGTAACAAATTTCTTCACTCATTATATACAATGAGTACAGTCTGTAGAGTGTAACAAAGGAAGGAAATAGATGTCAAATATCAGTCACACAAGGTTCATATTGTTGGCAACATACCGAGAAAGCTGAATGTCGTCAAATAACTGAGCTTTCTGGTCCCAGTCAATTTGTTTATTTTCACAACATTATGGTCGCCGTATTTTGTTACTGGGTGAAATACATATTGAAGCAGGCTTATGTCAGTCAAATGCACTTCAAGTGGATAAATGGATAAGTGATCTAGCAGATCAAGGACATTGTTTAGATGTCTTTGTTGAATCACCATATATTGTTTCGGCACAACACGGGGAAAAATTATCGAAAACATATAAGACTAGTTATCAATTGGTCTCTCCGTTATACAGAATGGTTGAGAGATTTCCGGAAGTTCGCCAATATGTTCGAACAATAGACACACTCCGGTTACGTTACCACCCCATTGATGTCAGAGAATTTGACATCGAGTATTTATCAGCAACAAGTTTATTCTCACATCTTTTCGGTTGTATTATGATCCGTATTTTTGGAAAACGGACAGACAGTGTATGATCCTCACCGGCGAGGATTATATCAATTCTTACTGGGTCTCAATACATAAATACAAGAGTATTTATGAAGGTTTCATTAAAAATATGCAAACAATTGCATTAGCAATCGTACCAGCACTCGAAATTCCACTAAGTTATATGGAACTTCAACAAATACAAAAAAGTTGCGAAACGAATCGTCAATTTATTCAGAAGTATGTAGAACGGATCTCACGAATGCTCAAAAAATTAGACAAGCGAATAGATCATCATAAATTGAGGGAATAATGTTGGAAGTATATTTGGACAAAAATTAATCAAAATGATAGTATCAGACAATCAATCAAATTCCTATGGATTTATACTGTTTATTGCGATTATTTCTGTTTATGATCCGGAAAAATTAAAACAAGGTCCACAGAATTGCAGAGGGATGAAAGCCTAATCCACCGATATTCCATTATTCTCGCCGGACAGGCACATACTGCAATTTATGAAGCTGTCATCAGACAATATTTTGAAGTACCACCCAATATCAATATTACCAATGATCTTTTGAATGAGACCTTGATCGATTTTCAATGTATTCACTTATCAAAACCATTCGACTTCTTTTCTCAAATATAGAAATATTAAGATTTCCATTCTAATTAAATTAATTATAAGGAATTCCAAAATTTTATATTTCATTAATATATAACTACAAAAATGGTCACATTAGCAAGTATCATAGTACATTTGCTGGAGGGTGCAGCTGTTACTGGTGCAATTTATCTCGTAACTAAACGTGCGCTTGATATACGTGAAATTTTCACATTGGTCCTAACAATCAGTGTTACCTTCATGGTACTCGACTTATTTGCCCCAACGATCGGGGCTGGAGCGCGTCAAGGAAGTGGGTTTGGACTTGGATTTATGCAAATTGCTGGAGATGGAAACACAATGCCACGGAGGTTTTATGATCCCAGTTCAGGTAAGATAATTGAAGGTATGGATGATCCTGTTGCCGTCCAATATTATAATCAATATAACTCACACTCACAAGAACAACCAGTTGATGTTAAAAATCAACCAAATCTGATTGTCGCGAAGGACGCTCAAGTACCTTCAGTTATTCTACAAGAATACGCCAAGAGTCCATTCGATACGGATTCTGATAACAAATTTGCCCCGTTCCCAAATTAATAAATTTTCAGTATTATTCACCATCTGTTCATAGATAACACATGGTTTATATTTTCTGCTGATACATGTATAAAACCAATGAAGCGATGTCATTTGCATCAAATGTGTGGTCATGCTCTCAACTATTTTAAAAAAGATTCAGATCTCTGAGAAAATGAAAAGAAATGGTGTCGATGTGTTTTGCATGTTGTCGCAAAGCAAACCGATCAATGCCTGGAAAATGTTAACGAAAATGCTGGAAGAGAATACAATGGACACACTTGTTACAATCCTTATGCTGTTTGCTCCGCAACAGTTAAGACATCAAGTCGCAAATGTGGAATCAATTATGAATTTAGGACCATTCATGACAAGGAATTGATAGCGTATGACAAGATCAAGAAAATCAAAATACCCACACCATATTCTCGAGACATATGATTGCAGCGATTATGAACTGGAAAGCAACAGAAAATAATTATTTGTCAATAAGCGACAAATTGCAAGCATCCTCAAAATAAAGAAGTGTTGAAGAATTCCTAAAATCTTAAAAAAAATCTATAGTATAATTATAATACTACAAATGTTCGATTGGAAAAGTTTACTCAAGTATGTACTTGAAGGTATTGCTGTTGCACTCGCAACATTCCTTATCCCCGCAGCAAAATTGGAATATGTTGACATTATCCTAATTGCATTGACAGCAGCAGCAGTATTTGCTGTGCTTGATCAATTCTCGCCAATGGTTGCAGTAGGTGCACGTCAAGGCACTGGTTTTGCCATTGGATACCAGCAAGTAGGTATGGGTGATCCAATTGAAGAGTCAAATGTTCAAGATGTTCAAGATGTTCAGGATTTTCCTGCCCAGGATGGAGGGGCAGATGAAGTATGTCAGATGAGCGATGGTGCCTGCACATATAATCCAGCCACATCTGAAGAAGTGCGTCAGCAATTTAATTGTGAAGAACAAAATGGACAATGTGTTAGTGTACCCAATGAAGTTGAGGGGTTTGGAGGATTCCAAACAAATCAGTAAATAGACATGATGTGATTCGTAAGTTATTATATTTCATGTATGACAATATGAAATATAATTTATAGATACCTGTTTCTCACATTCAGACAAATTTAATGTATAATCTCGTGCGTACTCATTTCCGTAGTAGACTAAAATTTCATCCCCGATGTTGATCTCTGTAAGAGCATATAATGTATAGATCACAATATATCCTTTTTGGGGACTGCACCGATTGCATCTTTTATAATTATATTTTAAATTCAGATCAAAACCTGTATTGATTTCTTGACCGGATAATGGTTCATTGACAAATGGTCCCCAATAAGGAAGATTATCGTCAGGTGGCGGAAAATGTTTCATCAATATCCCAATTAATTCTGAGATGGGTCTGCCAGACCGTGTGAAAATTGTGAAGGAATATGTGAAATTTGTGGGGATGTTATATGTTTTACTGTCATATACACGAAGTCTATAATATGCAACATTATCTCCCTTATGGATCAATTGTGTTGCATATAGACCGATACCTTTAATTCTATCTTTTTTCAATGTAATATTCATTTTGTGTTTCTTTGTTTGATTCAATTGATAGCTGAGATCTAATAAGTAACTATATGCCGACAGCTTTGATGGAGTTATATCATTGGATAATTATCGGTTGTCATTTTAATTCAATTTATTTTGGAAAAAATTCGAGTAACATTATATATGATCTTAATCATCAATAATTGTATCTCAATTATGGATGAACAAATTAATCTGCGTGAATTGGTCAAATTCATGCAAAAATATGATATTAATTATAAAATATGTGACTCAATCACAGATGTACAAGCAATTGAGCGTCAACAGGTTACAGGTATCATTATGACCGGTAGTTATTTACGTGTGTCAAATGATTACAATCATCCAAAAACATTGACAAGTGTGTATGTTTTGACTGATTATCAATCTCTGAGCATTATCCCCATTTATGGTTTATGTTTTAGTTGCCAATTAGCAACAGTAATTCATGGCGGATCTTTGCATCAATTACCTTCACTGTATCATCAAAATGTTCGAACCCAATTGAACACAAATATTGATATTTTGCATAATCGATCAAAAGCACATCTTCATGTGGGGTTTAATGATTTGCCAATTCCGACAAAATATTCAAAAAAATATTTCATAGAAACCTCTTGGGATTTAACTCGTTATTATGGGGCTCCACTATCTTATAAATATAAAAATAAACCATGGTACTTCTCAATGTATCATCCAGAGGAACGTACAAAGACACATTGGATTCTCCTTAATTTCATCCAAAATATTTGTCATGAAAATGCTACTATTGCGGAGTAATTTAGTGGATCGGTTACACATCATACATCAACTGAAATTTCATGAATCTCGACAAATACTTAGAGGTATTATGTACATACATACATACATACATACATATACATATGTCGCTCGCACAAACCCTCGTCGCTAAGGCTAAAGAAATCCTCTTAGTCACACAGAAGTCAGTAAAATTTTTGCCCAAATTAAATCGGAAACCATCAATAATATCTCAAATGGGAAACCATCAATAATATCTCAAATGGGAAATGTGAATGGACACTTAATTTTCAATATGTTACAGTTCAAATAAATGTTAATTTAATCTCTCCAATTATCAAACCAACATGTTATGAACATTCTTATGAAATTGATCCACTTTATAAAACTGTACTATATGACCAATTTATGGTTGATGGATTTTCACTCATATCTCTTTATTTGAATGATACGGTTTTTGAGAAGATTCAATTGGGGATCAATACATAATGACAAAAATCGAAGTGAATAAAATTTAAATTATATATATATATCCACGAATGTCCACAAAGAAGAAGAAGATTTTACGTCGTACCGAGACCGTTGGAGAGAATGGGTGTATAGTGTTTTTCCCTAAAACCAAGAAGTTTGAAGATAATTATGATTGTGTTAATGGTACATGGGTCCTAAAATCTGGGGCCAATGCATCGTGCAACCCTAAGAGTAAATTGACGTCGGATAAATGGAATTATTCATATATATATATATATATATATATATATATATATATACATGTTACCCACCAACAGGACGCTATCGTCATATACCGGGCACACCCTCAGTCCCACGGAAACCACAGAAGGGTGTTAAGGGGGAACGAGGCAAACGTGGTCCATCTGCGGTTAATATGTTCTTTTCAGAAGTAATTAAACGGCCAAAATTCTGAAATATGACCGATGGTAAGGCACGTTTCGCAGACGCAATGGCTGTTGCCAACGTGGAGTGGAAAGAAGTTGATCAAGTTCAGAGAGCAGCATATACTGCATTGGCAAAATCTGCACAGGTTAAAGCATTAAAAGCTGAGATGAAACCAGAGATTCAAAGAGAAGAGAGGGTTTCTAAATCAGCCACGCGCTTAAGAGAACAACAAAGACGTGAATTGGAACATAACCGACCTGATGATGAAGGAGAACAACTGGAAGAAATTGGTTTTCATGGAGCCACGGAACCTCAACACCTTGGCAAACCCAAAGGGAAAGAATCTTCGCGACTAATACCCCATAATGACCCCGAGATTGGGAAAGTTTTCGAACAACGTCGTCAACAAGCTATAACTGTGGCAAAATACAACAGAAAGAATTTAGTGATGTGATGGATGATAGTGCATTAGAATCCTTATGTAGATCATATGCTGATGCAGATGATTTCAAATCATTAGCTGCATTAATTAGCACTAATCGTAGAGCAAAACGAGTATGCCAGCCAATTTTGAAACAGAGAGTTCAGGCTAAAGAAAAAGAGAATCCACGAGACATTACGCCTGATTGGCAAGAGGAGGCAAAACCAGAATATGCTGGAGATGACGAATACCCAATCTGGACACTTGGAGAAGATTTCGAATGGAATAAAATAAAGTCACCTAATCGTGTAGTTTTGTGGGGTAAACACCCTTTCACCATAAGAGTACCTCATGAGGAGGAAGAAGAAGAAGGGTATGAGGAAATCATACTACAAGGCCCGGTAACACTAAGAAAATTAATTGATAGTGTTAATGACCACTATAAACCACTCATGGCAAAGGATAATGTATCACACATTGGGTTGGTTATAACACAGCTCCTGAAGGATTCACCGTAGCTCGTAAAGAAGAAGATATATACTATCTTGATTTAAGTTAGAGATAGAATTCTGTTGAAAGATAAAGAAATCCATATCTAAAATTAAATACAATATTTAGAGAGTGTCCAAAAATTAAAATTATGAAAAATAATTTCCATTATTTTAATCTTGGATACTATCCAAATACTATCAGGATTGACACACTGGTTTTCCCCTCACGAGGTCAGGGTCAATTATTCGGTTGTAGGGATATGGACGAGTCCTATGTTGTAACCACTCACGACTCAAGTACACCATGTTCATACACGCATTGGAATCCCGATTGAAAAAACAGGTCTTTTTGATTTCTAATCCACTGTTTTGACACTCCGGACAAACCAACACACGGTATAAATTCTTATGATGTTTCAATTCATGATGACATTGATTACAATATTTCGAACTGCCCCACTCGTCAACTAAGACCAGATCAAATCTCTTCTGAATAATCCGTCTTAAACCAACACCCAGTGTTGGCATCAAATGTTTCATCTGTTGACTCTGACTCCAGTTTCCATAACAGATCATGATGTCACTACACTTCCCATAGGTCGATTCAATCCGATTCAAAAATTGATCTTCACTGCGTCTCCGATCAATATAAACTCTCCATTTCATCTTCCGATACAGTTCTTGTTGATAAAATGGTTTAACTTTATCATTCAATAGGGTTTTAAACTTAATATATTCTTTGAATTGAAGATAATCGACAGTTTGACAATTGTATCCAGAAAGAACTCTTTCTTCTTCTTGTATATGATTCTTGATTTTCTCTCTCATTGTAATCTCTCGACATCTCTGTTGATGACTCTCAACACGTCTCTGACTTGAAGTATATCTCAGTTTTTTCTTATCAGAATCCATCAAATAAATAAGTGATTCCTTACCAGGATCCCCTCCAACCAATTTCCGACCTAAACACTGGGTTATCTCTTCATCTGTTAGATCATCAACATAAACATTTTGATCATTGTTTGGATCCAGATCTTTATGAGATTTAGACATTCCAATTTTTTGGAAACAAATGGACACTCCAACACCATCTGTTTGGATGGATTGAAATTGATAACCTTTCTTTTCATAACCTTCTTATCAGTACGAAAAAGTTGACTCCACAGATAATCACGGTTTTTCTTTGGTCCGTTTATTCATTTGACTTTCTCCTCGATCTCCAAACAATGAAAGAATAACATTGGCATCAATGGTCATGTAACACGGGATAATGGTATTCCTCAATGGAATGGGTTGGAATAATTTTTTTGTTTGTATCCGTTTTTCTTCAACAGACAATTGACTATTTTGAATTTGTTGATTCAAATGCTCAATCTTATCATTCATTTTAAGCATATAAAAATGTATTTCTCAGGATATACTTTAACATCATACCCATAACAAATATCGTACTTCTCTGGTAAATATTGTTTCTTAATCATTTGACTCCATTCTTGGTATTCTGGTGGTATTTTATCATGGTGATCTAATAGAATCAGACTTTTGACTTTACCAAACACTCTTTTATCAGTCTCTGGATAGGGATTAGTCAGATTCATAAATCGTCTGATTCTCGTCAGAAAATGTTCTTTGATATTGTTATTAAAACTGGTTTGAATCTGTTGTGCTAAGTAAGTAATCATATATGTCTTGTTAGTTAGATCGAATTTTTCTTTGTTTATACATGGTTTAAACTCTTCCTCATAAAACTCCTCTAATTTTTTTGAGTTTTTGATTCGAAACTTTTTTACCCCGTGTGTCTCCAATTCCACAGGCACGCATGAAATATAGGATAAGATCGATATCAATCTTGTTCGAAAGAATTTTGACACTTTTTCTGGTTTTTTCCAGAACAGGGAAGAGCGTATCCGGTGGCATCTGAATCAGACCGGTATTGATTTGTTCCTGAATCTGACAATATCTGCGCAACAAATATAAGCGGATAAATTGATAAGTTCTTGTGACAATATCATGACAATCAATAACAAGTTCATTAATAATTGGAAAATTATGATCATAGTCTCGTATGATTGACTTTAAACTGGTTTTAATCGTAATAATATCCAATTTTTCTTTTGGAGAAAAAACGAACTTATGTGATTTTTCTTTCTTTTCCTTAAGTGACTTTTTATGAGGTCTGATACTATCCTCATCCAATTTTCGATCTACGTTGATCTTAATTTTGATCTTAGGTTTGATACCATCTTTATCCAATTTTTGATCTGTGTTGATCTTAATTTTGATCTTAGGTTTGATACCATCTTTATCCAATTTTTGATCTGTGTTGATCTTAATTTTGATCTTAGGTTTGTGTGTCATAGATTTTTCTAATAATAATAATAATAGAAGTCAATGGATTATCTAATAATAAAATCAATTTTGGTGAAATAATTAATATTAATCAATAACAGACAAAGAGTGTCACGACAGACAAAGAGTGTCACGACAGACAAAGAGTGTCACGACAGACAAAGAGCGTCACCCCCTATTTGAAGACAAAGAGCGTCACCCCCTATTTGAAGACAAAGAGTGTCACCCCCTATTTGAAGACAAAGAGTGTCACCCCCTATTTGAAGACAAAGAGTGTCACCCCCTATTTGAAGACAAAGAGTGTCACCCCCTATTTGAAGACAAAGTGTGTCACCCCCTATTTGAAGACAAAGTGTGTCACCCTCCCTATTTGAAAACAAAGAGTATCCCTCCCTATTTGAAGACGAAGTGTACTAAAAGTTTTAAGAGCGTATGATATTGTAACATACAATACAAATTAGTGCCACGTATAAATAGGTCAAATATGATGAAACATTCTTTGTGTATTTGATCATTAGTCCTCTAAAATTTCTAATGTTTCCATTCAGTCTCTCAATATTGTTTCTTTTCTTTTTGATCATTTCCAATTCTTGTTGCGATACATAATGACTCATTTTAGACTTGTTACATGTTCTCTTTGGTTTGGATAATAATTTTACTCCGGTATCTTTCTCAATTTTTGAAATGTATTTACTGCCAGCATATCCCGAATCAGCAAGACAATATTTTCCATTCAAAATTGAAATTGATGAATGAATTGTGGGAGTAAGTATTTTCGAATCATGTCTATTTGCCGGTTCTAAATGCACAGTGTGTGACTAAATTCTGATCACAAATCAAAGAAACTTTAAGACCTTTTCTTCCACGATCTGTACAACTTCTTCCCACACCATCTGAACCAGACATGGACTTAACAGTAAACGTATCTGTAATCAAATATTTGATTGGCATTAATTGAGAATATTGTAGTACTATTTCTGAATAAATTGCCTCCAAAATCTGGCTTTGGAAAGCAGATCGAAATAATAGTAATAGGTACTTTTTGCTATATGGAAATATTCTTTGATGTAAAACATTTTCATACTATTATCAGTCATGAAAAATAAGCACTCGAAAAATGATCCCAATTGATATTTCTTTTTCGACCCCTATTCGATTTTTCAATCCATCCAGAAACTCATCCACCCTTGTTTTAAAATAAATTTTTTATATGTCAAATATTTCCTTATATTTTTTGCTGAATTAACATTGAAATTTATAAAAAGATGACGAAAATCAACCATACTAATTAGTATATATTATGGTTCGGAATCATTTTATGCTCGAAATGATTCCGAACGAAATCATTTTGACTTATTTCAAAAATATTGAATTTTTGGACTCTCTCTTAATTTTAGACATAAAATAATAATCTAATCATTTAAAAGCTTCAGAAATTTCCCTTTGTACCCACAGTTGGAGAGATGTTTAATTTCTAATATAAATATATACATAAATGAGTCAGTGCCAATGTATTACTAAAACAGGTACACAATGTAAACTACAAGCAAGTAAGAAAAAGGGAGATGATCCACGTTTTTGTACACGTTTTCATCAACAATGTACTAATATATATATACAGTATCCACATCACGATTACCGCAATTACCAAAACAACAACCGGCAGAATTATCCGGGTGGCAATGGCCTCAAGAAGAAGAAATCGAAAAATATTAAGTAAACAAAAACCATCAGTCGCACCAACCCCAAGAAAAAAAGGCAAACAATCTGGGGAAAGTGGGGAACAAGAAGTGGCAGAAATGTCACGAAGAGCTAAAATACAACAACAAGAACATATACATCAGCTCAAAATGTCACAAGGGATAGAGCGTAAACAGAGGATGTATGATGAACAACATGTGTCAAAACCAGTGCTACATGGCAAAGATGTCTACAACATTATTTTGGTTGTACCACGTTGATAAAAGGGAGCGATTTGATGAAAAATACTAAATACCTGTTCCAGGTATTAGCTAAATTCCTGAAACTACCAGCTCATATTAACCTTACCCTAATCTGGGACTATGATGATCCTCAACCTGATTATGAAGTCAATCTTAAATTTGTGAAGGATACTGCACACTCATGCGGGATTGTAATCGATAAATTCACTTATGTGGTCGATACAATCAATGCGTATATGATAAAAACACGTCACATTGAATATGATGCAGTATTTTCGCGGGATGTACATATCTCGATTGGGCAATCGAGAATTCAGAAGATTTCGCATCTGTTGTCACAAACGAGACACCGTTGGTGTTCTTTGAACTATGTACAAGAATACAGAACAGATGTACATTTGGCCATGAACGGGATAGTAACGTGTTGTGTGTTGACACAAGTTATGCTCAAGTAGAATATCTGAAATATCACACACTTGGTGATATATCATATTATACTTTCATCAATTAGGCACATGTCCACAATTATATTAGTATGGGTATACACTCATACTGATGTTACTACAAAAACACCCAAATGAGAATTCGGGATAAAAGTTCAAATTTGGACTAATAACTTCATTTATCCACGAGAATTTTTAGATAATCACGTATTTCCACTAGAATAGGCATATATTTTAGATCTTGTTGTTTTGATGCTTGTTGTTTTGGTGTTTGTTGTTTTGGTGTTTGTTGTTTTGGTGCTTGTTGTTTTGGTGCTTGTTGTTTTGGTGCTTGTTGTTTTGGTGCTTGTTGTTGTGGTGCTTGTTGTTGTGGTGGTGCAGTCTTTGCGTCTACAGGTAGAGAAGTATTTCTCTTTTTCTTAGGGACCATTTTACTTTCATATCGACGTTTGGCAACTGTCAGCAAATCCATAGGGATGTGTAGAAGGGTACTGACTTCTTCAAGAATTAAATCTTGATCAAGTACTTTCTCAATATAAATCTCCATCATTCTGGATTTAACACTATTGATGGTGCGTTGAAACTTTAGCGCAATCTGGTCGTATTCCATCCCCTTCTGAATACAGTCTTGAATTTGACTTTCTTCATCTTCAGTCCATTTTGTTCCGGTACGAGAAGTTTTAGGGTCATTTTGTATTGTTTCGAGTGATTTGCTCATGGATTATGAGAATAATAATCACCAAAGTTTTAAATAGATAAATTATTCTATATAATAATTATTTTAGAGCTGATACAAAACGATTTCAAGCGGTGATTGGGCCAATATTTCACGATATTTATTCCAATTACCTCCAGCTAAACCACATCCAATCAAATATGGCATAGCGACTCTTTTAATTGATAAATTTTCAATTTCTTTTAAACACTGTTCAAACCATGCCAACCTATTTAAAGTAGTGTCAGGGTAATCGGTTTGATAATATTTAGAATGTGCTCCAACTTTGCCTGGAGTCACTTGTGCGAACATACATATAATAAAAGGGTCGTCAATCGCCAACGGAGAACAGATTTCAATTGTACCAGGTACCGTTACTTTTTTAGCACCGGTATGTCTTTTGGCATAAACATCAGCATAGGGATATCGATCCGCGATACTTTTGGATAAACCATGTGCGCGAATAGTGACACAATTGCATTGATGGGCAATATATTTTTCTCCAGATGTTAATAGGTCACCACGAATCGTTTGGATTATAACCATGGTATATGGTATACGGTATATGTATTTGTTTCTTAGGAACTGAATTTAATAATGAAATCAATTTTTTGATAACAAAACAAAGTATGATTAAATATACGTTCAATCGCGCCGATCAATCGTACATCCAAATGTGCCTTCTCTCTAAATTTTCGAGCAATTTCTAGAAAACCTTCAGCCATCCCGGTACTTCCGGTCATCATATGCAGAGTGTAAGCCTCAGCTGCATCAGCGAATGTGCGAATCAATATATTTCCCTTAGTCGGATGGCGAAAAGGAATAATGGGTTCCTCTTCGGCAGCTTTATTCTGATCTTGTGAAAAATTATGAGGTATAATCCCATTCCAAGACGTGATTTCATCAATTGTTAACACCCCATCACACCAGAAGAAAATATGTTCTGCTTGAGTACCGTAATTATCAATTAGATTATGACAAATTTTCCAGAGATTGCGGAGTTGATACAAATATGATTCCGGTGATTGAGTCCATGCATCCATCCCTGGCAGCATTTCAAAAGAATCTTCACGTGTCAATCCCATTTGACTCTCATAATATGTCATGACTGGATCGATCTGTAATGTAATAGTTTGTGGTGTGTGTCCGTGCGCATTCTTGACCCACCAATTGGTGGGGTTACCCACCAATTGGTGGGGTTACCCACCAATTGGTGGGGTTACCCATGTTGGAATAATTATAACTAATGTACCATGTTTGCAGAATCTTCTGACGTATTCTGTTAGATCGATCATACAATATAAATTCACAATCGTAGCCCATTTGGTGGTTGATATTGATGTTGATATCAATAACAATATCAATATCAACTTTCAATTTTTGGACAACATTTGATATAATTGAGATACGTTGAAAAATGAAAAATTAATATTATAACATCATTTATTGATGTCACTAAATGTCCAGCGAAAACCCAATTGAGCGCGAGTTTCTTGATCAGTATATGGAAGGTCACCCATATACTCGTGAATTGTTCAGATATTACTATAATGACCAAATTAGGCAACATCTTGGGGAATTTTTCACTAAATAATCAATTTGGGTCTCTTCTAAATAGATATTGGAAAGCTGTTCCGAATGAAGAGTTCCATGATATTTACAATCGGTTCACTTACATCCATCCTGATCAGGATGGCAACCTTCGTAAAACTGATAAATCTGGTCAGAAAATGGGATCATGGACATTTTCTCGTGGTAATGATCTCGAAATAATCGGTCTATTACAGGACAACGGTCACATTTATGATCAATCAGGAAAACTAGTTGCCCATCGAGTTGGGCAATTTGGATCTTTTCATGATTACACTTGTGGATGTTTATTTTCTGGTATCTGGAATGAATTTATCTGTCAGATGCCAGAACAATACAAAATCAGGACATGAGTATTATTTTCAATATAAATATATTGAAGATCGATATGAGGCACACTATGTAACAATGATCCTATATGATCGTCAAGTAGAAGAGAAACAGGTTCCCACACATCACGACAATGAATTATGTCTTGTTTGTTTTGAACGTATTCCAGCGACTACTGTGATACCTTGTCACCACCACATAGTGTGTCGTGAATGTTCTCATAGGTTGAGAGAGACAAATGATCATCATACTTGTCTACAATGTCGCTGCCCAATTGAACAAATTATTGAAGATCCATAACAAAGAAAATCTACAAGTTACTAAAATTACACATCTTATTCTAACATATTCGAAACATTAATAACCAAGAAGGATATTTTTGCATTTTGTAATTTTTTCGTAATATTTACACCGATAGTTGACCAAAATACATCACTCATATCAGATGTGTCAACAGGTTTTATTAGTTGATCATTATGCCGGTCAATCCTAACCAGACTATCACACAAATATAACACACTACCATTATCACTGTAACCTGACGCCCACATTATTGAGTAATGTGAAACCTCATCAATAAGGTGTTCAAATTCGCTGTCGCTTAATTCAAGAAATTGTTGGATATCTACATTTTGTGGGAAAGACACAAAATACATCATACATGCTTCATAGTCCATACCCATTTTATTTTGTTTTTGTTTAAAGTTTTATTTTGTTTATATTCAATCAATTTTTTTGATAATTGATTGGTGTTGTTGATAGTGATGATCGCCGGCGTGTCTTGTAGTCACAATGTGGACAATATGTTATGAGATGACCATCAGAGTGAACGCGTTTTCTTCCTTTGAGAACATATCTCTTACATTGGTCACATGTATCACAATGTATTTCACTAAAAGATGTTTCCGTGCCGGTATATTTAAGATCATTAATTGACGGTGAGAGTCTGTGTTTACCAATGTAGAGTTTGTTTTCATTCACATGAGTATTACATGCCATCGATAACATTTTTGAATTATAAAATTTACTGTCGAAAATAATTATCAATTTTTGTGCATATTTTTAACAATTACTATAATATCCTCATATAAAAATTGATGAATGTTTCGACATCTCTGTCTAAATTAAAGACAGACGAATATAGTGATTATGGTGAATTATATTCATAAATTTATTGTTGAATTCCGCACCAATGAGAACCGGACAGGGTGCGAGAAAATTGCGGCAGGGATCAAATATTTCTCAATTTTTGGAGTGTGTCTTTTTATTTTGATTATATTTCCACAATTTTTGGGTTATTTAGCTATCAATAACCCAAAATGGATGTTCAAACAGGGTACCCCATTGGGGGCGGTAGGATTTGTTATCATTTTGTGTTTGTCGGGATTATTTATTGTCGAAGTGATCCATATGGTATTGTACATTCATTTCGTGATGTCATCGACCATAACAAAAAAATTCAAGACAAATGAAGTTGATCTTGAACGTCAAAATAAAGATCTGTGGGTACTCGATAGTCAATGTACGGGGTATGACCACAAAAACAAGTCATATTCATATCGATATGAATATTTATCTTCAAACGAAGTGATACGAATCATTATCGCGTACATCACTAATCTTTCAGGTATTTGTTTCTTTTTATATAATCTGAAAGTGTTTGATGCTATAATAATCTATGTTTTCGGTTCTTTCGTAATTGATGTAGTACTTTTGATAATCATTATGGCCATCAAAAACATTCGTATAGTTTTATCAAAGTCTGAGTAAATACAACAATTAGACTTTTTATCTCCTATATTGGTCTTTACGCTTTGATATTGGTTCGGGACGGTGGCGAAGTCCCAAGGGTCGTTCAGACCATCCTTCTTTTGGAGAAGAAAATTTACGATCATAAAGTTTATGAATGTAAAAGTTGATCCTATCAGGAGTATCATTCCATTCCATTCCATTAATTGTTGTATATATTCTTGGACTGAAATTCCAATGTACGGGTATAGTTCAGTGACTGATATAGATGATGAGACACCAAGAGTTTTCTGACAAGAGTTGCAATAGAAATAATCGTTGGAAAGGATCACTTGATCCTCTCTGACGAGTTTGCCACAATTACAACATTTAAATTGACAACCGTCACGACACACCACATTATAGCAACATAATCCCACCTTACCACAGACTGAATCTGCACATGCTGGTAGTTTAACCCATTCAGTTGAATGTTTGAGCCATGTTCCACAAACATCACAATTCATCCGGAACTGATGAATATACTGCATATATATATGTGTGTGTCAGTACCAAGAATCAATTTTTGCCTTACAATTAAAATTGATCAATTCGTTTGCGTAAAATAATATTATGTAGACTAATATTATATAGAATGACAGAGACTAAACAGCGTTTAACAGATTTGTGTAATCAGATAGCACAAACTCCATCAAGTTTCATTACGCTCGCCATACCGGTCAATAAGTTTGGTTTTTAGCTGCAACTTTATTCAGGATGAAATCAAGGAAGCAAGTAACATTAAGGATAAAAATAATAGGAAAAATGTTATTCGAATATTGACTGTAATCAACAGTCAATTAAAATTACAAATAATTGGTGACAATGGAATTTTGATTTTCTGTGGAATTAACAGAAATGGTGTAGAAATTATGGACATAATTAGACCACTGAACCCCATTAGTGAATTCTATTATAATTGTGCCAAACATTTCGAAATTGAGCGTTTCAATTCACTGTTTGATGAGAAACCAATAGGACATGTTATTTTCATTAGTGGAACAGAATGCTTATTGTACCAATTTAATGGTTCTTGGAAAAAATTAAAGACAATTAATGCAAATTTGATTAAAAGACACCATAAAGGCGGTCAAAGTTCAGTCAGATTCAGTCGACTGGCCGAAGAATCACGGACACATTATATCACACATATAGTTGATTGGATTAACCAACTCATTGCACCTGGTGACAATAATTATGTATACGGTGGAAGAGAATTGAAAATGATGCTTCTCGTATCACCTAATTTGAAAATTAGTCTAAAAACAGATGATCTATACCATACATTCAATGAGCAAACAATTCATGAAAATTTCTTCGATCGATTGGTCATTAATCCTTCAATGGATAATGATAAAAAAATAGAGCAGGTCTCGGAATTATTAGAAAGAGATCCAGATTATCTGCTATTTTCATATGACGAAATTAACCAATATTTAGATCATATCGAATATATTGTCACAAATCGAAACAATATCAGCTATGAAAAGAAAAAAGTGATCTTAATACCCATCAACCATCCAAAATATGGGCAATTAAAAAATTATCCAATTATTGGTAAATTATATCATAAAATGCTGATTGATGTGTAAATCAGCTATTATATTACATAGAGTTGACATCTCATGTTAGTGTTCTCGAAAATTAATGATATTTGGCTCAATAATTAGTGTATTATCAATCATATGCTAATTGTATGTATACATATGCTAATTGTATGTATACATATGCTAATTGTATGTCATGAGGAGTTTTCAAAAACTCTTTGATTCAACACAATAAAGTAAATCATTATTTTTGTATGGTTTCATAAACTCGTTTATGAGTTGTGATAAATTTCATAGAAACATTTTGTTTCTCGATAGAAACAAAATTGAATAATATATAAATGTTTTATACACACATAAATAAATGAGAAAATATTACATACTTGCAATATCATATGAAGGAAGCTGGGATATAAATTCAGATGATATTGTTTGTGTTGGGTCCAAAACCAAAATAAATTCATACATTCAATGTAAATACCCTAAATATTTCATTGAACATAATAACATAAAAAAATTATATACTGAAAAATATGTCGAAATTACTGCAGAGATCCAATTATATTTACGCGAACATCACACTGGATATGCTGTGATGGCATTTGTCCAGGAGGAAGTAATGAACTTGAATGGTACACACAAGAAGATGATGCCAGAAAAAGATTAAATGAATTGGAAATTGAATACAGTACAAATACTGATGATGAATATGTGTATTCAATGAGATTATATTATATTGAGAATGAAGATTTCAAAGTAATACGTGAATTTACTATGCCGTACCAAGAATAATTATTTAAACTCTCTTGATTTTATCGTAACCAGAAAAAGCTCATTCTTCATATTTATTTTCATTTGTTTCACCGATTGATTATAACAATATATGTGATATGGTTTTGTTCATTTATCAGTGGATTGACTATTAAGTGGTGTTTGTGCTTGTTTATTACACAGTTGACAGGTATTATTGCCCATATATCATATACATACTATGTATATGATATATATATAGAATGTATAACTTGGAAATATTCCGAAAATTGTAGTAAATAATGTTATTTACTACAATTAGATATCTAAAGAATTAAAGTGACTTCATTCGTGGCAATACAGGCCTTACTTCATTTTGCGCACAATATGTAGTTTTCTCCCCAATGATTGAGGTGATGTAACTCTCTGAGCTGTCTCCTGTGGAGCTGGTTGAGAAAATGTTGCCACACATGCATCAGGAGAAATTTCGCTCAACATTTTCTCATAGCATCGACAATCTCCTGAGGAATCGGGCTGATTTTCCTATGTACATCACGAAAAGTCAACGTATTGCGATCCTTATTAAATGTATAGTAATAATTTTCTTTGTTGGCAGTCAAATGTGGTTCCCGTAATTCTATCATTTCATCCCAATGTGGATTTTCACATACAATTGTGAAATGATACAACTCTTCACGCTGCGCGTTATGGAACCCAATGATGAACCGACCCAATGATCCTGTGTTTTTACGTGATGCTTTGACGAGAACTTTTATTATATTTAAATGTGACAAATTGTGAACTAATTCATCTTGGTGTATTCTAATGTAATCTTTGACCAATTCTTCTTCTTTCAAAGTACTACAACACATAAATCTACCACCGAATTGTTTTTCTTTATGATAGATCGTCGATAATTGTGATATCGATAAGCCACTACCTTTGTATTTTTTGAGAAAAACAATCAATTGATTTGAATTCATATACGTTATATATAAATATTAAATATAAAATTTTGATTGTGTGAGTTATCTCAGTGGACAGATACCACCAACACATTCCGATTTAAGTGTCTCATCGACTGGTAGTGCCGTACTGTCTTCAGAGTCATCATCCAGTTGTTGTTGTTGTTGTTGTTGTTGTTGTTGTTGTTGTTGTCGATCAAGTTTTTCTAATAATTGGAAGTCAAATTCACCCATAATATCTCTGAGTTGTTGATACATGGTTTCGGAACAATCTTCATATGGTGCTAATTCGTAATGACCTCCATCGAGAGGAATAAAGGTGATTCCAAGATATTTATCCCAGTTATCATAAATAATTTGTGGTAGGCGATCCCATTCGTCATCCTTGACAGAAATTGTATTTGAACAATTATGATCAGCATAAATCTTTTGATAAGTGAAATATGTATCTAATTGTTCTTCAACAGTGGTTTGATATTTGGTCTTTTTAGCATGGGTATGGACCGGAAAATCGACGACAAATGTCCGTGCGTTAGCCATTTTTTCTTCATATGAAGAACCAGGTGTGCCAACTTCTGGGTTAATACGCCATTTGGCATTCTTGACAACTGTAGCCATTGGATCGTGTGAATTGATCCTAATTCTCCTGATGAAGTATGGTGAATGGCTCAAATGTAATCCCTGTGATACACCACCCACTAATTGACTCAGACTACCTTCAGGTTTGATTGTTGTCACCAGTAATGGTGCTGGAATTCTGATTTCCTTGGCATACCTTGTGGCTTCTTGTCTGGCCACATCCGCTAATTTTTGGATCAAATGTATTTCATCAGCTTTAGTATAATTTAATTGATCCAATGTATCCTTGATACCAGTCAAGGATGTGCCAATGAGACGGTCACGTTTTTGTTTTTCATCCCAATGAGGTAATTCTAATGTAACTAATGTCATTCTGAGACCAATTCGAGCGGAAAGTTTCTGAGCTTCAAATAATTCATCCTCTTTTAGATATGTTCGACCTTGTGCATCAATACCAACAAATTGTGTTAGATTGACGGTTGTTAAATTGCACGTTTGACAAGAATCTAATAAGACCTCACCACAATTATGAACAAGAATTCCATTTGCACTAAATTGGTGTTTGTTCTCAATTGTGCAATCGAATACATCCTCTGTCCCGTCAGGTGTGAGACTTTCGAATTTATCCAAAAACTTATCCTTGTATAGAGGTCTCACGAACGAGTTCAATAGATTATCAAGTTTTTCCTGTTTAGAAGACTCTATTAAGTGGATTTGATCGTGAAATATGCTGAGATTATCTCTCGAAACACATAATTCATGTTGTGATTTACAATGGTAAAGTTTTGATCCTCCATGCCCATCAGGTAGTAATCTATCTCCTTCAAGTCTGCGGTTCTTATAAATTTTCGAGTTAATGCCTAATTGTATCAGCATTTTCTGAACAAATTCGAGGTGTTGTAGGGTCGATGATGATAAACGCACAGAAACACCTTTTTGTGTGTTCCCAATTACAGTGCCATCAGCATCATGAATTCCGGCGATAAACGCACACTGTAATGTACTGGAGGCTGTCAGTAATAATGAATCATTGGAGATAGTTTTATCACGATTGATTCCATATTGAAGTGCTAACATGGCTAATTGTCGACTTTGGACCACATGTTTGTCATCTTCATAAACATATCCACCAGTTCTTCTCGAATGATATTGTTCTGGTCCACCAAGAAGAGAAATGTAGTGAATTGCTTGATCAATCAATATTTTGCCATTAGGACCCCATGTTTTAATGAATGCTGTTGTGCCACATTTAATATCACTAAAATGACCATCCCCAAGAAGCATTCCCAATAACCATCCTTTTGCAGATTCAATCTCTGAATCATCTCCCCATTTATTAAAAATTCTATTGTTGTTTAGGATAATTAAATCAGGCTGTCGTAATTCACTTGCGGGAACAAATTCATGAATATTTTCACGTTCGACTAATACTTTATGATCCTTTGTCAGTCTCATTGAATGACCCCCAACAGTTTTCAAAATATACACATTTTTTGTACCAGTTTGGAAAAATCCTTGGGGAGTTGATTGACATTGTTCACCATTAATTATGGCTGTAAATTGTTTACCAATGAGGTTCTTAACTCGTTGTGGACCACTATCTGTGGAGATCAGAGTATCACTGGTCACACATGGGTTAACCAGTTCCGCGTTAGGGCGCCGCCGTTTCATCTCCTCCATATTGATGAGACCTGGTTCCCCCTCGTAGCGTAGGATCTTCATCAACAATTTCAGATAATCAAAACTGGGTCTCTTTTGGAAAATAATACTATTATTACTCATATGACGGTGATTAAGTCCTGATCTGGTGGCATATCCTTTTTCTCTGAACATCGCAGTCAATTCATCGAACCATTTTGGTTTAATACCCATTTTCTCTAATTCATCACCTAGTTGTAAATGGTGTTCCAGTTCTTCTGGTTTGTAGAATCCATTGAGGCCATATTTAGCGAACAGGACCTCATAATTATCTTCTTCAAAAATGAACATCTCTGCTGTGTTATGTGAACTGTACCCATTACAATAGAAATTGTGTTGATTTTCAACAGTAATATCATATGTGTGATATCTACCTGATGGCACAACATTGTGGACTGTTGTGGGACAATAATTCAGTTTACCAACCAATTGCTCATATTTATCAACACTGATGGATTTATTTCTCTTATCCAGATGATATTTTGACATCATATTTTCATCACAAAAACTCATTGGGAAACTATTTGCCCACTGGGTATTGGTGATCATTGTGAGTTTTTTACATAATTGCGGAATTTTGCTGAATTCATCAACAGCATGTTTCGTTATTAATCTCAAACGATGAATTGGTTTACGATTGCAATATTTTCTGTATTCAGGAACTTCTGTTTGTAAGAATAATCTGCTTTCAATACCGCAGCTGTAAAGGACACGTTGTAATCCTGTGATGAATTTTTCATATATGCTTGTGGCAACTATATTTTTCGAAGCAGTGCCATCCCCATCTAATACGCCTGCAGCAAATGCCTTTCTTATATCTAATGTACCTTCGAGTATCCATTGTGGAATGTCCATGTCCGTGTGAGATTGTTTGATATGTTGATGAAAATATGTGGCAAGCCTCACCGAATTACAGACGACTGTGTACATTTTATCACGACCGAATTGTTTAATATTAGCTGATAAATTATTACCAAATCGAGTGATCTGGTTTTCTACTTTATTAGCAATATCTAACTCATTTAGCCCAAGACACACATTGATAGATCGGTCGCTAACTGACCCATCTGCCATAAATATTCCAATAAACCACGCCATATCAGCATCTAACTCAGGAATATTAATGTCTTTAGTTGCTGTGTGACCAGCATATTTATTGACAGTAAAATCATATTCCTGCGGTAATTGAGTTTTTACCCCCTCAATTGGAACTCTTGAAGTCATCAAAACATCACCTTTTTGTAGTTTATCAGCAGTTACCCACTCTATTTTATCAAATTCTTTTAACACAGGCATACGATGATTTTCAGTGCATTCAAAATAACCATCTTGTGTGTTGATTCTAACTATCTCTCGTTCACCTTGATCGAACCAATCAGTTATTTTATTATAACCATCTTGAGTTAGAACTTCATCACCCACATTGACACGCTCAATGGGTGCCAGACCTCTTTTAAGATGAATCAATGATCCTATTTTTATGCAACGTCGCACTCCCAAGGCATAAGTCCCACTCTTTTAGAATTGTTGAATGGGTGAGCTAAGTTCACCGACAGAAACACATCCCCTGAAATTATTTCAGTTTCGCGTTTCCATCTCCCTTAGTTGTCCCTCTATACGAGGTATGCCTCCGACTGTACATTAAGCAGCATTTCAGCTACCCACAGGTGACCCAGTCTGTCGCGATGATGTATATCACCGACGGTCTTCTCCCCAATTGAAGTTGACCGTTTTCACCCGCATTGCCGAGGATTCTACAGAATCCCTCCCTCCCCTGTCAGGGTGGAACAGAGCATATGATAAGTTTCTTATACAAGTTGCCTTATCACTGTCACTCTGCGACTATACCATAAACGATGCTGAAACATCGTTTACAGCATTTTGGGCCGAATGTAACCCACGACGACGTTTTGACCAATTAAATTACCTATATCCATAATATGGACCGGACGTACTTGGACATATCCCTTATTATCTGCAACTATAGGCTCTAACCAGGGATCCATTTGGCTCCTTAAAGTTTTATCAATACCATTAAACATCTCTTTCAGAGGGTCAGGTCCACTTGCTGTACCTCCAAATTTCTTTAAACGTTCACCAAATGGTCTAACACTGTTATAGCTAATCTTGATGGTATGAATAAATTCATAGTCTTGATGAGTCAAAATATTGAGGTAATATCTGAGCGATTGGACCCACCCTTCCTTACTATCACCAACATAGATTTTAGCGAATCCGTTGGGTAATGTCACTAATTTAGTCTCTTCCAAACGATCACGTTTGGGAAGAGGTACGTAACCACTGTGGATCAGTTTGATATTATTTCTAATTTTTTTCATTTGAGAGGTCAGTTGCTTGGTTGATTTAAACCCAACACCTGTGCCAACCATCAATAGGTAGAATAAATCACACAAATCATCCCATTTAGTGATATTAAGTGCAGCACAATTGAAGTTGGCCAAACAACACCGAGCAGCTGCTTGTGATCCGCCAATCCATAGAGTTCGACCACTCACGAATTGTTTCAGATTATACATATTACTAAATATGAGTTGTGCCTCTTTTCGCATCTCATCCCAGTCAATTTGATAACTAATTTTGTGCAGGTGTTCAATAAGTAGCTGAATATTATATATGGTGGCACGAATACATGTTTCTTTATATGTTTCCCGTCTTTTTTCTTTTGTCAAAAAACGACTGTATGTTCGTAGGAAAACAAACATACCCAACGCAGTCATTGATTTCGGATAATCTTCATACGTAGACAGGAATTCATTTGTAAGCAATTCATTTGTTTCAGCCATTTAATATAATGAATTGACATTATATGTTGTCATTTTATGTTCAATTTTTCAAAATAAATTGATATTTATTTTGATTATGGGCATTGTACCATACATATCACACAAATTTAAAATAAATGTATACAATATACACTAATGTATCATATCAATACACAATCTTACAATTATTTAGTTTGTATCTGTACAATAGCGATTATTTTACTGATTTTATTCAGCTATTATTATTGGACAACAGGGGATCAATTTATGGGTAAAATTAGTACTTATATCCAAATAATAACAGTTTTCATCCTATTGATTACTGGTTTTATTAATATTATGAGTTTCAAATATAATCTCGATGATCGTCGTAGGACGTCTTCGATCCAATATGTTAATATGACACAAAATGAGATCAATGATATTGATAAAATGTTTATGAGTAATCCATTACTGGACCGATTATATTATGAAATGTATTCACATACACCACATATGCAAAAAATCAGACAGTTAAAAGGCACTCCCACGGAAACACCAGATATGTTGAAACAAGAACAACATATGGCCAGTATCATTTTCCAAAAAATTGCTGATATATATTTTTGTGAACAATTAGAACATAATAGTCAGGAAGATTCTGTTGAATGGATCAATACTTTCAGAACATGGATGAAATCACCCATTTTACTATCCCATTGGAAATACTTGAAGTATGAACATCATCCAGCAGTACAAAGATTTGTAGACCAAGTGTTGATCAATCAAAAAACAATCTATATTTATTAACTAATGTATATTAGTTACAAGCAATGTAACGTGACATATGAGTTTCCTCAATTGAGAGCATTCGTTCAATTAGATAATCAATCTTGTTGATTGAGACGTGCAATCTCGTCCGCAATGATAAAATCATTATTTATGATTGATTTTTGTAAGAATGTCATTCGATCCATAAGTGATGAAATTTCCTCTTTTTTATCCATAATTTGGTGGAATTTATTGTATCATTGATGAGATATGATAAATCAAATTTATCATATCTCATATAACAAACACGGTGGTTGATTTTGGATCAATCAAAATCAACTTGGAAATATCAATAATAATATAATTAAGATGTTAACTGCCTACTTTTTGTCACATAATGGAATGGGTGATAATATTAATAACATTGATGCTATCAGATATTTATTAAATGGATATTATGATGACATCTATCTCATATACAAAACGTGTAATCTGTTTAATCTACAATTACTGTATCCATCAACACATGTTCATTTTGTTACAATTAATGATTCTAATGAGACGGAGATGGATGAATATACTCGTGTTTTACCTCCATTATACGCCATGGATCATACTGATATTCTGGTCTCAGGTCCCTCTCTCACACCATTTTACCAATCCAAAATTACCAATCCAAAATTGTCAACACGAAAAAAGTTGCGATGTTACTGGATCCAGTCTGGATTTGATTTTATTCGTAAATTTTATGAGGACATATGCTTGGATTTGAGCATTTACTATAACTATTTTCAAATCGATAGCACATCAACGTCGAAGCAGCTTTATGACGATGCCAAACAATATAACATTATTTTTTGCACACACAGAGCAGTAATATCCAGATTGATCTCAATACTCAGATTGATCCTCTAATAAAGGAAGATGATAATCTAATTATCTGTGCTGATCACAATATGTATAAACCATATGACAAACAGTATCAATTGGCTGATACATATATCAATAAACCAGTTGCAGACCACATCGATATTATTACTAATGCCAAATACATTTATGTTGTCAATTCATGTTTTTCATCAATCATCTTACCATTATTAAATATGGGCCAACTTAAAGCCATAGAATATTCTATTTTGATCGACACAGTCAAAAAGCAGTTGATTTATCATATATGAGTAATCGCAATGAGAAAAACCCATTTGATTTGGCTTTAAAAATTGACAAACACACAACAAGAACTTGTTAGTTTTTCGGGAAAGTTATGCAATTGTCCACTCAATAGTAAAATTTAGAAATGAATTTGATTGTTGTACCAAATAAATTTTTAAAAATTGAATATTTATTCAGTACATTATAATAACTTGATTATAAATGAAGTTCAATTTGATTGTTGCTTTCTGTAAAAATTTTGGCATTGGCTACCAAAATAAGATCCCATGGCACATTCGTGAAGATTTAGTTCATTTTCAAGAACTAACCAAGGATTCATTAGTAGTAATGGGTCGAGAAACATATTTTTCCATTCCAGAACAGCATCGTCCACTTAAGGATAGAGTTAATGTTATCTTAACAAATAATCCAGTGAAACGTGAACGTGAACGTGAACGTGAACGTGAACGTGAACGTGAATGTGCAGGCAATTTAATATTTTTAAATTTCGAACAATTACAGGATTATTGGGTGTGTAAAGGAGATCAATCTATCTATATTATTGGAGGTGAATCAATTTATAAACAGTTTAGTGATTTGCCGTTCCACAAAGTATATGTGACATATATTGATAAAGATTATCAATGTGATAAACATTTTATGTTCCCAAAAAATTGTCAATTAGTGAATGTATCTGAAAACTATTATTCAGAAACAGAAAAATGTAATTATCGATTTTTGGAATATGAATGTCATAAACAAGAACATGGTGAATACCAATATCTAACCCTATTAAAAGATGTATTGGATAACGGAAATTCACGAGATGATCGAACAAAAACTGGTACTATTAGTGTATTTGGTCGGCAAATACGATTTGATATTTCGCAAGTGATTCCAATCTTAACCACTAAATTTGTACCCTTTAAGATGGTCGTTAAAGAGCTTTTATGGTTTTTGAAAGGTCAAACCGATAATAAAATTCTGCAAGATCAAGGTGTACATATTTGGGATGGTAATACCACGCGAGAATTTTTGGATCATCGTGGACTACCTGATTATCAAATTGGAGATATTGGGCCAATGTATGGTTTTCAATGGAGGCATTTTGGGGCTAAATATGAAGGATGTACTAAAAATTATACAGGTCAAGGAATTGATCAACTGGAAATAGTTATGCAATTGCTCAGAGATGATCCCTTTTCGCGTAGAATAGCTATGACCACATACAATGTAGCAGATTTGGAGAAGGGTGTACTGCATCCTTGTCACGGCATCTATATTCAGTTCTACGTCGAAATCGTTGATGGTCTCAAATGTCTGAGTTGTCATATGACACAAAGAAGTGTTGATTGTGGTTTAGGACTGCCTTTCAATATAGTCAGTTACAGTGTTCTGACACACATTATTGCACAGAAAGTTGATATGGTTCCAAATGAGTTGATCATATCAACTGGTGATACACATATATATAATAATCATGTAGATGCATTAACTAATCAGACCCATAGGACTCCTTATCCATTCCCAAAACTGAAGATGAATAATATTAAAAACAGGAAATGGGAAGAAATCACAGCAGATGATTTTGAATTGGTCGGATACTTTAGTCATCCAAGTATTAAAATGGTCATGAATGTTTAAGACATTTATGTAGATATATAATATTATGGTGGGTTTAATGTGTTACATTTTTAATGATTTTGGATACATGTTATTTTGTGAGATGATCTTATTTTTCAAAGATAATTTTAACTTTGCACAATAAGGGTTAAAATTTGTGTGGCAAGTGTCTATTTTAATTTCAATTTAAATTTTTGTGTGGCAAGTGGCTGTTTTAATCTCAATTTAACTTTGGTTGATGAAGTGTCTCCGAGAATATTTTTCTGAAATATTCAAATTTCTCTTTTGACCAACCACAGGAACCAGTTCCTGTGTCCTTGAGAGTGATCACATGAGTTAAATTCATGTGCAATTAAACAGATGTTATCTGTAGTGTAACCTTTTAATGGATTCATTTTTCGAGACTAACAGTCCACCATCTATCATGATAAGATCCAAAGTTAGAGGCATATTGGAATAGGCACATCGACCTTTCTGCTGTCGATACAAGTTAACCAAAAAATCGAAATCTATATTGAATGATGTGTCACGAACCTTAATTGTAGATGTCCCCCGTCTATCTTTGGTACTGGTTTTTGCAGTATTGATCAAATCTTGAAATTTGCCTCTGGGAGTTGAGTGCCACTCTTTATCCCACACACGACGGCAATCCTTACATCCGTGGGATAATTGTTGACCATATTGTGTAATTTTTTTAATTTGACCACAAAATGATATTCATATCCTTTTGCTCCATCATCCATAGTGATAATATCCCAACATTGTGGGATTTTCGCTCCTTAGTAGGGAGATCGAAATTAACTATTTCATAATTGCAATCATAGTTTTGAAATAATGATTTTATTTTGTCATGTGTCCATTTGTTGATGACGTTAAATTCGAGACAACATAATGCTACATTACTTTTAATATATCCCAGATTATCATTTAGGCGGTCTAAACTGGCCTGCCAGTCAGAGCATTTTTAGTGACCATGGGAATTTTAGAATAATAACATAAACCTTTCTGTATTTCCCATAAACTGAATATATCATCATTTGTCAATTGATAAACTCCTGCATCCAATCGCCCATTCTTTTTCATATTACGTGCATGTTTTCGTGCACTTAATAATAAATTTTTCAAATAACCTTCTTGTGTGTCACGATATTCTCGATTTTTTATAATAACACTCAAAACATTGATTACGTTCTTTTCGAAATGGGCGATCTACTGACGATAGATGGCAGTTAATACATATTTTGGGGTTCATTTAATGTGTTTGAAAATGATATAACATAGAAATTAATTCAATTTTATGTTGTGGATTTGAAATTGTCATTAATTGAATTGAAAATTAAGGATATTAAAGAAAAATGGGAAGATATTACTGTGGATGATTTTGAATTACTTGGTTATTTCTATCATCCGTCAAATTAAATTGATGACGAATGCCTAAACAAGAATTACGGATAGATTGTTTCATTGGGACAAACACAGAGATTTGCTGGTGTAAAGGGTTTCAGCAATTTAACAGTGAGGTGAATCGATTCTGTGGCAGTAGTTTCGGCACTTATTGAGCGGTCATTCTCTAATTTTAAGAAAATCTTGTCCCCTACTTGATCACCACAGGCAATCAGGATCTCATCACCATATTTAACATAACCAGTGCTATTCATATTATTTTTCTTAAATACTTTGAACACTTCAAAAGTAGGTCCGTCTTGATGACTTTGTAAACGTTCACCATACTTGATGAATCTATTTTGATTAGTATTATTGATCAATGCATTATGTTTGATATGAATATTGTCTCCATATCTGATAGGTGATGTTGTTTTATTTTTGACAGCATTTTCGAATCTTAATTTCGATAGGTTTGTCCTGATCTGTGGTAGTGGTTTATCAAGCAATAGTTGACTATTGGTTGTTGCTCTTTGTATCACATTAAGTCCAGAAGATAGTTCAATTAAATCACCAGAATAGACTACATCAGTTAGGCGAACATTATCCACAGGTTCGCTGGAAATATTATCATTATCAACATTTTCATTATAATTAATGCCGTTATTATCACCATCACTACCGTTACTACCGTTACTACCGTTACTACCGTTACTGCCGTTACCACCACCACTCATCACATTACTATAGCCGTGATAGTTATACATACTTCGATCTAAAGGATTAGATGTGTCCCAAATTTTAGGTGATAATTGATCGAGACGATCAACGTTTGCAGTCACGATGTTATCATGGTAACCTGGTTTTACTGTTAAACTTGAATAATAACTTGGATAGAGCATATATTCATTGGTATTTGGATTAATTGGAGTTGTGGGGACAACCCAATTCATCCATCTTGATTTAATATTTGGGATTGGTGTCTGCTGACGACTTTCGAGTGGTGCAGGTTTCGGTTCCATTGGGTGTTCTGGCGAAAATTCAAATGGCACATTAGCTTGCGGTTGTTGTGCTTTTTTGATTGGATGGGATAATGATGGTGATTTTGGCGCCTCAGGTGATGATTGATTTTGTGGTGTAACATACATCTGAACCACATCGATGATAATGAATGTAACTAATGCAACAAGACTAATAAGCATAATTTCTGTTAATGTCAACTCATTACGACCTATAAGATAAGCCATTAATGCAACACAGAATGCTTCAATCGGATATTTTAACGAATTGAACATATATAATAGTGAAATATTTTGTACAAAACAATTTATATTTATCTTTATAATACAAAGTATATTATCATGCTCAAACCGGAGACAATTACCTATGATGATGGGTTAGAGACAAATATTTTCGAAATAGCAAAACAAGTCTGCTCTGAACAACCTAAACTCCCTTGCAGTATTCAATTGGTAATGGATCACGATGCAGATACAAATATTGAATTTGATTTGGTCAAAGACTTTACATTAGCTTGCATGCAGATTTTATTTGGACCAAAGTCCACACCTTGTGATTTAAGTGAATCACAATTTGACCACTTAAACCAATATGTTAAAAGTGTTGGTTATAAAATGATTGTCAACAAAGAAGAAGATGAAACATCATTTACATTTAAGATCTCATTTGAACGATATCAATCATCAAAGCCGAATCCCTATGAACACTTGAAAAAATATGTGACACATTGATCTTGTTTCTGTCTTTGAAAATATGTAGTTCGTCTTGCATATTACCTTCTGTACATACAAATCGATTGATGTAGATCATTCAATTCTGCAATTTCTTCACGAGTGAATCCATGACTTTCACCCATATTTGACATCATTTCTTCAATTTTTCAGTTCAACCTGAACTGAATCTGGAATACGTTGAATAATTGGTTTAATATCATCAATCGATTGTGATTGTGATTGTGGTGCAACTACTTGTCTATTTTGTAATGCCTCTACAATTTCAGATAACCTGCGCAACTCTTCCAGGATTGACGCACGATCAGTCACAATCGCAGTATATTGCTCATCGGTGAGAATATGTATTTTGGTTTGTTTTGTTGTTCCGTTAATGGAGTAACTTTTTCTACTTGATGTGACGGTAATGTGTCAAATGTTGTTTCTACTTGGGGTGACGGTAATGTGCCAGATTTGGTTTCTACACGTGCTGGCTCAGACGAGATCAACCAATTAAAGAGTGAAAACATATTATAGAATATTGTGTATTTTTATTAGTACAAAGATACTTAAGTCTGTGGTGTGATGTGAATTTTCAGATATGACAATCAATAATGACAATATAGTCTTCACGAACCGACCGTAAAAATTCGTTGTGATCACCTATCCCCATTATGGCGGGATTGATGTCGATGCCATAAGATCTCAATATATCATGGTTGTATAATTTTAAATCTTTACTAATAATGACTGTTTGTATACGTTTTCCCCTCATAAATTCAGTAACAGAAATCAAATTATATGTAAGAGGGTGTCCAGAAATACAACATTGGTAAAAATTCAAAAGTGATTTACTATTCTTTCCAGTAAATCATTTTGAGTCATATCTATCAATTAGTATCTGATTATTTTAAAAATAAATATTTTATTATTATGATCCACAGGTATTTTTATATTTTCTATAAACTTGAAACACACAGAGTCACACCACATGAGATAATCTGTGGATGTTTACTTATGGACGAACAATTGATAACCTGTGATACATAGTAATGCTAAATACAAATAT
>Ga0209450_10000180_pt1 | contig 34342 bp, 31 predicted proteins | sample FrelakmetLWP11LW_FD_187149 | JGI IMG/M metagenome (GOLD analysis project Ga0209450, IMG submission 187149) | Freshwater lake sediment microbial communities from the University of Notre Dame, USA, for methane emissions studies - LWP11 LW (SPAdes)... | ecosystem: Environmental > Aquatic >...
GGTCCACCGCGGTGAGCGCCGAGGTCCTGAGCGGGCGCCCGAACAGCCGGCCGCTGGTGAAGAAGAAGCGCAGGAACGTTGCGACGCGATTCGAGGCGTCGGGGGTGCACTGCCAGACGCGGTCGTGATCGCGTACCACCTTCAGCAGCGAGCGCAGTTCGCCCGTCGATGCGTACTGCGTCGGCACGCGCTTGTCGGTGTGCGGCGCGTTGGCCAGGTAGTGGAACGGAATCGCGTCGGTCGAGAATCCCGCGTAACCCTGCCGCATCGCCTGCTCGAGCAGCCCGGACATGCGCTCGAGCTCCCCGGCCGTGGGTTCGCGCGAGACCGCGGCGGTCGTGCCCATTGCCTCGATGCGCAGCATCGAGTGCGGTACCAGCGGCACCACGTTGGGGCCGAGCGGCAGGCCGGCGAGGTGCTCGAGGTAGCCCGCGGTTGTGTCCCAGTCGATGCGGTCCACCACCTTGCGCAACACCGACTTCGGGATGTTCTCGACCCGTGCGAAGCAGTCGAGGATCGGGTCCTCGCCGTTGCGCCGCTGCGCGCCGAAGGCGGTGCCGAGGCTGCAGTTGCCGACCACCACCGTGGTCGTGCCGTGGCGGACGGATTCGGGCAGGCCCGGCGCAAGCTCGAGCTCGAGGTCGAGATGGGTGTGGATGTCGAGGAGGCCGGGCATCAGCCAGCGGCCGGTCGCATCGATCACGCGTTCGGCGCGCGCGGGGTCGAGCGACGGGCCGCGGGCGGCAATGCGGCCGTCGGTGATGGCGAGGTCCTCCTGGCGGGGCGGGGCGCCCGTGCCGTCGAAGACCAGGGCGTGGCGGAGCAGGATCTGCCAGTCGGATTGCATTGGATCAGCTTAGCGCGCGCCGCCCCGCTCGGCGCGATACTCGCTCCGGACCGGGGCACGCGGGGGTCTGTCAGGCGGGCAGCACTCGCCCGGGATTGAGGATGCCCTTGGGGTCGAGCGCGTCCTTCAGTCGGCGCATCAGCGCGAGCTCCGCCTCGTTGCGCGACAGCCCCAGCCACGGCTGCTTGTCGAGGCCGATCCCGTGCTCCGCCGAGACCGAACCGCCACGCGCGGCCAGCGGCTCGTACACGCAACGCTCGATGCCGTGGCGCGCCGCCTGGCTCGGCGGTCCAGCCGCAACGATGTGCAGGTTGCCGTCGCCGAGGTGACCGAGCGCAAAACGGCGATACTCGGGCCACTCACGTTCCAGCCGTCCCATCGCCTCGGCCACATACCCCTCCATTTCGGTCACCGGCAGGCTGATGTCGAACGGGACCGGCATGCCGAGTCGAAAGACCGACTCCACGTCGTCGCGAAGTGCCCAAAGTGCCTCTCGCTGTGCCTCCGAGGACGCCATCACGGCATCCGCCACCAGCCCCGCCTCGATCGCCTCGCCCAATGCCGCCTCGAATTGCGCCTGGTCGCGTGTCGCGTCACCGCCAGAGCTCTCGAGCAGCACGTAGTACGGGTGATCCTGGTCCAGCGGCGGGCTCCCCTTGGCCGGCGGCGTCGTCACCAGCCGATAGAAGTCGTTCCACATCACCTCGAATGCCGACAGCGCCCCGCCGAGCGCGGCATCCATGTGCTTCAGCAGCTGCGTAACGTCGGCGAATTCGGTGCAAGCCACCATCGCGGTCTGGGTGCTGCGGGGCGCTTCGCGCAGCCGCAGCACCAGCCGCGTAATGACGCCGAGCGTTCCCTCGGTGCCGATGAACAGCTGCTTCAGGTCGTAGGCCGCGTTGTTCTTGATCATCCGGTTCATCGACGAGATGACCGTGCCGTCGGCGAGCACCGCCTCCAGGCCGAGCACCGAGTCGCGGGTCATGCCGTAGCGAATGACGCTGTTGCCGCCGGCATTGGTCGCGACGCTGCCGCCGATGTGCGCCGAACCGCGCGCGCCGAAATCCACCGGGTACAGCAGGCCATGCTTCTCCGCCTCCTCCTGCACCACCTGCACCGGCACGCCGGCTTCGACCGTCATGATGCGGTTGATCGGGTCCACCGATTCGACGCGGTGCATGCGCTCGAGCGACAGCCCGATTTCGCCGGGGCCGGCCACGCAGCCTCGTACCAGGCCGGTGAGGCCTCCCATCGGCACGACCGGCTGTCCGGCGGCATGGCAGGCGGCGAGCACCCTCGTGACCTGCTCCGTGCTGGCCGGTCGCACGATCGCGAGCGCCTGGCAGGGACTCTGGTCCACCCAACTCACGAAGCGGCTACGGACGTCCTCGCCCGCCAGCACGCCGTCGGCGCCGACGATCTCCACCAGAGTCTGCGGCAGGTTCATTGCCAGCTCCCGAAATCCACTGCCAGGCTGGCGACCACCGACTCGAACGCCTGGCGCAGCGCCTCGACCTGGGCCGCCGTCGTGGCCGGCGACACCAGCATCATGTTGTGGAACGGCGCGATCAGGCAACCGCGGTTCAGCAGCGCGAGGTGGATGGCCTGCTCGAGCGCCGGCGCGTGCGCGGCTTCGGCCTCGGTGCCGTTGCGCAGCGGGCCTGGCGCGCAGATGAACTCGACGCGCGCTCCGACCCGCACCACGTGCCACGGGACGCCGTACGTGGTCAGCACCCGCTGCAATCCGCTGGCGAGGCGCGCGGCGAGCGATTCCATGTGCGCGTAGGCATCGTCCGTCATCACGTGCTCGAGCGTGGCGCGCATCGCCGCCAGCGACAGCGCATTGGCCGAAAGTGTGGTGCCCATGCCGGAGTGGCCCGGCGGCGTCTGCTCGCGGACGGCGTCCAGCCGCCGCGCGACGTCCTCGGTGAATCCCCAGACGCTCGCTGGCACGCCACCCGCGACGGGCTTGCCGAGCACGAACAGGTCCGGCTCGAGGCCGAAGGCGCGGGTGTAGCCGCCCGGGCCGGTGGAGATCGTGTGCGTCTCGTCGATGAGCAGCAGCGTGCCCGCGGCGCGCGTGAGACACCGCAATTCCGCGTGGAAGCCGGGCTCGGGCAGCACCATGCACGAGTTGGTCATGACCGGTTCGGCGATGACGCAGGCCACGTCGCCGTGGGCCAGTGCCGCCTCGAGCGCCGCGAGGTCGTTGAACTCGACCACGCGCGCGAGCTGCGTGAGGTCCGCCACCTGGCCGAGCAGGCCGGGCCGGTTGACGGCGCGGCCGTCCACCAGGCGCACGAAGGTCTCGTCCACCGTGCCGTGATAGCAGCCGTTGAACACCAGGATCCTCGGCCGACCCGTGACCGCCCGCGCCACGCGGAGCGCGAATCGGTTGGCGTCCGTCGCCGTGGTGGCCACCTGCCAGTGGGGCAGCCCGAAGCGCTCGGCGAGCAGCCGCCCGACTTCGACCGTGTCCTCGGTCGGCAGCATGTAAGTGAGGCCCTTAGCCGCCTGCCGTGTGATCGCCTCGACGACGGCGGGCGGCGAGTGGCCGAACATCGAACCCGTGTCGCCGAGACAGAAGTCAGCGTACTCGTTGCCATCCACGTCGCGCAGCACGGCGCCGTGGGCCGATTCGACCAGGAAGGGGTAGGGCATGGACCAGTCCCGCATCCAGTGCATCGGCACCCCCTGGTAGAAGCCGGCGATGCCGTGCCCGGCCAGGGCCAGGGACCGTGGATGCGCGGCAACGTAGCTCTCACGTTCGGCCTCGAAGATCGCCGCGATGCGCTGCAGGGGGATGCCGCCGAGGGTCGTCGTGCTCACGGTCGCGAGTCCGCAGGGTCCGAATGGCAGGCATTGTAGGCCGCAGGACAATCCCGGGCGATCCGTCACACCAGCCTCAGTGGTGAACGCGATGCGCGACGTCGACTGTCAGCCGGCGTCAGGGCGCGGCGACCAGGGAGCCGAGGGCGCGCTCGACCGCCCCGGCGTCGCGCACCGGGTCGGTGAGCCAGTCGGCCATCGGGATGTCCTCGAAGCCGCCCCGACTCATCATGCCGCCGGACTTGAACCGCACCAGCAGCTCGATTCCGCCGTAGCCGAGGAAGACTTCCTGGATGGAGGCATCCACGGCCCGCAACTCCAGCGAGGCCGCCGGCACCGTGCCACCGAACGCGCGCGCCTTGTCGAACAGCGCGCTGGACTTGGACAGGTCCACGGTCTCGCCGTCCCACTTCACCTTTCCGGACCGGATGCGCGCCTCGCGCAGGACGATGCCGGGCACGAACACGAGGTCCACCGGCGATTCGCTGCCGAGTTTCGCGAAAGCCTCGCGCAGCGCGGCCAGGCGCTTCTCCTCGAGCAGCTCGCCGGTGATCGGGTCGTAGAAGCCGCCGGACGCGGTGTAGATCGGCTCCCACACGGCGGCGTACCGCGCCGGCGGGACGACGACGAACCCGGCCTTGGCCAGCCCTGTTTCGAGAGCGGCGGCGTAGCGATCGCGCAATGCGGCGCGGTGCGGAAGCTCAGGCAGCTCCACCGCGGCGACGGTGACGCGTGGGTACTTGGCGAGGAACGCAACCCGGTCCACGTCCGCGGGTTTCGGCGGGCGCGTGCCCTTGGCGACCGGCTTGATCTGCTTCCAGGCGTCCTTGTTGGACTCTTTCGCCGCCTCCTGCTGCGTCTTGTCGAGCAGCAACGGATCTAGCGCGAGCGCGATGGCCCGTTGCTCGCGGGCCGGATCGGCGAGGATTGCATCGGGACTGACCGGCACGTAGTCGATGTTCTCGGACAATCCGAACAGCGAGGCGCCGCTCGACTCCTCGTAGTACTCGAGCAGCTGCAGCGCTCCATAGCGGTGGTACAGGACCTCGCCCGTCGGCGTGAGTACCCCGACGTGCAGGGAAAGTGCGCCGAGCGAGCCCGTCACGTCCGGCGAGCGGAAGGCCTGCTCGCCGAACGACGTCGCTCCGATGGTCGACTCCTGCACGCCGTCCCAGGTGGCCCATGCGGCGTATGCCGGCGCTCGTCGCAGCTCGACTCGGGCGTACAGCCACGCGTCGGCCGGGTGCAGCCGCCGGAACTCACTGTCGACGTGCTCGTCGAATGCCTTGGCGCGTTGCTCGTCGACGTCGCCGGTGTGCGGATCGTAATAGCCCCCAAGAGCGGCCCGCACCGTGTCCTGCAAGGCGCGCATCTCGGCGGCCGGGATGACCGTGATGCCCGCGGCGGCGAGCCTGGCTTCGATCGACTGCTCGATGCGCTGTTCGGCCTGCGCGCGGTTGGGCACGTCCGTCGGTGCCTTGACGGGCATGACGGCCACGGTCTTCAACTGCGCGCGCACGGCCTGCGGGGCGGGCAACTCGGCGGACCAGGCCGCGGTGCCGGCGAGCGTCGTCGCGAGCAGTGTCGCAATGCACAAGCTTCTGGCGGTGATCATGGCGTTCTCCGCGTGCGGCGCGTTCACGGCGGCGCCGCACGCAGTTCCTGCAGGTAGAGGCGCACGATGCCCGCGTCGACGGCCTGGGGATCGAGCGCCAGGTACTTCTCGAAAGCCTCGCGGGCCAGCGCGTCTTCGCCGCGCTCGCGGTGCAGCAGCCCCTTGCTGCGCAGCGCCGCCGGTGGCGTGCCGGGCAGTTCGATCGCCCGCGCGTAGGCGGCGATGGCCTGGTCGATGGCGAGGCTCTCGCCGGAGCGTGCCCGCCAGGCCTCGCCGGCCACGAAATGCGCCCGGGCACTGTCGGGGTGGCGGACGAGGTAGCGGTCGATGCTGAGCTGGGCGAGCGCGGGTTGGTCCGCGTCGATCAGCAGCAACGCCTGTTCGACCGGCAGCTCGCCGATGGCGGCCAGGTAGCGCTCGGCGTCGGCGCGTCCGGCCGGGTCCGCGGATCGCGCCGCCGCGAGTTCGCGGTAACTCGCGATGCGCTCCTCGAGCCTGGGATGAGTGGCGAAGTAGGGACGCGCCCCCGTCGCTTCGTCCGGGGTACCCGCGAGCAGATGCTCGAACACGATCGGCGCCTGGCTCGTGTCGTAGCCGGCGGCTGCGAGGCGCTCGAAGCCGCGGGCGTCGGCTTCGCGTTCGTTGTCGCGGGAGTAGCCGCTCACGGCGCTGATCGTCCACAGCTGCCCGGCACTCGCAGTGAGGTCCGCCAGTGCGGCACCCGCCTGGCTTCCACCGTAGTACGCGCCCGCAGCCCCGACCAGTACGGCCAGTGCCGTCGCCCAGCCCGTCCGGGTGCGCTGGGCGCGCATTTCCTCGAGCGCGTGCTGCTCGACCAGGTGCGTCATCTCGTGGCCCAGCACGCAGGCGAGCTGGGCTTCGTTGTCGAGCATGTCGAGCATGGCCGTGGTGACGTAGCTCGCGCCGTTCGGCAGCACGAAGGCATTCGGCCAAGGGCCCTTGATGGCCTGCAGGTGGATGGGTTCGCCGTCCCCAGGCCGGCGGAGGCGGTCGGTGACCGCCTGGAGGTAGGCGTTGAGGTCGGGGCGGCCGTAGAGCTGACCGCTGGTGGCGATGCGCTTTTCGATGTCGTCCGCGTCCCGCCGCAGCTCGAGAACGTCCTTGCGCGGCGCCGGGTCGGCTGAATCATGTTCATCCGGGGCGCCGACGGCCACGTACGCGGGCACCGCCGTCAGGACCAGCAGCGTGAACGTCGGCAGACGGCGCCATCCGGTGTCCATCCCGGGACCTCGGGTCCAGCCTACGCCCCGTCGCGACCCTCGTCAGCCGCGTAGTTTCCGGTGTATCGGCCGGCGTCCGGCGCCGCGGTTGACGCTCCCGGGTCCCCCGTGGATACTGCGGCGCACGATGTTCACGCGCCCGCAGCACAGCCTCGACCGCCTCTGGTGGTGGCGCCACTCCTGAAGGAGTGGGCCCCGGGCGCGCACGTCTCGTACGCAGGAATCTTGGGACCCATCTCCGCGAGCCACCGGGGATGGGTTTTTTATTGTGCGTCCCCGGATCCTCGCGACAGAGGAACCGTAAGTGACGACCAGTCTGTTCGACATCTCCGCCGACCTCGACACCCCGGTGTCGGCTTACCTGAAGCTCAAGCCGTTCCGGCCGCGTTTCCTGCTGGAGAGCGTGGAGGGCGGCGAGCGGCTCGCGCGCTACTCGTTCATCGGCTTCGGCGACAGCCTGGAGTTCCGCCTGGACGCCTCGGGTCTGCGGCTCGGCGGCGAGCGCCTGCCGCGACCGGCCGACCAGGCGGGGTTGCTCGCCGCCCTGCGCCGCGCGCTGGCCGAGGCGCCGCGCCCTGAGGCGGGGGACGCCGGTTTCCCCCTGCACGGCGGGCTGGTCGGGGTCGCGAGCTACGACCTCGTGCGCTACTTCGAGAAGCTGCCATCGCATGCGCTCGTGGACGACGACTGCCCCGAAGCCCATTACGTCGCGCCCCGCTCGCTGCTGGTGTTCGACCACCTGACCCGGCGCGCCGCGCTGCTGCACGCCGGCCCAGAGCACGAGCGGCAAGGACTGCGTCGCGAGGTCATCCGCGCGCTGCGGGGCGGGCTGCCGGGCCCGGCGTGGCAGGCGAGCTTCAGCGCGCCGGAGGCGAGCCTGTCGGAGGCCGAATTTATGCAGCGCGTGGCCCGCACGCAGGAATACATCGCGGCCGGCGACGTCTACCAGCTCGTGCTGTCGGTGCGCTTCAAGGGCCGCTGCGATCTCGACCCGTTCGAGACCTACCGCGCGCTGCGATTGCTGAACCCCTCGCCATACATGTACTACTGCGACCTCGGCGATCGCGTGGTGGTCGGTTCGTCGCCCGAGGCGCTCGTCAAGCTGAACGGATCGCGCGCGACGATGCGGCCGATCGCCGGCACGCGCCCGCGCGGCACGGACGCCGCGCAGGATGCCGCGCTCGAGGCGGAACTGCTCGCCGACCCGAAGGAGAACTCGGAGCACGTGATGCTGGTGGACCTCGCGCGCAACGACCTCGGCCGCGTTGCGACCGCCGGCTCCGTGTACGTGCAGCCGTACCGATCCATCGAGCGCTACAGCCACGTCATGCACATCGTGAGCGGCGTGAACGGCGCGCTGGCGCCGGGCCACGACGCGTTCGACCTGTTCGCGGCAGCGTTTCCCGCCGGCACGCTGGTCGGCGCGCCGAAAGTGCGGGCGATGGAGATCATCGACGAACTCGAGCCGGTCCGCCGCGGCTTCTACGGCGGCACCGTCGGTTACTTCGGGCACGGCGGCGACATGGACCAGGCGATCACGATCCGCACCATGGTGTTCCACGGCGACACCTACAGCTTCCAGGCCGGCGCGGGCATCGTCGCGGACAGCGTGCCGGCGAGCGAGTACCGCGAGGTGCTCGCCAAGAGCGCGGTGCTGCGCCGGGCGCTCGAGCTCGCGCGGGAGGGCCTGTGATGAGCCCGCCCCGCCTGCTGCTCGTCGACAACTACGACAGCTTCACCTACAACCTCGTGCAGGCGTTCCTGGTGCTCGGTGCCGACGTGCTGGTGCACCGCAACGACGTGATCACCGTCGCCGAGGCGCGGGCGCTCGCCCCCACGCACCTGTGCATCTCGCCCGGACCGGGCACGCCACGGGACGCCGGCATCTCCATGCAGATGATCGAAGCGTTCGCTGGACAGGTGCCGGTGCTGGGCGTCTGCCTCGGCCACCAGTCGATCGTCGAGGTGTTCGGCGGCGAGGTGGTCCGCGCGGGGCGGCTGATGCACGGCAAGGTCTCGCCGGTGCACCACGACGGGCGCGGCATCCTTGAGGGCATGCCGCAGCCGTTCGATGCCGGGCGCTATCACTCGCTGATCGCCCGTCCCGAATCGCTGCCGCCGGTCCTCGAAGTTACCGCGCGCACGCCGGAGGGCGAGATCATGGGCGTCCGGCACCGGGAACTGATGGTCGAAGGCGTGCAGTTCCACCCCGAAAGCGTGCTGACGCCGCAAGGCCCGGTGCTGCTCGGCAATTTCCTCGAGCTCCGCGGCGGGCGCCGCGCCACCTGAGGCAGCGCCATGATCGAGTTGCGCGAAATCCTCGAACGGCTGCTGCAGCGTCGCGACCTGTCCGAGGTCGAAGCCGGCCAGCTGCTGGTCGCCCTGACCGACGCGGCGGTTGCGCCGGCCATGTCGGGCGCGCTGCTCGCGGCACTGCGCTCCAAGGGCGTCACGGCCGACGAGGTGCGCGGCTTCGCGGGGGCGATGCGTTCGCTGGCGCGCCGTCCGCAGTTGCCGCCCGGACCGCCGGCGATCGACATCGTGGGCACCGGCGGCGACGCGTCGGGCAGTTTCAACCTGTCGAGCGCCGCGGCGCTGCTCGTCGCGGCGATGGGCGTGCGCGTGGTGAAGCACGGCAATCGCTCGGTCTCGAGCCGCTCCGGCAGTGCGGACCTGCTCGAGGCGCTCGGTCTGCCGATGCCGCTGGACGAGAAGGTCGCAGGCGACTGTCTTGCGGCGACCGGGTTCACGTTCCTGTTCGCGCCGCACTACCACCCGGCAATGAAGGAAGTGGCGCCCGTGCGTCGTGCGCTGGGTGTGCGCACCGTGTTCAACCTGCTCGGTCCGCTCACGAATCCCGCCGAGCCGCCGTTCGGCCTGATCGGTGCGTACAGCGCCGAGGCTGCGAAGCTGATGGCAGACACGCTCGCCGGCATGCCCATCCAGCGCGTGTTCGTCATCCATGGCGAGCCGGGCTGGGACGAGGCGACCCCGGTGGGACCGTTCGAGCTGTACGACGTGCTGCCGGGCAAGGTCACACGCGAGCTGCGCGATGCGCGCGACCTCGGCATGGCGCGGTGCAGCCCCGCCGACCTCGCCGGCGGCGACGCCGGGCACAACGCGGCGGGCCTGCGGGCGGTGTTCGAGGGGCGCGACCGGGGACCGCACCGGGACGCCATCGTGCTGAACGCGGCCCTCGCGCTCGAGGTCACCGGTGCGGCGCCTGTCGCTGCGGCAGCCGTGGCCGCCGCGAACACGGCGATCGACCGTGGCGACGGCCTGCGACTGCTCGAACGCCTGGCGGCCTTTGGAAGTGAACAGCGGTCAGTGATCAGCGGTCAGTGAGGAATGGCTCTTCCCATGGGACTCCTCACCGACATGCTCCACTCCGGCCTGCAGCGCGTTGCCGCGGCCCGGGAGCGCGTGCCGGAGGCGGCGCTGCGGGCGGCTGTGCTGGGCACGCCGATGCCGCCGCCGCTGCGGCTCGAGCCGCACGGCTTCGACGTGATCGCGGAGCTCAAGCTGCGTTCGCCATCGCTCGGCGACCTGTCGGCCGCCACGCTCGACCCCCTGCGCCGCCTCGAGGCTTATGCCGAGGGTGGCGCGGCCGTGTGCTCGATCCTCACCGAGCCGACGCGTTTCGACGGCGATCTCGAGCACCTGCGACGGGCGGCCGAGTCCCTCCAGCCCTTCGGCGTCCCGGCGATGCGCAAGGACTTCCTGGTGGATCCCTACCAGGTGATCGAGGCGCGGGCGTACGGTGCGTCGGGCGTGTTGCTGATCGTGCGCATGGTGCCGCGCGAGCGGCTCATCGAGATGCTCGATTGTGCGGCGGACCTCGGGCTGTTCGTATTGCTCGAAGCCTTCGACGCCGACGATCTCGCGGTGGCGGACACCATTGCGCGCGCGCGCGCGGGTCGCGACGAACAGGTGCTGATGGGCCTGAACTGCCGCGACCTCGAGACGCTTGAGATCGACCCGCGGCGATTCGCCGACCTGCGCAGCCGCCTGCCGCTCGATTGGCCGGCCGTGGCCGAGAGCGGCGTGCAGATCCCGGAGGATGCAGCGCGCGTCGCCGCGCTCGGTTACCGGCTCGCGCTGGTCGGCACGAGCCTGATGCGCCGGCCCGATCCGGCCCGCGCCGTGCGGGAACTACTGGAGGCGGGCCGCAAGGCCTTGCCGTGAGGGACGATGGCGCCGTTGTGGATCAAGATCTGTGGACTGCGCACCGCGGCCGCGATCGAGGCGGCCGTGACGGAAGGTGCGGACGCGGTCGGGTTCGTTTTCCACGAAGCATCGCCGCGCAACCTGCCCCTCGATGCGGCGCGCGAGCTGCAGCGGCACGTGCCGCAAGGAGTCGAGCGCGTTGCGGTGTTCCTGCATCCGTCGCAGGCGCTGGTCGACGCCGTGCTCGACGTGGTCGCGCCGGATTGGCTGCAGACCGACGTCGCGGACCTGGCGAGGCTGCGCCTGCCGGAGGGACAGCGCGTGCTGCCGGTGCTGCGCTCGAGCGCCGGCATCCTCCAGCCGCCGCCACGCTGCCTGTTCGAGAGCGCGCGCAGCGGAGCGGGAGAACAGGCGGACTGGCAGGCGGCCGCTCGACTGTCGCGTGCCACGCAGGTGGTGCTCGCCGGCGGCTTGCATCCTGCCAACGTGGCACTGGCGGTGAGTGCAGTGCGGCCGTTCGGCGTCGACGTCAGTTCCGGGGTCGAGCGCGAGCGCGGCCTGAAGGACGCGAAGCTCATCCGTGAATTCATCCGGGCCGCCCGCGCAGCGGAGCGGGACCCGCCAGTCGAGGAGAGCCGATGGAACCCAGGGCCCTGAAGATCGACTGCGACGCGCTGCTGGCGCAGACGCTGCGCGGTGCATTTCCCGACGAGCGCGGCCGCTACGGGCCATTCGGCGGCCGCTACGTGCCCGAGACGCTCGTGCCAGCGCTCGATCGGCTGGAGGCGGGCGTGCGCGCCCATCTGCGGGACGCGGGCTTCCGTGCCGAGCTCGAGCACGAGTTGCGCACCTGGGTCGGTCGGCCGACGCCGCTCACGCACGCGCGAGAGCTGTCGCGCCGCTGGGGTGCCGAGGTGTGGCTCAAGCGCGAGGATCTCGCCCACACCGGCGCGCACAAGATCAACAACGCCATCGGCCAGGCACTGCTCGCCAAGCGCCTCGGTGCGAAGCGCATCGTCGCGGAGACGGGGGCCGGGCAGCACGGCGTCGCGTCCGCCGCGGCCTGCGCGCGCCTCGGCATGCCCTGCGTGGTCTACATGGGCGCGGTGGACATGGAGCGGCAGGCGCCCAACGTCGGGCGCATGAAGCTGCTCGGCGCCGAGGTCGTGCCCGTGACCGGCGGTGACCAGACCCTGCGTGCCGCCATCGACGAGGCGCTGCGCGACTGGGTGTCGGATCCTGACGGTACCTACTACCTGCTCGGCTCCGCCGTGGGCCCGCATCCGTATCCGTACCTGGTGCGCGAGTTCCAGTCGGTGATCGGCCTCGAGGCACGCGCGCAGATGCTGGAGCAGGCCGGTGCGCTGCCGGACGTGGCGGTGGCCTGCGTCGGCGGCGGCTCGAACGCCATCGGGCTGTTTCATCCGTTCGTCCGCGACCTCGGCGTGAAGCTGCTCGGGCTCGAGGCCGGCGGCCGCGGCACCGGGCTCGGGCAGAACGCCGCCTCGATCGCGTACGGGACACCGGGCGTGCTGCAGGGCTGCTATTCGCTGTTGCTGCAGGATCCGCACGGGCAGATCCAGGAGACGCACTCGGTCTCGGCCGGCCTTGACTACCCCGGTGTCGGGCCCGAGCACGCGCTGCTCGCCAGCATCGGCCGTGTGAGCTACGAGGCCGCCGAGGACGACGAGTCGCTCGAGGCGCTTGCCGAGTGCTGCCAGGCCGAGGGGATCCTGCCCGCGATCGAGAGCGCGCACGCGTTTGCCGGCGCGAAGCGGTTTGCGCGCGCGAACCCGGGCAGCCGCATCCTGGTCGGCCTCTCGGGCCGCGGCGACAAGGACATGCCGACGCTGCAGCGCACGCTGCTCAGGGGGAAGCTGTGAGCGACAAGCCCCGCGACACCATCAGTACCGCCATCCGCAGGGCTGCGGCGCAGGACCGGCCGGCGGTGGTCGGGTTCATGACCGCCGGATTCCCGGACAAGGCGGCATTCCGCGCCAGCCTCGCTGCAATCGCCTCCGCCGCCGACGTGGTCGAGATCGGCGTGCCGTTCAGCGATCCCATGGCGGACGGCATGACCATCCAGCGCGCGAGCCAGGTGTCCCTCGCCGGCGGATTCACGTTGCCGTGGCTGCTCGACGAGATCGGCCAGATGCAGCCGCGGCCGCAGGCGCCGCTGCTGCTCATGAGCTACCTCAATCCGCTGCTGGCCTACGGACTCGACCGGCTGCCCGGCGCCGCGGCCCGGGCCGGCGTCGTCGGCTTCATCATTCCAGATCTGCCCTACGAGGAAAGCGCCGAGATGCGGGCGGCACTCGACGGGCACGGGCTCGCGCTCGTACAGATGGTCACGCCGGTGACGCCCGCTGCACGTCTGCAGATGCTCTGCGCGGCGAGCCAGGGCTTCGTGTACGCGGTCACCATGACCGGCACGACCGGCAAGAGCGTCGCGGTGCCGGACGAGGTGCTCGCCTACATGGATCGCGTGCGCGCGGTGTCGCCTGTGCCCGTGTGCGCCGGCTTCGGCATCCGCAGCCGCGAGCAGGTCGCGCGCATGAAGGGTCACGTCGACGGTGTGGTGGTCGGCTCCGCCCTGGTCGAGGTGCTGGAGCGGCGTGAGGATCCGGCTGCGTTCATCCGCTCGCTCCAGGCATGAGCCTGTCCGTCTGCGTGTTCTGCGGCTCGGCCTTCGGCGCCGACCCGCGCTACCGGGCGGCGGCACGGGAGACGGGCCGCGACATCGCGCGGCGCGGCTGGACGCTGGTGTACGGCGGGGCCCACGTCGGCCTGATGGGCGTGGTCGCCGACGCGGCGCTGGCGGAGGGCGGTCGGGTCGTGGGCGTGATCCCGCGGTTCCTGTTCGAGCGCGAGATCGCGCACGACAGGATCAGTGCGCTCGAGGTGGTCGACTCGCTCACCGAGCGCAAGCTGCGCATGGGCGCACTGTCCGACGCGTTCCTGTCGTTGCCGGGCGGTATCGGCACGCTCGACGAGCTGTTCGAAGCCTGGAGCTGGTCGCAGGTCGGCCTGCAGCACAAGCCATGCGGTCTGCTGAACGTCGCCGGCTACTACGACGCGCTGCTTGCGTTCGTGGATCGCGCGACGGCAGCCGGGTTCATGAAACAGGAGCACCGACGACTGCTGGCGGCGTCGGTGGACGTGGGCGAGCTGCTCGACGGTTTCGCAGCCTTCGGCGCGGTTTCGTCCCGCTGACGCGGGCGCGGAGGGGGAAGGTCAGGTCGCAGCGACCGTGGTGCGCAGGTAGGCGATCACGAGCGCGCGCATGTTCTGCAGCGGGTTCTTTTCCCAGGTGAAGCACGGCGGCTCGCGGCGCAGCATGGACCAGCGCCGGGTCTGCAGCACCTGCCGCAGGTAGTCGAGGTGGCCCTCGATGGCCTCCATGTAGGGATTGCGGCCGCCGAGCACTACGTCCACGTAGCGGTAGGCGCCGCCGAACTCGCCGTCGAGACGGGTGCGCATGGTTTCCGCGACGAACTCGGGGGTCTGCCGCAGCACGTCCAGCCCCGACCCGTACTTCATCCTGAACCCGCCGTTGTCGCGCGAGAGCGCGACGCCGCCGAGCACGAATTCCGCATAGAGGCGGTCGCGGCACTTCTCCAGGTAACACCGGTCGGCCATCTGCGCCATCATGTCGGCCGTGCCGAGCAGGTGGCCCACCTTGCGGTCGCGCGCATCGTCGAGGCGGATCTGGTCGAACGGCACTTCGTAGCCCGTGAAGTGCACGATCTGCGTGGCCACCGACACCCAGTCCGCCATGCCGATGGACGGCAGGTAGCGGGCCAGGAATTGCGCGCCGCGTCCGACGTGGGTGCGCGTGAACTCAGCGCCGTTGCGGTGGCTGGTGTCGTCGGACTGGCGGATGTAGCCGGCGTCGTGGAACAGCGCCACCACCAGCCCGAGCAGCGCGCGGTCAGCGCCGAGCCGCTGTTCCGCCGTGTGCGAGCGTTCGTAGCCCACGAGCAGCCGCGCCATCGCCAGCGTGTCGTCGAGCGTGTGCTGCAGGTCGTGGTAGACAGTGTCGCAGCCGAGGTAGCCGGGGAACTGTCCGTTGAACAGCCGATCGAAATCGGTGAACGCGGTGCCCAGCTTGTCGAGCGGCGCGCCGGGCCACGTGCGCGAGTACAGTTCCTCGACGGCGCGGCGCACGGCCGCGACCGAACTCACCTGCACGGTGTTGGTGACGTCGTAGTCGCTGCGCCGGAACTGCATGGCGTTCTTGTTGTGGTCGTCAGCGCGTACGGTCGCGCTGAATCGCAGTGTAGTCCAACGATGCGAAAGTCCAGAGTAAAGAAATCCGACAGCGACCCCGGCCGGCGCCGGGACCCGGCCTATATGTCAAACCTCGCGACGACCGGCGCATGGTCCGACGGCCGTTCCAGCCGACGGGGCGCCTTGTCGATGTGACAGGCTGCGCAAATCTGCGCGAGCGCCGCACTGGCCAGGATCAGGTCGATCCGCAGGCCTGCGTTGCGGCGGAACGCCATCATCCGGTAGTCCCACCAGGAGTAGGACTTCTCCGGTTGCTCGAAGCGCCGGAAGCAGTCCTCGAGGCCGCAGGCCAGCAGCCGGCGCAGCGCCGCGCGCTCGGGTTCGCTGACGTGCACCGAGCCCTCCCACGCCTTCGGGTCGTGAACGTCGCGGTCCTCCGGAGCGATGTTGTAGTCGCCGAGCACCACGCAGCGGGGATGGCGGGCGAGTTCCGCCGCGACGTAATCGTGCAGCGCATCGAGCCAGCGCAACTTGTACTCGTACTTGTCCGAGCCGACGGACTGGCCGTTGGGCACGTACACGTCGATGACCCGCACCCCGCCGATCGTCGCGGCGAGCACGCGCTTCTGCTCGTCCGCGAAGCCGGGGATCCCGGTGACGACGTCCTCGAGCGCCTGACGCGCCAGCAGCGCGACGCCGTTGTAGGTGCGCTGGCCGCTGCAGGCAACCTGCAGACCGAGCGACTCCAGCTCCTGGCGCGGAAAATCCGGGTCGGCGAGCTTGGTCTCCTGCAGCGCGAGCACGTCCACCGGGTTCGTCGCCAGCCACTCCTTGAGGTGCGGCAGGCGGACGCGCAGCGAATTGACGTTCCAGGTGGCGATGATCATCGGTCACTCGGCCCGCGGTTACGCCGCGAGTCCCATCTGCCGGAGCAGCGGCTCGATCTGCGGCTTGCGGCCGCGGAACTCGACGAAGGCCTCCATGGCGTCGCGGCTGCCACCGCGCTCGAGGATGGCCTCGAGGAAGCGTCGCGCCGTGGCGGGGTCGAACACGCCGCGCTCCTCGAACGCCCCGAACGCGTCTGCCGACAGCACCTCCGCCCACTTGTAGCTGTAGTAGCCCGCGGCGTAGCCGCCGGAGAACACGTGCTGGAAGCTGTGCGGGAAGCGGTTGAACTCGGGTGGACGCACCACGGCCACCATGTCACGCACCTCGGCCAGCGTCTCCGCGATCCGCGGCGGACGGCCGGGGACGTACTCGGCGTGCAGGCGGAAGTCGAACAACGCGAACTCGAGCTGGCGCACGGTCTGCATGCCCGCCTGGAAGGTGCGGCTCGCCTGTAGGCGTGACAGCACCTCCCGCGGCAGCGGCTCGCCGGTCTCGACGTGGGCGGAGATGAGCGGCAGCACTTCGTCGCGCCAGGCGTAGTTCTCCATGAACTGGCTCGGCAGCTCGACCGCGTCCCACGGCACGCCGTTGATGCCGGCGACGCTCGGGACGCTCACCCGGGTGAGCAGGTGGTGGAACCCGTGGCCGAACTCGTGGAACAGCGTGAGCACCTCGTGGTGCGTGAGCAGCGACGGTTGCCCGCCCACGGCCGGCGTGAAGTTGCAGACCAGGTAGGCGACCGGCAGCGCACTCGTGCCGCCGAGCTGGATGCGCCCGACGCACTCGTCCATCCAGGCGCCGCCACGCTTCTTCGGGCGCGCGTACAGGTCGAGGAAGAAGCCGCCGCGCGGGGTGCCGTCGCGCTCCAGCACGTCGAAGTACCGCACGTCGGGGTGGTACAACTCGACCCCCGGGTTGGCGACGATGCGCGCGCCGTACAGGCGGCCGAGCACGGTGAACAGCCCCGCCAGCACGCGCGGCACCGGGAAGTACGGGCGCAGCGCTTCCTCCGACACCTGCAGCCGCTCGTTCTTCATGCGTTCCGAGTAGAACGCGACGTCCCAGGCGGATAGCGTGCGGCCGGCGAACCGCTCGAGTTCCGCGAATTCGCGCTCGGCGGCCGGCCGGCTCACGCGTGCCAGCCGCTGAAGAAATTCGCTGACCTCCGCGGGATCGCGCGCCATCTTGGTGGCGAGCGAGTACTCGGCGAAACTCGCAAACCCGACGAGGGTGGCCGCCTCGTGCCGCAGCGCGAGGATCTCGGCCATGAGCGGCCCGTTGTCCCAGCGGCCGGCGTGCGGGCCGCGGTCCGAGGCGCGCGTCACCCACGCCTCGTAGAAGTCGCGTCGCAGTTCCTCGTTCACGGCGTGGGTCAGGACGGCCTGGTAGGTCGGCGCGTCGAGCGACAGCAGCCAGCCGTCCTGGCCGGCGGCCGCGGCGGCGTCGCGCGCGCGGTGCAGAGTGTTCGCCGGCAGGCCCTCCAGGTCCGACGCATCGGTGACCTGGCACGACCACGCGTGCGTTGCGTCGAGCACGTTGTCGTCGAATTTCGCCTGCGCCGTGGCCAGACGCTCCATCACCTCGCCGAAGCGTTGCTTGCGATCGGCCGGCAGCGAGACGCCGGCCAGCCGGAAGTCGCGCAGCGCGTTCTCGACGACCTTGCGCTGTTCGGGGCCGAGGCCCGGGCCCTCGCGCTCGGCCACGGCCTGGTAGGCGGCGCAGAGCTCGGCGTTCTGGCCGATCTCGGTGTGATAGGCCGTGAGCAGCGGCAGGCACGCGTTGTACGCGGCGCGCAGCTCGTCGCCGTTCATGACGCCATTCAGGTGGCCGACCGGCGACCAGGCCCTGGCGAGGCGGTGGTGCATGCGCTCGAGCGGTACGACCAGCGTGTCCCAGCGGTCGGCGCCTGCCTGGAGCAGCGTGGCGATGGCTGCGCGGTTCTGCTCGAGCAGCTGGCGGATGGCGGGCTCGACGTGGCTCGCGTCGATGGCATGGAAGGCTGGCAGCGGAGCGTCGGTCAGCAGCGGGTTGGTCATCGCGAGCGTCCAGTCCTGCGGCGTAAACGTCGCCATTCTAGGCACACCCGCGCACCGGCGGTGGACTCAGTCGAAGGCCCCCTGCAGCAGCCAGGCAAGGGCGTAGGTCGCGACCGCGAAACCGGCGAACGCCACGATGGCGCGGTGCCGGAAGCGCCGGGCCAGCGCCTTCTCCGGGTAGGAAGCGATGAGAAACAGGTGGCGGTCGTCCGGACGCCCCACGACGTGCAGTGCCGGCGGCACGGGCTGCTCCAGGTGGCGCTGCGTGATCGTGCGCCGCGCTTCCTCGCGTGCGCGTTCCCACTCGCCGAGGCTCACCTGTCCGTCGCGGTCCGTATCGAAGCGCCGGGCCAGTTCGGCCTGGTCCTGCTTCCACTCCGCGAGCAGCGCGGCAACGTCCGCCCCGGTATCCTGCTGCCCGACACCCGTGTGGGAGCGGAACTGCCCGAGCACGTGCACCTGCTCGTGCTCGTAGATCCGTTCCTCGTAGTAGCGGTACTCGGGCTCGCCGAACGGGGAGCGCCGGCCAGGGGCCTGCGTTGGCCAGGGCGTGTCGCCGAACCAGGTGGTCGTCTCGGCCGTCATCATCTCGGCGCCCGACGGCTGCACGATGCACTCGCCTGTGCCGTCGTCGAGCAGGAACGGCAGCTCGGAGCGACCCGATTGCACCGTCTGCCACTTGGCGCGCTGCCGGCCGCCTGCGGTGGATCCGGTGCGGCGCTGGATGCGGTATCGCCACCAGACGCAGGGTCGCTGCGTGAGCGGCGCGAGGTTCGGGGCTCCCGCCAGCGCCCGGCTGCGGCCGGCGAGCTCGACGTAGCCCTGGGCGGCCGAGCGGATCCGCGACGTGGGGGTGTCCTCCAGCATGCGCGCGATGTGCAGCCAGCGGAACGCGACCCAGCCGCCGCCCACCACGACGACGCCGAGCACCAGCAGCCAGAAGTAGAAGTCGGCGGGATCAGCCAAACAGCTGCCCAACGTCCACGTCGCGCTTCTGTTCCGCGGAGAACTCGAGCAGCGCCGACGTCCGGAACTCGAACAGCCGGGCGACGATCAGGTCGGGGAAGGTCTGGATGCGGATGTTGTTGAGGTTCACGGCCTCGTTGTACAGCTCGCGGCGGTCGGCGATCGACTCCTCGAGCTGGCTGATGCGCGTCTGCAGGTGCCGGAAGCCCTGGTCCGCCTTGAGGTCGGGGTAGTTCTCGGCGACGGCGAACAGCCGGCCGAGGCCTTCCCGCAGCTGCTGCTCCGCGGCGCCGAGGGCGGTCACGTCGCCGCTGCCTTGGGCCTTGAAGACCGCGGAACGCGCGTGCATGACGCGCTCGAGGGTCTCCTGCTCGTAGGCCATGTAGCGCTTGCAGGTCTCGACCAGCTTCGGCAGCTCGTCGTGACGCTGGGTGAGCAGCACGTCGATGTTGGACCACGCCTTGCGCACGTTCTCGCGCAGGGCCACGAGGCCGTTGTAGATCCGGACGAGGTAGATCGCCGCCACCACGAGCAGCGCCAGGAACAGCAGGGTCACCACGGCCACGGTTCGGACTCCCAGGGGGCGGATCACCCGCCGATGTGCAAGATTGCGGCCGGCCGGGGCCGAGCGTCTAGACTACGCGTCGCAATTTCTCGACGGATCAGGACCATGCCGACCCGACCCTACCGTGGTGTCCATCCCACCCTCGAGCCGGGCGCTTACGTCGATCCCGCGGCCGTGGTGATCGGCGACGTGGTGCTCGGGCGGGACGTGTCTATCTGGCCGATGGCGGTCGTGAGGGGCGACGTCAACTGCATCCGCATCGGGGCGCGCAGCAACGTCCAGGACGGCAGCGTGCTGCACGTGACGCGGCCCTTTCCGGGCAGCGAGGCGGGCTGGCCGCTGGTCATCGGCGAGGACGTGGTCATCGCGCACGGCGTGACGGTCCACGGCTGCACCATCGGCCACCGCGTGCTGGTCGGCATCGGGGCGATCGTGCTCGACGGTGCCGTGGTCGAGGACGAGGTGATGATCGCAGCCGGCACCGTCGTCCCGCCGGGGAAGCGGCTCGCGTCGGGCGGGCTGTATATGGGCAATCCGGCGCGCCGCGCCCGGGAGCTCAGCGATGCCGAGCGGGCGCGAATCCCGGTCATGGCCGGGTTCTACATCGACCTCAAGAATGAGTATCTGGCGGCGTCGCCGAACGTTGCCTGAGCGCCGCGAGCACGGGCGCGGTATCGGGACGCACGCCGCGCCACAGCTCGAACGCCTCCGCCGCCTGCTCGACCAGCATCCCCCAGCCCTGTTCGGCGCGGGCGGCGCCGAGCCGCTTCGCCCAGGCCACGAACGCCGTGTCGCCGACGCCGTAGGTCATGTCGTAGCAAGTGGTCATCGCGTCCACCACGCCGATCGGGATGAGCGGGACCTCGCCGCGCAGGCTGGCCGACGTGGCGTTGACGATCAGGTCGAAGCGCTGGTTCTCGAGCCGCGCGAACTCGCAGCCGGACACCGGGCCGAGATTCGCAAACTCCCCCGCCAGCGCCACGGCGCGCTCGGCCGTGCGGTTGGCGATCACGAGCAGCCGCGGCCGCAGCGAAAACAAAGGCTCCAGCGCCCCGCGTGCGGCTCCGCCCGCACCGAGCACCAGGACGCGTGGCGACTCCCAGCCGAGCCCGAGGTTACGCGTCAGGTCGGCGAGCAGACCGGCGCCGTCGGTGTTGTCGCCGATCAGCTGCTCGTCCCGTCGCACCACCGTATTGACGGCGTCGGCCAACTGCGCGCGCGGCGTGAGCTCGTTGACCAGGTCGGCCGCGGCGCGCTTGTGCGGCAGGGTGACGTTGATACCGTGGCCGCCGCTGCTGAAGAAGGCGAGCACGTCGCTGCGGAAGCGCTCGGGCGGCGTGTCGTGCAGGCGGTACACCATGTCCTGCCCGGTCTGGCGCGCGAATATACCGTGGATGAACGGCGACCAGCTGTGGTGGACGGGATGGCCGAACAGGCCGTAGTGGTCAGGCATTCAGCCACTCCGCAGCACGGCGCGCGAAGTACGTGAGGATGCCGTCGGCACCGGCCCGCTTGATCGACGTGAGCGATTCCATGATCACGGCGCGCTCGTCCAGCCAGCCGTTCTGCGCGGCCGCCATGAGCATCGCGTATTCGCCACTCACCTGGTAGACGAACGTCGGCACGCCGAAGCGGTCCTTCACGCGGCGCACGATGTCGAGGTAGGGCATCCCCGGCTTGATCATCACCATGTCGGCGCCTTCGTCGAGGTCGAGCTCGACTTCGCGCAGCGCTTCGTCGGAATTGGCCGGGTCCATCTGGTAGTTGTACTTGTTGCCCTTGCCGAGGTTGCCGGCCGAGCCGACGGCGTCGCGGAACGGGCCGTAGAAGCTCGAGGCGTACTTGGCCGAGTAGGCGAGGATGCGCGTGTGGATGTGGCCGGCCGCTTCCAGCGCGTCGCGGATGGCGCCGATGCGGCCGTCCATCATGTCCGAGGGCGCGACGACGTCCGCACCCGCCTCGGCGTGCGAGACGGCCTGCTGCACCAGCGCCTCGACGGTGACGTCGTTCACCACGTAGCCGGTGGCGTCGATGATGCCGTCCTGCCCGTGGGTGGTGAACGGATCGAGCGCCACGTCGGTGATCACGCCCAGTTCCGGCACCGCCTTCTTGAGCGCGCGCACCGCGCGCTGGGCCAGGCCCTCGGGATTCCACGCCTCGCTGCCGTCGAGCGACTTCGCCTCGGGCGGCGTCACCGGGAACAGCGCCATCGCCGACACCCCCAGTTTCGCGACGATTTCGGCCTCGTGGACCAGTTCGTCCACCGTCATGCGCTCGACGCCCGGCATCGAGGGCACGGCCACGCGCTGCTTGGTCCCCTCCATCACGAAGACGGGATAGATGAAATCGGCGGCGGTGACCGTCGTCTCTCGCATCAGCCGGCGCGAGAAATCGTCGCGACGCATGCGGCGCATGCGGACGCGGGGGTACTGGCGGGGCGTGTGGTGGTGGCTCATGTCGGGCTCCGGTCGCGACGGGGCGCGGATTGCAGCGCCGAGGCGCGGGGGCTATCGTGCGGGCCTTGCGCTGCCGGGGCAGGCGCCCGGCGCCCGGGCACCCGACGGGCAGGAAGGCCGGGCTCAGGCAGATGTTTATACATGAAGGTGCCGACGGGCGGGAATAACGGGGAATCCGCATACACACGGCCGGCGGCGATACGCCGGTCCGGTGGCCTCGGGCCCCGCCGCGCGCCTGCTGGCCGCGGTCGAATGGCTGCAGGCATTGATTGACCCACAACGACGATCACGCAAGGAGAAACCGATGAACCAGAAGAACCTGAAGTCGCTGGCCCTGGGTGCCGCCATCGCGGGCTCGCTGGCCGCCGTCTCGGTGGCGCAGGCCGGCCCGTTCTCGCTGACCACGCTCGGCAGCGCCTACATGGCCGCCGGCGACGGCGACACCAAGGGCGCCGAAGGCAAGTGCGGTGGCGACAAGGCCAAGGCCGAAGGCAAGTGCGGTGGTGACAAGGCCAGCGGCGAGGGCAAGTGCGGCGAAGGTAAGTGCGGCGCCAACATGAAGGACGGCGACAAGAAAGACGGCGAGAAGAAGGAAGGCGAGCAGGCCAAGGAGCCCGCCAAGGCCTGAGCGCGAATGGACTGAACCGTCTCCATCGGAAGGCCCTCTGCCGCCTGCGCGGCAGGGGGCCGCGGTGCGGGACCTGGCCTCTGCCATGTCACAGAAGACCCCGTCCCGCTGCCCGTGGTCCTACGCGGGCATGAGCGATGCCTACCTGCGCTACCACGACGAAGAGTGGGGCGCGCCGGTGCACGATGACCGCAGGCAATTCGAGTTCCTCATCCTCGAGGGGGCGCAGGCCGGGCTGAGCTGGGCCACGATCCTCAACAAGCGCGCGGGCTACCGCGAGGCGTTCGCCGAATTCGACGTCGAGCGCGTGGCGCGCTTCGACCTCCGCAAGGTCGAGCGACTGATGCAGTTCCCGGGCATCGTGCGCAACCGGCTCAAGATCGAGGCGGCGATCAGCAATGCGCGGGCCGTGCTCGAGTTGCGGGACGAGTTCGGCAGCCTCGATCGCTACCTGTGGTCGTTCGTCGGCGGGCGGCCGATCGTCAATCGCTGGCGCGAGATGCAGCAGGTGCCCGCGACCAGCCCGCAGTCCGATGCGCTGAGCAAAGACCTGAAAAAGCGCGGCTTCAAGTTCGTGGGTTCGACGATCATCTATGCCCACATGCAGGCGACCGGCATGGTCAACGACCACCTCGTCGGCTGCTTCCGCCACCGCCCCTGCGCACGGATGAAGTGAAGCGAGGCCCTTACTCGGGCACCAGCCACTCCACGCTGGTCCCGCCGACGCCTTCCGGCGACAGCAGCCGGTGCAGCTGCGGCAGCAGCTCGGCGAGCCGCTCGTCGAGCATCCAGGGCGGATTCACCAGCATGAGTCCGGCACCCGCCATGCCCACCTGGGCGTCCGCGGGCAGCACGTTGAGCCGCACGTCGAGCACTTTGCGGATGCCGGATCGCTCGAGCTCGCTGCGGAACCGCACCGGGCCCGCCCGGTCGGTGAGTGGATACCAGACGCAGCAGGTGCCCGTGGGCCAGCGTTCGTGCACGAGCTCCAGGCCGGCCAGGACGCGGTCGAATTCGAGGTCGGACTCGTAGGGCGGGTCGATCAGCACCAGGCCACGGTTCTCGCGCGGCGGCAGGTGTGCCTTGAGGGCCGCGTACCCGTCGCTCTCGAGCACCGAGATGTAGCGTCCGCGCCCGACCGCCGCCCTGAGGGCCGCGGCCTCTTTGGGCAGCGTCTCCATCAACACCAGCCGATCGTTCGGGCGACGCAGCCGCGCGACGATCAGCGGCGATCCGGGGTACGCTGTGATGGCGCTGTGTCCCTTGCCGGCGGACTGGCGGACGAGTTCGGCATAGGCCGCGACCTCCGGCGGCAGCCGCGATGCCGGCGCGTCGAGCACGCGGCCGATGCCGCTCTTGTATTCGCCGCTGCGCTGCGCCTGCGCTTCGCTCAGGTCGTAGAGGCCGCGCCCGGCGTGCGTGTCGAGGTAGAAGAACGGCGCTGGCTTCTTCTTCAGGTGCTCGACCAGCATGGTCAGCACGACGTGCTTGAGCACGTCCGCGAAGTTGCCGGCGTGGAAGGCGTGGCGGTAGTTCATGGCGACCCCGACGATCTCCGGTGGGCCATCAACCCTGTAACTCGTTCAGCCAGTCCCGCGGCCGCAGGAAGTCCTCGTACAAACGCGCCTCTGGCGTGCCGGGCGTGGGCTTGTAGTCGTACTCCCAGCGGACCAGCGGGGGGAGGGACATCAGGATGGATTCGATCCGGCCGCCGGTCTGCAGGCCGAAGATCGTGCCGCGGTCGTACACGAGGTTGAACTCGACGTAGCGCCCGCGCCGGTAGAGCTGGAAATTCCGTTCCCGCTCGCCGTACGGCGTGTCCTTTCGCTTTGCGACGATCGGCAGGTACGCGGGCACGTAGCGATCGCCCACGCTGCGCATGAACGCGAAGCTCTTCTCGAAGCCCCACTCGTTCAGGTCGTCGAAGAACAAGCCGCCCGCGCCGCGCGTTTCGTTGCGGTGCTTGAGGTAGAAGTAGCGGTCGCACCAGTCCTTGTACTTCGCATACACGTCCGGGCCGAAGGGATCGCAGGCTGCTTTCGCGGCGCGATGCCAGTGCAGCACGTCCTCGTCGAACGGGTAGTAGGGCGTCAGGTCGAAGCCGCCGCCAAACCACCATGCCGCCGGTTGCCCGTCCTTGATTGCGACGAAGTAGCGGACGTTGGCGTGCGAGGTCGGCACGTACGGGTTACGCGGGTGGATCACCAGCGACACGCCCGTCGCCTCGAAACTCGCGCCGGCCAGCTCCGGGCGCTGGGCGGTCGCGGAGGCCGGCAGCTTGCCGCCCATCACGTGCGAAAAATTGATGCCGGCCTGCTCGAACACGGCACCCTCGCGGAGCACGCGGCTCTCGCCGCCACCGCCTTCGGGGCGCTCCCACGTGTCGTGGCGGAACGTAGTACCGCCGTCTGCCTGCTCCAGCGCGCCCGTGATCGAGTCGTGCAGCGAGCGGAGGTAAGCGATGACGGCGGCGGTGGACGGGACGGCGGCGCTCATGCAGATCGGTTCCAGGTTCCCGCGGGGGCAGTGGATTATGTCGCCTGATGCCTTGTTGCGTCGCGCCAATCGTCGAGTCCGGCCGCTGGTCGCCGCTGAAAGGCGTGGCTGGGCGGGTCCGCGCCGATTTCGCTTGCCGTGATGTGGCTTGTCAAATAAGAATCCCGACATCGAGGATTGCCGGTCCGGGCATAACTGTCGCGAGGCAGTGACGCAAAGCCACGGGTCTTCCCAGGGAAGACAGCCGGGTTGCCGGAGCCGCTGATCACCGCTGCGAGCTGGAGAAACATCGCGAATGCAAGCGATGGCGCAGCGTTTCCGTTCTGGGTGTCCTCGAGACGACGAACAACAAGTCAACCCGGAAGGAGTGTCTCGATGTCCATGTTCAGCAAGGCGGGCGCTGTTGCCTGCACGGTCCTGCTTGCGGCCGGCACGGCGCAGGCCGGCGAGCGTTACGTTCTGACGGCGTCGACCTGGGGCAAGCTCCAGGCCGCCAACGTGGCGGCAGCCGGCGGCAAGGTGCGGTTTGCCCACGCGGGCGCCGGTGTGGCGGTGGTCGAGTCGTCGAACCCGCAGTTCCTCAGTCAGGTGCTGGCGAGCGGCGCGATCAAGGGAGGCGCCCTGGATGTCGAGGTTGACTGGACGGGGCCGATGCGCACGTTCGACCTCGAGGCGAATGCCGTCAACCCGGGCGACGACCGATATTTCGCGACGATCCAGTGGGCCCCGCAGGCGGTCAAGGCGCCACAGGCATGGGCTGCCGGTTATGACGGCGAGGGCGTGCGGGTTGCGGTCATCGACGGCGGTATCTTCGACGCCCACCCGGACCTGGGAGCCAATGTCGACACGGTGGCTGCGCGCTCCTTCGTCGCGCCACTGGGCGTTGACCCGGCGGTGGATGCCTGTCGCATGGCGTGGAACTGCGACACGGGCACGTTCTGGCACGGCACCCACGTGTCCGGCATCATCGCCGCCGTTGATAACGACCTCGGCGTCGTCGGCATCGCGCCGAAGGCGACCATCGTGCCGGTCAAGGCCCTGCACAGTGGCACGGGCTCGTTCGGCGCGGTCATCCAGGCCATCCTGTACGCGGCGAGCGCCGGCAACGCGGACATCATCAACATGAGCCTCGGTGCGGTCTTGCCGCGCAACGACGGCGCGTCCGTGCTCACGTCCGCGCTGAATCGGGCTGTGAACACGGCGGGCCGGCTCGGCGCGCTGGTCGTGTCCTCGGCGGGCAACGACGCGCTCGATCTCGACCACCTCGGGAACTACATCATGACTCCGGCCGAGAGCGGCAACGGACTCGCCGTGTCTTCCACGGGTCCGATGGGCTTCGCCTATGGCGCAACCAACTTCGCGCGTTTCTCCAGCTACTCGAACTGGGGCACGTCGATGGTCACGGTCGCAGCACCTGGCGGTGATTTCGCGTATCCCGGCGAGGAGCTGTGCACGCTGCCGACGACGACGAACCCGGTGACCATCCCGTGCTGGGCGTTTGACATGGTCCTGTCGACTTCGCGTGCTGGGTACACCTGGTCAGCCGGCACCAGCATGTCGGCGCCGGCCGCCTCCGCAGTCGCGGCCCTGATCAAGCAGCGCTTCCCGAACATCTCGGTGGGTGAGCTCAAGAACCGCCTCGCGCAGAGCGCGGACGACCTGGGTAAGCCCGGCGTTGATCCGTACTACGGGCGCGGCTTCATCAACGCGTACCGCGCCGTGACACGGTAAGCGGCGAATCGAGGGGTGATGAGGGGCTGGGTGCCGAGGGCGCCCAGCCCTTTTTCTTGCTGGCGAAATAGCGGCCACGGCCGAGCCATGGCGTCGCTCTCTCCTGCTGCCGGCGGGAGGGCCGATCCGAATCAGGATTTCTTCTTTGCCGCCTTCGCGGCCGACTTCTTCCGGGCCGACGCCTTCTTCTTCGGCACGGCCTTGCCGGCCGGCTTTTCCGCGGAAACGTCCTTCTTCGCCGGCGCGGCCTTGCGGCCCCAGCGCCCCTTGCGCTCCGGGGCCGCGGCGAGGATCGCCTGGCATTCCTCGAGCGTGAGCGACGTCGGGTCGCGATCCTTCGGGATCTTGCCGTTCTTTTTGCCGTCGGTGATGTACGGGCCGTAGCGCCCGTTCAGCACCTGCACTTCAGTGCCGGGGAACTCGCGAATGGTGCGGCTGGCCTCGAACTGCTGCTTCTCGTGGATGAGCTGCAGCGCGCGCTCCAGCGTGATCGTGTACGGGTCGTCCTCTTTCTTGAGCGACACGTACTTCTTGGTGCCGTACTGCGCGTACGGCCCGAACCGGCCGACAGCGACCCTGATCGGCTGGCCATCGGGCATGGTGCCCAGCGTGCGCGGCAGCTGGAACAGCTCCAGCGCCTGATCGAGCGTGAGGTCGTCCATGCGCTGGCCCGGGCGCAGGCTCGCGAACTTCGGCTTCTCTGCGTCGTCGCGCGTGCCGATCTGCGCGAATGCGCCGTACTTGCCGTAGCGCACGCTCACCGGACGGCCCGAAGCCGGATCAACGCCGATCTCGCGCGCCATGGCGACGTCGGAACGCGTGACGTTCTCCTCGACGTCGTCGATCTGCTTCTTGAGCCCGGCCCAGAAGCGCTCGAGCAGCGGCACCCAGTCCTCCTCGCCGCGCGAGACGTTATCGAGCTCGTCCTCCATCCCCGCGGTGAAGTTGAAGTCGACGTAGCGCTCGAAATTGCCGGTGAGGAACCGGTTGACGATCTTGCCGAGGTCGGTCGGCATGAAGCGCCGGTTCACCAGCTCGCAGTACTTCTTGTAGAGCAGCGTCTGGATGATGCTGGCGTAGGTCGAGGGACGGCCGATGCCGTACTCCTCGAGCGCCTTGACGAGGCTCGCCTCGGAGTAGCGCGGCGGCGGCTCGGTGAAGTGCTGCTCGGGCCTGATCGCCAGCAGCTTCACTCGATCGCCCTGCTCCAGGGCGGGCAGCCGGCGATCGTCCTCGTCGTCGAGCGTGACGTCGTCGAAGCTCTCGCGGTAGACGGCGAGGAAGCCGGGCGACAGCAGCGTCGAACCATTGGCACGCAGCGTGTTGCCGGTGCCCGCGCCGAGGTCCACGGCGACGGTGTCGAATACCGCGGCCTCCATCTGGCTCGCCACGGCACGGCGCCAGATGAGCGTGTAGAGCTTGTGCTGGTCCGGGTCGAGCCGGCCCGCGAGTTGCTCCGGCGTGCGCGAAGCCGAGGTCGGGCGGATGCCCTCGTGTGCCTCCTGCGCGTTCTTCGACTTGGTCCGGTACACGCGTGGCGCATCCGGCACGGCGGTCGCGCCGTACAGGCGGCCAATCGTGCCGCGGATCTCGCGCACGGCCTCGGCGCCGAGGCTTACCGAGTCGGTACGCATGTAGGTGATGAGGCCGACCGGGCCTTCGCCGAAATCGACGCCTTCGTACAGCTTCTGCGCGACGCGCATGGTGCGCTGCGCGCCGAAACCGAGCTTGCGCGCCGCTTCCTGCTGCAGCGTCGAGGTGGTGAAGGGCGGCGACGGGTTGCGCTTGCGCTGCTTCTTCTCGACCTTCGCGACGGTGAGCGAGCCCGCGGCGGCCTGCTCGAGCGCGCGGCGCACTTCCTCGGCGCGCGCGCCGGTGGTGATCGTGAACTGCTCGACCTTCTCGCCGCCGAACTCGACGAGCCTCGCGTTGAACGCCTGCCCGGCCTTTTCCGCGTCGGCGTCCATCGTCCAGTACTCACGCGGCTTGAACGCGAGGATCTCTTCCTCGCGCTCGCAGATCATGCGCAGCGCGGGACTCTGCACGCGGCCGGCGGAGGCGCCGGACAGGCCGGCCTTCTTCCACAGCAGCGGCGACAGGTTGAAGCCCACCAGGAAGTCGAGCGCGCGGCGGGCGAGGTAGGCCTTCACCAGCGCGTCGGTGATTTCGCGCGGCTGGTCGATCGCTTCCTGCACGGCGCTCTTCGTGATCTCGTAAAACACGCTGCGGTGCACGGTCTTGCCGTCCAGCGCGCCCGCATCCTTGAGCAGCTCGTAGAGGTGCCAGGAGATCGCCTCGCCCTCGCGGTCCGGGTCGGTCGAGAGGTAGAGGGCGTCGGCCTTCTTCAGGGCGCGCGCGATCGCATCGACGTGCTTGCGATTCTTGTCGATGACTTCCCAGCGCATGGCGAACTGCCGTGCCGGATCGACCGCGCCTTCCTTCGGCACGAGGTCGCGCACGTGGCCGTACGAGGCCATCACCTCGAAGTCCTTGCCGAGGTACTTCTTGATGGTCTTCGCCTTGGCCGGCGACTCGACGATGACGAGATTCCTGGTCATTTTCCCTGCAAAAATTCACGTACCCCAGAAACGATCATGCCGCGGGGGGGCCGCGGCATCGGTGGCGGGAGCCGCTCGCGCGGCCCTCAGTGCACCGCCCCCGGCCGCTCCTCGAACACCAGGTCCTCCATGCGGGAGAACGCCGTTTCCTGCCCGGGCTGGCTGAACAGCACCATCAGCACCACCCACTTGAGCTTCTCGAGGTCGATCTCGTCGCCCTCGAGCGCCATCAGCCGGTCGATCACCAGCTCGCGCTGCACCGGCGAGAGGATGCCGACGTTCTCGAGGTGCACGAGGAAGCCGCGGCAATCGGTGTCGAGCCGGGCCTGCTCCAGCGCGCCGAACACGCGGATTGCACGCCCGGTCGGCGCCGCCTCGGACCGCGCCGGGTCGGCGGCGAGCTCCTCGAGCCAGCACAGCGCGCGCTCGACGTCACCCGAAGGGAAGCCGGCATGCTCAAGTTCGGCTTTGAGGGTTTCGCGGTCGGGCTCGTCGCCTTCGTCGAGGTCGCCGTCGAAGTAGTTCTCGAACAGGTAGATCAGGATGTCGAGAACGCCTTCCTTCATCACGTCTTCCCAGGCAGTCTCCGGCAGTACAGCCCGCCGTGCTGTTGCGCCACCCGTCCGTCGAGTTCGAGGACCAGCAGCATGGAGGCGACCGCATCGGCCGCGAACCCTGTGCGCGCGACGAGCGTGTCGATGCTGGCCGGCGCAAAGCCGAGGGCATCTAACAGGATTTCGTAGTCCTTGTCCAACACGCGGACAAAAACTTCTTGTGTCTCAGGTGGTTCCACTCGCGCGGCGGGGCGCAGTCCGTCGAGGAGGGCGCCGAGTTCGGTGAATATGTCATCCGCGGTCTCGACCAGCTTGGCGCCCTGACGGATCAGCCGGTGGCAGCCGCGAGCGAGCGGGTTGTGGATCGAGCCCGGGATGGCGAACACTTCGCGGCCCTGCTCGCCCGCCAGGCGCGCCGTGATCAGCGAGCCGCTCTGCGGCGCCGCCTCCACGACGAGCGTGCCGAGCGAGAGGCCGCTGATGATCCGGTTGCGGCGCGGGAAGTGGTGCCTGAGCGGCGGCGTGCCGGTCGGCAGGTCGGAGACGAGCGCGCCGCCGTTCGCGACGATGTCGCGGGCGAGCCCGGCGTTGCCGCGCGGGTAGATCGTGTCGAGTCCGCAGCCGAGCACGGCGACCGTCCGCCCGTCCGCCTGCAGTGCGCCGCGGTGGCCCGCTGCGTCGATGCCGAGTGCGAGGCCGCTGGTGATCGCGAGGCCCGCGAGTGCGAGGTGTCGCGCGAAATGCTCGGCGGTGTCACGACCCAGGGCCGTGGGGTTGCGGCTACCCACGACGGCGAGCTGCGGCAGCGACAGTGCCGCGGTGTCACCTTCGACGAACAGCACGAGCGGCGGGTCGGGGATGGCGGCGAGGAGGGGCGGATAGTTGACGCTGGCCCAGGTGACGAGGCAGCGCCGCCCGTGCGCGAGCCAGCGCTCGTCGTCGGCGAGCCGGGCCGGGTCAGGGTTGGTGAGGGCCTCGATGGTGGTCGGGCTCAGCCCGAGGGCTGCGAGGGCCTTGCGGGACTGGAGCGGCAAGTCGCTCGCTCGCAGCGAGCCGGTGGCCGTCTGATCGAGCTGGCCGGCGTGCAGGGCCGGCGCGCGGGCGAGCGTCAGCCACGGTTTCGGGTCGTCCATGAGCAAGGAGCCTACCGGGCGTCGCGCCCGGCAGGCTCCTGCAAATCAGCCGTGATCGTGCGGAAAGTGTCCGGCGCTGTCAGCGCAGGAACAGCGCCTCACCCCTGTCGCTGTGGCCGTACCGCGGGTGCGCGACGAAGTCGCCGATGCGGATCACCTGCGTGGACTGCATCACCAGCACGTAGCTCATGCGTTCGTGCACCTGGAACACGAGCACGGTCGCGCTGCGCTCGTCCGGCAGGCGCACCCGCTCGTAGTTCGCCGTGTAGGCCGACCAGTTCTGGCGGGCGAAGCGATTGCGAATCTCCTCACCTCGATAGAACACGCCGAGCGCGTCGCCGGGCCGGAGTCCGTCACGCTGGCCACGGTTGATGGCCAGCACCTGGTATTTGCCCGCCACGGAGACGCCGTCCACCACCGCGATGACCTGGCCGAGGATGCCCTCGTTCTCGGGCAACGCGAGCCGGAAGTCGTCGCCCACCTCGATCAGCGCCGGAAACAGCTTGTCGCCCTGCATGATCTCGCGCCCGGTCTCGAGCACGCGCAGGTGCGTGAGTTCCTCCTCGCGCGTCATCCTGGACACCGACCTTGCGCCCGGCACGACGGCCCCGCTGGTCTGGATGACCTCGCCGACGCCGGCCCAGTGGCCCATGAAACCGAGCAGGTCGCCGTCGTCCGGGTCGCGCAGCTCCTCGCCGACATTGACGACGTTGTAGCGCGAGCCGGCCGCGGGCTGGCCGAGCCCCGAGCCGTAGATCTCGTTCGCCGTCGAGCCGAGCATGTGCCGGTTGCGCATGCCGACGACGTACGGCGCGTTCCTGACCTGGTCCGAGTCGAGCAGGGTGGGGCGACCGACGAAGTCCATGAGCAGGTCGTAGGGAATCGCGCGGATTGCGTCCTTGAGCGGCTGCGACCGTACCTCGGGCGACAGGCGCACCGTGCCGGCCTGCTCGAGGGTCACGCGCGGCTTGCCGTCCACGTACGACAGGTACAGCACGTCGCCCGGGTAGATCAGGTGGGGATTGGCGATCTCCGGATTGACGTACCAGATTTCGGGCCAGTAGAACGGGTCGCGCAGGTACACCGCGGCGATGTCCCACAGCGTGTCGCCCTTCTTGACCACGTAGCGCTCCGGGGCGTCCTCGACGAGCGGCACCGACATCGAGGTGCCCGAGACGTCGGCGAACGCGGGCGCCGGGCCCGCCGTGCCGAGCGTCAGCCCGGTGCCGGCGACCGCCAGCCCCAGGGCCATCGCCCGGATCCAGTGGCGCCATGCGGCCGAAACGGTGGGTACGAGGCGCAGGTTACGATCCATCCCTTTCTCCATCGGGTGTCGGGGTCGTCACCGTCGCCTTATAATCCGGCCCGCCGCGGGCCTGCTGCCGACCACGTCTCAGTCGGGCCACACCGCGGGACGGCGACGGTGTCCAGCGGCGGTTCCGCGACCGCAAATTTCAAGCGCGCCTTAACTTTAACAGCATTTTCAAGCGAATGGCCAAGCTCACCATCCTCGAATTTCCGGATCCGAGACTCAGGACACGTGCCGCGCCGGTTGCGGTCGTGGACGACGCCATCCGCACGCTGATCGACGACATGCTGGAGACGATGTACTCGGCGCCTGGCGTCGGCCTCGCGGCGACGCAGGTCAACGTGCACAAGCGCGTGCTGGTCGTCGACGTGACCCAGGAGCAGAACCGACCGCTCGCCTTCGTCAATCCGCAGGTCATCGAGCGCGAGGGCACGACCGAGGCCGAAGAGGGCTGCCTGTCCGTGCCGGGCATCTTCGACAAGCTGAGCACGCGCTCGGCCCGCATCGTCGTGCGAGCGCTCGGCCGCGATGGCAAGCCGTTCGAGCTCGAGGCAGACGGCCTGCTCGCGATCTGCATCCAGCACGAGATGGATCACCTGGAGGGCAAGCTGTTCGTCGACTACCTGTCCGAGCTCAAGCGCACCCGCATCCGCAAGAAGCTCGAGAAGGAACGCCGCGAGCGCGGCGGAGCGTCCGCCGTGCGCGAACGCTCGAAGACGCCGGTCATCTGATCCCCCCGAGGCGCGGCGCGAACGCCGCGCTGTCCCCATGACCGACCGGCTGCGCATCGTTTTTGCTGGCACGCCGGACTTTGCGGTGCCGCCGCTCGATGCGCTGCATGCGGCGGGGCACGAACTCGCCGTCGTTTACACCCAGCCCGACCGGCCCGCGGGCAGGGGGCAGTCGGTGGCGTCGAGCGCGGTGAAGCGTCGTGCGCTCGCGCTGGGCATCGCCGTCGAGCAGCCGGCCACGCTCCGAACGGACGACGCGGTGGCGCACCTGCGCGAATACCGGCCCGACCTGATGGTCGTGGTCGCGTACGGGCAGATCCTGCCGCAGCCCGTCCTCGACGTACCGCGCCTCGGTTGCTGGAACATCCATGCATCGCTGCTGCCGCGCTGGCGCGGCGCAGCGCCGATCCAGCGCGCCATCCTCGCCGGGGACCCGCGCACCGGCATCACCATCATGCAGATGGACGCCGGGCTCGACACCGGTCCGATGCTGCTGGTACGCGAGACGCCGATCGGACCGCGGGACAGTGGCGGTGCGATGCACGACCGGCTGTCCGCGCTCGGCGCCGAGGCGATCGTCGCTGCGATCGGGCAATGGCAGGCGGGGCGGCTCGAGGCGCAGCCGCAGCCGCCGCACGGGGCCACCTACGCGACCAAGATCCGCAAGGACGAAGCTCGCATCGATTGGGCCCAGCCCGCGGTGGCGATCGACCGACAGGTGCGCGCGTTCAATCCCTGGCCGGTAGCCGAGACCTCGTGGCAGGGCCGGCAACTGCGCATCTGGCAGGCCGAACCCGAGAGCCTCGCGCCGCGGTTCGCCGCGGCTGCGCCCGGCGAGGTGGTCGAGTCCGCCGGCGGGCGCATCGTGGTCGCCACGGGCGACGGGGCTTTGCGCCTGACGCAGGTGCAAGTGGCCGGGCGGCGCGCGATGACCGCGGCCGAGTTCCTGAACGCCCAGTCGCTCACCGGGGCGCGGCTCGGGTGAACGCCCCGACACCGACGCCGGCGCAGATTCGCGCTGCAGCGGCGCGCCTCGTCGCCGGGGTCCTGCGCGACGGGCGCTCGTTGGACGATTTGCTGGCGGCCGACCCGGACGAAGGCTCGGCGCGCGGGCTCAAGCGCTCGCTCGTGTACGGCACGCTGCGCTGGCATTTCCGGCTCGACGCCCTCCTGCGGCGTCTCGCGGACCGCTCACCCGACGGGATGCCGCCCACCCTGCGCGCGTTGATCGAAGTCGGCCTGTTCCAGCTGCTGTCGGGCGAAACGGCACCCCACGCGGCCGTGGCGGAAACGGTCAACGCTGCTCGCGAACTCGGGCACCCGCGCGCGGCCGGCTTCGTGAATGCGGTGCTGCGGCGCTTC
>Ga0209450_10000181_pt1 | contig 34328 bp, 28 predicted proteins | sample FrelakmetLWP11LW_FD_187149 | JGI IMG/M metagenome (GOLD analysis project Ga0209450, IMG submission 187149) | Freshwater lake sediment microbial communities from the University of Notre Dame, USA, for methane emissions studies - LWP11 LW (SPAdes)... | ecosystem: Environmental > Aquatic >...
GCTGCAGCTCGGTGACCATCGTGTTCCAGCGGCCCTTGGTGATGCCGATGGTGAACATGATGAAGAACGAGTACAGCCCGGTCTTCTCGACGATGATGCCGTGCTCGGCGAGGTACTTGGTGACGATCGCCGCCGGGATGCCCGCCTCGGTGAACGAGCCGTTCAGATTCAGCCCCGGCGTGATGATGGTCGCCTTGATCGGGTCGAGCATGTTGAACCCCGGCGCCACCTTGCCGAAGCCGTGCCATTTGTCGCCGGTCTTCAGGAACCAGTCCTCGCGCCGGCCCATGCCCTCCTCGGCCAGTGTCGGCGGCCCCCAGACCTTGAACCACCACGACTCGCCGAGCTCGGCATCGACCTTGCGCATCGCGCGGCGGAAGTCGAGCGCTTCAGCGATCGACTCCTCGACCAGCGCCGGCCCGCCAGGCGGCTCCATCATCGCCGCCGCGACGTCGCAGCTGGCGATGATCGCGTACTGCGGCGAGGTCGACACGTGCATGTGGTAGGCCTCGTTGAACTGGAAGCTGTCGAGCTTCTCGGCCTCCGAGTCCTGCACCAGGATCTGCGAGGCCTGCGACAGTCCGGCCAGCAGCTTGTGCGTCGACTGGGTGGAGAAGATCATCGACTGCCTGCCGCGCGGCCGCCCGGGTCCGATCGCGTGCATGTCGCGGTAGAAGGGATGGAATACCGCATGCGGCAGCCAGGCCTCGTCGAAGTGCAGCGTGTCGATGACGCCGTCGAGCAGGCCCTTGATGGTCTCGACGTTGTAGACGATGCCGTCGTAGGTGCTCTGCGTGATGGTCAGCACGCGCGGCTTGCCGGGATCGCCCTTGATCAGCGGGTGGGCGGCGATCTTGCGCCGGATCGACTCGGGCTCGAACTCGGCGCGTGGAATCGGGCCGATGATGCCGTAGTGGTTGCGCGTCGGCATCAGGAACACGGGAATGGCGCCGGTCATGATGATCGCGTGCAGCACGCTCTTGTGGCAGTTGCGGTCGACCACCACCACGTCGCCGGGCCCGACCATGTAGTGCCAGACGATCTTGTTGGCGGTCGAGGTGCCGTTGGTGACGAAGAACAGCTGGTCGCAGCCGAAGATGCGCGCCGCGTTGCGCTCGCTCGCTGCCACCGGGCCGGTGTGGTCGAGCAACTGGCCGAGTTCCTCGACCGCATTGCAGACGTCGGCGCGCAGCAGGTTCTCGCCGAAGAACTGGTGGAACATCTGGCCGACCGGGCTCTTCAGGAAGGCCACTCCGCCGGAGTGCCCCGGGCAGTGCCAGGAGTAGCTGCCGTCCTGCGCATAGTGCGTCAGCGCGCGGAAGAACGGCGGCGCCAGCGCGTCGAGGTAGGCACGCGACTCGCGCACGATGTAGCGGGCGACGAACTCAGGCGTGTCCTCGAACATGTGAATGAAGCCGTGCAGCTCGCGCAGCACGTCGTTCGGGATGTGCCTCGAGGTGCGCGTCTCGCCGTACAGGAAGATCGGGATGTCGGCATTGCGCCGGCGGATCGCGCCGACGAAGTCGCGCAGGCTGCGCACCGCCGGGTTGACCTCGTCGCCGCCGCCTTCGGTGAACTCCTCGTCGTCGATCGAAACGATGAACGCCGAGGCGCGGCTCTGCTGCTGGGCGAAGCTCGACAGGTCACCGTAGCTGGTCACGCCGATCACCTCGACGCCCTCGCCCTCGATCGCCTTGGCCAGCGCGCGGATGCCCAGGCCGCTGGCGTTCTCGGAGCGGAAGTCCTCGTCGATGATGACGATGGGGAAGCGGAATCGCATGGGTAAGCCTGCGCAGCGGGACCGTGAACCCGCGGATTATCCGCCGGCCGGGACGCCCGGCCGCCTTGGCGCCGGGAAAGCCAGCGGCAGGGCCGTGCTCAGGCCTTAGGCAGCGTCACCCCGGTCTGCCCCTGGTACTTGCCGCCGCGGTCGCGGTAGCTGGTCTCGCAGACCTCGTCGCTCTCGATGAACAACACCTGCGCGCAGCCCTCGCCCGCGTAGATCTTGGCCGGCAGCGGCGTGGTGTTGGAGAACTCCAGCGTCACGTGCCCTTCCCACTCCGGCTCCAGCGGCGTGACGTTGACGATGATGCCGCAGCGCGCGTAGGTGCTCTTGCCGAGGCAGATGGTCAGCACGTTGCGCGGGATGCGCATGTACTCGACGGTGCGGGCGAGCGCGAACGAATTGGGCGGGATGATGCACACGTCGCCGACGAAGTCGACGAACGAATTGGGGTCGAAGGCCTTCGGGTCGACGATGGTGCTGTTGATGTTGGTGAAGATCTTGAATTCGCGCGCGCAGCGGACGTCGTAGCCGTAGCTCGACGTGCCGTAGCTGACGATCTTCCTGCCGTCGACGGTCCGCACCTGGCCGGGCTCGAACGGCTCGATCATGCCGTGCTGTGCCGCCATGCGGCGGATCCACTTGTCGCACTTGATGCTCATTTTCCCGCTCGTCGGATCTTCAAGGCCGTCAGTCTAATGAATGACCGGCTCGCGCCTCGGCGGGCGGCGCCCTGCCCCCGCAACCCCGCCCATCAGTGATGCGGACCAGCCGGCTCCGCGGTTCAATACCAGCGTGGCCACGTCCCTGTTGCCTGCAGCCCTCGGTGCGCTGAACTTCCACCGCCCGGATGCGTGATCCGCTTGCCCCCATCCTGCGGCGTCCCGATGCTTGGCTAGACTCGACGCCCATGACTTCCCACTGGATGCCGGCGCAGCCGGGTGACGCGCTGGCGGACATCGACACGCCGGCGCTGGTGCTCGACCTCGACTGCTTCGACGCCAACCTCGAGCGGATGATGGCCGCTGCCTCGGCGGCCGGCGTGAGGGTGCGGCCGCACGCGAAGGCGCACAAGTCGCTGCAGATCGCCCACCGCCAGATTGCGGCCGGCGCCATTGGCGTGTGCTGCCAGAAGATCAGCGAGGCCGAGGTCTTCCTCGGCGGCGGCCTCCGCGACGTGCTGATCACCAACGAGATCGTCGGCGTGCGCAAGCTGCGCCGCCTGGCCCAGCTGGCGAAGCTCTTCTCCCGCGCGCGCCTCGGCGTGTGCGTCGACGACATCGGCGTGGTGCGCCAGTTGTCGCTGGTGTGCGCCGAGGAGGATGCGGAGCTTGACGTCTACGTCGAGCTCGACGTCGGGCAGAACCGCGCCGGCGTCGCCACCCCCGCCGAAGCGGTCGAACTGGCGCGCGAGGTGATGCGCCATCCTCGCCTGACGCTGATGGGCCTGCAGGCCTACGCGGGCTCGGCGCAGCACCGGCGCGGCGTGCCCGAGCGGCGCGAGGCGGCGCAGCGCGCCGCCGCCAGGGCCGAGGCGGCACGGACGCAGATTCGCGAGGCCGGCCTGCCGTGCGAGATCGTCACCGGCGGCGGCACCGGCACCTTCATGTACGACGCCAACGGCGACGTCTACGACGAGATCCAGCCCGGCTCGTTCGTCTTCATGGACTGCGACTACGCCCGCAACGAGCGCGACCCCGACGTGCCGCAGTTCGAGCACTCGCTGTTCGTGCTGGCCACGGTGATGAGCTTGCGCGGCGACCGCGCGACGCTCGATGCCGGGCTGAAGGCCTTCTCGACCGACTCCGGGCCGGCGCGGCCGACCTTCCCCGGCTGGCAGGTGCACTCGGTCAGTGACGAGCATGCCGTGCTGACCCGAATCGATGACGGCAGCCCAGGGATCAAGATCGGGGCCAAGGCGCTGCTGGTGCCCGGCCACTGCGACCCGACCGTCAACCTGCACGACTGGATCGTCGCCGTGCGCAAGGGCAAGGTCGAGGACGTCTGGCGGATCGACGCCCGCGGCGCGGTTTTCTGAGCCGGTTCAGTCGCGGCCGCAATGGCCGGCATGCCCGGCCATTGCGCACAATCAAATGCGCGCTGTTTCCAGGGGGTTCGCCGCTGGCTGGCCCCGCCGGGCGGCGCTACGCTTGAACCGTCGATCGGATGCGGATGACGTATGAAACTCGAACCGTTTGCGGTCAGCCAACTGCCCAGAAAGGCACTCGCCCTGGTGCTGGCAGGCGGGCGCGGCAGCCGCCTGCACGAACTGACGGACATCCGCTCCAAGCCGGCGGTGTACTTCGGCGGCAAGTTCCGCATCGTCGACTTCACGCTGTCCAACTGCCTGAACTCGGGCCTGCGCCGAATGGCCGTGCTGACGCAGTACAAGAGCCATAGCCTGCTGCGCCACCTGCAGCGCGGCTGGTCGTTCCTGAAGCCGGAACTGAACGAGTGGGTGGACCTGCTGCCGGCGCAGCAGCGCGTCGACGAGGCGACCTGGTACCAGGGAACGGCCGACGCGGTGTTCCAGAACCTCGACATCATCCGCAGCGAGGGACCCGAGTACATCGTCGTGCTGGCCGGCGACCACATCTACAAGATGGACTACGGCGCGATGCTGCGCTTCCACGTCGAGCACGACGCCCGCTGCACGGTGGCCTGCTTCGAGGTTCCGATCAGCGAGGCGAGCGCCTTCGGCGTGATGGCGATCAACGACGACAGCCGGGTTGTCGAGTTCGTCGAGAAGCCGCCGCAGCCGCCGGCGATGCCCGGCCGGCCCGACCGCGCGCTGGCCAGCATGGGCATCTACGTCTTCGACGCCGAGTACCTCTACGAGCAGTTGGCGCGCGACGCCGCCGATCCGCAGTCGGTGCACGACTTCGGCCGCAACCTGGTGCCGGCGGCGGTCGCGCAGGGCGTCGCCTACGCGCAGCCGTTCGAGGACGCCTGCGTGCGCAGCGAGGAAGGCGAGGAGCCCTACTGGCGCGACGTCGGCACCATCGATGCGTACTGGGAAGCCAACATCGACCTGACCGCGACCAAGCCGCAGTTGAACCTGTACGACCGCAATTGGCCGATCTGGACCTACCAGGAGCAGCTGCCGTCGGCGAAGTTCGTGCACAACGAGGCTGACCGGCGCGGCGTCGCCATCGAGTCGATGGTCTCCGGCGGCTGCATCGTCTCCGGCAGCCTGTTCCGCTCGCTGCTGTTCTCCAACGTCCGAGTGCATTCGTGGTCGACGGTCAACTGGTCGGTGCTGCTGCCCGGTGTCCAGGTCGGGCGGCGCGCGCGCCTCACCAGGGTGGTTGTCGACCGCGGCAGCAAGCTTCCCGACGGCATGGTGATCGGCGAAGACCCCGAGGCAGACGCCCGCCGCTTCCGCCGTACGCCAGGAGGAATCACGCTGGTCACGCGCGGCATGCTGGCGCAGCTGGCCTGATACATGGCGCCTCGTGAACGCCTGAGCCCGCCGAGCCGCCTCCAGGGCGAATCCTTCGAGCGAAGCGAGAAGGGTTGTCCATGAAGGTGTTGCAGGTCGCTGCCGAGGTCTTTCCGTGGGTGAAGACCGGCGGGCTCGGAGACGTCGTTGCCGCGCTGCCGCCGGCACTGGCCCGTGCCGGCGTCGATGTGCGGCTGGTTCTGCCCGGTTACGCGGCGCTGCTGCAGGCACTGGAGAACTCGCGCGCGGTAGCGAAACTGGGCAGCGCATTCGGCGCGGCCACCGTCGAACTGCGGCGCGGGCGACTGCCCGGCCTCGACCTGCCCGTTTACCTGATCGATTCGCCCTACCTGTACGACCGTCCCGGCAATCCCTACCTGAAGCCGGATCGCGCTGACTGGCCGGACAACCCGCGCCGCTTCGGCCTGCTTGGCTGGGTGGCAGCCCATCTGGGTTGCGGCGACGTCGACCGCGACTGGCGCGCCGACGTGGTGCATGCGCACGACTGGCATGCGGGGCTTGCCTGCGCGCACTTGGCGCTGCACCCGGGCCCGCGGCCGGCGTCCGTCTACACCGTGCACAACCTGGCCTTCGTCGGCGAGTTCGACCCGGTGCAACTGCCCGAACTGCAACTTCCGCGCTCGACCTTCGCCCCGGAGGGCCTGGAGTTCCACGGCAAGGGCTCGTTCATGAAGGCCGGCCTGTACTACGCAGACCAGCTGAGCACCGTCAGCCCGACCTACTCGCACGAGATCCAGACCTCGGCCTTCGGCTGCGGCTTCGAGGGACTGCTGATGCGGCGCGCGCCGGTGCTGGCCGGGATACTGAACGGCGTCGACAACATGGTTTGGAACCCGGCCACCGATCCGCATCTCGAAAGCCGATACGACAGCGCCGATCTCGCCGGCAAGGCGCAGGTCAAGGAGCGGCTACAGCGCTCGCTCGGCCTGCGCGTCGATCCGAAGGCGTTGTTAGTCGGCGTGGTCACGCGGCTCGCCTACCAGAAGGGCATCGATCTGCTCGTGCAGGCGATGCGCACGCTGGCCGGCGAGGGAGTGCAGCTTGCGCTGCTCGGCAGCGGCGATCCGCAGATCGAGCGCGACCTGACGCAGCTGGCCCGGCAGATGCCGGAAAGCGTGTCGATCAGCTTCGGCTACGACGACGCGCTGTCGCACCGGATCATCGCCGGTGCCGACGTCGTCGCCGTGCCGTCGCGCTACGAGCCCTGCGGCCTGACCCAGCTCTATGGGCTGCGCTACGGTTCGCTGCCGGTAGTGCACGCGGTCGGTGGCCTCGCCGACACCGTCGTCGACGCCTCGGAGGGCAACCTGCAGGCCGATCGCGCCACCGGCTTCAGCTTCGTCAATGCCACCGGGGCGGCGCTGCACGCCGCGCTGCACCGCGCACAACGGCTGTACGCCGATGCCCCGCGCTGGCAGCAGGTCATGCGCCGCGCGATGGCGCAGGACTTCTCCTGGGACGAAGCGGCAGCCCGCTATCTGGATCTCTTCCGCAGCGTGTCCGAGCGCCTGGCCCGCTGACGGGCACCGCTTCCGTTCAGGCGCGTCCGAACAGCCGCTTCAGGAACGCAAGCAACAGGCTGAAGAAGCCGATCTTCGCCGGCGCGACGGCTTCCGCCGGCGGTGCTCCCGCCTCCCCAGCCGGCGCAGCACGCGCGGCGAGCTGCGCGCCGAAGGCCTCGAAGAACTTGTCGGCGGTCGCGCCCGCCGCGGCATCGACCAGCCGCGAGCCGACCTGCGCCAGCTTGCCGCCGATGTGCGCGTTGGCCACGTAGTTCAGGCGCGTCTGCCGCGTCGACTCCTCCGCCAGCGTCACCCGTGCCTCGCCGCGCACGAATCCGGTCGGCCCACCCGAGGCGTCGAACTTCATCGTGTAGGCGTTGCCCGGGTCGATGTCCTCCAGTGACATCTTGCCCTTGAAGCGCGCCTTGACCGGACCGACCGCGGCGGTCATGACGATCTCGAACTGGTTCTCCCCGGTGGCGGTGATGCTGTCGCAGCCGGGCACGCAGTTCTTCAGCATCTCGGTGTCGTTCAGCGCCACCCATGCGGTGGCTCGATCCGCCGCCAGCAGCCGTTCGCCCTTCAGTTCCACTTGGCAGTCTCCATTCGCGTACGGCCGGCACCGGCCAGCGTGGCCGCCAGCCGCTCCAGGCTCTCGATGTTGTGCACCGGCAGGAAGCTTGACACGTGCGCCAGCAGCGCGCGCACGCCGCGCGCCTTGGGCTCGAACCCCTCGTAGCGCAGCAGCGGATTGAGCCAGACCAGCCGCCGGCAGGACTTGGCCAGCCGCTCGGCCTCGCGGCCGAGTTCGTCGATCGCCGCGTGCTCCAGCCCGTCGGTGACCAGCAGCACGGTCGGGCTGCCCCACAGCACGCGCCGCGCCCAGTGCCGGTTGAACTCGTGCAGACAGGCGGCAATGCGCGTGCCGCCCGACCAGTCGCCGACCGCGCGCACGACATCGGCGATCGCCTCGTCGGGGTCGCGGTGGCGCAGCTGGCGGGTGATGTTGGTCAGCCGCGTGCCGAAGACGAACGCGTGGATGCGGTAATCGGCGGCGTCGCGGCTGCCAGCGAGCGCGTGCAGGAAGTGCAGGAACATGCGCGAGTAGCGGCTCATCGAGCCGGAGATGTCGACGATCACCACCAGCGGCTCGGTGCGCCTGCGGCGCTGCCGCCGCGGCAGTTCGGCGATGTCGCCGCCGCGCCGGCTCGCCGCGCGCAGCAGGGCGCGCAGGTCGACGCGGCTGCCGCGTGCGCTCGGTGCGTGGCGGCGCGTCGCCAGCTGCGCGAAGAACGGCGCGATGGTGTCGAGCATGCGCCGCGCCGCCGCCCATTCGGCCGTGCTCATCGTGTCGAAGTCGGCCTTGCGCAACTGCTCGCGGTCGGTCCACGACAGGTGCGCATCGATCTCGATGCGCTCGTGCTCCGGCGGTTGCGGTGGCCTGGGCAGCGACGGCGCCAGCGCCTCGCCGAGGCGGCGGTTCTCCGGCGGCCCGGGCGGCGCACCGCCCTTCTTCTGGCTCACCTGCGGCAGCAGCAGGCGCAGCATCTGGCCGAGCAGGTCGGGGTCCTTCCAGAAGATGTGGAACGCCTGCTCGAACAGCAGCCGATGCTGCGCGCGGTCGATCAGGCAGGCGGCGAGCACCGCGCGGAAATCGGCGCGCGATTCGATCCCCGCCACCTTGAGCGCCTGCAGGGCGAGCAGGATGCGATCGGTGCCCACCGGCACGCCGGCCGCGCGCAGCACGCGGGCGAAGTGGACGACGTTCTCGGCCAGCCGGCCGGGCAGCGATTCGACGGACGAGGCCGGCAGCATCGGCCCGCGGTCAGGCAGCGACTTCGCGCCGGATCTTCTCGACCAGCCGCGCCGCCTCGCTGCCCTGCACCTTGGCGATGTCGTCCTGGTACTTGAGCAGCACGCCGAGCGTGTTGTTGACGGTGTCGGCGTCGAGCGCCACGCTGTCCAGCGCCAGCAGCGCGCGGCTCCACTCGATCGTCTCCGACACGCCGGGCAGCTTGTACAGGTCGATGGTGCGCAGGTGCTGGACGAAGGCGACGATCTGCCTCGACAGCGCCTCCTTCGCATCGGGCACCCTGCGGCGGACGATCTCCAGTTCGCGCGCCGCCGACGGATAGTCGACCCAGTGGTAGATGCAGCGGCGCTTCACCGCGTCGTGGATCTCGCGCGTGCGGTTGGAGGTGACGATCACCACCGGCGGCTCGATCGCCCTGACCGTCTTCCACTCGGGGATGGTGATCTGGAAGTCGGACAGCACTTCCAGCAGGTAGGCCTCGAACGGCTCGTCGGTGCGGTCCAGTTCGTCGATCAGCAGCACCGGCGGTACCGCGTGCGGCAGCAGCGCCCGCAGCAGCGGCCGCTCGATCAGGAAGCGGCCGGTGAACAGCCCCTCGGCCAGCGCCTCGCGCGCGGTCTCCTTCGCCTCCGCCAGCCGGATCTCCAGCATCTGCCGGGCGTAGTTCCACTCGTAGGCGGCGGCGTTCACGTCCAGCCCCTCGTAGCACTGCAGCCGGATCAGCTCGGCACCGAGCCCCGCCGACAGCACCTTGGCGATCTCGGTCTTGCCGGTGCCCGGTTCGCCTTCGAGGAAAAGCGGCCGCTTCAGTTTCAGCGCCAGGAAGACCGCCGTGGCCAGCTGGCGGTCGGCGACGTAGTTCTGCTCGGCGAGCAGCGCGGCGGTGGCGTCGATCGAGGTCGGGGCGTTCATGAGGCGACGTTAGCCGATCGCCACCGATCGCGCCACGCACCGGCGCATTGCGTCACGGACGACCACCGCCACGCGAGAGATTGCAGTGAGGAAATTGGACTCTGACCCCAATTTCTCAATTCCTATGGGAGCATGGCCGCCATCCGCCGCTGCGCTTCCTCGGTCGACACGTCCTCGATGTGGGTGGCCAGCGTCCACTGGTAGCCGTAGGGGTCGGCGAGCGTGCCGGAGCGGTCGCCGTAGAACTGATCTTCGACTGGCCGCACACGGGTCGCACCCGCCTCGAGCGCGCGGGCGAAGGCAGCGTCGACATCGGGCACGTAGATCATCATCGACACCGGCGAGCCGCCGAACGAAAGCGGGCTGCGGTTGCCCCATTCCGCGTTCTCCTCGGCCAGCATCAGGACCGAGTCGCCGATGCGGATCTCGGCGTGGGCGATGGTGCCATCGGGCAGGTCGAGCTTGAGCACCGGTTCGGCGCCGAAGGCGCGCGTGTAGAAGTCGATCGCCGCCTTGGCGTCGCGCAGCGCGAGATACGGCGTCACCGAGTGATAGCCCGGCGGCTTGAACGGTACGGCCATCGAGGTCTCCTGCAAGCGCAAAGGCGCCGCGTGCGGCGCCTTTGCAGTGGTCGAACGAGCAGGCTGCGTCAGGCCGCAGCCGCGACGGCGCGCTTGGTCAACACGCCGATCAGGTGAGCGCGGTATTCGGCGCTGCCGTGCAGGTCGCTGTTCAGGCCCTCGGCCGCAATCGTCACGCCGTCGCAGGACTCCGGCGCGAACTTGGCGTTCAGCCGGTCTTCGAGCGCCTTGACGCGGAATGCGCACGAACCGGCGCCGGTCACCGCCACGCGCACGCCGCCGGAGGTCTTGGCGACGAACACGCCGACGATCGAGAAGCGCGACGCCGGCTGCTTGAACTTGATCCAAGCCGCCTTCTCCGGCTTCGGGAAGCTGACCGCGGTGATCAGTTCGCCCGGGCTGAGCGCCGTCTCGTACAGGCCTTTGAAGTAGCTGTCGGCCGCGATCTGCCGCGTGTTGGTGTGGATCGTTGCGCCGAGGCCGAGCACGCCGGCCGGATAGCAGGCTGCCGGATCGCTGTGCGCGATCGAGCCGCCGAGGGTGCCGCGGTTGCGCACGGCGCGATCGCCGATGCCGCCGGCCAATGAAGCGAGCGCCGGGATCATCGACTGCACGTCCTTCGATGCGGCCACCGCGGCGTGCGTCGTCATCGCGCCGATGCGGACGCTGCTGCCGTCGACGCGGATGCCCTTCAGTTCGGCGACGCTGGCGAGATCGATGAAGCCTTCCGGCGCCAGCAGGCCGAGCTTCATCGACGGCAGCGTCGACTGGCCGCCGGCCAGCACCTTGTCGTCGGGGTGCTCGCCCATCAGCTTGACTGCCTCGGCGACCGAGGCGGGACGGTGATAGTGGGTGTGATGCATGAGTGTTCTCCGCCTCAGTGTTTCTTCTGCGCTGCCCGGATCGTCTTCCACACGTTGTGCGGGCTGACCGGCATCGAGATATCGCGCACGCCGAGGTGCGCCAGTGCGTCGACCACCGCGTTGATCACCGCCGGCGTGGCGCCGATCGCTCCAGCCTCACCACAACCCTTGACGCCGAGCGGGTTGTGCGTGCACGGCGTGCCCTTGACGGTCTCGACGACGAAGCTCGGCAGGTCGTCGGCGCGCGGCATCGCGTAGTCCATGTAGCTGCCGGTGACCAGCTGACCGTCCTCGTTGTAGACGCAGCCTTCGAGCAGTGCCTGGCCGATGCCCTGCGCCAGGCCGCCGTGCACCTGCCCCTCGACGATCATCGGGTTGACGACGTTGCCGAAGTCGTCGGCAGCGACGAAGCGGTCGATGCGCACGCGGCCGGTATCCGGATCGATCTCCACCTCGCAGATGTAGGTGCCGGCCGGATAGGTGAAGTTGGTCGGGTCGTAGAAGGCGTTCTCGTTCAGGCCCGGTTCGAGCTTGTCGAGCGGATAGTTGTGCGGCACATAGGCGGTGAGCGCGACCTCGGCGAAGGTCTTCTTGCGGTCGGTGCCGGCAACGCGGAACTCGCCGTTGGCGAACTCGATGTCCGCGTCCGACGCTTCGAGCAGGTGCGCCGCGATCTTCTTGCCCTTGGCGATCACCTTGTCGACCGCCTTGACGATCGCCGTGCCTCCCACCGCCAGCGAGCGGCTGCCGTAGGTGCCCATGCCGAACAGGATCTTGCCGGTGTCGCCGTGCTGGATGTCGACGTCGTCCATGCCGATGCCGAGCTTGTCGGCGACCACCTGCGCGAAGGTCGTCTCGTGGCCCTGGCCGTGCGAGTGAGAGCCGGTGAAGATCGTCACCTTGCCGGTCGGATGCACGCGCACCTCGCCGGCCTCGAACAGGCCCGCGCGCGCGCCGAGCGCACCGGCGATGTTCGACGGCGCGATGCCACAGGCCTCGATGTACGCCGCGTAGCCTAGCCCTCGCAGCAGGCCCTTCTTCGCGCTTTCGGCCTTGCGTGCTGCCAAGCCCTTGACGTCGGCGAGTGCCATCGCCCGGGTGAGCGTGGCGTCGTAGTCGCCGGTGTCGTAAGTCAGGCCCACCGGGGTGGCGTACGGGAACGTCTTGATGAAGTTGCGCCGGCGCAGTTCGGCCGGATCGACCTTCATCTCGCGCGCCGCCGTTTCGACCAGCCGCTCGACGAGGTAGGTCGCCTCCGGCCGGCCGGCGCCGCGATAGGCATCCACCGGCGCGGTGTTGGTGAACACCGCGGTGATCTCCGAGTAGATGGCCGGCGTCGTGTACTGGCCGGCGAGCAGCGTCGAGTGCAGGATGGTCGGGATGCAGGAGGCGAAGGTCGACAGGTACGCGCCCATGTTGGCGGTGGTGTGCTCGCGCAGCGCCAGGAACCTGCCGTCCTTGTCGATCGCCAGTTCGGCCACCGTCACGTGGTCGCGGCCGTGCGCGTCGGACAGGAAGCTCTCGCTGCGCTCGGCCGTCCACTTGATCGGCCTGCCGACCCGCTTGCTGGCGAACACCAGCGCCGTCTCCTCGGCGTACAGGTAGATCTTCGAGCCGAAGCCGCCGCCGACATCCGGCGCGATCACGCGCACCTTGTGCTCGGGCAGGCCGAGCACGAAGGCCGTCATCAGCAGCCGCTCGACGTGCGGGTTCTGGCTGGTGACGTAAAGCGTGTACGAATCGTCGGCACGCGAGTACAAGGCGTTGGCCGCGCGCGGCTCGATGGCGTTGGGGATCAGCCGGTTGTTGACGAATTCCAGCTTCGTCACGTGTGCCGCCTTGGCGAAGGCCGCATCGGTGGCCGCCCTGTCACCGCAGCCCCAGACGAAGCAGACGTTGTCCGGCGCAATGTCGTGCACCGCGGCGCCGGCCTTGCTGGCCGTGCCGGTGTCGACCACGGCCGGCAGGATCTCGTAGTCGACCTCGATCAGCGCCGCCGCGGCCTTGGCCTGCGCGAGCGTCTCGGCCACCACCAGCGCGACGTGGTCGCCGACATAGCGGACCTTGTCGGCGGCCAGCACCGCGTGCTTCGGCTCCTTCATCGGCGAGCCGTCGAGGCTGTTGATCAGCCAGCCGCACGGCAACCCACCCACCGACTCGAAGTCCTTGCCGGTCAGAACGGCCAGCACGCCGGGCGCCTTCGCGGCTGCCGCTGTGTCGACCGAAACGATCTTCGCGTGCGCATGCGGGCTGCGCAGGAAGTAGCCGTAGGTCTGGTTCGGCAGCGCCACGTCGTCCGTGTACTGCCCCATGCCGGTCAGGAACCGGTAGTCCTCGCGTCTTTCGACCGCCTTGCCGATGAACCCTGCCTTGGGATCGTTCATGGATCAACCTCGTATGGTGTGTCGTCCCGGCGCAGGCCGGGATCCAATGACGAACGCGAATGACTTGGGCCCCGGCCTTCGCCGGGGCGACGGCTATACGCCCATCGTTTTCGCGCCCTGCGCGATCGCCTTGACGATGTTCTGGTAGCCGGTGCAGCGGCAGAAGTTGCCCTCGAGGCCCTCGCGGATCTCGCGCTCGCTGCCGTGCGGATGATGGGTGACGAGATCGATCGCGCTCATCACCATGCCGGGCGTGCAGAAGCCGCACTGCAGGCCGTGGCAGGCCTTGAAGGCCGCCTGCATCGGGTGCATCGAGCCGTCGGCCGGCGTGATGCCTTCGATGGTGGTGACCTCGGCACCCTGCATCTGCGCCGCCAGCACGTTGCAGCTCTTCACGGCGCGGCCGTCGACGAGCACCGTGCAGGCGCCGCACTGGCCGGTGTCGCAGCCGACGTGGGTGCCGGTCAGCCGCAGATGTTCACGGATCAAGGTCGACAGCAGCGTATCCGGCTCGACTTCGGCCGATACAGGCTTGCCGTTGACCTGGAAGGACAGCGCTACGCGCATCGATGTCTCCTTGGGATTTCTTCGCCCCGAGCGAGGCGATGTGCCCGGCTCGCAGGGGCCCCCTGGAAAGGGCGCAGCGACTGTACTGCGCCGATGTCGGACAACGCAAGGCGCACGAAGTCGCATACGCGTTCTTGCGATGCGGCAAGTCCGACGGCCCTGCCGCGGTCACTACAATCGCCGCAGACATTGCGCAAGACCTCATGGACAACGTTGACGCCCAGGTCCTGAAGAAGGCGGAGGAGTGGCGTGCCGCGGGGCACCGCGCCGTGCTCGGGACGGTGGTGCGGACGTGGGGATCGGCGCCGCGGCCGGTCGGCGCGCACGTGCTGGTGCGCGACGACGGGCTGGTGGTTGGCTCGGTCTCCGGCGGCTGCATCGAGGACGACCTGGTCGAGAAGGTGCGCAGCGGCAAGGTGGCGGCCGATAAGCCGCAGCGCGTGAAGTACGGCATCACCGCCGACGAGGCGTACCAGTTCGGCCTGCCCTGCGGCGGCACGATCGAGCTGATCCTGGAGCCGGTGGGTGCAGCGTCGAAGATCGGCGAGCTGCTCGACCTCGTCGGCGCCGGCCGGCATACGCTGCGCCGGCTCGACCTGAAGACCGGTGAGGTCACCTTGCGCGACGGCAGCGGCACCGACGTGCTGCTGTGCGACGACGAGCAGTTGATCACCACGCACGGCCCACGGTTGCGGCTGCTGATCATCGGTGCCGGCCAGCTGACGCACTACGTGGCGCAGATGGCACTCGCCCTGGACTACCAGGTGACGATCTGCGATCCGCGCGAGGAGTACGCCGACGGCTGGCTGGTAGCCGGCACGGCGCTGGTGCGCACCATGCCGGACGACGCCGTGATCGAGTTCAGGCCCGACCGCAACACGGCGATCATCGCGCTGACGCACGACCCGAAGCTCGACGACCTGGCGCTGATCGAAGCACTTCAGTCGGACGCCTTCTACGTCGGCGCGATCGGCTCGCACCGGAACCAGGCCAAGCGCCGCGAGCGCCTGCTCGAATTCGGCGTCACCGAGGCGCAGCTGGCCGCCCTGCACGGGCCGGTCGGCCTGAAGAACGGCGCGCGCACGCCGCCGGAGATCGCCGTGTCGATCCTCGCCGAGATGACCGGGGTGAAGTACGGCTACCGGATTGCACCACCGGAGCGCATCGGCGCATCGCCCTCGCCTGAGGCTGGTTGCGTCAGCTGAAATCGGCTGTTGCGCTGCCCGGCGCATCAGGCGATTCTGCAGCGGCCGCATGAACAAGGCGCGCGGCCAGCGCAGACCGACCGATGAGCCGACCGATATCCGACGACAGCGCACTGCGCGACGACATCCGCCTGCTCGGCCGCCTGCTCGGCCAGACACTGCAGCATTTCGAGGGCGAGCCGTTGTACGCGGCGGTCGAGGAGATCCGGCAGACCGCGACGCGCTTCCGCCGCCATGGCGGAGCCGACGATGCGCGCCTGCTCGACAGGCTGCTGAGGCGGCTGCCTCCCGAGCACACGATGAGCGTGGTGCGCGCGTTCAGCTATTTCTCGCTGCTTGCCAACATCGCCGAGGACCTGGCGCAGATCCGCCAGCTGCGGCAGCTGCGCCGCGAGGGCGAGGCAGCGCGCGGCAGCGTCGCCGACGCGGCACAGCGGCTTACTGCCCAGGGGACGCCGCCGGCGCGTGTGCGCGATCTTCTCGCTCACGCCGACCTGATGCCCGTGCTCACCGCGCACCCGACCGAGGTGCAGCGCAAGAGCATCCTCGACACCGAGCGCGCCATCGCCGCCGCCCTCGATGCACGCGACCGGGCCGTCGCACTCGGCGACGAGGACGCCATCGCCGCCACCGAGCAGCAGCTCGGCACGCAGGTGGCGACGCTGTGGCTGACGAGGATGCTGCGCACGGCCAAGCTCACGGTGTTCGACGAGATCGACAACGCGCTGGCCTACTGGCGGTCGACCTTCGTGCCGCAGATGCCGGCCGTCTACGAGGAACTCGAGGCGCGTTTCGATGCCCCGCGTCTGCCCTCCTTCCTGCGCCTCGGCTCGTGGATCGGCGGCGACCGCGACGGCCATCCGCAGGTGACGGCGCAGACCATGCGCAGCGCGCTGGCGGCGCAGGCGCAGCTGATGTTCGAGCACTACGTGCACGAGGTGCACGCCCTCGGCGCCGAACTGCCGATGTCGGCGACGCTGGTGCAGGTCGACCCGGCGCTCGAACAGCTCGCCCAGCGCAGCCCCGACCGCTCGCCGCACCGCGCCGATGAACCGTACCGGCGCGCGCTGACCGGGGTCTATGCGCGCCTGCTCGCCACCGCGAGCCGGCTCGGCCTCGACCTGCGCGCCCGGCCCGCGCTGGGCAGCGCCGAGCCATACGAGTCGGCCGGGGACGTCGGCTCCGATCTGCGCGTGATCGCGGCATCGCTTGCTGCGCACGGTGCCGCCGCGCTTGCCCGCCCGCGCCTGGCGCCGTTGGTGCGCGCCGTCGACGTGTTCGGCTTCCACGGCGCGACGCTCGATCTGCGGCAAAGCTCGGACGTCTTCGAGTCGGTGGTCGCCGAACTGCTCGCCGCGGCCGAGGTGACGCCTGAGTACCGCCGCCTCGACGAAGCGCAGCGCGTGCGGCTGCTGTCGCGCGAGCTGGCGCACACGCGGCCGCTGGTGTCGCCCCATCTCGCTTACAGCGAGCGGACGCGGACGGAGCTGGAGGTGTTCAACACGGCGCGCGAGTTGCGCGAGCGGTTCGGCAGCCGCGCGATCGACAAGCACATCGTCTCGCACACCGAGCAGCTGTCGGACCTGCTGGAGGTCGCGCTGCTGCAGAAGGAATGCGGCCTGCTCACCGGCACCGAGCTTCGCTGCTGCGCGCTGATGGTGGTGCCACTGTTCGAGACCATTGACGACCTGCAGCGCGCCCCGCAGGTGATGGGCGAACTGCTCGAGCACCCGGGCCTGCGCCACCTGCTGGTGCCCGCCGTCGGCGGCCGCTCGATGCAGGAGGTGATGCTCGGCTATTCCGACAGCAACAAGGACGGCGGTTTCCTGGCCTCGAACTGGAACCTGTACAAAGCCACGCGCACGCTGCACCAGCTGTTCGACGTGCACGGCGTGCGGCTGCGCCTGTTCCACGGCCGCGGCGGCACGGTGGGCCGCGGCGGCGGCCCCAGCTTCGAGGCGATCCTCGCCCAGCCGCCGGGCACTGTCGGCGGCGCGATCCGGCTCACCGAGCAGGGCGAGATCATCCATGCCAAGTACGCCGATCCACGGATCGGCCGCCGCCATCTCGAACTGCTGGTCTCGGCCGTGCTGCAAGCGAGCCTGCTCGACCCCGAGGCGCCGGCGGTCGACAGCCGGTTCGAGCAGGCGCTCGAGGAGATTGCCGCCCACGCGCACCGCGCCTATCGCGGCCTGGTCTATGAAACCGAAGGGTTCGCCGAGTACTTCTTCAGCGCCACACCGATCAACGAGATCACCGAGCTGAACATCGGCAGCCGGCCGTCGGCCCGGAAGAACACCGGCCGAATCGAGGACCTGCGTGCCATCCCGTGGGGGTTCTCGTGGGGACAGTGCCGCGTGTTGCTGCCCGGCTGGCTCGGCTTCGGCAGCGGTATCGAGGGATTCCTCGAATCCGGGGGCACCGCTTCGGGTCGGCGGGCGCGGCAGCAACTGCTGCGCCGCATGCTCGCCGACTGGCCGTTCTTCCGCGCCCTGACTTCCAACATGGAAATGGTGCTGGCCAAGACCGACCTGGCGATCGGCAGCCGCTATGCGCAGCTGGCCGCCGACCGCAAGCGAGGCGCGACGATCTTTGCCGCGATCGAGCGCGAATGGCAACTGACCGTCAGGCACTGGCTGGCGATCAGCGGCCAGCGCAGCCTGCTCGAATCGAGTCCCGAACTGGCGCTTCGGATCCGACAGCGAATGCCCTATGTCGACCCGCTGAACCATCTGCAGGTCGAGCTGATCAAGCGCCACCGGCAAGGCAAGATCGACGCGCGCGGCAAGCGCGGCATCCACCTGACCATCAACGGCATCTCGGCCGGCCTGCGCAACACGGGATGACCGCCGCCGCGGCGCCGGGCCGTAGTGCGCGATGTGAAATCCGGCCCCTCATCGCGAACCAAGGGGGTGTAACGTTGGCGTTGTTGCGCTGCCGCGCGAACGCCCGCCTGGACGGGCAGCATCAGGCTCGAATGAGTTCTCTGACGCCCGTTGAAATCCTGCAGCCGCCCATGCCGCTAGCACTTGCTGACGGCACGCCGCTCGGGCCATTCCAGCTGGCCGAGGCGCCGACCTGGGACGCGCAGGCCAGCCGACTGTGGTGGGCCGACGTCGATGCCCGTTCGCTGCACTCGCTCGACTTCGAGGCGCGCGCCGACGCCACGCTGGTGGCGGGCGAGCACCGTTGCTACGGCTTTGAACAGAAGGTCTGCTCGATCGGACTGACCCGCTCGGGCCGGCTGCTGCTGGCACTCGCCGATGGCGTCTACTTCTTCACGCCGGCCGCCGGAACCCTCGAACTGCTGGTCAAGCCGGAACCCGACCGGCCCGAGCACTGCCTGAACGACGGCAAGGTCGGCCCGGACGGGGCGTTCTGGGTCGGTTCGATCGAGGAAACGCCGGAGCGCTCGCCGGTGGGCAGCCTGTACCGGATCAGCGCCGACGGCCGCTGCCGCCGGATCAGCACCGGTTATCGCGTCTCCAACGGGCTCGCGTGGTCGGCCGACGGTCGCGCGATGTTCCACTCCGACTCCCGAGGACCCACCATCGACCGCTGGGACTTCGATCCGGCCACCGGCATGGTCGGCAGCCGTACGGCGATTCGCACGTTGACCGACAAACTCGGCCGCCCCGACGGCGGCGCCTGCGACGTGGCCGGCGGCTACTGGAGCGCCGGCGTCAGTGCGGGATGCCTGAACCGCTTCGACTTCGACGGCACGCTGGAGCAACGGATCGACCTGCCCGAGCCGCGGCCGACGATGCCCAGCTTCGCCGGGCCCGACATGCAGACGCTGTTCGTGACAACGGCGCGCCACGGACTCGATGCCGCCGCGCTGGCGCGGCATCCCGACGCCGGCCGGTTGCTGATGCTGCGCGTGTCGGTCGCCGGCGTGCCCGTGCAGCGGTTCGCAGACCGCTGAGCCGGCAGCGACTCAGGCCAGCGCCGTCTGCTTGACCAGCGGCCACTGCCGGCGCGAGATCGGCAGGCGGTCCGGCAGCTCCTTCAGCAGCACCTCCCAGTGCCCCTCGCCGCCTTCGCCGTCGCCATCCACATGGCCACGGACGCGCTCGAAGGCACGGATCGACCTCTTCGCCACCAGCGTGTTGCGATGGATGCGCACGAAGCGCGGGCCGAACTCCTCTTCCAGCGACGTCAGCGATTCCTCGGTCAGGTGCTCGCGCTGCGGCGTGCGGATGGTGACGTACTTCAGTTCGGCGCGCAGGAAGACGATGTCCTCGACCGGCACCAGCGACATGCGGCCGCGCTCGGAGATCGTCAGGTACGTCCGCTGGCTGCCGAGGGCGCGCGCCACTTCCTCCAGCCGCGGTTCGTTCTGCACCAGCCGCTTGGCGCGCGCCAGCGACGCCGCCAGGCGATCGGCGCGCACCGGCTTGAGCAGGTAGTCCAGCGCGCGCACCTCGAAGGCCTCCAGCGCGTGCTCGTCGTGCGCGGTGATGAAGATCACCGCCGGCGGGTGCTCGCGCGCCGCGAGATGGCGGGCGACCTCGATGCCGTTCATGCCGGGCATCGAGATGTCGAGCAGCACGACGTCCGGCGCGTCGCGGTCGACCGCCTCCAGTGCCGCCGGGCCGCTGTCAACGGTTCCCACGACCTGCGACGGGAACTGCGTGCCGATTTCGGCCAGCAGCTGCTGCATGCGCACCCGCGCCGGCGGTTCATCGTCAACGATCAGGATCTTTGTTGTCATCCGTTGGCTCGCTTCTCCACAGGAATGGTCATCGTCAGCTCGAATCGGTCGTGCCGCACGCGTGTTTTCAGTTCACCCTCCAGATCGTAGATCAAAGCCAGGCGGCCGCGAATGTTCGCCAGGCCGATCTGGTTGCCTTCGCGCTGCAACGGATCCTTGGCCACCGGGTTGCTGACGAACATCTCCAGCCGGAAGCCGAGCTGGCGGACGCGCACGACGACGCGGCATTCTCCCGCCAGCCTTTCCGCGCCGTAGCGCACCGCGTTCTCGATCACCGGCTGCAACAGCAGCTGCGGCACGCGCGCACGCGGGTGCACGGCACCGATGTCCCATTCCACCTGCAGGCGGTCGCCGAGCCGCGTCTGCTCGATCTCGACATACTTGCGGCACAGGTCGAGTTCCTGCTCCAGCGGCACCAGCCGCCGCACGTCGCCCATCACCGCGCGAAACAGCTCGGCGACGGACTCCAGCATCCGCTCGGCGCGCAGCGGATCCGAGCGCACCACCGCGATCACCGCATTCAGGCTGTTGAAGAAGAAGTGCGGCCGGATGCGCGACTGCAGTGCCTGGAAGCGTGCCTCGGTCACCGCCGGCGAAAAGGCGCGCGCGCGAAGCTCGGAGTAGTGCTGGACCGCAACACCCATGGCCAACGCAACCAGCAACGCCGACCAGCGCGGGCCGGCCGACAGGTCCGGGCCGATCGGCCCGACGATCAGCAGGATCACGCCGGTGCACAGCGCTGGAGCCAGCCAGGCCAGCAGCCGCTGCGCGGCGAGCGGCAACGCCGGCAGGAAGCGTCGCAACGCGCACCACGCCAGCAGCGTCATCAGCAGCGCCGGCTCCAGCACTGCCGACAGCTCTACGAAACGCAGCCAGGCCGCCCGCCAGTTCACATGGCTGACCAGCACCGCCAGCGCGACGGCGGCGTTGGCGCCCAGCGCCACCCGCAGCACCACGCCGATATTGCAGCCGTCCGGCACCACCTGCTGGGGAGTCGGCGCTGCCATCTCCGCGCGGCTGGCGGCGGCCGGATGGCCCATGGCGTCCTTGACGGTCATCGAATCCGCCGCTGGCTGAGCGCACCGTGCAAGGGCCGGCTCGACAAGCTCTTACACTGCCACTGGCGTGATGCAGACCGCAAGTTGGTCTCTCCCCCGCCGAACTCGGGGCGGGCTGCACGCCACGCCACATCGAACATCAGCGCCGCGGATTATGTCAGCACACTCCTCTTCTCTCGATCGGAAGAACAGCGGATGGTCGGGCCGCTTCAGTGAGCCGGTGGCCGATTTCGTGCTCCGCTACACGGCGAGCGTCGGCTTCGACCGGCGGCTGGCCCTGGCCGACATCGACGGCTCGCTTGCGCACGCGGCGATGCTCGCCCATGTCGGCGTGCTGTCGGCAGCAGACTTCGCTGATATCGAGCGCGGCCTGTCGGTGATCCGGGGCGAGGTCGAGCGCGGCGAGTTCAGCTGGCAGCTGGCGCTCGAGGACGTGCACCTGAACATCGAGCGACGGCTGACCGAACTGGTCGGCGACGCCGGCAAGCGGCTGCACACCGGCCGCTCGCGCAACGACCAGGTGGCCACCGACGTGCGCCTGTGGCTGCGCGGCGAGATCGACGCCATCTGTGCGGCATTGAACCAACTGCAGCGCGCGCTGGTCGCGCAGGCCGAGGCGCATGCGGCCACGGTGATGCCAGGCTTCACGCATCTGCAGGTGGCGCAGCCGGTGACCTTTGGCCACCACCTGCTTGCCTACGCCGAGATGTTCGAGCGCGACCGCGAGCGGATGCTCGACGCGCGCCGCCGGGTCAACCGGCTGCCGCTCGGTAGCGCGGCGCTGGCCGGCACGACGTTCCCGATCGACCGCAACTTCGTCGCCGCGCGGCTCGGCTTCGACGGCCTGTGCGAGAACTCGCTCGATGCGGTGAGCGACCGCGACTTCGCCATCGAGTTCGCCGCCGCCGCGGCGCTGCTGATGACGCACGTGTCGCGACTCGCCGAGGAACTGGTGCTGTGGATGAACCCGCGCTTCGGCTTCGTGCGGCTGCCCGACCGCTTCACCACCGGCTCGTCGATCATGCCGCAGAAGAAGAACCCCGACGTGCCGGAACTGGCGCGCGGCAAGACCGGCCGCGTGGTCGGCCACCTGATGGCCCTGCTGGTGCTGATGAAGGGCCAGCCGCTCGCCTACAACAAGGACAACCAGGAGGACAAGGAGCCGCTGTTCGACACCGCAGACACCGTGCTCGACACGCTGCGCGCGTTTGCCGAGATGATTCCGGGCATCGAAGTCGATGCTGCGGCCATGCGGCGCGCTGCCGAGGAAGGTTTCTCCACCGCAACCGACCTGGCCGACTATCTGGTGAAGAAGGGTCTGCCGTTTCGCGATGCGCACGAGGCCGTCGCGCACGCGGTCCGCGAAGCCGCGGCGCGCGGTTGCGACCTGGCTGCCCTTTCACTGGCACAGCTGCAGTCCTTTGCGCCGCAGATCGGTGCCGACGTCCATGACGTGCTGGGAGTCGATGGATCGGTCGCCGCGCGGGCGCATCCGGGTGGCACCGCGCCACAGCAGGTCCGGGCGCAGGTCGAGCGCTGGCGGGCACGGCTCGCGGCGCGCTGACCGCGCGGCTCGCGCCAGCGGGAAAGCCCCTCCGCCAGAGAGCGCCGGCAGCTAGAATCCGGCGCCGCTTGTGTACCAGTGCTGGCTCGCCAGCGGCGACGCCTGGCAACTGCCGCGGACATCGCAACCGCATCGGCGACAGCCTGCCAAACGAGGAGAGGCATCCATGCAGTTCCTGTTGCGCGTCTCGCGCATCATCGATGCGATCAGCGAACGCATCGGCAACGTCCTGATCTGGCTTCTGCTGGCCACGGTGCTGATCAGCACGGCCAACGCCCTCGTCCGAAAGCTCTTCAGCATCGGCTCGAACGCCTGGCTGGAAGTGCAGTGGTACCTGTTCTCGGCGGTGTTCCTGCTCGGCGCCGGCTACGCCTTCCTGCACAACGTCCACGTGCGCATCGACTTCGTCTCGTCGCGCCTGTCGGCGCGCGGCCGCAACTGGATCGACATCATCGGCATCGTCGCCTTCCTGGCGCCGCTGTGCTGGCTGCTGCTTTCGATGTCGTGGCCGCTGTTCGTCAACGCCTTCAGGACCAGCGAGATGTCGCAGAACGCCGGGGGACTGATCCGCTGGCCGGTCATGCTGATGATCCCGCTCGGCATGGTGCTGCTGCTGGCCCAGGCGTTGTCGGAACTGATCAAGCGCATCGCTTTTCTGAAGGGCCTGATCCCCGACCCGCTGGCCCACGCGGAGCCCGGAAAGGCCCACGGTGAACAGGCCGCAGCCGAGGCGGGGGTCGCCAAATGACCGCGTTCATCCACGCGAACTTCGTGCCGCTGCTGTTCGGCGGCCTGCTGTTCTTCCTGCTGACCGGCTTCCCGGTTGCCTTCTCGCTGGCCGCCACCGGCCTCGTGTTCGGCTTCATCGGCATGGAGGTGGGGCTGTTCCCGGCCACCCTGTTCCAGGCCCTGCCGCTGCGCGTGCTGGGGATCATGCAGAACGACACGCTGCTGGCGATCCCGTTCTTCACGCTGATGGGGATCATCCTCGAGAAGAGCGGCATGGCCGAGGACCTGCTCGAAACGGTCGGCCAGGTGTTCGGGCCGATCCGCGGCGGCCTGGCGCTGGCGGTGATCTTCGTCGGCGCGCTGCTGGCCGCCACCACCGGGATCGTGGCCGCGGCGGTGATCTCGATGGGCCTGATCTCGCTGCCGATCATGCTGCGCTACGGCTACAACCGTACCATTGCCACCGGCGTGATCACCGCCTCCGGAACGCTGGCGCAGGCGATCCCGCCGTCGCTGGTGCTGATCGTGCTCGCCGACCAGCTGGGCCGTTCGGTCGGCGACATGTACGAAGCGGCGTTCCTGCCCGGCCTGATGCTGGTCGGCCTGTACGCGATCTTCGTGCTGATCGTCTCGATCATCCGGCCAGCTTGGGTTCCCGCGCTACCTGAAGAGGCGCGCATCTACCGCGAGGACAACGGCGCCAGCGGCCATCGATCGCTATTGGTGCTGCTGGCGATCGCGGCTGCGGCCGGCTTCGCCTGGAGCCAGGGGCACCAAGCCATGATCAATCCGCTGATCGACCGCGAACTGCCCGCGCCGGGCGACGAAGTACTGATCATGTCGCTGACCGTTGCCTCGTTCACGGCGCTCGGCCTGGCGCTGCTGAACCGCCTCTTCGGCCTGAAGCTGCTTTCCAAGCTGTCCGAACGCGTGACCTTCGTGCTGATCCCACCGCTGGTGCTGATCTTCCTGGTGCTTGGCACGATCTTCCTCGGCATCGCCACACCGACCGAAGGCGGCGCGATGGGCGCGGTCGGCGCGCTGATCATGGCAACGAGCCGGCGCAAGCTCACTTTCGATCTGCTCAGGCAGGCGCTGGTCAATACGACGCGGCTGTCGTGCTTCGTGATGTTCATCCTGGTCGGCTCGACCGTCTTCAGCTTTACCTTCAACGCCGCCGAGGGCCACTACTGGGTGGAAGCGCTGTTCAAGGACATCCCGGGCGGGGCCATGGGGTTCCTGATCGTCGTCAACGTGCTGATCTTCATCCTCGGCTGCTTCATCGACTTCTTCGAGATCGCCTTCATCGTCATCCCGATGCTTGCGCCGGTGGCGGACAAGCTGCTGCCGGCGCTGCTGCCTGCCGGCACGCCGCAGGACCTGGTGCTGATCTGGTTCGGCATCATCGTCGCGATGAACCTGCAGACCTCGTTCCTGACACCGCCGTTCGGCTTCGCACTGTTCTACCTGCGCAGCGTGGCGCCGCGCTCCGACTATGCGGACCGGGTGAGCGGAAAAGCCATCGGCGCCGTCACCACGCCGCAGATCTACAAGGGCGCACTGGCCTTCATCGCCATCCAGCTGATCATGGTGGTGGCGGTGGTGATGTATCCGGGCATTTCGATCGACACGTCCAAGAAGGCCGCCGTCGATATCGACAAGATCCAGTTCGAGGCGCCCACCCCGCGCGGCTATGAGGCACCGGCCCCCGAACCCGCGGCGAGCCCCGCGGGCGGCGCAGCCGCACCCGCGCCGGCCAAGCAGGACGAAGCCGAGGACCCGATGGAAGCGGTGCGCCGCGCGCTGAAGGACGACGCCAAGAAGTAGCTTCGGTTGCGCCGCCGAAGCGACGGCAGGAAGGAAAACGGGCCGCTGATGCGGCCCGTTGCCCTCTTGCGCCGATGCGCTTCCTACAGCTTCTGTTGCTGCATGAAGTCGTCGAAGCTCGCCTCGGCGAAGCGGAACCACAGGTTCTGATCGCGCCGGAAGGCGATCATGTCTTCGTAGATCTTCTTCCAGCCCGCGTTCTTGGCGCTCAGCTCGGCATAGATCTCGTTCGACGCCTTGAAAGAGGCGTCCATTACGTCCTTCGGGAAGCGGTGCAGCTTGGTGCCTGCCCCGACCAGCTGCTTGAGCGCCACCGGGTTCCTGGCGTCGTACTTGGCCAGCATCTCGGTGCCCGCCTGCGTCGCGCAGGCCTCGACGATCGCCTTCAACTCGGGGCTCAGCGCCTCCCAGGCCTTGCTGTTGACGTACAGCGACAACTGCGGGCCGCCTTCCCACCAGCCAGGGTAGTAGTAGTTCGGCGCCACCTTGTTGAAGCCGAGCTTCAGGTCGTCATACGGACCGACCCACTCGGCGGCGTCGATCGTGCCCTTCTCCAGCGCGGTGTAGATCTCGCCGCCGGGGATCGACTGCGGCACCACGCCCAGCTTGGTCAGGACGGCGCCGGCCAGGTTGGAGATCCGCATCTTCAGGCCCTTCAGGTCGGCCACCGACTTGATCTCCTTGCGGTACCAGCCGCCCATCTGCGCGCCGGTATTGCCCATCGGGAAGTTGACGATGTTGTACTTGGTATAGAACTCGCGCAGCAGCTTCAGGCCGTTGCCCTCGTACATCCACGCGTTCATCTGCCGCGCATTCAGGCCGAACGGGATGGCGCAGTCGATCGAGAAGGTCTCGTCCTTGCCGAAGAAATAGTAGGGCGCGGTGTGCGCGCACTCGACCGTGTTGTTCTGCACCGCGTCGACCACGCCGAAGGCCGGCACCAGTTCGCCGGCGGCATGCGCGGTGACGGTCAGCCGACCGCCGGAAGCGGCGGTCACCTGCTTGGCGAAGAACTCCGCGCAGCCGAACAGCGTGTCGAGCGACTTCGGGAAGCTCGACGCCAGGCGCCAGCGGATCTGCGTCTGCCCGTAGACGGCCGGCGCGGCCACGGCCGCTGCGGTCGCTGCCGCGCCGAGTGAGGCATTGCGGATGAACGAACGACGTTGCATGAGGTCTCCTTCGTGTCTGGTGTCGAACTTGGTCTTGAGGAGCGCAGCGCCCAGCCGATAAGGGGCCGCTCCGCCCGGCTCGCGTCGGATTGTAGTCCGCGGGGTTCCTGCTCCGGCAGGCTAGGGCTTGCGCCCGATCAAGCGCCGCCGATGGTCAAGCCGTCGATCAGCACCGAGCCGGTGGTCCGTCCGCCGCGCTCGAGCCGGTCGGCGCCCACGGCGACAACGTTGGCGAACATGTCGCGCAGGTTGCCGGCGATGGTGATCTCCTCGACCGGGTACGCGATCTCGCCGTTTCTGACCCAGAAGCCGCTGGCGCCACGCGAATAGTCGCCGGTGACATAGTTGATTCCCTGCCCGATCAGTTCGGTGACCAGCAGGCCCGTGCCCAGCTTGCGCAGCATGGCCGCGAAGTCGTCGCCCGGGGCCGTCAGCTTCGAACGCAGCTCCAGGTTGTAGGCACCGCCCGCATTGCCGGTGCTCTTCATGCCGAGCTTGCGCGCCGAGTAGGTCGACAGGAAGTAGCCACGCAGCACGCCATCGGCAACCACGTCGCGCGCGGCTCCGCGCACGCCCTCCTCGTCGAAGGCGCCCGAGCCGTAGCCGCGCGGCACGTAGGGATCCTCGCGGATCGTCACGTGCGGCGCGAACAGCGGCTCGTCCAGCGCGTCGACGAGGAACGACGCCTTGCGGTACAGAGAGCCGCCGCTGGCCGCATGAACGAAGCTGCCCAGCAGCCCGCACGCCAGCGGCGCCTCGAACAGCACCGGCACCTTGCGCGTCTTCAGCCTGCGCGCCGACAGCCGCGCTAGCGCCCGCCGCGCCGCATACTCGCCGAGCGCCTGCGACGAGGCCAACGCGGTGGCCACCCGGGAGGCGCTGTACCAGTCATCGCGCTGCATGCCGCGCGCGTCCTGGGCGATCGGCGTCACCGACAACGAATGGCGCGAGTACGGAAAGCCGGCGCAGAAGCCGCGCGTGTTGGCAAGCACGAAGTGCCCCGAGGACGTGTACACGTTGGCGCCCTCGGAGTTGACGATCTGCGGACTGACGCCGAACGCCGCACGCTCCGCCGCCTGCGCGATCTCGATCGCCTGTTCGACCTGCAGGTCCCATGGATGGAACAGATCGAGGTCGCGCGCCGCACGCTCGAGGGTGTCGTCGTCGGGCAGGCCGGCGGCCGGGTCCTCCGCCGTATAGCGGGCGATGTTGTAGGCCGCCTCGACGGCCTGGCGGATCGCGGCCGGCGCGAAGTCCGACGTCGACGCATTGCCGCGCCGGGAGCCGATGTAGACGGTGATGCCGAGGCCCTTGTCGCGCGTGTGCTCGATGGTCTCGACCTGCGCCCGCCGGGTGCTCACCGACAGCCCTACCGATTCGCTGATGTCCGCCACGGCGTCGCTGGCTCCCAGCGAGCAAGCCAGGTCGAGCGCCTGCTGCGCAGTGGCGCGGAGTTGGTCATCGGGCAACGCAAACAGGGAACTCATCGAGGCATCCGGAAGATGAAGGCGGAGGTGGCGCGAAATCGGCTGGCTATGATAGCCAGCGATGGTTCACAAAGCCCCCACTCTTTCTCCCCCGCCAGAAGAGACCCCAGCCGAGCGGCCGAGCAAGTCGCAGCGCAAGCGCGAGATGACCGCGCTGCAGGATCTCGGCGAGTCGCTGTTGCGGCTGTCTGCCGCTGAGCTGGGACGGATCGACCTGCCGGAACCCTTGCGCGAGGCCATCGCCGGGATGGCTCGCATCGGTTCGCACGAGGCGCGGCGCCGGCATCTGCAATACATCGGCAAGCTGATGCGGCAGGTGGATCCGGAGCCGCTGCGGGCGGCGATTGACAACGCCACCGGCGAGTCGAAACAGGCGGTGGCGCTGATGCATCGTTGCGAGCGGCTGCGCGATGCCCTGCTGGCCGACGACGCGGCGCTGGATGGCGTGCTGGCCGAGCTGCCGGGTGCCGACGTGCAGCAGCTGCGCGCGACGATTCGTGCCGCCCGCCGCGAGCACAAGGAAGGCCGGCCGCCGAAGTACGCGCGGCAGCTTTTTCGCTGGCTGCACGAGCAGTACACACAGAAGGCTCAGTTGTCATGAAGGCACAGCGCAGGCATCCCGACGAACTGATCGTCGGCCTGGTGTCGATTTCCGACCGCGCTTCACGCGGCGGGTATGAGGACAAGGGGTTGCCGGGACTGCGCGACTGGCTTACACGCGCGCTGGCCTCGCCGTGGCAGCACCACGAGCGGCTGGTGCCCGACGAGCGTGCGGTGATCGAAGCGACGCTGATCGAACTGGTCGATACCGTCGGCTGCGACCTGGTGCTGACCACCGGTGGCACCGGGCCGGCGCGGCGCGACGTCACGCCCGAGGCAACGCTGGCAGTGGCCACGCGCGAGATGCCGGGCTTCGGCGAGCAGATGCGGCGGATCTCGCTCGCCTTCGTGCCGACCGCGATCCTGTCGCGACAGGTGGCGGTACTGCGCGAGACCGCCGACCACGCGGCGCTGCTCATCAACCTGCCCGGCCAGCCAAAGGCAATCGCCGAGACGCTCGAAGGACTGAAGGACGCCGACGGCAAGGTGATCGAAGCCGGCATCTTCGCCGCCGTGCCGTACTGCGTCGACCTGATCGGCGGGCCGTACATCGAAACGCAGGAGGCGGTGGTGAAGAGCTTCCGGCCGAAGTCGGCCGTGCGAAGCCGGTGATCGGCCGGGGAGAAGAAATTGCTTGAATGTATCGAGCTGCAGACGACGGCCGCGCCGACGCGCGCGGTGATCTGGCTGCACGGGCTGGGTGCCGACGGCTACGACTTCGTGCCGGTGGTCAAGGAACTCGAGTCACTGGGGGCGCCGGCGGCGCGCTACGTGTTCCCGCACGCGCCGATGATGCCGGTGACGATCAACAACGGCTTCGTGATGCGCGCCTGGTACGACATCCGCACCGCCGATCTGGCCCATCGCGAGGACGAGCAGACCATCCGCGGCTCGCAGAAGGCGGTCGAGGCCCTGATCGAGCGCGAGGTGCAGCGCGGCATACCGCGCGCGCGCATCGTGCTGGCCGGTTTTTCGCAGGGAGCGGCGATCGCGCTGCAGACCGGCCTGCGGCAGGCTGATCCGCTGGCCGGCCTGATCGCGCTGTCGGGCTACCTGCCGCTCGCCGACAAGCTGGCCGCCGAGAGGCATGCGGCCAGCGCGGCGGTGCCGCTGCTGATGGCGCACGGCACCGACGATCCGGTCGTGCCGATCGCCCGCGCGATCCATTCGCGGGACCTGCTCACCTCGCTCGGCTACGCGGTCAGCTGGCATGAATATCCGATGCCCCACTCCATCTGCGCCGAGGAGATCGAGGCAATCGCGGCGTTCCTCCGCCAGCGGCTTGGCTGAGCCCTGACGCGCGGCGGCGGTCAGGCACGTCGGCGCGCGTCCAGGCTCCAGCCGCCCGCGCCGAGGGCGACCACCGTCAGCAGGCCGCCGATGGTGGCGATGTTCTTGATGAACATCAGGTACTCGACCCGCTGCTGCTCGGCCGGCGCGGCCCAGAAGGCGTGGAAGAGCAAGCTCGCCAGCAGCGTGAAGGCCGCCAGCGCCGCTGCGGCCCAGCGTGCCTTGAAGCCTGCCATCAGCGCGAGTCCGGCGACGATCTCGAGCACGATCGTGCCCACCGCCAGCAGCTGCGGCAGCGGCAGGCCCTTGGCTCCGATGTAACCAGCGATGCCGTCGAAGCCGCCGATCTTCGAGAAGCCGGCGAGGACGAACATCAGTGCGAGCAGGAACCGGCCGGCCAGGGCCAGTGCGTCCGATGCATTGCCGTTCATGGATTCGTTCCTTTCCTTCGGTTGGTCTTGCACTGGAGAAACCGCAGCGCCGTTCAGTGTGTCGGCGGCAGATCGAACAGCATCAGTTCGGCATCGCCCTCGGCACTGATCGCGAGCCGCTTCTCGTCGCGGATCTTTGCCGCATCGCCGCCATCGAGCCGCTGGCCATTGACGGTCACCACGCCACGCACAAGGTGCAGGTAGCCGAGGCGGCCGGCAGGCAGTTCAGCCGCGAGCGTTTGGCCCGCACCCAGCCGTGACACGTATAGCCGCGCGTCCTGGTGGATGCGCACCGAACCGTCGGCGCCGTCGGGCGAGGCGATCAGGCGCAGTCGGCCGTGCTTCTCGGCGTCGGTGAAACGCTTCTCCTCGTAACTCGGCGCGATGCCGGTGACGTTCGGTTCGATCCAGATCTGCAGGAAATGCGTCGTCCGGTCCCTGGCGTGGTTGTACTCGGAGTGCCGCACGCCGCTGCCGGCGCTCATCCGCTGCACGTCGCCGGGACGGATCACCGAGCCGTGGCCCATGCTGTCCTTGTGCGCCAGTTCGCCGTCGAGCACGTAGCTGATGATTTCCATGTCGCGGTGCCCGTGCGTGCCGAAACCTGTGCCAGGCGCAACGCGGTCCTCGTTGATGACCCGCAGCGGCCCGAAGCCCATGTGCGCCGGGTCGTAGTAGTCGGCAAAGGAAAAGCTGTGAAACGACTGCAGCCAGCCGTGGTCGGCGTAGCCGCGTTCCTGACTTCTGCGCAGAGTGATCATCAATGCTCCTGTTCCTGGCGTTGCAGCCCGTCAGTCGACCAACCGGGCAGAACGAGTTGTTCTCGCAACGGATCGGATGATGAACGCCCCCGTCGCCGATGACATCGCCTAGACTTCAAACATCTTGTTCTGATTTTTTGAACGATATGCCGGGATCGCCATTGTCCCTCGATTCGCTGCTGCTGGTCGATGCGGTGGCCCGCCGCGGCGGCTTCGCCGGTGCCGCCGAGGAACTGGGACGCGCCCCGTCGGCGGTCACCTATGCGGCACGCAAGCTGGAGGACGATCTCGACGTGCTGCTGTTCGACCGACGCGGCTACCGGGCGCGGCTGACACCGGCCGGCGAGGAACTGCTGCGCGAAGGGCGCCAGCTACTTGCCGCCGCCGAGGACCTGCGTCGACGCGTGCAGCGCGTGGCGCAGGGCTGGGAGCGCGAGCTGAGCATCGCAGTCGACTCGGTGCTGCCGTTCGCGCGCCTGCTGCCGCTGCTCGACGAGTTCTGTGGACAGGCGCCGACGCAGCTGCGGCTCAGCCACGAGGTCCTCGGCGGCACCTGGGACGCGCTGGCCAGCGGGCGTGCCGACCTCGCCATCGGGGCGACCGCCGGCGGACCTTCCGCACAGCACGGAGCCGGCTATCGCACGCGCAAGCTCGGTGAGCTGCGGTTCGTCTTCGCCGTGGCCGCCAGCCACCCGCTGGCAACCGCTTCGGCACCGCTGTCGGCAGCACAGATGCGTGCGCACCGGCAGATCGTCGTCGGCGACACCTCACAGCGGCTCGCACCGCGAACGGCCGGCCTGCTCGGCGCCACTGACACGATCACCGTGCCGAGCATGGCCGACAAGATCGCCGCGCAGGCAGCGGGGCTTGGCGTCGGCTATGTGCCGCTGCACCTCATCGGCGAACGGCTGGCGCGCGGTGAACTGGTGGTCAAGACCACCGAAAGCGAACGCGAGCACGGCGAGCACATCGCTTTCTACGCGGCGTGGCGCGCCGATGCACGCGGCAAGGCGATCGACTGGTGGCTGGCGCGGCTCAGTGCGGCCGAAGTCCGGGCGGCGCTGGTGGCATGACCGGGTCGGCGTGCTGCGGCGAAGCAAAGGTGCAGCGATTCTTGCCGGCCTGCTTGGAGACATACATCGCCGCGTCGGCGCGGCGCAGCAGCGAATCGAAGTCCTGACCGTCGGTCGGAAACACCGCGATGCCCACACTCGCCCCCATGTGCGAGAGGCGGTCGCCGATCTCCATGTCCTCGCTGGCGGCAGCGATCAGCTTCTCGCCCACGGTGCGCGCGGCGTCGAGGTCGTCGATCTCCGGCAGCAGGATCACGAATTCGTCGCCGCCGGTGCGCGCGATCAGATCGTATTCACGCAGCGCCATCGACATGCGCATCGCCACCCGGCGCAGCATCGCGTCGCCATAGGCGTGGCCGAAGGCGTCGTTGACCTCCTTGAAGCCGTCGAGGTCGAGCACCATCAGCGCCGCCAGCCGGTCGCGACGCATGGCCACCGACAGCAGGCGGCGCGCGTTCTCGACCAGCAGGCGCCGGTTCGGCAGCCCGGTCAGCTCGTCGTGGTTGGCCTGGTGCCACGCCATTTCCTCGCGCTGCTTCAGCGGCGTGATGTCGGTCAGCACCAGGATCATTGCCTCGGCGTCGTCTTCGCCGCCGACCAGGCGCGCAGTCAGCTGTGACCAGACCCCGCGGCGCGTGCCGGCGCCTGCCTCGGGCGCCCGCAGCATCACTTCGTGGTTGGCCGACTCGCCGCGCTGCGCGGCGGCGCGCGTGATCTCGACGATCCGCTGCCAGTCGGCCTCGTTGGCGAGGATGTCGGCCGCCGGCCGGCCGCTCAGCCACGAGCCCGGCACGTCGAGCATCTGCGCCAGCGCGCCGTTGGCCCGCTCGATCCGCCCCGACTGCACGAAGGCGATGCCCTCGCCCGCTGCGTCGAAGATCACCTGCTGGTTTCGAAGGGCGACCGCCAGTTCGCGCTCGCGGCGCTTCTGTGCCGTGATGTCGGTGCACACGCCGAGCACCGACTCGAGCTTGCCGTCGGCGCCGAAGGTCGGTATCGCGCTGACCATCACGTGCAGCGTCTTGCCGTCGCGGGTCCGGTGTATCGCCTCGACGTCGAACACCGGCTCGCCACGGAACACAGGCCGGAAGCGGCGCATGAACATGCGCCGGGTGAACTCGGGCGCATTGAACGCGGTCACGTGCCGGCCGAGCACATGTCTCGGCTTGTAGCCATAGATCATCTGGCAGGCGCGGCCCGAGACGAGCGTGATCATGCCCTCCCGGTCGCAGGTCCAGATCAGCGACGGCGTGGCATCGAACAGCGCCCGGTAGCGGCGCTCGCTGGCGACGAGCTTGTCTTCCGCCTCGCGCTTCTTCGTGATGTCGACGATCGACATGACGAAGCGCGTTGCCCGGCCATTGTCGTTGCGGATCGATTCGCCGCGCGCCTGGACCCAGATGTAGTCGCCTTTCGCCGTGCGGACGCGGAATTCCTGGCGGAACGGCGCGCCCTCCTCCAGGTGCTTGCGGCGCGCCTCCAGCACCCGGTCGCTGTCGCCGGGATGCAGGGACTCGGAGAAGCGGTACTCGCGAATGAAGGACTCCCGCTCCTTGTAGCCGAGGATCTCCATGTAGCGCAGTGAGAAGAATCGCTCGCCGGTGACCACGTTGGTGTCGGCCACCCCGGCGTCGATCGCATCGAGGGCGAGGCGCAGCTGATCGCGGCTGTCCTTCAGGTCGGCGAGCGCCTTTGCCTGTGCCGCGGCGGAGCGCTCGCTCTCGATCTGCAGCAGCATCGTTTCCTTCACGCCGGTGTGCAGCCTGGCGCAGGCATAGCCCGCCAGCCCGAGCACGGCGGCCCAGACCAGCAGCACGAGGTCGAGGTTGGGCAGCGTTACCGTCAGCAGCGCAAACGCCTGCGCGGCCGCCAGCGGCGCGAGCCCCGCCAGCCACAGCCGCGGAACAGCCCCGAACGGCAGCAGCATGCCGATCGACGCGCCCAGCGCCAGCGTGAACTGCAGCAGGAAGCCGGTCGGATCGGCGACCCGGAACAGCAACAGGGCCGCGGCCCACGCCAGCCCCTCGGCAGCGGCAAAGGCGCCATAGATCAGGGTGGCTGCCGCCTTCGGCCCCGCCTCATCGGCCAGGACTCGTCGGCAGAAAAGCCCGCGCCCGAGAAGCAGCAGGGCGAGTGCGCCGCACCAGTAGAAGGCGTCCAACACCTCGTTCTCGCGCCAGTGAACGGCCGAAAAGAGGACGGCGAGGACGAAGTTACCGATCCACGAGTAGTGGCCCGACTGCATCGACAGCCGAACCAGTTGCGACCCGATGCGCGCCTGGTCTGAGTTCACGTCCGCGATCGCGGGTATGTGGTAGGCATGACAGGGTATTTTCCTCACATGGACGCTGACTTGCGAGATCCGGACGGATGAGACGTACGGCTGCCTACCGGGGCCGGTTCGCGCCGTCGCCAACCGGCGCCCTTCATGCGGGGTCACTGGCGGCGGCGCTGGCCAGTTGGCTGGATGCCCGCGCGCACGACGGGATCTGGCTGGTCCGCATCGAGGATCTCGACCCGCCGCGTGAGCTCACCGGTGCAGCCCGGCAGAT
>Ga0209450_10000182_pt1 | contig 34262 bp, 33 predicted proteins | sample FrelakmetLWP11LW_FD_187149 | JGI IMG/M metagenome (GOLD analysis project Ga0209450, IMG submission 187149) | Freshwater lake sediment microbial communities from the University of Notre Dame, USA, for methane emissions studies - LWP11 LW (SPAdes)... | ecosystem: Environmental > Aquatic >...
TGCCGGCGAACTCGGCATCGCCAAAGGTGAGCTGGGCCATATCTGGGACGTCGCGACTGGGTGTGGTTCAATCAGACCACAATTCGAGGGACTTGTTCAGAGGTGCCTTAGTTCTGCGGTGTCGGAGCGACTGTCATCACCAGTGTTTGCTGGGCATGGGAGGTAACGAGTATGCAGCAGGCTCTTCAGAGCAATTCCCGAGTCGGAAGGTTCTGGTGGCTAAACTGCTCGCCAAAGAAGTTCCCCGGATTCCACGCCGGGCGCTCCGGCGTGCGCGCCACCTCGTCGATGATCCGTGCGTTGAGGCGCGCCAGCATCGCCAGCGAATCCCAGTGGATCGGCAGCGATAGATCGTCGCCGGGCTGGTGGTACTGGTCCTTGAGGAAGGTCTCGTAGCGCGCCTTCTGGTCCACCGCCGGATCGGACGAGGTCAGGCCCTGGTCGATGTACAGCGCCGGGATGCCGGCCCGGACGAAGGAGTACTGGTCGCTGCGCACGAAGAACACCTCCTCGGGCTTGGCGTCGGGCGCGAGGCCCACGCCCTCGGCCTTCGCCGCGCGCTCGGCCACCGCGCCCAGCGAGGAATGCTCGGCGCCGAAGGCGGTGACGTCGGCCAGCGGCGCCATCGCCACCGGCATGTCCATGTTGATGTTGGCCACGATCGACCCCCGCGGCACGGTCGGGTGCTGGACGAAGAAGTCGGAGCCCTGCAGGCCGGATTCCTCGGCGGTCACGGCCACGAACAGCACCGAGCGCCGCGGGCGCTGCGGCAGCGCGGCGAGCGCGCGCGCGGTCTCCAGCATGATGCCGATGCCGACCGCGTTGTCGAATGCCCCGTTGTAGATCGCATCGCCGCCGACCGGCGCGCCTTTGCCGACGTGGTCGAGGTGGGCCGAGATCGCCACGTACTCGCCCTTCAGCGCGGGATCGGCGCCTTCCAGCACCGCGACCACGTTGTCGCTCGCGCGGCTGCGGATCACCGACTTGCGCACCTGTTCGACCACCAGCGGCAGGTCGAAGGCCTGCGGCGTGCCGGCCGCGGCGGCGGCATAGGCCTGCTCCAGCGTGACCGGCGCGCCGGCGAACAGCGCCGCCGCGCGCGCCGGGTTGATCACCGCGCGGATCTTCAGTTGCGGCAGCCCGCCATTGACCGTCCCGTCGGCACCGACCCAGCCCATGCGCGAACGCCACGACTGCTGCACCAGTCGCGCCCACGGCGTGCGGGCCTGCTCCTCGGGTGTCTGCAGGCTGATGATCCCGACCGCGCCGCGCGCGGCCAGCAGTGCGTTCTTGGTCAAGCGCGAGGAATGGTGCGCGCGGATCGCCGGCGGAAACTTCGCCGGCGCGCCGCCGAACACCAGCGCCACCTTGCCGGTGAGGTCGATGCCCGCGAGGTCGTCGTGGCCCTGGTCCGGCGCGCTCACGCCGAAGCCGACGAACACCACGGGCGCGCTCGCCTGCACCTCGGCTTCGACCAGGCTCGGCTCGGGCAGGAAGTCCTTGCCCGCCTCGAACTCGACCGCCGCGCCGTCCATCGGGCGCAGGGTGAGCCGCGCGGCCGGCAGCAGCGCCACCGACTCCACCAGCGGCACACGCTGGAACGCGGTGCCCGCGTCGCCCGCGGGCCGCAGGCCGATCTGGGCGAACTCGCTCGCCACGTAGCGCGCCGCGATGTCGTATCCGCGCGTCCCCGCGAGGCGACCCTCGAGCGCGTCGTCGGCGAGGAAGGTGACGTGGGCGCGGATGGTGTCGGCCGAGGCGACGGGTCCCGGCGCCGTCTGCCGCCCGGCGCAGGCCGCGGTGACGAGGGCGAGCAGGGCGACGCCTGCGCCCGGCAGGACCGGGATGGCGCGGATCGAGAACATCGGGGTTCCCTTCGGCATGAGCAAACCTTGGAGGCTATCGGCGCTGCACATCGTCATCAATCGGGCCGACGTTCGCCCGCGCTGCGCGGCACACGCGCCGGGCGCCATCTGGAGGACGCCTCCCCATGCCTTGCGCGTCCCTGGCTCGATCGAAGGCTCCTGCGGTTCGCGTGCGCCGATGCCCGGACCCGGCACGGGATCGCCTGCGCCTGCGCCCGGCGAGGTGGCGCTGTACCGCGGGGCTTGCTGCGCTGTGCATGCTGTGTATACTGTGCATACGCCGGCCTGAGCGATGCCCGTGGGTGACGGACTGTTCCTCTCGGCCAGCGACGGCCGGCCCATGTACCAGCAGATCGTCGACCAGGTGGCCGCCAAGGTGGCCGCCGGCGACTGGCCGGCCGGGCATGCGCTGCCGTCGATCCGGGAACTGGCCAGTGCGAGCCAGGTCAGCGTGATCACGGTCAAGCGCGCCTACCTGGAACTGGAGCGCGCCGGCCTGATCGTGACCCGCCACGGCAAGGGGTCGTTCGTGGCCGAGACGCAGGAACTGCCGAAGGCCCTGCTGCGCGCCGACCTCGAGGGCCGGCTGCGCGAGGTCGCGCGCGCGGCGGCGCGGCTCGGCGTCGGCATCGATGAACTCAAGCGCCTGCTCGTCGCCGCGCACGACGACCAGGCATCCCACACCGCCGCGCGCCCGGAGGAAGCCACCCGATGACCGCCGCCTTCACCCTGTCCGGCGTGTGCAAGCGCTACCCGGCGTTCGCGCTCGAGGACGTCGACCTCGCCTTGCCGGAGGGCGAGATCATGGGCCTCGTCGGCGTCAATGGCGCGGGCAAGAGCACCCTGCTGCGGCTGCTCGGCGGTCTCGCCTTGCCCGACCGCGGCACGATCGAAGTGCTCGGCCATCCGATGCCGGCGCAGCAGGTGCAGGCCAAGCGCGAGATCGGGCTCGCGTCGGAGGACATGCGGCTCTACGGCAGCCAGACCCTGCGCTGGCACATGGACCTGGTGCGCGCCGCCTATCCGCGCTGGGACGAGGCCTACGCGGGCGAACTGCTGCGCCGCTTCGACCTGCGCGCGGCGCAGCCGCTGAAGGCCTTCTCGCACGGCCAGCGGGTGAAGGCGCTGCTGCTGCTCAACCTCGCGCGCCGGCCGCGCCTGCTGCTGCTCGACGAGCCGACCACCGGGCTCGACCCGGTGGCGCGCGCCGAGGTGCTCGAGGCGCTGTCCGAGGTGCTGCGCGACGCGGCGCGCAGCGTGCTGTTCTCGTCGCACGACACGCACGACATCGAGCGCCTCGCCGACCGCATCACCTTCCTGCACGGCGGGCGCGTGATCGATGCCCGCGACACCGCGGCGTTCCTCGACGACTGGCGGCGCATCGTCTGCCACGGCGCGCTGCCGGCGAGCGTCGGCCAGTGGGACGGCGTGGCGTCGGTGCGCGCCAACGGCAGCCTGAGCGAGCTGCGCGTGCGCGGCGCCGAGGCGGTGGTCGGCCTCCTTCGCGCGGCCGGTGCCGACGTGCGCAGCGTGGACCCGATGAACCTGGAGGAGATCTTCGTGGCCACCGTGCGTGGCGGAGGGAAGCACTGATGTCGCCGCTCGCCAACCTGCCGATGATCCGCCTGCTGGTGGCCAAGGACTGGGACCTGTTCCAGCGCCAGTTGGCCGCCTATGTCGGCGCCGGCATCCTCGCGCTGGCCCTGATCGGCAGCGCGAAGCCGTGGACCTTCTACCTCGGGTCGCTGCTGCTGCTGGTGGTGCTGGTGGCCGCGGCGTGCTTCGCGATCTCGACCTCGCTGCTCACGGAGCGCAAGGAGCGCACCCTGGGCTTCGTGATGAGCCTGCCGGTGACGCCGCTCGACTTCTACCTGGCCAAGATCGCCGGCAACCTGGTGACCTTCGGCGTGCCGTTCGTGGTGCTGGTCGGCGGCACCGCGGGCGTGATCCTGTCCACGCCGGTGCCGGATGGCCTGCTCGTGTGGTCGCTGCTGGTGTTCGGCCACGTCCTGCTCGCGCACGCGGTGTCGCTGAGCGTGGCGATGGCGGTCGAGTCGGAGGGATGGAACACCTTCGCGATGATCGCCAGCATGGTGCTGGTCAATCCGTTCATCATGATGCTGGGCCAGATTCCCGCGATTGCCGGGCCGATGCGCGGCGAGGCCATCGTCTGGAGCGCGGAGGCGATCGCGATCCTGTCGACCCAGGTGCTGCTGTCGGCGGCCGTGATCGGCTTCACCGGCTGGGTGCACTGCCGCAAGCGCGCGTTCTACTGACGCTCGCGTCCACATGCCCCCCGCGCACGGCGCGCCCGACGACGCGCGCCGCGTCCCCCATCGCCCCGGTGATGCCATGCACGATCCGTCGCGGATGCACCACATGGACAACCTGCGCGCACTGGCCATGCTGGCCGGCGTGCTGTTCCATGCGGCGCTCGCCTACAGCCCGCTGATGCAGCCGTTCTTCCCGACCGCCGATCGATCGAATGCGGCGGCGGTCGATGCGGTGATCTGGTTCCTGCACCTGTTCCGGATGCCGGTGTTCTTCGTGGTCGCGGGCTACTTCGCCGCGCGGATGGTGCAGCGCCGGGGCTTCGGCGCGATGTTCCGCGACCGGATGCTGCGCATCCTGCTGCCGTTCGTGCTGTTCATGCCGCTGGTGCTGTGGGCGCTGTCGGCGAGCACCCTGCATGCGGCCTCCACCGTCGCCCATCCTTCGCCGGTGCTGCAGTGGGTGGCGCAGTTCGCGGCCATGGACGATGCGCCGCCATCGCCGCCGAGCACGGCCCACCTGTGGTTCCTCTACTACCTGATGCTGTTCTACGTGCTGGCCTGGGTCGTCGACACGCTGGGCGGCGCGCGCATCGGGGCTTTCCTGCGCGGGCTGCATCCCGCCGGGTTGCTGGTCGCCCTGCCGCTGCTTTTGGCGCCCGCGCTGGCGATGGTGTCCGCGCCGCATCCCGCCCCGGAGAGCCCGCTGCCGCAGTGGTGGGCGTTGCAGTTCTTCGGCGCGTTCTTCGCGCTGGGCTGGCTGCTGCAGGGCCACGATGCGTGGTTCGCGCGGCTGCGACCTGTCCTGCCGTGGCTGGTGCCGGCGAGCCTCGCGCTGCACGCACTGTTCCTGCACCAGTTGTCGCTGCATCCGCCCGGCCCGGCGAATCCCGCGGCCACGTGGTCGCTGGCGCTGCTGCAGGCATTCACCAGCGTGTGGATGACGCTGGCCTGCGTGGCCGGCGCGCGCCTGCTGCTGGCGTGGCGCACCCCGCTGCTGCGCTACCTCGCCGACGCGTCGTACTGGATCTACCTCGCGCATCTGCCGGTGCTGTTCGTCGTGCAGTACCGGTTGATGGACCTCGACTGGCACTGGGGCTGGAAACTGTCGGCATCGATCGCGGCGACCCTGGCGGCGTGTCTCGCGAGCTACGAACTGCTGGTGCGACGCACGCCGCTGCGGCGGTTGGTGGGAGGCGCCGCGACGTCGCCATCGGTGCGCGGCTGATCGACCGCGGTGGCATACACCCTCGACGCGTGACAGGCATCACTGGACGGTGCGGCGGGCGTGCGACACGCTGCGGGGCAGTCGGCCAACGGGTCGACGACGAGGAGGATCCGCGCCATGCCGCTGCACGATGCCCTGGCGCGCGCGCGCGCCGTGACGGCTTTCAGGCCGCCGATGATCGCGCGATGGCTGTTCGCGGCGGCACTGCTGGCTTGCGTGCGGCCCGGCGCGGCGGCGGGATACGCGACGCTGGCGATTCCGGCTTCCGACGAGGGTCCCGGGCTGCGCGTCGCGGTCTGGACCCCGTGCGCGGGCGCCCGCGGGGCGATGGCGATCGGTCCGTATACGGTCGCGGCGGTGGCCGATTGTCCGCCGAGCGGGGACGCCCTGCCGCTGATCGTCATCTCGCACGGCCAGGGTGGGACGTCGCTCAGCCACCACGACACTGCGGTCGCGCTCGCGGATGCGGGTTACGTGGTCGCCAGCTTCAACCATCCCGGCGACACCCATGGTGACGACAAGCACACTTCGACGCTCGCGATCTTCGAGTCGCGGCCGGCCGACGTGAGCCGCACGATCAGCCACATGCTGGAGACCTGGGACGGGCGTGCGCGCATCGACCCGGCGTCGATCGGCGTGTTCGGCTTTTCGCGCGGCGGCTATACCGCGCTGGCCCTGGCCGGTGCGAAGCCGAGCATCGCAGCCAGCGCGGCGCGGCTGTGCGGCCACTGGCTGAGCTTCACCGATCGCCTGTGCCGTCGCCTCGGCGACGACGACGCGCGCGTGGCGCCGCGGGCCGATCCTCGGGTGCGCGCGGCGGTCGTCGTCGATCCGCTGAACCTGTTCGACGAAGCCGGCCTGCGCGGCGTGCAGGTTCCGGTCCAGCTCTGGGCGTCGGCCCTCGGCGGCGCCGGCGTGACGCTGGCCGACGTGGAAGCCCTGCGCGCGGCGCTGCCGCCGACCACCGAGTTCCGGGTGGCGCAGGGCGCGGGTCACTTCGCCTTCCTCGCCCCGTGCCCGCCCGCGCTGCAGGCGTCCGCGCCCGAGATCTGCGACGACCCGGAGGGCTTCGATCGGGCCGCGTGGCACCGGACGATGAATGCCGAGGTGGTCGCGTTCTTCGATCGCACGCTGCGCCGCGCCGGCGACGGCAGGTAGCCCGTGCCGCGGCGCGAGGCCTGTCCGGGATGCATGCCGGTGGCGTCGCGCGAATGCGCCATGGCAGCATCCCCCGCATGTCAGGACTTCCGCCCGCACCTGCCGACCCGCGTCCCCACGCCGCGCGCTTCGGCGTGACGCGCGGCCTCGTGCTCGGCGCGATCGTCGCCGTCGCCCTCGCGTTGCTGCTGGCGCCGCCGTTGCATCCGGCCGCACCGGTAGAGCTCGTGCGGCTGGGCGGGGCCTCGCTGTGCACCTACGCGGTGTTCGTGCTGCTGGCCTGGTTCCCGCTGCCGTTGCTGAGCCGGCGCATCGAGGCGTTGTTCGAGGATGTGGTCGGCGAGGGCGAAACCGGCTGGTACCTGGCGGTCGCCTTGGCGCACTTCGCGCTGGCGCAGTCGGCGCAGGTGTTCGATGACTTCGCCGCGGCCGAATCGATGTCCAGCCTGGTGCGGGAGACCGTGATCCAGTATCTGGTCGGTTTCTCCGTCGATTCGTTCATGAACGCGCTGATGGCCTCGCTGTGGCCGTTCTTCCTGATGCACGAGCACGGCTGGAAAAGCGCACTGGCGCTGGCGCTCTTCGTCTGGGGCGTGTGGCGGGTCGGTCGCCGGGTGTTCGGCGAGACGCCGCTGGACACGCTGGGCGAGCGTGCCGCGGCGGCGGACGATCGCGAGGATGGCTGAGCCGCGCCCGTCCCGTCGCGGTGCGCGACCGGCGTCATCGAAGGCGCTGCCGGAGGGTGCGGTGCTGGTCGACTCGCGGGCGACCTGGCGGCGCTGGCTGTCGGCCCACCACGCGCGCTCCAGCGGCATCTGGCTGGTGACCTGGCGCAAGGACAGCGGCGGTCCGTACCTCGCCTACGACGCGATCGTGGAGGAAGCGCTGTGCTTCGGCTGGATCGACAGCAAGCCGCGCGCGCTGGACGCCACGCGCACGATGCTGTGGCTGGCGCCGCGCAAGCCGGGCTCGGGCTGGTCGCGGGCCAACAAGCAGCGCATCGAGCGGCTGCTGGCGGCCGGTCGCATGGCAGCGCCGGGACTGGCGCGGATCGAAGCCGCGCGGCGCGACGGATCATGGTCGAAGCTCGACGCGGTCGAGGACCTCGTGGTGCCCGACGACCTTGCCCGCGCGCTCGCCGCCGCGCCACCTGCCGCCTCGGCGTTCGCCGCGTTCCCGCGCTCGGTCCGGCGCGGCATCCTGGAGTGGATCGGCAACGCGAAGCGCGACGCCACCCGCGCGGCACGCATCGAGGAGACCGCGCCAACCGGTGGCGGCCCAAGGCCGATTCGCGCAACTGAGCCGCGGGGCACTGGCCGCGTCGCGAGGGCGTCAGTCGAACATCGCAGTGTAGCGGCGCTGCATCTCGGCCGGTTCGACGTCCTCGATCGAATGCCCGATCAGCCAGCGGTGGCCGAACGGGCAGCGCACCACGCCGCCGCGCTCGCCATGGAAGGCATCGGCCACCGGCCGTTCCAGCGTGCCACCGGCCGCCAACGCGCGCGCGACCGCCGCATCGGCGTCGTCGACGTGCAGGTGCAGGGTGACCGCGGTGGCGCCGATGTCCGCTGCGCTGCGGATGCCGTACTCGGGGAAGGCATCGCACAGCATCAGCACATGGCCTTGCAGGTCGATCTCGGCGTGCCCGATGCGACCCGAGGGTTCGACCAGGCGGAACCGTTCGGTGGCGCCGAAGGCGGCGGCGTAGTAGGCGATCGCCGCCGCCGTGTCGTGCACGCAGAGGTAGGGGAAGATCTCGCGGATTGTCATCGCCGTGCTCCATCGGGTTGCGGCAGTCTGCCGCCGCCGCGGCACGCCGGCTAGAACGGAATTGACCCGGGCGGAGCGGCCGGCATCGGCAGATGGTGGGGCGAATGCGGGGCGCGTCGGCGATAGTCGTCGGGCGTGGTGCCGGCGAAGCGGCGGAAGTCGCGCCCGAAGTGCGACTGGTCCGACCAGCCGCCGTCGTGCGCGAGCTGCGCGAGGTCGCCGTGCCGCGCGTCGCGCAGGCGGACCAGCGCGTCGTTGAGGCGCCGCAGGCGGCGCCAGTCCTGCGGTGCCAGCCCGGTCTCGCGGCGGAAGCGTGCGATGTAGCCGCGGTGGCTGTAGCCGGACGCACGCACCGCCGCGCCGATCGAACCGGCGCCGTGCAGGGCGTCGCGCAGCGGCATCGCCGGCGCGGGCGGCGCGCGCAGCGCATCGCGCAGGAATCGCCCCAGCAGGCCGCGCCGCGCCGCCGCGTCGGGCGCATCGGCGACGGCGTCGGCCAAGGCACGCGCGCGCGCGCCGAGCAGGTCCTCCAGCGGCACATGCTGGCCGGCGAGCACGTCGGCATCGACGCCGAACAGCGCGCGGCATGCGGCCGGGTCGATCATCGCGCCCAGCGAACGGGTCGGAGCTGCACCCTCGCGCAGCATCCAGCGGTCGCGTACGCCGGCGACCATCGCGCCGCGCAGTGCGGTGCCGCCACCCGCGGCATCGCCCGCGCGGATCCGCAGAGGCACGTCGTCGAGCCGGATCACCAGATGCATCGCCCCGCTGGGCAGGGCGTGCTCGCGCCACGCACCGCCGCTGGCCGCGGTGCCCGAGTCCCAGAGGGCGCCGATCCAGCGCCCCACGCGCGTGCCCTGCTGCGGACCCGACATGCTGGTCTCCGGTGGCGATGGGGGCAGGGTAGCGCCGTGCGGCGGCGCCGTCGCGCGCGCGGCGTCAGTTACGCCCGGCAGCCGCCGAGCGCAGCCACTCCCGGGCGGATCGCCCGGTGCGCTGCGCGAACGCGCGCGACAGCGCCGACGGGTTCGCATAGCCGAGTTCCTGCGCCAGCGCCTTCAGCGGGCGGCCGCGCGCGAGTTCGGCCTGCGCCAGCGCGATCCGCCAGTCGGCGAGGTAGTCGGCCGGCGTGCGGCCGACCGCTTCCCGGAACGTCGCGGCGAACACGGTGCGCGACATGCCGGCGGATGCCGCCATCCGCGCCAGCGTCCAGGGATCCCCGGGGCGTTCGTGGATCGCGGACAGCGCGCGCGCGATGCGCGGGTCGGAGAGGCCGGCGATCAGGCCCGGATCGACGCCGGCCTCGCGTGGGTGGTCGAGCAGCCAGCGCAGCAACTGGATCAGCACCACCTCGAACAGGCGGTCGGCCAGCAGGCGACGGCCGCAGCGCACCTGGTCGGTCTCGGCGAACAGCAGGTCGAGCGCGCCGCCCAGCCCAGGCACCACGGCCAGCGGCACCGCCAGCAGGGGGGGCAGGGCGCGCACCAGCGGATGCGCGGCGCCCCCGTCGAAGGCCAGTTCCGCGCAGGTGAAGTCCGCGCCCTCGCGCGGCGGATTGTGGAAGGCATGGTCGAGCGGGCGCGGATAGAACAGCAGGGTCGGCTGGTCGAGTTCGAGTCGCCGCGGCGCGCCGCTGCGCGCGGCATGCGTCACCGCCATGCGGCCGCGCCGCAGCACATGCAGGTAGCCGTGCCCGCTGCGCGCTTCGAAGCGCGCGAGGCCACAGATCGCACCGCTGTGGAACAACTGCGCGCGGACGCGGAAGCGCTCGAGCAGGACCGAGAGGCGGTCGATCGACGGCTGGGTCATCGGCGTACGAAATGGTATCCGGGACGGACGTTAAGTAACCAAGGGTACGGTGATCGCGGTCAGGATGCCACCCGCTGCGGCGCCATCGCCGCACGTCCCCGCCCTGCCAACCCGATCCGGAGCTAGCGACCATGACCACCCGATCCCACCGACTGCCGATCGCCGCCGCGATCCTTGCCCTGCTCGGCAGCCAAGCCGTGCACGCCCACGGCAAGCACGAGGGCGGCATCGCCACGGCGTCCGCCAAGGCCGTCCACGCGCCGTTCGACATCGTGCATACGCGCATCACGACCGAAGGCAACGTTGCGATCTTCCACATGGGCGTTTCCGGCCGCGCCGGCGCGAAGAAGCCCACGCCCGGCGGCAAGCTCGCCGGCGCCACGGTGTTCTCCTACGTGTGGCCGACCACCCTCGACACGGCCCTGGTCGGCTTCGAGCCGAAGGCCGGCATCCTCGCCTTCGCGGTCACCGCGCACCCGGACTTCGACGACACGCCGCTGTACGACGAGAACGGCGACGGCAAGCTCGACAACGACGGCAACGTCTGGCACTCGCACTGGGTGGTCCTTGCCCCGGACGAGCAGTGCGGTCCCGGCGCGCTGAAGGTCGTCGACATCGAAAAGGGCGCGCGCCCGCGCCTGCCGAAGACCTGGCCCGGCCTGCCGATCCTGATCGACAGCCCCGGCTGGAGCCCGGTGTTCAGCGGCGACACCGTCGAGGTGCGCGTGCCGTTCGACGACATCGGCGCGGTGCAGGCGTCGACGTTCGACGGCGTGACCGCCGCGCTGCGCGTCAACGAAAGCGTGCACAGCCCGCTGCTGTGCGTGGTCGACGTGTTCAAGGTCGCTTCGGGCGATCTCTCCCTGCCCGCCAAGGTCGACCAATAAGTCGGCCCCCATCCAACCTGTCCCCACGATCCCCAACCGGAGTCCACTGCGATGACCCGCATCAACGACAACCTCGATCTCATCCCCGCCGCCAGCCAGCCGCTCGTCGCCAAGGTGCGCGGCGCCTTCGGCACCGTGCCCGCCATGTTCGCCACCGTCGCCAATTCGCCGGCCGCGCTGGCCAGCATGTGGGGATCGTTCGGCGCCCTCGGCGGCGGCACCCTCGGCGCCAAGCTCGGCGAGGCGATCGCGGTCGCGGTCGCCAACCGCAACCACTGCGAGCACTGCCTCGCCGCGCACACCGCGCTCGGCCAGAAGGCCGGCGCCAGCGTGGAGGAACTCGCCGCCGCGCAGCGCGGGATCGCGCGCGATCCGCGCACCCAGGCCGCGCTCACCTTCGCGATCCGCCTCGTCGATGCCCGCGGCCAGGTTTCGGCGGCCGACGTGCAGGCGCTGCGCGCGGCCGGCTTCGACGACGGCCAGGTGGTGGAGGTAATCGCCCACGTGGCGCTGAACCTGTTCACCAACTACGTCAACATCGCGCTCGACGTGCCGGTCGATTTCCCGCGCGTCGCGCTCGCCGCCTGAGCCGGTTCCGCCGCGGCGCCGCAGCTGCGGCGGCGCCGCGGCAGCCGCAGGAGAATCCCGATGAACGCGCTTTCCGTTCCCGCCCCCGAACTCGAGGTCGAGACCTGGTTCAACACCCCGCGCGCGCTGTCGCTGTCGGCGCTGCGCGGTCGCGTGGTGGCCCTGCATGCCTTCCAGATGCTGTGTCCGGGCTGCGTGTCGCACGGCATCCCGCAGGCCGAGCGCTTGCGCGACAACTTCGCCGCCGACGGCCTGGTGGTGATCGGCCTGCACACGGTGTTCGAGCACCACGCCGCGATGACGCCGGTGGCACTGTCGGCGTTCCTGCACGAGTACCGCATCCGCATGCCGGTCGGCGTCGATCGCGCCGGTGCCGGCGATCCGGTGCCGCGTTCGATGCGCGCGCTCGGCCTGCGCGGCACGCCGAGCCTGCTGCTGATCGACCACCTGGGCCATGTGCGCCACCACCACTTCGGGCGTGTCGACGACCTCGTGCTCGGGGCGCAGGTGGCACGACTGCTGGCGGAGTCCGCCGCGGCGGCCGCGCAGGGCTGCGACGACGGGCGGTGCGCGGTCTCCTGACCGCGCACCCACCGGCGGGAAAGGCGCGCCGGTGCGCCAGAGCGTCCACGCGGCGGGCGTCGGCGCCGCCGCCGTCGATCGATGGCGGGCTGCGCGCGCGACCGCGTGCCGGGCGGTCCCGCCGAACGCGGCCACGGCCGCGCACGACACAAGCATCGACGCGTTCGGGTCCGCGGCGAAAACGACGGTTCACTGTCACACCGGACGGTCACATCCGTGACGCGGTTCGCGGATCGCGCCGCCTGGTGCCCGCGGCACTTGACGATCGCCCGCCTTTCGCGGCGGAGTATGGCGCGCGGGCGCGCGCGGCACCTGGAATGGAGCGGATCGACATGGTCGGGCAATGGAGGCAGGCCGGCGTGGCCTGGCTGGTCGGCGGCGTCGCCGCGCTGGCAGTGGATGCGGCGGTGGCGCAGCCAGCCGACCTGGTCTTCGCGGACGGCTACGAGCCGCCACCGGTGCTCACCATCCCCGCCAGCGCCATCGCGCCATGGCCGGCACTGACCTGGGTGGACGCGCTGTCGTTCGCCACGCGCTCGGGGCCCACCACGGTCTGGGGCAGCTACTGGGAAACCAGCGAGTCGCTGTTCGAGGTTCGCTACGTCGAGCAGACGCAGGAACTCGGCAATGCCGCCGGCGGCGGGCATGCGAGTTACGCCAACGTCGACCTCGGCAGCGGCACCGACGCGATCATGCTGCGGGTGTCTCTGCCGCTGGGCGGCGGCAGCGGCACCAACACGGTCGAAGTTCGGCTGGGCACCCCCACGGGCACGCTCGCCGGCAGTTGCAGCGTCGGCAGCACCGGGGCGGCCGAGAGCTACCGGACGATCGGCTGCGCGGTCGACCCCGCGATCGCCCGCGGGGTGCAGACGCTGGTCTTCCGGTTCGTCGGTCCGCACACCGAAATGCGCTTCAACTGGTTCGCCTTCTATGCGCGTGACACCACGCGCCGGATCGACGACCTGATGAAGCTGCAGTCCACCTCGTTTGCCAACCGCCCGGCGCCGACGACCCCGATGGCGGGGACCCCGTCGCGCCGTCGCAATCAGCTGCCGGCGGCGGGCGACTCGCTCGCGCAGTCCTTCGGCCAGTGGTCGCCGGGCCGCGCCTGGGAGTGCCCGAAGTGGATGCACGACACCTGGTGGCTGCGCGGCGACGACGGCAAGGTCTACCCGACCTGGCACCCGCCGGTGGACTTCGATCCGGACACGGGCCGCTATTGCACCTATGGCCACGATCACGGCGATGACCCGCGCGGGTCGGACATCTTCGCCTTCGTCGGCATGCCGCCGTTCGGCTACGTCAACGAGCAGGATTCGCCGGGCAATCCGGCGCTGCGGCGGCGCGAGGACCACGTCGGGCACAAGGTGTTCGTGGGCAACAACTGGAACATGTACGCCGCGGTCGGCGGCGCGGCGGCGATCTGCGACGTCGTGTTCAAGCAGCACATGGGCACGCACTCGCCCGATGCGCTGGCCAACACCGCGCATGAGGTGTTCGCCGCGGGGCAGTGCGAAGGCCGGCAGCCGTTCGATGTGAAGCACTTCGCGCTGTTCGGCGCGCCCGGCCGCTTCAAGGAGGCGATCGCCGACGACTGCAGCCAGGACGTGGATTCGGGCATCGCCCCCAATCCGCCGACGCAACCGCTGGGGGGCATCCACCGCGCGATCCCCACGCGCGACTGCTACCTGCGGGGCGCGCCGGCGACACAGCGCGCCGAAGCCATGAAGCGCACGATCGAGTTCTGGCTCACCGGCGTGGTGGGCGGCAATCTCTACACCGCGGTGCGCGAACCGTCACGGCTGTACGACCCCTCGTTCGCCAACCGCATCGGCCGCACGATCGACCTGTGCCGTGACGCCACCCACCCGCTGGCGCCGACGCTGGCCTGCCAGGCGGCGGTTGCCGCATCGACCTCGCCGATCGCGTGGGACGACCCGCGCTCGCCGTTCCGCGGTGCGCGACCTGCCGGGCACCACTTCTCGGCACTGCGCTTCGCCGATTCGGCGACGGCGGTGCTGTACACCAACTCGTATGGGCAGAACGCGCGCGCGACGCCGGATCCCGCGCAGGGCATCACCGTGCGCCAGCGCGTCCCGACATCGGGGTTCTATTTCAGGGTCGATGGCCACGCCAGCCTGTTCCCCGACGTCGACTACTCCGCCGGCGGGCGCAATGGCGTGCGCGCGCCGAACTGACGCCATCGCGCCGCGCGCGCGGCGCTGGGCTGCGCTGCTGGCCGCCGGCCTCGCCCTGGGCGCACTCGGCGGATGCGCCGAACCGCCCGCGCCGTTCAGCGCCACCTTCGTGTTTCCGCACGGTGCGTCGGTGGTGCTGGACTACTGGGGCGAACGCGACTTCCGCTTCGCCTCGCCGCGCGGCGGCGCGCAGACCTGGGTGCTCGACGGGCAGATCCACATCGTGGTGGCGCCGTCGCTCGGCTTCGCCGGTCGCGGCCAGGTGTTCCTGGTCGGGGAACTGCTGTCGCGACCCGATCCCGCCGCGATGATCGCCGACGAAGGATGGACCTGGGGCCCGCCCCCGGCGGGGCAGCCGGACCCGATGCCCGGGGTGACGGTGCGTACGGCGCGCGCCGCGACGCCAACCTTGCCGGCCTCGCCGGTCGAGATCGTGGTCGCCGAGGAGCGGCGCCTCGCCGCGGCGCAGTTCGTCGTCGACCGCACCCTGCGGCCGGCGATGGACATGACATTGTGCGGCGACGCCGTGAACGCCCTGGTGGCCTCGTGGCCCGCGGCGTTCACCGGCAGTGGTTGGGCGGCGATCGGCGCGATGGCGGGTCCGCGCATCGACGGCAGCCTGCGGCCGGCGCCGCCGCGGCCGGAATTGCCGGACGACTACGACTTCCAGGACCTGCGGATCGCGACCCGCTGAGCGCCGGGCCGGTGGCATGCATGGGCCGCGGCGCGCGGCGTCACGGCGTGCGCCCGACGGCGAGGCGCGCGCAGCATCGCAGGGCGCGGCGCCGAGTTGCTGGTCAGGCGACGTCCGCCGCGGCCGCCGGGCGCGCGGCCGCGGGGATGATGACCTGGAATCGCGCCGAACGCAGTTCCGGACGCAGCTCCGCGAGCCGGCGCGCGAATCCCTCGCGAATCTCATAGCCTGCCGGCGCCAGCAGTTGCCCGTTGGCCCCGTGCAGGGCGCGCGCGAGCACCATGCCGGCCGACAGGGCGGCAAGACCCACTTCGCGCACCTCGCCGTCGCTGCCATCGGGCGCGGCTTCGGCCGCCAGCGCGTCGAGCACGCGGCGCTCGGCGGTTCCGCGCAGCTTCAGCACCGCGCCCTGCGGACCGAAGCCGGCTGCCTCGAAGCGCACATAGGCGCGCACCGCCTTGAGGATGGCGGCCTGCTCGCGCACCCGTTCCTGGTCTTCGGGCGTCCATTCGAAGTTGCCGCCGCTGGAGGGCTCGCACAGCCGGATCACGTCGCGCACCGCGCCCAGACGCGGGATCGGCTGCAGGGTGTTCATCGCGTTCGCGAGGCCCTGCGCCAGCATCGCCGCGTCGCGGCCGGCGGGTGCGTCGCCACGCAGCAATCCGGCGAGCAGCGGCTCGGGCAGTCCGACCAGGCCGAGGTGCAGCAGCATCGCGGCCACTTCCAGTTCCCAGCCGGACGTGTCGTGCAGGCGCCGGCTCACCGCCGCGCTCAGCGTGCGGATGCGTTGCGCCTGGCCGAACACGGCCGGGCTCGCCATGGCCAATGCATCGGTCATGGCGTCGATGCAGCCCTTGAGCGTGCGTTCCAGCAGCTCCTGCTCCGCGCGGACCAGCTCGTGCTGGCGCAGCGCCGCGCGGCACGCGGCGATCAGTGCGTCGCGCGGGCAGGGCTTGGACAGGAATCGGAAGATCTGTCCATGGTTGACCGCCGCGATCGCCGCCTCGACGTCGGTGTAGCCTGTGAGCAGGATGCGCGTGGCGTCGGGATGGAGGCAGCGAAAGTCGGCCAGAACCTGTGCGCCGTCACGCTCCGGCATGCGCATGTCGCACACCACCAGTGCGAGGTCGGGCAGGCCGGTGGCGAGTTCGAGCGCCGCCTTGCCGGACGTGGCGAGGTGGACTTCGCCGATGCCGCGCAGGTTCAGCTCCAGGCCTTCGAGGATGCCTTCCTCGTCGTCGATGCACAGAATGTCCGGCCGTTGGCTCATGCGCTCAGGCCAGGCACTCGCCCAGGGTCCGCTCCTGTCCGACCAGCCACGCCTCGTCGAGGATGCCCCGCATCAACAGGGCGGTATCGAAGCCGGGCTCGTCGTGCCAACACCGCGAGCTGGCGCTGCGCGAGCGCCGCTGCATGGTCAGCGCCACATGCAGCAGGACTGCTGGATGGTCCTTCGGCTGCGGCAGGGCCGATGGGCGGTCGGCGAACGCGACGGTCTGCACCAGGCGCGTCGGCAGACCCCACAGCGAGAGCAGGTACCCGGCGAGCCGGCCGTCGCCGACCCGGCTGCCGCACGGCTCCGGCAGGCACAGCCGCTCGACGCTGCCCACGCCGTACAGGACCCCGGCTGTGAACTGCAGCCGCACGTCGGCGTCGGAGGCGGCGAGCATCGACGCGATGTAGGCGCAGCGCAGCGCGTCGTCGTGCCGGCGCCGCAGTTCGCCGACCATCGGGTGCGTGGAATCGATGCGGGCGTAGAGTTCCGGGCTCAACACGAGGCCCCGGATCAAGTCGTGGCCGAGACGGGTGACGGCCGAGTGCAGGTCCGTGACTTCGCCCGCGCCACGGAAAAACGGCGAATTGGCGACGTGCAGGATGCGGCAGACGATCGCCGGGTCCTGCTCGAGCAGGTCGACGACGTCCTGGGTGAAGCTGCGTTCGTCGCGCAGTACATCCTCCAGGCGCGCGCTGATCGCGGGCAGGCAGGGCAACACGGTGAGCTGGTTGATCGCGGCGACCAGGTCGGGGTCGGCCAGTTGTCGCTGCAGTGCGAGCGTCTCGGTGACCAGCCGTTGCAGCGCCGCGATGTCGCACGGCTTGGCGAGCACCTGGTGGGCGCATGCGGCGGCGCGCAGGAAACCCTTGGCCCCGGTTTCGCCCGACAGGATGATGCGCACGGCGGACGGGTTCTGCTGCCGGACCTTGGCCAGCAGCGTGGCGCCGTCCATGCCGGGCATGCGCATGTCCGATACCACGACGTCCGCCGTGCGCCGGTCGAGCAACGCCAAGGCCTCGTCGCCGGAGTGCGCGAAGCGCGCGCGCCACGACGAGCGGATCGCATAGAGGTGATTCTCGATGCCCTCCAGAACGTCCGGCTCGTCGTCGACGAACAGTACCTCGACGCTCATGCGACCTCCCGCGCCGCCGCCGCGGCGCGAGGCAGGCTGACGATGAACCGCGTCCCGTGCGGCTGCACGCGCTCGAAGACCAGCTCGCCGCCGTGTTTGTCGACCACGATCGTGCGCGCGATCGCCAGGCCCTGCCCCGTGCCTTTGCCGACCGGCTTGGTGGTGAAGAAGGGGTCGAACACGCGGTGCGCGATCTCGTCCGGGATGCCGGAGCCGTCGTCCTCGATCAGCACTTCGACCCGGCCGGCCGTGGTGCAGCGCGTGCCGACGCGCAGGTTGCCGCGCTCGCCGGTCGATCCGACGCGCTCCTCGATCGCGTGCGCGGCGTTGGTGATGAGGTTGAGCAGCACCTGCGCGATGTCGCCGCGCACCGCGAGTACCGTGGGCACCTCCGACAGGCCGAGGTCGAGATCGGCGACGTACTTGTAGCTGTTGCTGGCCACCGTCACCGCGTTCTCGACCAGTGCATTGAGGTCGACCGGCTCCGGGGTGACGCCGGGATGCGCGAACAGGCGCATTGCGCCGACGATCCGGCTGACGCGCGCGACACCTTCCTGCGCGCGATCGAGCGCGCGCGGTAGGCGCTTGCGCAGGAACTCGATGTCGACCGCCGAGCGGTCGGCGGTGCCGTCCGACAGGGCGACCAGATCGCCCACCGCCTGGCCGACGAAATGCAGGTTGTCGCTGATGAACTGCATCGGCGTGTTGATTTCGTGCGCGATGCCGGCGGCAAGCTGCCCCAGCGACTCGAGTTTCTGCGCGTGGCGAAGCTCCATCTCCAGTCGCTTGCGTTCGCGCAGGTCGACCGCGACCACCAGCAAGCCGATCGGTACCTCGCCGTCGCCGAACTGCGCGCATGCCGAGAGCAGGACCGGGAGCTCGCTGCCGTCGGTGCGGACCAGGGTCGCCTCGCAGCGCAGCGTCTCGCGACTGGCGCCCGACAGGCAGGGTGCGAACACCGTGTCGGCGTCGCGCAGCAGGACGCGGAAGTCCGTGGTAGGCAGCCCCGTGCCAGCGTCGCCGAGCAGGCGCGCCGCCTCGGAGTTGTAGCGCGTGATGCGCAGGTCGGCGTCGAGCGAAACCAGCACCCCAGGCATCAGGTCGTAGAGGCCGCTGAGGTAGTCGAACACGCGACTCATCTGGCTTTCGGTGACCCGCGCTTCGAGCGCACGCGCCTGCAGTTCGCGCCGCAGGGCTTCGATCTCCTCGCGCAGCGCCGCGTCTTGCGCGTTTGCGCCGGCGGCGGTGATCTCCACGGCGGTCTCCTGCTGCATGGTCGCGCCCGCCTGAGAACTGCCCCGAATCTAGAGTGCTTTCCGGCTTCGGTGCAGTCGGGGGCGCCCCGGCTTCGCATCGGGGCGTTCCGGACAGCGTGCCGGCTCAGCCCGCGCGATACAGCCCGTGCGCGTCGAGGATCAGCGCGATCGCGCCGTCGCCGGTGATGGTGGCGCCGGCGAATCCCGCCAGGCTGCGCATCCGCGGCGGCAGCGGCTTGACCACCACCTCGTCGCGGCCGCGCACCACGTCGACCACCAGCCCGAAGCGCGTCTCGCCCGAGCGCAGCACGACCACGCAGCCGTCGTCGCTGCCGCCGTCGATCGACAGCCAGCGGCGCAGGAACAGCAGCGGCAGGGTCTGGCCGCGCACGTCGAGCACCTCGCGGCCGTCGACGTACATCACGGCCTTGCGCTCGAAGCGGAACACCTCGTCGAGCGCGCCCAGCGGCAGCGCGTAGGGCCGGCCGCCGGCGGTGACCACCAGGGTGGTGAGGATCGCCAGCGTGAGCGGCAGGCGGATGGTGATCGTGCTGCCGGCGCCCGGCGCGGACTGGATGGCGACGTGGCCGTTCAATTCCTTCAGCCGCGACATCACCACGTCCATGCCGACCCCGCGGCCCGAGATCTCGCTGACCTCGCTCTTGGTCGAGAAGCCGGGTAGGAAGATCAGTTGCAGGCACTCGTCGTGCGACAGCCGCGCGGCGGCCTCGGGCGTGACCAGGCCCTTGTCGCGGGCCTTGGTGCGCAGCACCTCGGGGTCCATGCCGGCGCCGTCGTCGCGCACCACGATCTGGATGTGGTCGCCCTCGTGCTGCGCGGAGAGCCGCACCGTGCCCTGGCGCGGCTTGCCCGCGCGCTCGCGGCGCTCGGGGGCCTCGATGCCGTGGTCGATCGCATTGCGCACCAGGTGCACCAGCGGGTCGCTCAGCGCCTCGACGATGTTCTTGTCGATCTCGGTTTCCTCGCCGATCAGTTCGAGCTTCACTTCCTTGTTCAACTGCCGCGCGACGTCGCGCGCGACCTTCGGGAAGCGCGAGAACACGCGGCCGATCGGCTGCATGCGCGTCTTCATCACCGCCGATTGCAGGCGCGCGGTGATCAGGTCGAGGTTGGTGATCGCGCGATCGAGGTCGCCGTCGGTGACCCGGCGGCGGGCTGCGCCGGCCCGGTAGCGCAGGGTCTTGAGCCGATTGCGGGCGAGCACCAGTTCGCCGACCAGGTTCATCATCGCGTCGAGGCGCTTGACCTCCACCCGCACCGTGGCTTCGGCCTCCTTGGGGGCTGCAGCCGGCGTCGCGGGCTCCGCGGCACGGCGCGGCGGCGTCGGTGCGGGGGCCACGGGCGGTGCCGCGGACGTCGGTGCGCCGGGGCCCGCGCCCTTGCCGTGGAGCGCGTTGAGCAGCGCTTCGAACTCGGTGTCGTCGATCGTGTCCTTCTGCGGCGCGCCCGGCGCCGAGCCCTTGCCGTGCAGTGCATCGAGCAGGGACTCGAACTCGTCGTCCCCGATCTCGTCGCCGGTCGCCGGAGCCGCCGGTGTGGTCGCCGCGACGGGCCTTGGCGTCGGGGCCGCCGTGTCGCCGTGCGCCAGCGCGCGCATCGCCGACACCAGATCCGCAGGGGCGCCGGGGATCGCGGTGCCGGCGCGGAGCGCGCCGAGCATGCCATTGAGGTGATCGAGGCTCTGCAGCGCGAGGTCGAGCAGATGCGCATCGACGACCAGCTTCGACGAGCGCAGAGCGTCGAACATCTCTTCCGCCGCGTGGCAGAGGTCGACCATCGGCGCGATGTGCAGGAACCCCGCGCCTCCCTTGATCGTGTGGAAGCCGCGGAAGATCGCATTGAGCAGGTCGGCGTCGCCGGGCCGGCTCTCCAGATCGACCAGCTGCTCGCCCAGGCGTTCGGCGATTTCGCCTGCTTCGATGATGAAGTCGGCAGCGATGTCGGAGGCGTCGTTCATGCGGGCGGTATCGGCAGCAGGCAGGGCGACTGAAGCGGGGGCCGCGGGCGTCGCGCGGTCGCGCTGCAAGTCCCGCACCGCGCGGGCCGCCACGGCGCGTCGGGAAACGGACACAGTCGCGTCAGACGGCCCGCTTGGCGCCGGATTTCGACCGTCCGCGGCCTCTGCCGGGAGTTCACGACTGATCCACAAACGTCAAAGAAACGTGACACCGGTATTGCAAACCCGGCCACCATCCCACTCGATGCGGACGACGTCATGCAACTGGCTTCCCCCGATGTGCTCGGCATCCAGGATGTCGCCGACCTGCGCGGCCGATGGCTGGCCGAGCTCGCGTCGGCACCTGCCGATACCCGCGAGTTCAAGGTCGACCTGAGCGCATTGCCCGATCTCGACGCGGCTGGACTCCAATTGCTGGTTTCCCTGGCCTGCACCTTGGAACGGCGCGGCGCGAAGCTTCGCCTCGGCGGCGCCCGCGACACGTTGCGGGGCAGCGTCGCGGAATGGCGCAGCGGCCTCGCCACGCATTTCGAGGGCTGATCGATGGCCAGCCGCAAGGCCTCCGGCAACCCCGAAGCCGAACAGATCGCGGCCGCACTGGCGACCTTCCATGCCGAGGCCGGCGACCTGCTCAATCAGGTCGAGGACCTTCTCGAGAGCCTCGCCAGCGCGCCGGGCGATCGCGAGACGCTCAACGCCTTGTTCCGCTGCGCGCACACCATCAAGGGTTCGGCCGGCCTGTTCGGCCTCGACGCGATCGTGGCCTTCACCCACCACGTCGAAACCTTGCTCGACGAACTGCGTGCCGGTCGGGTGGCGTTCGACGGGCCGTTGGCGAACCTGTTGCTGAAGTCCTTCGACCATGCGCGCGTGCTGCTCGACGCCAGTCGCGGGCAGGGCACGGCACCGGATGATTCCGGACTCGTCGCCGAGCTCGTCGCACGAAGCGCGGTCGGTGCCGGGCGGCTGCCCGCGGGTCGCCCCGGTGCCGGCGCCGGGAACGCGCCGCCCGAGACGTCCACGGGCCACGGCGGGCCGTGGCACCTCTCGGTGCGTTTCGGCGAGGCGGTGTATCGCAGCGGGTCCGACCCGCTGGTCATCCTGCGCTATCTGCGCGACGGGGGTGGCGTCGCCTGGGTCGAACTGCTCGAGCATGCGGTCGGACCCCTGGAGTCGCAGGACCCGGAAGCCTGCGCGCTCGGGGCCGAAGTCCTGATCGAAGGCGCCGATGTGCCGCGGCGCATCGACGAGGCTTTCGAGTTCGTCGGCGACTGCGTGGCGTTGCGCCTGCTGCCGCCGGAACGCGGTGCGGAAGACATGGCCTACTTGCGGCGCGACCTCGCCGACGACCTCGCACGCGCCGAGCGCATCATCGCCGCGAGCCTAGCCCACCGACCACCGGCACCGACCCGGCAGGAAGCAGGCGAGGAGGCAGGTCCCCGCCGGCTCGTCGTGCGGGCGGACGACTTCCAGGCGATCAAGGTCCGCGCCGATCGCCTGGACCAGTTGATCAACCTGGTCGGCGAGATGGTGATCGTGGGCTCCACCGCGCAGGCGCTCGCGCGCGCCTCGGGCAGCGGACACCTGCTCGAGATCAACCAGCAATTGGGGCGCCTGCTGGAGGAAGTCCGCAACAGCGCGCTGCAATTGCGCATGGTGCAGATCGGGGACAGCTTCTACCGGTTCCGCCGCGTGGTGCGCGAGATCGGCGCCGATCTGGGCAAGGACGTCGAGGTGGTGCTCTCGGGCACCGACACCGAACTGGACAAGACGGTGATCGAGCGCATCGGCGACCCGCTGATGCACCTGGTGCGCAATGCCCTCGACCACGGCCTCGAGACGCCGGCCGACCGCCGCGCCGCCGGCAAGCCCGAGAAGGGCAAGCTGATGTTGAGCGCCTGGCACGAGTCGGGCTCGATCGTGATCGAGGTCGCCGACGACGGCCGCGGGCTGCGGCGCGACAAGGTGCTGGCGCGGGCGATCGAGCGCGGCCTCGTCGAGCGCGGTGCGCAACTGACCGACGAGCAGGTGGTCGACCTGCTGTTCCAGCCGGGGTTCTCCACCGCCGAGAAGATCACCAACCTGTCCGGCCGCGGCGTCGGCATGGACGTGGTCCGCAGCAACATCGAGGAATTGCGCGGCAGCGTGCGGATGACCAGCGTGGAGGGCGAGGGCACCCGGGTGCTGATCCGGTTGCCGCTGACGCTGGCCATCATCGAGGGCTTCCTCGTGCGCTGTGGCCAGACGCACTTCGTGCTGCCGCTGGACTTGGTGCGTGAATGCGTGTCGCTCGACCCTGTCGAGGCCCATGGCCTGTCGTCCGGATCCACCGCGTGGGTCGACCTGCGCGGCGAAGTGCTGCCGGTGGTCGATCTGCAGCAGGCCTTCGCCACCGGCGAAAGCGGGCAGCGGCGCCGCTCGATCGTGGTGGTGCGCGACGGCAACGGGCCCGCCGGCATCGTGGTCGACCAGCTGCTGGGCGAGTTCCAGACCGTCATCAAGCCGCTGGGCGCGCTGTTCCGCGGGCTCAAGGGGCTGGCAGGTTCCACCATTCTGGGCACCGGTGAGGTGGCCCTGATCATCGACGTCCCGGCGCTGCTGGCGCTGGCGACGCATGGAGTTCCCGCGACGGACAGCGCCGGTCGCGGCGCGCGCGAGATGGCGACGATCGGCGCGGGTTCCGCGCCCGTGCATTGAACCAACCGGAGACGAACATGGGCAGCAATCTATCCTTCAAGCAGAAGATCCTGATCTGCGTCGGCGCCGTACTCGCCGCCGGCATCGGACCGGAGATCGTGCTGGCGAGCCAGCACGGGACCACCAGCGTGTGGTTCATCGCGCCGATCCAGATCCTGGTCGGCTTCGGCGTCGGTTACTGGCTGCTCAAGACCCTCGGTGCCGACCTGCTGCGCCTGCAGACCGCCGCCGAGGCAATGGCTGCCGGCGACTTCGACGCCCGTTCCGGCGTCTCCGGCAACGACGAGTCCGGCCGTGTGGGCAACGCACTCAATCGGGTCGCGGACACGCTCAAGCGGCTGCGCACCGCGCAGGACGACATGTTCCGCCAGCACAACGAAGGCTGGATCGACCACCGGATCCCCGAGGACCAGTTCACCGGTGGCTTCCGCGAGACGGCCAAGCAGCAGAACGAACTGGTCGCGGCCCACATCGCGGTCAAGATGCGCGTGGTCGAATTGATCAAGCGCTTCGCGACCGGCGACTTCGCCGAGCGCATGGACCGCCTGCCGGGCAAGAAGGCCGAGATCACCAAGGCGATGGACCTGGTCTACGACCAGCTGGTCGCGGCGGGCATCGAGGCGGTGAAGAACTCGCGCGTCAAGCAGGCGTTGGACGCCTGCACCACCAACGTGATGATCGCCGATACCGATGGCCAGATCGTCTACACCAACGAATCGGTCGCGGCGATGCTGGCCAACGCCGAAGCCGACCTGCGCAAGCAGCTTCCGCAGTTCACCGCGGCCAAGGTGCTGGGCGCGAACTTCGACATCTTCCACAAGAACCCGGCGCACCAGCGCAACATGCTGTCGTCGCTGCGCTCGACCCATCGCACGCAGATCGAGGTCGGCGGGCGCACCTTCGGACTGATCGCCAATCCGATCAACGGCCCCGACGGCAACCGCATCGGCACCGTGGTCGAGTGGGCCGACCGCACCATCGAGGTACAGGTCGAGAAGGAAGTCAGCGACATCGTCGGCGCCGCCGCCGAGGGCGACTTCAGCCGCCGGCTGGACGAGTCGAACAAGAAGGGCTTCTTCCTCAATCTCAGCCGTGGGGTCAATCGCCTCGTGCAGACCTCCGAGGTCGGTCTCAACGACGTCAGCCGCGTGCTGTCGGCGATGTCGCGCGGCGACCTGACGCCGCGCATCGAGGCCGAGTACTCCGGCCTGTTCGGCAAGCTCAAGTCCGACGCCAACGGCACCATGGACCAGCTGGCGAAGATCATCTCCGACGTGCGCACCGCCGCCGACGCGCTCACCTCGGCCGCCGGCCAGGTCAGCGCCACCGCGCAGTCCCTGTCGCAGTCGGCCAGCGAACAGGCGGCCAGCGTGGAGGAGACCTCGGCCTCGATCGAACAGATGGCATCGTCGATCAGCCGGAATGCCGAGAACGCCAAGGTCACCGACGGCATGGCCACCAAGGCCGCCGAGGAGGCTTCGCAGGGCGGGCAGGCGGTGGTGCAGACCGTGGAAGCGATGAAGCAGATCGCCTCGCGCATCGGCATCGTCGACGACATCGCCTACCAGACCAACCTGCTGGCGCTGAATGCGGCGATCGAGGCGGCCCGCGCGGGCGAACACGGCAAGGGCTTCGCGGTGGTCGCCGCCGAGGTCCGCAAGCTGGCCGAGCGCAGCCAGGTGGCGGCGCAGGAGATCAGCCAGCTCGCCTCCTCCAGCGTCGGCGTCGCCGAGAAAGCGGGCCAGCTGCTGAAGGAGATGGTGCCGTCGATCCGCAAGACCTCCGACCTGGTGCAGGAGATCAGCGCCGGCTCCGAGGAACAGAGCACCGGCGTGTCGCAGATCAACAAGGCCATGGGCCAGCTCAACGTCGCCACGCAGCAGAACGCGTCGGCGTCGGAGGAGCTCGCCGCGACGTCCGAGGAACTGTCGGGCCAGGCCGAGCAGCTGCAGCAGTTGATGGGCTTCTTCAGCCTGCAATCGGGCAGCGAACGCGTGGTGCAGATGCCGGTCAAGCCGCGCCGCCGCGCGGCGCGTGCGGCCGGTGGCGGCGCCGCGTTGGCGCGCGAGGCCAACTTCGAGCGGTTCTGAGCCAGGAGGCCCGTGTCATGTCGAACGCAAGCAGCGGTGCGCCGGCGTCGGTCGAGGCCGATGCCGGCGGCGGGCAGTACCTGACGTTCCAGTCGGCCGGCGAGGCCTTCGGGGTGGCGATCGCCGTGGTGAAGGAGATCATCCAGTTCGGCGCCGTGACCCAGGTGCCGCTGGTGCCGGCCTTCATCCGCGGCGTGATCAACCTGCGCGGCGCGGTCGTGCCGGTGATCGACCTCAACCTGCGGTTCAGCCGCGGCCAGAGCGTGCCGGGAAAGAAGACCTGCATCGTGATCGTGGAAACCGAGCAGGATGGTGGCCGGCAGGACATCGGCATCATGGTCGACGCGGTCAGCGAGGTGGTGGAGATTCCCGAGGCCGACATGGCGCCGCCGCCGCGCTTCGGCGCCGGCGTGCGGGCCGACTTCATCCGCCGCGTCGGCAAGGTGGGCGGGCGCTTCGTGATGATCATCGACGTGCCGAAGGCGCTCAGCGTCGAGACCATGGCCGGGCTCGACTTCACGGCGTCGGCCGAGGCCGCATGAGCCGTGGCGCACCCTCGGGGGTGACGGCCTCGCCGTCGCCCGCGCTGAGCGCAGTCGGGCTGGCGCGCCTGAGCGATGCGGTGAAGCAGCGCTTCGGGGTGCAGTTGGGCGAGTCCAAGCGCTCGCTGGTCGAGGGTCGCCTGACCCGGCGCGCTGTGAAGCTCGGACTGCCCGACCTCGACGCCTACGTCGACCTGCTGTGTCGGCATGGATCGCCCGAGGAATGGCGGCATGCGGAATCGCTGCTGACGACCAACGAAACCTATTTCTTCCGCGAGGCCTGGCACTTCGAGGTACTGGAAAGGCTCGCGCTGCAACAGGGGCCGCGCGGAGTGTTCCGCGTCTGGTCGGCGGCGAGCTCCAGCGGCGAGGAGGCCTACACGATCGCCATGGTGCTCGAAGACCTGCGGCGGACCGGGCGCGGCCCCGAGTGGGAGATCCTCGGCACCGACATCAGCCCGAAGGTCCTCGAGCAGGCGGTCGCCGGGCGCTACCCGATGGATCGCGCGCGCGAGATCTCCGAGGATCGCCTGCGGCGCTATTGCCTGCGCGGCACCGGCGAGGCCGAGGGGCACATGATGGTGGTGCCCGAGCTGCGGGAGCGCTGCTCGTTCGGCAAGGTCAACCTGATACATCCGTTGCCGGACGTGGGCCTCTTCGGGGCGATCTTCCTGCGCAACGTGCTGATCTACTTCGACGTGCCGACCAAGCGCAAGGTCGTCGAATCCCTCTTCGCGCACCTCACACCGACCGGCCTGCTCTTCACCGGGCTGGCCGAGTCGCTGCATGGGGTGTGCAGCGCGCAGCGAATGGACGGGCCGGGGGTCTACCGGCCGGGTGGCGGCTGATGGGCTGCCGGAACGTGGTGGGCCGACGGAGCGAGCGCGCATGAGCGGGCCGATCAAGGTGGCGGTGGTCGACGATTCGGCGGTGGTCCGGCAGGTGCTGGGTCAGCGGCTGGGCCAGGCGCGGGACGTGCAGGTGCTGTTCACCGCCGCGGATCCGCTGCTTGCCCGCCAGCGGATGGCGACGGCCTCGCCGGACGTCATCGTCCTCGACGTCGAGATGCCGAAGATGGACGGCATCACCTTCCTGCGCCAGATCATGGCCGAGCGTCCGACGCCGGTGGTGATCTGCTCGACGCTGACCACGCAGGGCGCGGCGACCACGCTCGACGCGCTCGCCGCCGGCGCGGTGTCGTTCGTGACCAAGCCGACACTCGGGCTGAAGGAGTTCCTGCAGGAGGGCGCGGAGGAACTGCTGCGCCACATCCGCGCCGCCGCCATCGCGCGACCCCGCGGCAGGGCGCCGTCGCGTCCCCGCGCGGAAGCCGCGGCACCGGGCCCGACGGCGTCACCCGCGGCAACGCCAGCCGCCGCGGCCGTGCGCGCGATGGCGGAAACCTCGGAGCGCATCGTCGCGATCGGGACCTCCACCGGCGGCACGCAGGCCCTGGAAACGGTGCTCCTGGCGCTGCCGCGCATGTGCCCGGCGATCGCGGTCGTGCAGCACATGCCGGAGAAGTTCACCGAACTGTTCGCGCAGCGCCTCGACCAGATCTGCGAGATGGAGGTGCGCGAGGCCGCGAACAACGACCGCTTGATCCCTGGACGCGTCCTGATCGCCCCCGGCGGCCGCCACCTGCGCGTGCGGCGCAGTGGCGCCTACTGGCATGCCGAGGTCTTCGATGCGCCGGCGGTGAACCGCCACCGGCCGAGCGTGGACGTGCTGTTCCGCTCGGTCGCCGAGTGCGCCGGCGCCAACGCCCTGGGCGTGATCATGACCGGCATGGGCGACGACGGCGCGCGCGGGATGAAGCGCATGCACGAAGCAGGCGCGCACTGCATCGCGCAGGACGAGGCGACCAGCGTGGTGTTCGGGATGCCGATGGAGGCGATCAAGCTCGGCGCGGTGGACGAGGTCATGGCGCTGGAACGCATCGCGCCGTCGATCCTGCGCCACGCGGCGAGCCGCGACCTGAAGACGGCGCGTAGCGCCTGAATGGCCTGTTCGAAGGAGAAACCTTGTATGAAGACGATCATCTACGCGAGCTGGTGCCAGCGGTCCCCGACCGTCGAAACCCTGCTTTCGATCCTCAAGAGCGCGCGCGCCAACAACGCGATGCATGGGATTTCCGGGGTGCTGCTGCTGGTCGATGCGGTGTTCATCCAGTTGCTCGAGGGTCCGGCCGAGGCGGTCGACCGCCTGATGGGCAACATCCGTCGCGACCCGCGCCACCATGAGATCGTGGTGCTGCTGGACGAGAACCAGGACGCTCGCCCCCGGATGTTCGGCGACTGGTCGATGGCGTTCTGCCGCCTGGGTGCGGTCGACGCCGTCGCCGGTCGCGGCCTGCAGCCCGTGGACCTGCAGCCGCTGCTGGCGGTCCTCGACCGGTTTCCGGAGCGCCCCGCAAGCACGATCCTGCGCTCGCTCGTCGATGCGAACCGTGCCGCGCTCGGCGCGGAACCGACGCCGGTCGCGGGGCGTGCGGGTGGCTTTCGCGCGCAGGTGGCTCCGACCGGCTAGCATCGGCTACCGGGGCGCCTCCTGCGATGGCGTCGGCGCGGAACCAAAGTGAAGACCATCATCTACTCCAGCGTGAGCGCGACGGTTCCCGATGCGTCGACCTTGCACGAGATCCTCGGCGTGGCGCGGGCGGCGAACGCGCGGCACGGCGTTCGCGGCGTGCTGCTGACCGCCGATCGGATGTTCATGCAGGTGCTGGAGGGCGAGCCCGCGCCGCTGGAGCGCCTGATGGACAACATCTATCGCGACCGGCGGCACAGCTGCGTGGTCCCGTGGCTGGTCGAGGAGGCGCCGGATCACGAGGCGATGTTCGCCGACTGGACGATGGCTTATGCGAGCGTCGGCGAACAGGCGGCGGACCTCGGTGCCGCCCTGGCACCGATCGGGCGCTCCCCCCTGCAGGCGATCCTCGCCGCCTACCCCGATCGGGCGGCATGCCGGATCCTGCGCGGCTTCCTGGCGGCGAACGAGCGCAGGCTGGGCAGCGCGGCGCGCTGAACGGCTGCGCCCTGCGACGCGCGCCCTGCTTGCGAGCCGCGCAACCTCCGGCGCGGGGGCGGAGCCCTGTCGAGAGGTTCCCTAGAGCCCGAGCCCGGCCAGCAGATCGTCGGCGTCGCTCTGCGTGCTGGCGCCGCGATCGACGCCGGACAGCACGCGGTGCTCGGAACCGCGCGCAGCGGCCGCCTCGGCGGGCTGGATGCCGGCGGCATTCAGCGCCGCGCGCAGCGCGCCTTCGGCGCGCTGCATCACGCCGACCACGTGGCGGATCACCTGGCCGGTCAGGTCCTGGTACGCCTGGGTCTGCTGCAGCTCGTTGAGCATCGTGCGCATGCGCTGCACGTGTTCGGGCGGCACGCCGAGACCGGACAACGCGCCGATCTCGGCGCGCAGCGCGTCGGCGAGGTCGAGCGTGGTGTGCGCGGCGCGCTCGGTCAGCTCGACCACGGTGTCGAGGCGGGTCGCCGCGTCGGGCAGGTCGTGCCCGGCGAGCGCCGACAGGCGGTCCTCGAAGGGGGCCGCGCCCAGCGCGGCGCGCAGTTCGCGGTCGACGGCGGCCAGCGTGCGGCACAGCGGGCGCGACAGCCAGTGCTCCAGCCGGGCGGTCGCGGCCCGGAGCGCCTCGGCGTCGTCCGTCTCGACCGCCACCAGCGCCTCGCGCAGGGCTTGCGCGAGTCCCTCGCGCTCGGCACCGTCCGGGGCCAGCCGAACGGCGGCGCTCATGCCGCCATCCCCAGCCGCTCGAAGATCTTGGCCAGCTTGTCCTTCAGCGTCTCGGCGGTGAAGGGCTTGATGATGTAGCCGTTCACGCCGGACTGCGCGGCCTCGACGATCTGCTCGCGCTTGGCCTCGGCGGTGACCATCAGCACCGGCAACTTGGCCAGCTTGGCGTCGGCGCGGATCGCCTTGAGCAGTTCGATGCCGGTCATGCCGGGCATGTTCCAGTCGGTGACCACGAAGTCGAACGGCTGGCTGCGCAGCAGGTTGAGCGCCGACTGGCCGTCCTCGGCCTCGGCAGTGTTGGTGTACCCCAGGTCGTTGAGCAGGTTCTTGACGATGCGGCGCATCGTCGAGAAGTCGTCGACGATCAGGATGCGGAGGTTCTTGTCCACGGCGGCTTCCGGGCTGGCGTTTCGATCGGGATATCGGCGGGGGGCGTGCGGACTTTAGGGCTCAGGACGGCAGGTTGCCGGTGTCCTTCCAGGTGCCCATCCGGGCGCGCAGTCGGACCAGGGCCTGGCCGTGGATCTGGCACACGCGGGATTCGGTCACGCCGAGCACGGCGCCGATCTCGCGCAGGTTCATTTCTTCCTGGTAGTACAGCGCCATCACCGTGCGTTCGCGGTCGGGCAGCGACGCGATGGCCTCGGCCAGCACGGCGCGGAACTCGTCCTGCTCGAACAGGGTGGCCGGGCCCGCCTGGTGGGTGTCGGGGCTGAGCGCGGGCTCGCCGGACGCGTCCACCGTGGCGTCGAGGCTGAGCACCTGGCCGCGCGCGGCATCGTCCATCAACTGCTGGTATTTGTCGGGCTTGAGTCCGACCGCGGCGGCGACCTCCTGCGAGCTGGCCGCGCGGCCATGGCGCTGCTCGATCTCGCGCATCGCGTCGGCCGCCTCGCGCACCTTGCGGTGCACCGAGCGCGGGGTCCAGTCGCCGCGTCGCAGTTCGTCGATCATCGCGCCGCGGATGCGGAACGAGGCGAAGGTCTCGAACGACGCGCCGCCGTCGCCGCGGTATTGGCGGCCGGCCTCGATCAGGCCGATCATGCCGGCCTGGATCAGGTCGTCGACGTCGACGCCGGGCGGCAGCCGCGCGGCGAGGTGGTGCGCGATGCGGCGCACCAGTTCGGTGTGGTTGCGGATCCAGTCCGGCGTGCCGGCGCGCTGGACCGCGAGGTATTCGGCGGGCGCGTTCATGCGCGGCCTCCGGCGTTGGCGACCAGCCGCTCGACGAAGAACTCGAGGTGGCCGCGCGGTCCGTCCGGCAGCGCCAGCTTCTCCAGCCGGCGCGCCACGCCGCGCAGCGCCGCGGACGCCGGCGACGACGGAAAGGCCTGCAGCACCGCCTGCTGCTTCTGCACCGCGCGGCGCAGCCAGTCGTCGAAGGGCACCGCCCCCATGTAGCCGAGGGTCACGTCGAGGAAGCGCGCCGACACCCGGTTGAGTTTCTCGTACAGCTCGTGGCCCTCGTGCTGCGAGCGCACGCTGTTGGCCAGCACCTGCACGCGCGACACGCCGTGCTCGCGCGAAAGCACCTTGATCAGGGCGTAGGCGTCGGTGATCGAGGTCGGCTCGTTGCACACCACCACGATCACCTCCTGCGCCGCCTCGGCGAAGTTGCACACGCTGCCGGAGATGCCGGCGGCGGTGTCGACCACCAGGGCGTCCAGTTCGCGGTCCATGGTCGAGAAGGCGCGGATCAGCCCGGCGTGCTCGCCGAACGACAGTTCCGCCATCCGTCGCTTGCCGCTGGCCGCCGGCACCACCGTGATCCCGAGCGGGCCGTCGAGGAAGGTGTCCTCCAGGCCGCAGCGGCCTTCCAGCACGTCGGACAGGGTGAAGCGCGGCTGCAGGCCCAGCAGCACGTCGATGTTGGCCAGGCCCAGGTCGGCGTCGAGCAGCATCACCTTGCGGCCCACCTCGGCCAGCGCCACGGCGAGGTTGACCGACACGTTGGTCTTGCCCACGCCGCCCTTACCGCTGGCCACCGCGACCACGCGCACCGGGCGCTGGGCGTTGGCGGCGACGGCGCGCAGGCCGTGGGCCTGGTCGATCGCCATCAGGGCGGCCTCAGGCGGCATGGATGGCCGGTTCTTCGCGGCGCGCCGCGGCGCGCAGTTCCGCCGCGCGCAGCACCAGGCGGTGCGGCTCGGCGAGGTGGATGTCCTCCGGCACGCGCTGCCCATCGGTGACGTAGGCCACCGGCAACTGGTGCTTCACCGCCACCGACAGCGACGCGCCGAGGCGGCCGGTTTCGTCGAGCTTGGTCAGCACCACGGCCTCCGGGCGCACGCTCCAGAAGCGGCGCACCACCTCGTCGAGGTCGGCCGGCTGCGCGTTGGCGGGCAGCACCAGCAGCGGGCGCAGGTTGGGGATCGCCTCGATCCAGGCCAACTGCGCGGACAGGCTGCGGTCGCGCTGGCTCATGCCGGCGGTGTCGACCAGCACGAGCCGGTATTCCGACAGTCGCGCCAGGGTCGCGGCCAGCGCCTCGCGCGTGCCGGCCTCGAACACCGGCACGCCGATCAGGCGGCCGTAGGTATACAGCTGCTCGCGGGCACCGATGCGGTAGGCGTCGGTGGTGACCAGCGCGATGTCGCGCGGCCCGTTGCGGCGCGCGAAGCGGGCCGCCAGTTTCGCGATGGTGGTGGTCTTTCCGACGCCGGTCGGCCCGACCAGGGCGAACATCCCGCCGGTGGCGGTGACGTCGCCGCGCAGGGCGGGGATCGACTTCGCCCACAGGCCCAGCGCATGGCCGCGCGCCTTGCGCGCGTCGACGTCGTCGGCGATGCAGGCGGCGATCGCGCGCGCCATCTCGGGCTCGCAGCCGAATTCCTCGAGGTCGTCCAGGACCTGTGCCTTGGCCGGCGACACGCGCAGGCGCTCGTGCGCGTGGCGGGCCATCTCGCGCTCCAGCAGGGCGCGCATGCCGGCCAGTTCGCGGCGCATCTCGATCAGGTTGGCGTCGTCCAGCGGCGCGGGTTCCGCGGCCGGCAGGGGACGCGGCGGCTCGACCGGTGCGGCAGCCTGCGGCTTCGGGGCCGGCGGCGGTGGCGCGCCTTCCGGTGCGGGCTTCTCGTGGCGCCGCGTGGCGCGCACGGCCTGCTGCACCAGCGCCTCGTCGTAGTCGGTCGCCGCCACCACCTCGACGCCGTCGTCGGTGCGCCGACTGGACAGGATCACGGCGCCGGGGCCCTGCTCCTCGCGCACGAGGCGGAACGCGGTCCGCATGTCCGGCGCATTAAAACGCTTGATCTTCATGGTCGTGCGATGCTCCTCAACCCACCGCGCTCATCACCCGCAACCGCTTGTCTTCCGGCACCTCGTGGTAAGCCAGCACGTGCAGGCCGGGAATCGCGTGGCGCGCCATCCGCGCCAGCATCGTCCGCACCGTGCCCGGCACCAGCAGCACCGCGGGGTCGCCCACCATCTCCTGCCGCCGCACCACTTCGCCGAGGCTGCGCTGCATGCGCTCGGCGAGGTTCGGCTCGATGGCGCCGGCCCCTCCGCCGACGCTGTCTTGCAATACCCGTTCCAGCTGCGGGTCGAGGGTATAGACCGGCAGTTCCGGCGCCACCCCGTTGATCTCCTGCACGATCTGCCGGCCGAGCGCGATGCGCACCATGGCGGTGAGCACGGCCGGGTCCTGGGTCTGCGCGGCGTGCTCCAGCAGGGCCTCGACGATGCGCCGGAAGTGCTTGACCGGCACCCGCTCGAACAGCAGGTTCTGCAGCACGCGCGCGATGCAGGCCAGTTGCAGCAGTTTCGGCGTCAGGTCCTCGACCAGCTTCGGCGCCACCTTGGCGAGGTTGGCCAGCAGGGCCTGGACCTCCTCGTGGCCGAGCAGTTCGTGCGCGTGCTCCTTGATCACGTGCGAAAGGTGGGTGGCGATGACGGTCGCCGGGTCGACCACGGTGTAGCCCTGCGACTGCGCCTGCGGCTTGATCGCCGGCAGGATCCAGAACGCGTCGAGGCCGAACGCCGGGTCCTTGGTCGGGATGCCGTCGACCGGGCCGAAAACGCGGCCGGGATTGAGCGCCAGTTCGCGCTCGGGCATCACCTGGCCGGCCGCGATCGGCGCGCCGTGCAGCAGGATCCGGTAGCCGCCGGGCGCCAGTTCCAGGTTGTCGCGGATGTGCACCGCCGGCACCAGGAACCCGAGGTCGCCGGTGAGTTTCCGCCGCACGCCCTTGATGCGCGCCATCAGTTCGCCGCCGGCATTGCGGTCGACCAGCGGGATCAGGCGGTAGCCGACCTCGAGCCCCAGGGCGTCGATCGGCTGCACGTCGTCCCACGACAGTTCCGGGTTGCCCTCCGGGCGCGGCGCGGGCAGCGCCGGCTCGGCGGCCGCCGCGGCGGCGCGCGCGGCGATCCGCCGCATCGCGAAGCCGACCGCGCCCACCACCAGCGCGGTGAGCAGCAGGGCGGCGTTGGGCATGCCGGGCACGAGGCCGGCGATGCCCAGCACCGCCGCGCTGACCAGCAGCGGCTCGCT
>Ga0209450_10000183_pt1 | contig 34229 bp, 35 predicted proteins | sample FrelakmetLWP11LW_FD_187149 | JGI IMG/M metagenome (GOLD analysis project Ga0209450, IMG submission 187149) | Freshwater lake sediment microbial communities from the University of Notre Dame, USA, for methane emissions studies - LWP11 LW (SPAdes)... | ecosystem: Environmental > Aquatic >...
TTCACCACTGAACTGACGCCCTCTAGGGCAGCCGCCTGTTGTGGATAAAGTGTCGCCCAGCATCCCGTCAGGATGATGTTTTCAACCCCTTGGTGATAAGCCTGGCGCACTTTTTGCCGCGAATCTGATGAGGCTGCTGCTGTTACTGTGCAGCTATTAATTACAACAGTATCCGCCTCTTCACATCGCCCGACAATTTCATGCCCTGCCTGGCGTAATTTTCCAGCCATTTCTTCGATCTCTGCCTGGTTCAGCCGGCATCCGACCGTGTCGAAAAATACTTTCATCTTAATCAGGGTTGCGTAACGAGAAGATTATCAAATAAAACCTGGACGCCTCCGGTATCATATGCCCCGGCGATCAATCCGATTTGTCCGGACTTGAATGAAGCATCCTGGATTTCGGCCAGTACAACATCATTTACCGATAATTTCAAAATATCTCCACTACAGGACGCTGTTATGTGGTTTACGATACCGCCCTGCCGGATTGCTTCGCTGAAATCCAAATTCGTTCTATTCCCGGAGAGCAACATTTGTCCATCAAGCATCTTGAAAATACCGTAATAACCATCATGGGTTACCAGAAAACCATAGAAATTGCTATTGTCAACAAACCGGCATATAACGCCGAAATTATCATTTGATGGACCATTTAGCAATACGGCATCAACATCAATCTGCGTATCCGTATATCTTCCTTCGTTTACCGTCCAATACAATGAATTGGGTGAATATACTTTTATGACCAATCCTTCGTAGTTAAAACTGGCTTCACCACCTTCGCGCCCCATGGTCCCCCAACCATTTGGAGAAGTCGAAAAATCGTCTTGAAAGAAGATCCACCCTGGATGGGAAGTGGATACGACTTCATTTTGCACAGGTAAAAAAGCGCAAGCTGAAGGGATAAATAAAAATACGAGCATAATAAGAATTGCAGGATTACTGTGTTTTTTCATGAGTCTCCGTTGAACATCGATAGGCGTATTATACCAATCCCTTTATTTACCAGAATTCTCATTGAGAAGTTGAATTGCCAATTCCCTCAGGCGGTTGTTTGGCGCGTATTCAATCGCCTGTGTCAGGTAGTTCCTTGCCTGGATGAAATCTTTTTGTAAGGTCTTAAGCTGTCCCAGGTGGATCAAAATCGCAGATTGATGCGGATCCATTGTGTCTGCTTGTAAAAAAAACCGTTCAGCGCTGTCATAATCACCGGCAAGCATCAGTCCAGTACCGAGTAAGTCGGTTAATGCTGACGATGAAGGATTTAGCACCAGGGCTTTCCTGGCAGCCACCAGCCCCGTTTGCTCAACCTCATAATTATGCGAAAAGCTAAAAACCGCCAATGCTTTCCAGGTTGACCAATCCTCCGGGGAGAGGTTAATTGCATTGATCAGTAACTTATAGGCTGTTTCAAGGTTGCCCATTGCTTCATATGTTCGGCTTTTTTCGATGACCCAGACGCTTGCATCAGGATTAATTGTTCCAGCCTTGTTCAGATAAATTAGCGCAAGTTCATTTTTATCCTTCCGGCGGTAATACAATCCTGTCAGTCCATTAACGATCTCATTATCGGGATCCAGCTCTAATGCCCTGGAAATCGCTTCAAAGGAGTTAATGCCCAATTGTTGCTGAGCTTCTGCAAGATAGATCCAGCTCAATGCAGACTGCGGGTCATTTGCCAACGCTGATTGAAACGCCTGCGATGCCACATCCCATTCATTGAATGTCGATAGAACCTGCCCGATTCGTAGATAGCGCTCGGAGGCAGATTCCAATCCACTTGAGGTTTCAATTGTTGTTAATAACGCCTCCTTTAATAACTGATCATTTGCGGAAAGAGCATTTGTACTCATTAAAAATTGACTGGCACTATCTGGTTGAGTTGTGCTCAACATCAAGCCCAACTGGAAATTGATATCGTCGTTGTCGGGATCGATCCGATGGGCTGTTAACAAGGTGGTTTCTGCTCCATACACGTCGCTTATTTGCCTTTGCAGGGCAATGATCTGCATCAAGTCAAATAGGTCAGCTTGAGAAACTGAAAGATTTCGCAGAAAACTTTTGCCTGCCTCGCGTTCTCCATTTAAGATTAAGGCATCTGCCCATCCAATGCTCCCGTCGGTGGACAGCCCTCCGAACTCATCACTTTTCTCAAAAGCAACAATCGCATCTGCATACTTGCCGGCATCGAGGTGTTCCCGCCCCAACCTCTCCCAGAGATCGTTCCTCCACGGCTGGAAATTCAAAAGCACCATTATGGAATCAGTTTGGGTTGTTTTGCCATTGATTGAAGTTTGGATGATCTGGCTGGACTGGCGAATAATTTCGGGAAATGGAAATAGCCGCAGTACTACGGCAATAAGCACAGGTAGAAAGATTAATAATCCTGTTATTCCAAACCGAACGCTTTTCACACAGGTATTATATCAATCTGAACGCAAAGGCTGCTTGACATTCATATGCTGGCATTGTAAAATTTTTATTAATAGTGACGAGGTCAGGGTCTTCCTGCCCGCACAATTCATAAAAGATGGAGAATAGAGCATGTCAGAACGGTTTGTTGGGACAGTAAAATGGTTCAATCCCGCCAAGGGGTACGGCTTCATCGGCCGTGATGGGGCAGAGGATGTCTTTGTTCATTTTTCTGCGATCGAAATGGAGGGCTACCGGGTTCTGAAAGAAGGTCAACAGGTTGAGTTCTCAGTCGAAAAGGGCCCCAAGGGACTCCAGGCTGCAGAAGTAAAACCAGTCGCATAAAATCACACAATATATAAAATTTGAAAAGACAGAGCTTGAAGGCTCTGTCTTTTTTACCAAAAGGTTCGTATCTTTCCTTCGTGCGTATCTTAAAAAGAAATGGGGGGTTTGCCTGTCATATCAGTCCTGTTTTGTTGGTTCTTTTTACCACTCCTGATATACTCAAATGACCTAGCCTATGACAACTCAAGCGAATCGCCTGATCTCAATCCCTTTGGAATATCCCACCCGGTGGAAGGATTATATTCTTCTGGATAGCGGCAATGGATTTAAGCTGGAGCAATATGGTCCCTATCGCCTGGTTCGTCCTGAAGCAGAAGCGGTTTGGACCCCTGTCTTACCGGATGCTGAATGGAAAAAAGCCAATGCCACGTACAAACCCTCCCCTGAGGAGAATGGCGGTCATTGGGAATTTCGTGGTAATCACCTCGACCAGTGGCAGTTGACCTATCCCAATCTGAAATTTACCGCTCAGTTTTCAGGGTCGCGCCATGTTGGGGTTTTCCCCGAGCAAGCCTGCCAATGGGATTGGGCAGAACAGGTCATCCGGTGTTCATCCGCAAAACCTAAAGTTTTAAATTTGTTTGGGTACACCGGGCTTGCCTCGATCGCAGCAGCCAGTGCAGGTGCACAGGTGACGCATATCGACGCCTCAAAAAAGGTTGTCTTGTGGGCCAAAGGTAATCAGATTCTTTCGGAAGTTGACCCCTCCTCGATTCGTTGGATCGTTGACGATGCAGTGAAATTCGTTCAGCGCGAAGACCGGCGTGGCTCACGGTACGACGGCATCATCCTGGATCCTCCCAAGTTTGGACGCGGACCCAAGGGAGAAGTATGGGAGTTTTACAAATTATTGCCGTCACTCTTGACAGTATGCAAGGAGATTCTCACTCCCAATCCGTTATTCATTCAATTAACTGCATATGCAGTTAAAGCTTCTGCTGTTACCCTTTATCAAGTCCTGGACGAATTAATGAAGGAATTCAAAGGCACTACAACAGCCGGTGAGATCGGGCTAGTGGACCAATCCGCAGGACGATTCTTATCAACTGCCATATTTTCGCGTTGGCTGAGAACAGGAATCTAAACCGATTTAAATTCTTTTTTTACTGGTAAACCAACAACGATGCTCACACTTAAACCCATCCTTTCTCAGTCTGACTTCATTGAATTCGCAAAATTTCCCTGGTTGATATATAAAAAAGATCCTTTTTGGGTTCCCCCGCTGATAAACGACGTCATCGATCTCCTGGACCCGCAAAAAAATCCCTTTTGGAAAATTGCGGAACGGCAGTGTTGGCTTGCACTGGAAAGTGGTATTCCTGTCGGCCGCATCTGTGCGATCGCATACTTTAAGACTGAACATACCACTGCTCCAGAGATGGGCAGATTTGGATTTTTCGAATGTATTGACAACTTTGAGGTTGCATCCCTCTTATTTCAGACTGTCGCAGCTTGGCTCAAACAAAAAGGGTACTCCAATATGGTTGGTCCCTTCAACCCAAGCCCAACGGATGAAATCGGGGTGATGACTGAAGGATTCTCAACGCTTCCTGTAGCAATGGCTGGCCATAATCCTCTTTATTATCAGAACCTTTTCGAAACCTGCGGGTTTACAAAGAATAACGAGAGCGTCGCCCGCCGGTACATCCGTCCAAAAGGAATCTCTCTCAAGCAGGCATTCCCTAAAAAGCTGATGAGGGTTGTTGAGATCGCACGGAAGAGGAAAGATATTTCATTACGCAGGCTCAAAAAATCCGAATGGGAGAATGAAATACGAATTGCCACCGAAATCACCAATTCCGCGTTGGCTCCCCTACCTGGCAATATCCCTTTAACCTATGATGAGTTTCTCAAGTATTCAAATGGATTTAAACCATTTTTGGACCCAAAGATGGCTCTCATCGCCGAAGTTGATGGCCGGCCGGTCGGATATGCGGTTGCATTCCCGGATGTGAATGAGGCATTACAAAAAGCAAATGGCAAGTTCGATTTGCTCGGCACAATCAGGTTTTTCATTAAATTACCGCGAATCAAAAGAGTGTCTTTTAAGATTTTAATGATTTTACCGGAATTTCAAGGCCGGGGGATTGAAGCACTCCTGATTTATGAGATTGCAAAAAGAATCTGGCAAAGAAGATTTCGCGAAGTAGATATGTCCCTTGCAGGTGAAGAAAACGTAAAGAGCAACCGGTTCACAGATAATCTTGGATTCAAGGTTTATCTTCGTTATCGCATTTATGAAAAATCAATTTAGGAGCATCCATTGACCACATCGGCAGCCTCACAAAAACTGGATAACGATCGAATACCGTTCCACATCAAATTGATCTACGGTCTCACAGATTGGGGGAATACCACCACCACGACCATTGTGGGGTTCTTTTTCCTTTTTTTCCTCACAGATGTTGCTCTCCTTCCAGCCAGATATACCGTGCCAGTTTTATTGATTGGAACGATATGGGATGCGATCAATGATCCTCTGATAGGAGTATTTGCGGATCGAGTTCACACTCGTTGGGGGCGGCGCAGACCATTTTTCCTAATTGGCGCAATTCCTTTTGGGCTTGCCTTTATGCTGCTTTGGTGGGTTCCGCCATTTTCCAATCCTCTATTACTGATGGTTTATTACACAATTGCATATATATTATTCGATACTGCCTTTACATTTGTCGTTGTACCTTATGGCGCGCTGACGCCTGAACTTACTTCCAATTATGACGAACGAACCCGGCTCACCGGCTACCGCATGGCAGTAAGCATGGCCGGCGGGCTGATTGCGGCTGTGTCGGTTCCGATATTTGCCAGTTTATTCGATACACCCCGCACTGGCTACCTGATCATGGCAGTGGTCTTTGGTGTATTAGCCATAATTCCTTATTTTGTATTATTCTTCAATATTAAAGAAAGATATACAGAGACGCAACCCAGTCAATTAAGCCTGGGCAAAAGTTTTTTGTATACCTGGCGTAACCGGGCATTCCGCTACGCTGCAGGTATTTATGTGACCTCCTGGATGACCGTGGCGTTGATCAGCGCTCTTTTCCAGTATTACATAACCTATTGGATGAAATTGGCAGATCAGCTTGAGTATTTACTCGGCCTTGTGCAGCTCGCAGCATTGATCTGTATTCCCATAATTGTAAAAATGTCCGATAAACTCGGCAAAACTCGGACGTATATTATTGGCGTATTTTGGTGGGTGTTAGTGATGTTAACGCTCTCCTTCCTGCCTTCCTCTGCACACACCCTTGCCTATATCATCGCTGCCCTTGCCGGATTAGGCATCGCTGCCGCCCATGTCATTCCATGGTCCATCTTACCCGATGTGATTGATCAGGATGAGTTGGAAACCGGGCATCGCCGTGAAGGGACCTTCTACGGATTCCTGGTATTCCTTCAAAAGTCCGGCACCGCTCTTATGCTGGCACTTATCCCTATGATTCTTTCCATCACTGGATATGTTCCCAATGCTGTGCAGAACACAGATACTTTAAACGCAATCCGGTTTATGATAGGTGGAATACCGGCAATTCTATTGTCACTCTCAATGTTTTTTGCCTGGAAGTTCCCAATCACGCGGGAAAAGTTCGCTGCTTTACGCCAGCAAATAGAATCTAAAAAAGCAGCCGAATAAAGGAGTTGATATGGCACGAACATTTCACCATTTGACGTTGAGATATATTTATGACCGCCTGGTCGAAAAATCTTACCGCCGCACACACCCCGATACGCCATGGTTGGCTCCCGCAGCCATTGATTTCCTTACCGGGTATTTACACGCCAATGATGACATGCTTGAATTCGGTTCCGGTCGAAGTACACTCTGGTTTGCCCGTAGGGTGCATCACGTCTCCAGCGTGGAACATAATCCTGAATGGTATGCAAAAATCAGTGGCAAAATTTCGGATTTTTCCATAACTAACATTTCATATTTCCTCCATCTAAAACAGGAGGATTCGATTCCAGCTCGTGAAAGTGAATACGTAAAGACCACCGCCATATTTAAACTCGCCACTTTGGACATCGTGCTTGTGGATGGCACTTACCGCGCCCAGTGCGTTTTAAAATCATTGCCGTTGCTCAAGTCCGGGGGGATAATCGTCATCGACAATGCCAACCGCTACCTCCCCAGTCTCTCCATTGCACCAAATTCACGGTCACCCAAAGAGGGTCCAATAGACGAGGAATGGCAGCAAGTTTTGGAACTTATCGGATCCTGGCGTTTCTTCTGGTCAAGCAATGGTGTTTCCGATACCGCAATATATTTCAAGCCATAGGCAGGTTTAAATGAATAATTCACATTTTTCAACCAATCATAATATCCGTTTCCCCTTTGCGCACACTTTTTCATTTGTCGCGCGTGACGCTGATACCGGTCAATTAGGCGTGGCTGTGCAATCGCATTGGTTCTCCACCGGGTCATTGGTCACCTGGGGCGAGGCGGGCGTTGGCGTAGTCGCTACCCAATCCATGGTGGAAGTGAGTTATGGTCCACTGGGGTTGGAGGGTATGCGCCAGGGGATTTCCCCGCAATCCGTCCTGGATGATTTGTTGGCAAAGGATGATGGTCGCGAATTACGCCAGGTAGCTATGGTGAATTCGAGCGGGCTTGTTGCAGCTCATACTGGCGCAAGGTGTATTGCCGAAGCTGGTCACGAGATCGGGGAGCAATTTTCCGCCCAGGCGAATATGATGTTAAAGAATTCGGTGTGGCATGCCATGGCAGATGCCTTTCGTTCAACCAAAGGAGAACTAAGCGAACGCCTGATGGTCGCCCTGGAAGCTGCTCAAAACGAAGGTGGAGACATCCGCGGTAAACAATCCGCTGCTATGCTGGTGGTGGAAGGCAACAAACAACCCCATCCCTGGCAGGGTATTACACTTGACCTGCGCGTGGATGATCACCCAGAACCCTTGCAGGAGCTGCGTCGCTTGCTGAAAGTAAATAAGGCATATCAATCCATGAATGCTGGCGATGCTTACCTTGCGGATGGGAAAATTGACGAAGCCTTTAATGCTTACAACCTTGCAGCCTCCCTGGCACCAGAAATCGTGGAATTACCCTTCTGGCAGGCGGTAACCCTGGCTGAAAGCGGTAAAGTAACAGAATCATTGCCTGTTTTTAAGATGGTGTTTGCAGCCGATAAAAACTGGGTCGAATTACTTAAGCGGTTGCCTGCTGCCGGTCTACTTAAAGTATCAGATAGTGATCTTCAGTTGATCCTTAATCAGTAAAAATTGAAGGTAAATCGGACAGATTTGCTTTGAATTTAGATAAAACCCAGAATCAATCCGTTGATATCATATCCGTGGCAATCTGAATTGACATTTCCATCTGATTACCCTAAGCTATTGTTAAGGCTTGTGCCGTTATCGGGCTCGACGGGGTCATATTTGATGTAGAAGTCGACCTGACCTCAGGCTTTACGCCGCCAATAGTCATTGTTGGACTTCCCGATGCCAGTGTTCAGGAAAGTAAGGAACGTGTACAGTCCGCCATCCATAACACTGGGCTGGAATATTCGTGTAAACGTGTCCGGGTTAACCTAGCTCCGGCAACTGTCCGCAAAGGCGGTTCCGCTTTGACCTCCCCATTGCCATGGGGATTCTGCTGGCCAACCGCCAGTTACCCCCGGATTGTTTGAAAGAAAGCCTGGTAATGGGCGAGCTCTCTCTCGATGGCAGTGTGCGCCATATCCGGGGTGTGCTTCCAATGGCAGCCATGGCAAAATCTCAGGGGTTCAAACGCATTTTCGTTCCTGCTGAGGATGCCCCCGAAGCCGCCATCTTTGCCGATATCTAGGTCATCCCTGTCGGGTCATTACTGGAGCTTTACACTCACCTGATTGGGCAAGTGATAATCCCTCCACAACCAATTCTTGAAATTGAGCAGGTGCAGGGGCAAGTACAAACTGATTTTCAGGAAATTAAGGGACAGGAACATATCAAGCGTGCCCTTGAAGTGGCAGCGTCTGGCGGTCATAACATGCTCATGATCGTCGCTCCCGGCGCCGGTAAAACCCTCATGGCACGGGCGCTTCCCTCCATCCTGCCGCGCATGACAATAGAAGAATCTTTGGATGTCACCCGCATATACTCAGTTGCAGATGCTCTACCTGCGGGTGTGCCGCTTATTAAAACTAGACCTTTCCGTTCACCGCATCACACCATTAGCCATGCAGGTTTGGTGGGTGTCGTAACATTCCTCACCCCGGTGAGATTTCGCCGGCTCACCGCGGCGTACTCTTTCTCGATGAATTTCCTGAATTCGGATCACGGGTTTTGGAAGTACTGCGCCAGCCGCTCGAAGATAAAGTAGTCACCATCAGCCGCGCACAGGGAACCCTCACATTCCCCGCCAATTTCCAGTTGGTGGCAGCCATGAACCCCTGACCGTGCAGTTCATTATCAAGGTAATTTTGAAATATCAGGAAATGGTATCAGCACCATCAAAGTAAACAATATTGTCACATATAAAACAGAGTGAACGATTTTCTGAAAAGCGCTTAATAATCGAAACCTCATTATTCTAGGATCAAACCATCGGGCTGAATTCATAACCTATATACGGCTTGAACTACTCAAGTGAGACGAAGGCGTTGTTGTAAAGAAACGTTGCGTTGTAGATTGATCAAGCCTAACGGCAGCTTGACTCGTTTGGTATGTGACTAAAAATATCATTGGCTCCTAATGAAAAGTTATTTATCGAAAGTACTTGACAATTCAATATTAATTATATATACTACTCTATAGTACAGAGTACTCTATATATTACAAGGAGAGTCGTCATGAGCATTTCCCCTACCGAAGCTGAAGAAGCGCTGGTTGCCATCCAGACAATAGTTAAGAAAACCCGTCGCGCGATTTCCACCAGCGGTGCTTATGCTTTCCTCATCGTCTGGGGTATCGTTTGGTTGTTTGGTTTTTTAGGATCTCAATTCTTCCCCTCCGAAATTGGGCGCTACTTTTGGATGGGGATAGATATCATTGGTGGTGTTATTTCCGCAGTCATCGGCGCTCGTTTTGGCAGGAATGTACGTAATTCCAAAATAACTAACTCTGGCAAGCAGATCGGCTTATTCTGGTTGTTGCTGATCGTGTATTGTGCAGCTGCAATCTGGGTCGTATGGCCGATAGGCAATAAGCAATTTGCCATGCTGATCATTTTGTTTGTCATGATTGGCTGGATGGCTATGGGCTTGATCCTCTCCTTCTACCCCATCTGGGGTGGGTTGATCCTTACCGCATTGGCACTGGTCGGATATTTCTTGTTACCTGGTTTTTTCTATCTGTGGATGGCTATCCTGGGCGGCGGCGGGATGATCATTATGGGTCTATATATCCGTAATAAATGGTAACTTTATGGCTGAGTTAAACGAAATTATTCACCAACCAATACGATTACGCACCATGGCTGCTTTAGTAACATTGGGGGCAAACGAGGAAGTGGATTTTTCTTATTTGCGTAAATTGTTGACCGTCACTGATGGGAACCTGGGTGCCCACTTGCATAAATTAGAAGAGGCAGGGTATATCAAAATCAATAAAAGCTTTGTCGACCGTAAGCCGCATACCTATATTTCTGCTACACCTGCCGGTCGGAAAGTCTTCGCCGAACACGTGGCTGCACTTGAAGTAATCCTGAAGGGTAAGTGAGGAGAAAAATGAATCAGGTTGTGCAAGTTGAAAAATTTAGAAAATCTTATGGCACTACAATAGCTGTAGACTCGATTTCCTTCGACGTGCAGGAAGGCGAGATTTTTGGCATGGTTGGCCCGAATGGAGCCGGCAAGACAACAACAATAGAATGCCTGGAAGGTTTGCGCCGACCCGATAGTGGACTTCTGCGAGTGCTAGGCATGGACCCACAAACCGAAAGCCACACCCTCCGCATCCTCACTGGGATGCAGCTGCAACAATCCAACCTGCCTGAACGGATGAAGGTCTGGGAGGCGTTGGACTTGTATAGTTCGTTTTATCCAAAAACTGCTAACTGGGAACAGTTGTTGTTCCAGCTCGGGTTGGAAGAAAAACGTAACTCTTACTTTTCAAAACTCTCTGGTGGTCAGAAGCAGCGTCTCTTTATTGCGCTAGCCCTCCTGCCTGACCCGCAAGTCATTTTCCTGGATGAATTAACCACTGGTCTGGATCCGCAAGCACGTCATGCCATTTGGGATCTAATTCGCGATATCAAATTGAAGGGTAAAACCGTTCTCTTAACCACCCATTATATGGAAGAAGCGGAACGTCTGTGCGACCGCGTTGCCATCTTGGATCACGGACGTATCGTGGCACTGGATTCTCCGGAAGCTCTAATCCGTACCATGGGAGCGGAGGAACGCATTGTCTTCAGCATTGATGGAGTTCTGCCTGCATCCTTTGAACAGGCTCTTGTGGGAGTAGGCAGGCTTGAAGTTCAGAGAGAGAGAGTGGTTGTTCATGGGAATGTTGGCCTCAAGGTCCCGCTGGTTAGTGAAGTGGTCACCTTGTTGACCTCATCTGGAGTCAAGTTCCAAAATTTGCGCACCGAGCAGTCAACCCTTGAAGATGTATTTCTGAAATTGACCGGTAAGGAAATGAAAGAGTGAGGTATGTAATGAAAAGCTTATTTAAGATGACCTGGATGGAAGCCAAGTTATTCCTGCGCGAACCAATCGGAGCATTTTTTACCTTAGTTTTCCCATTGATGATGCTTTTCCTGTTTGGCAGTATTTACGGGAACAAACCCACATCTCTTTTCAACGGTCTCGGGACTATTGATATTTCAGTGCCAGCCTATACTGCGATGATAATTGCCACCACCGGCTTATTGGGATTAACCATCACAATGTCTGCTTACCGGGAAAACGGTGTTCTGCGTCGATTGCGGACAACTCCTATTAGTCCACTCCTTGTCTTAGTATCGCAAGTGATCGTGCTTTTTTTGATGACAACCTTCGGTATGGTACTGCTTATTATTGCCGGGAAGTTAGTTTATCATATTCACTTTTATGGAAATGCCCTTAACGTGATACTGGGATTTATTCTGTGTAGCTTGAGTTTTTTCTCGCTCGGTTTCGTTCTGGCTGGGTTAATGCCCACAGCGCGCACTGCCCAGGTAGTTGGGATGGTGCTTTTGTACCCGATGCTTTTTCTCTCTGGCGCTGGTTTCCCGCGTGAACTCCTACCCGAAGCCATCAAGAATATTTCTGTCTTCCTGCCGCTCACCTATGTGGTCAATCTGCTCCGAGGACTTTGGGTTGGAGAGGCTTGGAGCCATCACACCACCGATGTCATCGTGCTGGCATCTATATTAATTACTGGAATTCTGGTCTCAATAAAGACTTTCCGCTGGGAATAAAAGAATCGAAATCACATAAAAGACAAATAAACGAAAGCGACCTCCTGGAAATGAGAGTGTATCTCGCATTCTCTCGATTCTTGCCACGAAAATATAGGATGTGAATTGGTAATTGATAAAGTTGTACCCCTGCCCGTGTGGTTATTATGGGGATGCCTCCAAGCCCTGCACCTGCGCCATGTCCACCACCACGAAGTACCAGCACCGTGTTTCCGGACCGCTGCTTGACCGCATCGACATTCACGTTGAAGTGCCGCGCATAGAGATTGAAAAACTGAGCGATCTGAGATTTGGTGAACCCTCCAGCGTCATTGCTTTGCGTGTTGAGACTGCCCGCGAAGTCCAGCGCAAGCGTTTTACAGGTACAAAGTTTACGTGCAATGCGGATATGCACCCGGCTGAAGTACGGCAGTATTGCACTCTGGATGAATCCTGCCGCAGCCTGATGCGTGCCGCCATGAACCAGATGGATCTTTCCGCCTGCGCTTACCACCGAATCCTCAAGCTGGCACGCGCGATCGCCGACCTTGCTGGTTCTGACTCCATCGGTCAGGTACACCTGGCTGAAGCTTTGCAGTACCGTCCAAGAGTCAGCGAATTGTAGATTCCTACAGTAGAACGATTAAACCAAGGATAAATAGGACCAGGACTAATGTCCACCCGGCCCACGCCCAGCCTTTGGGATCCGCTGCTCCATTTCCTAAACCGATAGGGGATATTTGGATCACCGGGATATCGGCCACCTTCTTCTCCAACTCAAAATCACTAATTTTCCACGGATTGTATCCTTCAAAGAAACCGGCAAAACCGGCATTCTTGAGCACTGCGCGGATGATCTCAAGCCTATCTTCACCAATATAAGGCGCAAGTACTTTTCCGTAGATTGCTCCTCCCGGCAGGATGATCTCGATATCCAGATTTGCCAGCAGGTTCTTATACCAATCTGAAGTCTCGCGACCTCCTGAAATGCAATAGATATTGCCTTTCCAAATGGCATAATTCACCGGGGCATAACGCACCCTGCCGCTTTTACGGCCAATTGTCTTCATTACCATAATATAGCCAGAGAATGGATTGGTCATTACCGCTCCTAGTCCCAGGCGGAATATGGGCACCATGAAAAATTTATTCAAAATTTTAAAAAACTTGCGTAAGGCATCTGGCATTATTCACCTCCATTGAAATCATCAAGATTAATAAAATTATCGCATACTGCATAATAAAAATGAATAGCAGTTACCAAAGAGGTGATAATAGAACAAATTACAAAATTCAACAGTAATCATATTTTTGAGATAAACTTTTATTTATAACATTGTGAAAAAAATCAAATTTTCGGTTCTTGTTTTCATATGCTTCAGCCTGATATCATGCAATTTTCCCGTATGGGCAGCCGGGAATCCTGACACAACACCCCAAGCCATGTTCCGCACCCAGGTACCCCATAACGTCAATTTCCCCACAAAAATCCCGACCATTTCGCTTCAACCATCACCGCCTGCCCTCGGTAACCTCGAGAATCTATATACGTACACTTCCCTCTCTGGTGATACCATAAAAACCGTTGCCAGGCACTTCGGAGTGGATGCAAGCCAGATATCCTTCGAAGGAAGTTATCCAGAGGCGAACCTCCTTCCACCGGAGACCATCCTATTCATCCCCAAAAACTTATCTGGTTTTTTCTACTCCGACGTGCTACTGCCTGATAGTGAGGTGATCTACTCTCCCACTGCCGGGGATTTCGACATCGCTGGTTTTGTCGCTGCGTCAGGCGGCTATCTTGCAAAATACGAGCAGAAAGTCTCCGGCGAGATGCTTAATGGCAGCCAAATCGTAGAACGTGTGGCATTGAACACTTCTGTGAATCCTCGGCTTCTGCTGGCATTCATCGAATTGCGCTCAAATTGGGTCACTCAGACTCCACCAACGATATATTGGCTGCATCCCTTGGATTTAGGTTTAAAACAATATGAAGGGCTTTATCTCGAACTAGCAGTTGCTGCCCGCTTGATTAACACCGGTTACTATGGCTGGCGTAATGGCGATATGACCGATCTCATTTTCTCCGATGGTACTTCACAACGCATCGCTCCCAACCTCAATGCCGGCACTGTAGGGATTCAATACCTGATGGCGCAACTTTACGATCAAAGTGGATGGGAAACCATGGTGTACAGCCCCACCGGATTGATCCCTCTACACACCCGGTTTTTCGGAGATGCCATTACTCGTGCCAAAACAGTCGAACCTTTATTTACTGAAGAAACTTCAAACCAGGAAATTGAATTACCCTTCACCATTGGGCAACATTGGGCTTTAACCGGTGGACTCCATAATGATTGGACAGAAGGAACCCCATTTGGTGCCCTCGATTTCGCACCGCTTACAGGTGAAGCCGCCTGTGCAGTCTCAAAAGTGTGGGTACTCGCCGCTGCAAAAGGTACGATCACCCGGGCTGCAAACAACCAGGTGATCATCGCTATTGAAGATACCCAGGGCAACCCCACGGGATGGGAAGTTTTTTACATGCATATTGCCACGGAAGAAATGATTGCAGCCGGGAAAAAGGTGCAGTTGGATGACCCTATCGGACACCCCTCCTGCCAGGGCGGCGCTGCCAGTGGTACCCATGTTCACATTTCCCGTAAGTTTAAAGGGGAATGGATCGGAGCTGGCGAACCTTTCCCCTTCATATTAAGCGGTTGGCTGGCAGTTCCGGGTCAACAAGTGTTTAAAAGCTCACTGGTCAAGGGCAATCAAACGGTCACAGCTGATCCCAATGGGGCTAACGCATCTCAGATCACCCGCTAGGACTACTACTTTACTTTTACCACAATGGTATCGATTGCCAGGGGAGTTCCATCTGCCATGCTCACTTCAACTAATTGAATGCGCACCAGTTCTCCTGATTTGAACCTGCTAAAAGGGATGGTAGTGTTAATTGTCGCGGGCATGCCTGCATCTGCAGATGTTACCATCAGGCTGTTGGCAAAATTTATCATTGTATATTCTCCATAGATTTGGAGAAGTAGCGTGTTTTCGAATGGCGCAATAGGCATACTTCCCTTCAACACCACCTCACCGCTGACCTCTGAATAATCTGCAGGAGATTCGATATCGATCGACCTGACTTTGCCATCTGCAAGGAGTTGGGTTTGCCTCCAAAGCATCATCCTGCCTTTATAAAGCCTGTATGTTTTTGTTACATTCAGCGTTGGGTCAACCATCGCATCATTAGGACCATGAATATTGACATTTAATATGATTTCACCATCAACAATTTCGATTGAATGAATGATCGGCCGGTCATCCACAGTTTTGGAATTTATCTGGCGATAACTACCATTTTCACTAACCATGGCAGTTATTGAATAGAAAACTCCTGTACCACCCATGGATTCAGCGATCAAAAGCGCTGCATCCTCTACGCCATCCGCATTCAAATCTCCTGTTCCAAAATGTTCATCCAAAATCACCATTTGGATTGATCCATCAGCCTGGTTCTCAGCCCATTTGCCGTCGATAAGCTGGATATCTTTCTTTAACTCCGGTGCATTGATCAAGATATTTTTAAATTGATCCTGGGTCATCTGTGTCGGGTGAGGAATCGCCGTCTCTGTCAACGTCGGAATTGGCGGAATATCGGTATTCATTGGAACATTTGTTGCACCAGAAGCCGCAGTGGGGGTTGGCGCTGCTGTACAGGCAGAGAGCAGCATCACAATCGCGATTACCACCAGGGTATTTAGTCGTTTCATCATTTCCTCCGCAGAGAAGTCCTTATTGTAGGACAAAGAATGTGAACAAATGTTCCCGCAATACTTAAAAAAGGCAAATACCACTTGAAAATAAATAGAAACTCGTTATAATATGTACATAAGTGGATAAAAGTGGGTGAAAGTGGAGCGCCGGAGATTTCCGGCGTTCATCATAAATACGAGAGGTAGAACTAATGTTCGCAGGTTTCTTCGGCACATTCGAGCACAACATAGACGAGAAAAACCGGATCACTTTTCCGGCGCGTTTCCGCGAGCAGCTTGGTCTTGGTGCCTTCGTCATGCGTGGATTTGATGGAAACCTGTTGATCATGAATGCCGACCGTTTCAAATTACTTTTTGATCGGGTAAACAGCCTCAATATGGCTGATGCCAATACCCGTAATCTGCGCCGTTTCCTTTTTAAGAATGCTGCCGAAATTGAGTTCGATAAAAATGGTCGTTTTATAATTCCTTCGGTTTTGCGGGAATATGCTCACCTTGATGGTGCTGCAACTGTTATCGGAACGGGTGAGGATATTGAAGTTTGGTCACCGGAACTGCTCAAAAAGCAGGATGAACAATTTGATTCACCAGATTTAGCCGCTGACCTGGCTGAGAAGTTTGACCTGAGTATCTGATGACCAATAGCATGGACAGTAGTGGTCTTATTGCGCCACATGTCTCAGTTCTTTACCAACCTATTATAACTGCTTTGCGTCCGCGAAGTCCGGGGTTTTATGTTGATGCCACCGTCGGCGCTGGAGGACATGCCTGGGGAATCCTCGAGCAGAGCTCACCTGACGGAAGACTTCTGGGAATGGATGTAGATCCCCGGGCGCTGGAACTCGCACACCAGCGCCTCTTCTCTTTTAAAGACAGGTATCATTTGGTTCGCTCCTCCTACACCTCCCTTTCTTCGCAGCTGCTGGCGCTTGGCCGGGACCATGTAGACGGTATTGTCATCGACCTGGGTGTTTCATCGATGCAAATAGACTCTCCCGAACGTGGTTTCTCATTCCAAAAAGATGGACCGTTGGATATGCGTTTCGACCCGTCCCAGCCCGTCAGCGCCGCCGACATTGTCAACTCCTACGCAGAAAATGATCTTGCAGATCTCCTCTGGAAGTATGGGGAAGAGCGCAATTCTTACCGCATCGCCCGTGGGATCATTCGCAACCGTCCGATCACCACCACTCTCTCTCTGGCAAAAGTGGTTGCCCATTCAAGTGGCAAACCAGGTGGGAGAATCCATCCGGCAACGCGCACATTCCAGGCATTACGCATTGCAGTCAACCACGAACTTGAGTCGCTGGAAGATTTCCTCCCCCAGTCAATTGATGCACTGATTTCAGGCGGCAGGTTGGCTGTGATATCCTTCCACTCTTTGGAAGACCGGATCACAAAGCAGTATTTTCGGCAGGAAAGTCGGGATTGCATTTGTCCACCGGATCAATTGGTTTGTCAGTGCGGACACAAAGCCTCGATCATTGAGATTACCCGGCATCCGATCGAAGCGAACGAAGAGGAGATTCAACAGAATCCGCGCGCACGAAGCGCAAAACTGCGAATTGTAGAAAAAAAGTAGCCATGACACAGAGTAATGAACGAACACCAAGAAAAACACACCGAACCAGGGCGAAAGTAAATCTCACCCAGGCATTTCGGCAAGCCCCCTGGAGAAATCAGGTCCAGTTCGTGGGGTTGTTCTTGCTTGCTTTGGTGATTGTGGTTCTCGTTGCCAGCGTTTACTTGAGCATAAGCGGACGGGCTGCCGCTGCAGGGCTACGTGCCTATTCTTATAGTCTTGAACGCCAGGATCTTGAACGGGCCATTGCAGACCACAAATCTCAAATTGCTAACTTAACATCCTCCGCCGTCATGGAACAACGCGCAAAAGATGCCGGTTTTCAGCGGATTGACCCCTCTCAAGCGGTTTACGTACTCGTCCCCGGTTATGCGGGGCGTCAACCTGTCGTTCTTGCAGCACCTCCGGGTGTCAGCAATTCCGGAATTTCATTGGTTAAGTCTGCCTACCGCCAGTCTTTATGGGATTGGATGTTCAGCGGCATTAACCGATTGAGTGACAGCGTGGGGGGAAGTACTCAATGAACCTTCGCTCACTCTCTCGACCCAAAGCCCTCGGTCTTTTGCTCACCGCCTTCGTTGCGGTGATTGCCATTCAAATGATCAGGATTCAAACCAGCACTCATGCTGCGTACCTTGACAAATGGGCGCAGAATTATGGCGTTGAGGTCCGCACCGTACAATCCGAGCGTGGGTATATCTATGACCGCTGGGGTCACCTCCTGGCTGGCAACAAAGAAGTGTATGAAATTGGCGCAGAATTACAGTATGTAAAGAATCCAGCCTCCATCGCTTCTGCTGTTTCCACCCTATTTGGCGTAAATTACGACGCATCATACGATGCAGCCAAATTGGTTTACGAGCCCAGTAATATGGTTTACGTAACTCTGGCTGATTTTGTCACTTCTGATAAGCTCGAAGAGTTGATCAACCTCAAAAAACAATATGAAGCTGCCAATCCTTATGGTGAAAATCCCGACCTCCCCTCTCTGCGCGGCTTAACGTGGACGGCTCACCTTCAGCGCACCTACCCAGAAAACGAGTTAGCCTCCAACATACTAGGTTTCTATACCTATTATGACCGCGAGACCGGCAAAGGTTATTTTGGCGTTGAAGAGGAATACAACGAGCTCCTCTCCGGCACAAAACAAAAAGTGGTCATTAAACTCGACCCTTACGAGATGCAGGAAATCCCGTCTGCCCCGGCGGCGGCCAGCCTGGTTCTTACTATTGACCGCGAGATCCAACGCAGTGTTGAGACTATTCTGAATAATGCCGTAACCAAGAATAAAGCCGCCAATGGAACGATTATCGTTATGGATCCTGAAACGGGAGAAATATTGGCCATGGCGGCTACTCCTCGTTTTAACCCAAACAATTATTGGACCTACGGTGATGTGTTCACCGCCGGCATTTCCTTCAACAAGGCAGTCAGTCAGGTATATGAACCTGGATCCGTATTCAAAGTGCTCACCATGGCAGCTGCTCTGGATACTAACACAGTAAAACCAACCACTGAATTCGTTGATACTGGCGTGATTGAAGTCGGCGGGTGGGAGATTTACAACTGGGACCGCAGTGCCTGGGGTCGCCAGACGATGGTTGGTTGTATGCAGCATTCTTTGAATGTGTGCCTATCCTGGATCGCCACTCAACTTGGACCTACCTCTTTTTATGACTATCTCAATCGCTTTGGAATTGGTCACCGCACCAACATCGACCTGGCAGGAGAGGAAGTCTATCCGTTGAGCCAGCCGGATGACCCCACCTGGTACACCATTAACCTGGCTACAAATTCATTTGGTCAAGGCGTCGCAGTTACCCCCATACAAATGGTTATGGCAGCCTCTGCCTTCGCCAATGACGGCAAGATGGTTGTCCCCCATGTTTTGAAAGCTTACATTCAGGATGGGCAGCAGTTTTCAACTGCCACAAAGATTGCAGGCGCACCCGTTACCGCAGCGACAGCCTATACCCTCACTGAAATGCTGGCGGTCTCCCTGGAAGAAGAAGCTTCAGATGCACTGGTTGAAGGTTATCGTGTTGCCGGCAAAACCGGTACAGCTGAAATTGCTGTCAATGGTCAGTATTCCAGCTACGCCACCAACGCCTCATTCGTTGGATGGGGACCAGTCGACGATCCGAAATTCATCATCTACGTTTGGCTCGAGAAACCCAAGAGTTCCATCTGGGGCTCTATCGTTGCTGCGCCCGTATTTCGTGATGTTGTGAAACAGTTGGTTGTCTTAATGAACATTCCTCCCGATGACCAGCGCTTCACTTTACAGGCTCAATAAGGAAGAAATGCTAACACTTGCAGATTTGATCGAATCAGAACAAGGAATTCGCCCCGATCGTAACACCCCGGGAATCACCGAGGCGGTTGTGGATTCGCGCAAGGCGATTCCGGGTTCTCTCTTTATTGCTTACAAGGGTGATAACGTAGATGGTCACGCCTATGTTTCAGATGCTTTCAAACATGGCGCCTCAATGGCATTGATTGATAAAAGCATTGATCCTTCCATCCCGGTACTGGATCTCACCAAACCCTTCACTGCGGATACCGTTATTCCAAACCTTCCCTTCGCAGTCCGGGTACAAAAATCCCAGTCTTCATTGGTCAAATTGGCATCTTTCTGGCGCCGGAAGTTTAACCTGCGCGTCATTGGCATAACTGGAAGTGTTGGAAAATCAACCACAAAAGAGCTTATTGCCGAAGTACTCTCAACTCGGTTTCGCACTTTAAAGAATCAGGGAAATTTAAACAACGAGATTGGCCTTCCTCTCACCATGTTGCGCCTTGGACCCGGATATGAAAAAGTCGTGGTCGAGATGGGCTTCTATTATCTGACAGAAATTTCTCAACTTTGTGAAATTGCTCTTCCGCAAGTAGGCATTCTGACTAACATTGGCACCGTTCATGCTGAACGCGCCGGTTCACAGGAAATGATCGCCAAAGGCAAAAGCGAGTTGGTCCAGGCTTTACCCGCAGCACCTGAAGGTATGGCCATTCTCAACCTCGATGATCCCTGGGTGACAGCGATGGCTAACCAGACCAAAGCCCGGGTCTTCTTCTATGGATTAAATCCCCAGTCTGAATTGTGGGCTGACAACATATCCAGTGATGGGCTCAAAGGGATCAATTTCCATCTGCATTACCACGGTGAAACCTATGTTACTCATGCTCCCCTCATCGGGCAGCACAGCGTTCATACCATTCTGCGAGCCGTCGCGGCAGCGTTAGTCGAAGGAATGCCCATTGAGGAGGCAATTACAGCCCTGCAGCACGCCAGCGGTCAGTTAAGGCTTGTGGCTGCTCACACAAAAGAAGGCGCGCTCTTACTTGACGATACTTACAATGCCTCCCCCGAGTCCACCCTCGCGGCACTCAACTTGCTGTCTGAACTTCCGGGTCGGAAAATTGCTGTACTCGGCGGTATGTTTGAATTAGGGGAATACGAAAAAGAAGGCCATGAAAAAGTTGGCATTCGAGCCGCTGAAATCGTTGATGAGTTGATCACGCTCGGCGACCTTGCCAAAATGATCGCATCCTCAGCCCTCGATTCCGGGTTGGACAGCCGCTCCATTACTGCCCTGGACGACACTGAACAGGTCGTAAATATGCTCCAGTCAACTTTAAAGCAGGGTGACGTGGTGTTGATCAAAGGCTCCCATGGGCTGCGCATGGACCATATTGTCCAAGCTTTGGAGGTGGAAGAATGAAAGAAACCTCATTAGCCATCGCGTTAAGCGGGTTGGGATTCGTCCTGGCGGTTATCTGGGGAAGTCCGCTTATCCGCATTCTTAAGCATTATAAGCTTGGAAAAATGATCCGCGTTGAGGGACCTGATAGTCATATTACCAAGATGGGCACCCCCACCATGGGTGGTCTGATGATTCTCATCCCCGTCGCAGCCGTAACCATTCTCTTGAACGCTGTCAGCCTGCTTGGAACCAACATCATGGGTCGGTCGGTTCTTCTTCCGCTGATCGTGTTGTTTGCATACGGGCTCCTCGGCGCCATCGATGATTGGGAAGGAATTCGCGGACCCCGTAAAGGCTTGGGAATGCGGGCTCGCACCAAATTCTTCATCCAGGTGATTTTGGCTGTAATTACCGCCTACATTCTTAAAAACGTTCTCTTAGTGCCGCAGTTATACTGGCCGGGATTGCACGTCGTAATTGACCTTGGCATTTGGTATATACCTATCGCGGCCTTCATAATAGTCCTCATGTCAAACGCCATCAATCTGACGGATGGGCTGGATGGACTAGCTGGGTTGATTTCTGTAACAGCCTTTGCTGCTTACGGGAGCATCGCTCTGATGCAGGGTAATTTTTTTGTCGGACGGTTCTGCTTCACGATTGTCGGTGCTTTATTCGGTTTCCTCTGGTTCAATGTGCACCCTGCCATGCTTTTCATGGGTGATCTCGGCTCCCTTTCACTTGGGGCAGTCCTCGCCGTGGTCGCCCTCATGACCGGGCAATGGATTCTCCTCCCGCTGGTTGCTGTCATCCCCATCAGTAATGTTATGAGCGATGTGTTGCAGGTTTTGTATTTCAAATACACCAAAGGAAAACGCTTATTCAAAATGGCGCCGCTTCATCATCACTTTGAACTGATTGGGTGGAGTGAAACGCAGGTTGTACAGAGGTTTTGGCTCATCAGTCTGCTTTTTGGAATTTTCAGTGTTGCAATAGCGATGGCATAAGATGATAAAAAACTGGCAGGGAAAAAATGTGCTGATACTGGGTGCCGCCCGTCAAGGGCAGGCGCTGGCACGTTACCTTGCCGGTATTCAAGCCCATGTGATTCTCAATGATAAACGCTCACCTGCTGAGATTGGAAATGAGGTTGAGAGTTTAAGGTTAATAGGGGTGGAATTGGTTCTTGGTGAACACCCATTAGGCATCCTGGATCATGTTGACGTTGTGTGCCTTTCCGGTGGTATCCCGCTAACCCTCCCCATCGTTATTGCAGCAGTAGAAAAAGGCTTGCCGCTCACCAATGACTCACAGATCTTCATGGAAGAAGTAAAAGCTCCTGTTATTGGTATCACCGGTTCCGCAGGGAAAACCACCACCACCACTTTAGTCGGTCGAATTGCTCAAAAGGCAGTTCAGTCACCTCACAAAGCCTGGGTCGGTGGAAACATCGGTCTGCCATTGGTGGAATATCTGGATGAGATTAAAACTGGAGACAATGTCATCCTTGAACTTTCAAGTTTCCAACTGGACCAAATGACCATCAGCCCGCACATTGCTGCAGTCCTCAACATTACTCCCAACCATCTTGACCGCCATGGAACAATGGAAGACTACACAGCTGCCAAAGCCCGAATCCTGAAATTCCAGGGGCAAAATGATATCGCCGTCCTCAATCGCGAGGATTTAGGTTCTTGGAATTTAACGAATGACGTCAAGGGCAGTCTTTACACCTTTGGTCTTAATTCAACAAGTCAAATTGAAAATGGCACCTATATAAAAAATGGGATGGTCTACCTGAAACAGAATGGCAGTGAAATTCCCGTCATTCAAATCGACGAGATTAAATTGCGCGGTCAGCATAATTTGACCAATGTTCTCGCAGCGGTTGCTATTTGTGGTGCCGCCGGTATGCCTCTCGATGCAATGCACTCCGGCATCAGCGGCTTCGCCGGGGTTGAGCATCGTCTTGAATTCGTCCGGGAGTGGAAAGGTGTCACCTGGATCAACGACACCATCGCCACTGCTCCAGAACGCACTTTGGCAGCACTTGAATCCTTCTCCGAACCCATCGTCCTGCTGCTTGGCGGCAAAGATAAAAAACTTCCCTGGGATACCCTATCGCAAAAGGTCCATCAGCGCGTTTCACAGGTCATCCTGTTTGGAGAGGCTTCTGAAAAGATCTCTGCAGCGTTAGGAAAACCCATTGCTGGTGAAACTTTAGTGGCTATCCACTCTGCCGGGACCTTTACCAATGCGCTAGAAAAAGCTGCCAATGTTGCTTCGAGCGGAGACGTTGTTTTGCTCTCCCCGGGATGCACCAGCTATGATGCTTTTCGAGATTTTGAAGAACGCGGAAACTATTTTAAGAATTGGGTGAGTGAATTACGATGAATGCCACACTAAAGACCCCTGCCCCTCGAGCACGAGCACGGAAACTTGCATTCCGCGAGAATTTTGATCTTCCGTTGCTTTTGGTCGTTTTGACCCTTTTCATCATCGGTTTATTGATGGTGTACTCGGCCAGCTGGCAATTTGCCCGTCAACAGGGAAATTCGGAATATACCACCGTGCTTAAACAATTTGGGTATGGCATGCTTGGTATTGGTGTGGCAATTTTCCTCACATTCTACGATTATCACAAGTTTTCCCGTTGGGTTGTCCCAGCAATGATCGTAACAATAGTTCTTCTTTTCGGTGTTTTGTTATTCGGTCAGGAAACACAATACGGCGCAAAACGTGGTTTGTTTGCAGGTTCCATTCAGCCTTCCGAACTTGCTAAGTTGATGGTCGTTGTTTACTTAAGTTTCTGGCTTTATAGCAAAAAAGAGTCCCTTAACCAATGGTCACTCGGTCTCGTACCGTTGATGGCAATTGTTGGGTTTACCGCCGGGATGATCCTGGCGCAACCGGATGTATCCGCCGCAGCCACTGTTATTCTATTAGGCGGTATCCTCTTCTTCATTGCCGGTGGAAAATTACGTCAGATCCTTTTAGTCGTGGTAGTCACTGCAATATTGGGCATCCTGGTAGTTCTGGTTAATGACAATGCCTCCACCCGTCTCAAGGATTACTGGAGCGGTTTGCAGAATCCTGAACAAGCTTCGGACCATGTTAAATGGTCACTTGAAGCCATTATTAACGGCGGGTTATTCGGTGTAGGCATTGGTCGCTCAACCACAAAATTTATTGGGTTGCCCGTTGCCCCAACAGATTCGATCTTCGCAGTTATCGCAGAAGAAACCGGCATACTCGGTGCCTTTTCGATTCTCATCCTTTATGTTGCATTCCTCTGGAGAGGACTGACAATTGCCAGCCGTGCCAAAGATGAACTTGGAAAATGGCTGGCAGGTGGAATTACCTTGTGGATCACTATCGAAGCCGTGATCAATACAGGCGTTTTGGTAAACTTGCTTCCTTTTGCCGGTAACGCACTCCCCTTCATCAGCTCTGGTGGTTCGAGTTTGGTGACAACTTTTGCCGCAATCGGAATATTGATGGGCATAGCTCGAAATTCGAAGTTGGAAGTTGCGACTTCAGAAAGGAGCACCTCTCATGCGGTTGTTAATTTGCGCAGGGGGGACAGGCGGCGGAGTGTATCCCGCCCTGTCGATCCTTCAATCTATCGGTAATCGGGCACGTGAAGTCCTTTGGATAGGCGGCGAAGGTGGTATGGAAGCTGACCTTGTTGCTACCAGGGGAATTCCATTCCAATCAGTCCCGGCTGCGGGCGTTCATGGTGTCGGCTTAAGCAAATTGCCCGGCAATATCATTAAATTGGTCAAGGGGATTGTTGCCTCACAAAAGATTCTGCGCCAATTCAAACCCGACGTGCTCCTCTTCACCGGCGGATTTGTGGCAGTTCCCATGGCGTTGGCCGGTGTGAAAGTCAACAGCCTTTTATATGTGCCGGATATCGAACCGGGGTTAGCTTTACGCACATTAGCGCGTTATTCTGACAAAATCGCCCTCACCGCCAATGAGTCGATCAGGTATTTTAAATCAACAAAAAAACTGGTTGTCACCGGCTATCCAACCCGTGAAGATTTTAAAGTAAAGACAAAAGAAGAATCCCGTGAAAGACTAGGGTTAAAGAACAACCTGCCAGTTTTATTGGTGATTGGCGGCAGCAAAGGAGCTCATTTGATCAATGAGGCTCTGCTTCCAAATCTTCCTACTCTGCTCCAGGATTACCAGGTAGTTCATATATCCGGAATCGCCGATTGGCAGGAATGCCAGGATTTGAAAACAAAAATGCTGCCGGAGTTGAGCCAGAACTACCATCCGTATGCATATTTACACGATGAAATTAGTGACGCCTTCTCATCCGCTGACCTGGCAATCTCCCGCGCTGGTGCTTCAATCCTCGGTGAATTGCCCCTTGTTGGTCTGCCCGCGATTCTTGTACCCTACCCATTTGCCTGGAGATACCAGAAAGTTAATGCTGATTATCTGGTAGACCAAGGCGCGGCCATTGTGGTCAATAACTCTGAATTGACTGCTAAATTAGTACCTTTAGTAAAACAATTGTTTTCAGAGAAATCAAGATTGTCTTCGATGAGTAAAGCCATGGCATCGTTGGCAACCCCCAAGGCAGCCTCTAAATTGGCTGAACTGGTTTGTTCCTTGGGTTCTCACCCGGACGGAGGAAGAAAATGATAAGTTTACATGTCATTCTCTTCATTTTTGTTGTTCTTTTTGGCATCATCGGCTCCATGCGAGGTTGGGCAAAAGAGGTGCTGGTTACTTTCAGTATCATTCTCGCCATGTTTACTCTTTCCGTATTGGAAAACTTCATCCCCTTCTTCCAGGAGATCATTAAAACCGCAACTCCAGCCACATTATTCTGGATTCGCTCCGGCATCGTTGGTGGTCTTGTTTTCTTCGGTTATGAAACGCCAAAAATTCCGCGCCTAGCTGATACCGGTAAATTCATCCGTAATCTGCTCCAGGACACCCTGTTGGGCGGGTTTGTTGGCATGATCAACGGATTCCTCGTGATCGGCAGTATCTGGTACTTTTTACACACAACTGGTTACCCCTTTAGTTTTGTCATCCCTCCTGATGCTGCTACCGCGAATGGGTTGGCTTCGCTCAACTTGATCGATTTCCTTCCCCCCGCGTGGTTAATGACCACACCCACGATTTACGTGGCAGTGGCTATTTGTTTTGTAATCGTATTGGTGGTGTTTATCTAATGACACACGTGCATTTGATCGGTATCGGTGGGACTGGCATCTCCTCCATTGCCCGCGTGCTCCTTGAAAAGGGGTACGAGGTCAGCGGTTCAGATCGTGTTCTCTCCTCATTGGCTGTTGATCTGCGAACCGCTGGTGTGACCGTATTTGAAGGACACGCTGCTGAAAACATCACCGGAGCCGATATTGTGGTCCGCTCCTCCGCCATTCCGGACAGCAACGTTGAAGTGCAGGCTGCCATTGCTAAAGGTATTCCAGTTTTGAAACGCTCTGATTTTCTGGGCAGCTTGTTGAGCCAGTATAAAAGCATTGCAATAGCCGGCTCTCACGGAAAAACCACCACATCTGCCATGATAGCCTGGACACTAAAGTCACTGGAACAGGATTCGTCCTACATCCTCGGCGGAGTTAGCAAGAATCTCAAGAATAATGCCCATGCAGGTAGCGGAGAGTTGTTCGTTATTGAAGCCGATGAATACGACCGCATGTTCCTTGGGCTTACCCCCGATGTGATCTTGCTCACCAATATTGGCTACGATCACCCGGATTGCTTCCCCACTATTCAGGATTACGAAGGCGCTTTCCATCAATTTGTGAATTGCCTCAAACCTGGCGGTCTGGTGGTTGCAAATGCAGACGATGCAGCGCGATTACAACTCTTCAAATCAATCCAGGCGGAACATATTGCCTTGACTTATGGTTTTAACTCCTCAGCCGTGTACCGGGCAGTAAATTTGAAAGTAAATCAACAAGGCGGGTTCACCTTTGATATCACCTTCAATGGTAAACTCACCGCGACTGTCAATCTTTCTGTCCCTGGTGAACATAATGTTTTGAACGCTTTGGGTGTATTTGCCACCCTTGCCCATATGGGGTATGCCCCCACAAAAATTACCGCAGCCCTGGAATTGTTCGAAGGAACAGGCCGTCGCTTTGAAGTTGTTGGTGAAGTCAACGGAATTACAGTAATTGATGACTATGCACATCATCCAGCCAAGATCCAGGCAACCCTGGCCGCAGCCCGCAATCGTTACCCCTCCCGTCGAATTGTTGCTGTGTGGCAGCCGCACACCTACTCCCGTACCAAAGCACTAGAAGCTGAGTTTGCCGCTTCTTTTCACAACGCTAATCTCGTCATCGTTTCTGAGATCTATGCGTCCCGTGAAAAACTTGAATCCTATTCTTCCAGGCAGATTGTTGATGAGATCACTTATGCCGAAACCCATTTCATCCCCACCCTGCCGGAAATTAATCGCTTTTTGGTAAGAGAATTGCATCGCAATGATGTGCTGATTGTTTTATCAGCAGGTGATGCAAACCAGGTTTGCACCGATGTCCTTACTGCCCTTAGTGAAAGGAATGACTAAATGACTGACCCTCGAAAAAACAGTTATTCAAATACTGGCTCTGATGGTGATTCTTCACGATTCTTCAGCGATTTTCCCCGCATCCAGGTAAAGCCGCAGCGGAATTACCAGGAACCTGATTTCCGCCATTTGCCTGCTTCCGATAAGCAGGAATTGCTCTCCCGCCTGATCGATCACGTAAAAGAACTCTAAGGAAAATAATAGTGATTTCACAGCAATTACGCTCACACTTCGAAGATCGGCTACAGGAAAATGTCAGCCTGGTCAACCATACCAGCTCTCGAGTTGGCGGGGCGGCGGCGTATTTTGTTGCTGAATCTGAATTGAATACCTTTCAATCGGATGTATCGTGGTGTTGGGAAAATATTATCCCCTTTTTCATCCTTGGCGGCGGTAACAATGTGCTCGTCAGCAGCAGCGGATTGGATGCCCTTGTGCTGCATAACCGCTGCAACAAGATGGAAATTGCCGGTTCTGACGAGGATTTGCTGATACATGCTGAATCAGGTGCCACATTCGCCGCAGTCTCCCGCTTTGCCGCCCAACATTCTCTTTCAGGCCTTGAATGGGCGTGTTCAGTCCCCGGCACACTTGGCGGAGCGGTTTACGGCAATGCCGGTGCATTTGGCAGTGACATGAGTAAAACCGTAAAAATGGCATATATCCTGCACCGGGAAATAGGCAATCAGGCTTTCTCCACAGAGGAGATGGCGTATTCCTATCGCTCCAGTGTTCTCAAACGCGATCCAGGAAAAGCCGTTGTCCTGGCTGCGGACTTAATCGTCCGGAAAGGTGACAGCGAACAAATCAAATTGATTATGGACGCCAATATCGCCAAACGCAAAGCCTCACAACCCGGTGGCGCCAGCATGGGATCAACTTTCAAAAATCCCGTTGGTGACCACGCCGGCCGTTTAATTGAAGCTGCCGAGCTAAAAGGTACCAAAATTGGCGGCGTCCAGGTGAGCCCGGTGCACGGCAATTTTCTCATCAATGACGGAACTGGGAAACCTGAAGATTATCTTCAATTGATCCGCTTGATCCAGTCCACTGTGGTAGAAAAATTTGGAGTAGCGCTGGAGTTGGAAATCGAATTACTCGGCGACTGGAAGGCATTAAAATGACATCGAAGAAATCATTAGCATTGATCTTTGGCGGTCGTTCGGGTGAACATGAAGTATCTCTCATGAGCGCCCGTTCTGTGCTTTCCGTATTGAGCCACGACAAATATGCAGTCACCGAGATCGGCATCTCACGTGATGGATTATGGTTTACAGGTACGAATGTACTTGAAGCATTTGAAAACAAACAACTTGAAAGCTTGACCCCCATTGCCCTCTTACCTGAACCTCACCTGCAAGCATTGTTTCTTCGTAAGGGAGACAAGCTCGAATCACTTCCACCTGTCGACGTTTTCTTCCCCGTGACCCACGGAACATTTGGCGAAGATGGTACTCTGCAAGGGTTATTGGAACTTGCTGATACCGCTTATGTCGGCTGTGGTGTTTTGGCTTCAGCGGTTGGCATGGACAAATCCCTCTTCAAAGATGTCATGCGCGCCAATAAAATACCGGTTGTGGAGTCGGTTTTGATCAACCGTACCAATATATTGTCAGGTATTGATTCTTCCATTGATCAAATCGAAAACTCTTTCCCCTACCCGGTTTTCGTCAAGCCTGCCAACCTGGGATCTTCCGTTGGCATCACCAAATGCCGTACCCGCTCTGACCTCTATGAAGGCTTGCTAGAAGCTGCGCAATATGACCGCAGAGTACTTGTCGAGCGCGGTATCAACGCCCGTGAAATTGAAGTGAGTGTTTTGGGCAACAGCGACGTTATTGCTTCATTACCCGGTGAAGTTTGTCCATCAGATGATTTCTACACTTATGACGCTAAATACATCAATGAGAATTCAGAATTGATCATTCCGGCCAATTTGACCGATGCACAGACCAGTACCTGCCAGAACTTGGCTATCCGCGCTTTCAAAGCTATTGATGGCGCTGGCATGGGTCGCGTGGATTTCCTGCTGGATCGTGAAACCGATGAACTTTACCTCAGCGAGATCAATACCATCCCGGGATTCACTAAGATCAGCATGTATCCCAAGCTTTTGCAGGCAATTGGCATATCCTATGAATCCCTGGTGGAAAAATTGATCGAGTTGGCGCTGCAGCGAAAATCTGAACGGGATCATACCCTTCACACTTACAGGAGGGATGCATGAGTTCCCGAGACCAAAACACAACCGCTCGATCCGAAGTAGTCAGGCAGCGGCGTTCTCAACCAGAACGCAAAGTTAAAATGCCCGAGAGCAAGACCGAAAGCAGGCCTTCGGTATCCAATGTTTGGCAGCCGGTAAATCGCCAGCCAGTTCAGCCTATCCGCCATCAATCAGTGCCTGTATCCCGCTTTAACACACCTGCCCGAACAATGCCTCACACCGCTGTCTCACCGCGAAAAATCAATTATAAGGTGGCTGCTAATGGCGTCGAAACCCGTATGCTTTCCCTGCCGACCATCCAATTCAATTGGCAGTGGGTATCAGGTATTCTCACCGTCATTCTCATTGCAGTCGCATTGTTACTCACCAACCTGACCGTCTTCCAGGTCAACGCCATCAGCGTGGATGGGCTGGTAAGGTTAACCGCCGCTGATATTGCTCCTGTCGTGCAGGAAAACAGCAGTTCCATCTTCCTTGTCAATCGAAATGAAATTATTGAGTCTTTATCATTCGCTTTCCCGGAATTATCAGTAAAGAGTTTGAAAACCGCCCTGCCTTCCAGTGTGAAAATTGTTGTCACTGAACGCCAGCCGATTCTTTCCTGGACCACGGGTGATCAAACGGTATGGGTCGATTCCGAGGGAGTTCTCTTCCCTCCTCGTGGTGATTCTGGACCAATACTTTACATCTATTCAGACGATCCGATGCCCCTTACCCGTACCGCTCCTATTGCTGAGGACCCGCTGGATTATCTCGTTATAACCCTCAATCGTGCCGAGACCCCGCTAACTCCCGAAGAAGCGCTGAAGCATATGTCTCCCGCAGTCCTCAAAGCTGCCATCGATTTCAGTACACAGATGCCAGAGGGTTCTGCCCTGATTTACGACACGGTTTCTGGCATGGGTTGGAAAGATGCCCGCGGCTGGACAGTGTTTTTTGGCTCAACCCTGGAAAACATGGCCTTCAAGCAATCAGAGTACCAGGCCATCGTTGATCGCCTTGCAGCCCTTGGAATTACACCTACTACGATCAGCGTTGAATATGCTGATGCACCATATTATCGGACGGAGTAAGGGGATCATATGAGCGATCCAATTGTTGTCGGGATTGATGTTGGAAGCAACAAGATTTGCACGCTTGTTGCGCGCCTTGAGGGTGAAAACGACCAACGCATCCTCGGTGTTGGCATCGAACCCTCCCAGGGTATTAAATCCGGCGCAGTCGTTGACCTGGCTGCCGCCTCTCAATCCATCGCGCGTTCCATCGAAAAAGCTGAGCGCACCTCGGGGTTGGAGATCACCTCCGCCATCGTCAGCCTTGCCGGCTCGCAGGTTTCCGGGATCAACTCCCGCGGCGTCGTGGCAATCTCCGGCGGCGTCATCAGCCAGGATGATGTCTGGCGTGCCCTTGATGGCGCCCAGGCAGTGGCAATCCCTCACAATCGTGAGATCGTTCACGTCATTCAGCGCGGCTTTTCTGTTGATGGTCAGGAAGGCATTCAGTCACCCATTGGCTTTTCCGGCTACCGCCTGGAAGTGGAAGCTCACATAATCACCGCCGCTGCTGCAACTATGGAAAACTTGCGCCAGTGTGTTCAGTCAGCTGGTGTTGATGTCTCACAATTCGTTCTAAATCCTCTCGCCGCCGGCGAAGTGGTATTGAATAAAACCGAACGCGACATGGGGGTTTGTGTCTGCGATATCGGTGGTGGAACCACCAATCTGGGCATCTACATTAACGGAGATGTCTGGCACACCATGGTTTTACCGGTCGGTGGTAACCACATCACCCAGGATATTGCCATTGGTATGCGCATCAATCCTGATCAGGCTGAACAGGTGAAAAAGCAATACGGCTATTGCCTGATGAACGAAGTCAGCGAAGAAGATTTCTTTACCCTGCGGGCATTTGGTGAGGATTCACCGATACAGGTTAGCCGCCGAGATCTGGCGCACATCATCGAAGCCCGCGTGGATGAGATTTTCCAGCTCGTCATGCAGGAGATCCACCGCTCCGGGCTTACCAGCCTGCTGCCAGCAGGCATGGTTCTCACCGGCGGATCAAGCCTGATGGCAGGCATTCGCCCGCTTGCCACCCGCGTTTTGAGTATGCCTGTCCGCATTGCCAAACCTGAAAACCTGATAGGCCTGGTCGACCAGTTGCAGAGCCCGGCGTTTTCAACCAGCGTCGGTCTGCTCAAATGGGCAGAACTGGTGAATGCCACCACCAGCACAAAATCCAAAATACATTCGCCATTCCCTGGTGTTCGCACGGTCAAATGGGATGAAATAAAAAAGATGCTGAAGGATTTTATTAAGAGAATGTTACCGTAAACAACCAGGGGACGACCTCTGGATTATATCGATCGCTAAATGGAGGAACACAATGGAGACCAACAGAAATAACCAGAACCAAAACGCACAACGCAATCATCATTCAGAATCAGAAAGTAACCAGCAGGAATCATTTGCCCGCATTAAGGTGATCGGCGTAGGCGGTGGCGGCTGCAATGCCGTCAACCGTATGATCGACGAAGGCGTGCAGGGAATCGAGTTCATTACTGTAAACACCGATGCCCAGGCGCTTGTCAATTCCAACGCCAAGCTCAAAGTACGCATCGGTGACCAGACCACCAAGGGTCTTGGTGCCGGCGGCAACCCGGAAGTTGGCCGCAAATCTGCCGAGGAATCCTCGGAGGAATTGTACGAAGCCTTAAAGGGCAGTGACATGGTATTTGTCACCGCCGGCATGGGTGGCGGCACCGGAACCGGCGCGGCTCCCATTGTTGCCCAGATCGCCCGTGAAGTCGGCGCCTTGACCATTGGCGTGGTCACCCGCCCCTTCTCCTTCGAGGGTCAAAAACGTCTCCAGGCAGCTGAACAGGGTATCGCCCGCCTCAAGGAACATACCGACACCTTGATCGTCATCCCCAATGACCGCCTCCTGCAGATCGCAGATAAAAAGGCTACGCTCCAGGACTCATTCCGTGCCGCAGACGATGTGCTGCGCCAGGGTATGCAGGGCATCTCCGAGGTCATCACTGTCCCCGGTCTCGTCAACCTTGATTTCGCCGACGTCAAAGCAGTGATGTCCGAAGGCGGCGCTGCATTAATGGCAGTCGGTCGCGCCAGTGGTGAAGAACGTGCCAAGAAAGCCGCTGAACAGGCCATCTCCAACCAGCTCCTTGATGTCACCATCAATGGCGCACGCGGTATCCTCTTCAATATCACCGGTGGTCCCAGCCTGACCTTGTACGAGGTCAACCAGGCTGCCGCAATCATCAAAGAAACCGCGCACCCCGATGTGAATATGATCTTCGGTGCAGTCATCGACGAAAATATGGGAGAAGAGATACGCATCACGGTCATCGCTACCGGCTTCGATCGGGCCGGCACCCCAAAAGTAATTAGCGCACCAACAACCAAAGTGGATTCGACTGTCAGAACCCAGCAACCGGTTTTCCAGCAGTCTGTAATGGTCGGCTCCAATCGCGAACCCGGTATCACCTTTGAACCTACCACCATTGATACCAGCCGGCTCAATATCCCCACCTTCCTGCGCACCTACCTGGATGGTCGGGACGAACAATAGGATGCATGGATAGCACAAAGTCTCTTCCTCCATAAAACCAGGGGCTTGCTACTCCATGGCAAGTTCTATTCGCATGCAAAAAAACTGGCGGTTGGTCACCGCCAGTTTTTCAATACCTACCCTTTGTTAAGTGATTGTTAGGATTTTTTCATTCCTTTTTTACGCAAGTTAAACAAACAGTCTGGTATTATCTAAAATAATAACGTTGTACTACTGATGAAAATAAACCTGCTTTCCGGGTCACAGTTTGAAACGTAGAGACACGTTTCAAATGTCACCCGGAGTATTTTAAATGTATAAAACTTATCCTTAAATATCGCTGGATGCATAACCTGGCACAATAAAACCGGATGATGTAATCGCGCATTTTTAAGGTTTTTAATCCATCTATTTTCTTCTGCTAAATTCCAACTTAAGTGGATGAATTCACTCATTTCCTCCCCTCTCAGCCGGAAATAGTGTAATTTTTGCCGTATTTTTATGTACAGAGAAGTTCTGCAGCTCGCTGCTTTTTGAAATAATCCTCGCAAATTTAAGGTTAACTTATCGCTGCAATAATTGAAGTTCATTGTTTTCTGTGCTAGAATATTGGGCATAGATATACGGTATGTTCCGTACCAATCCCCCATATATGGGGGTTATTTGTCAGATTTAGGGTAACGGGATTTCACTGGTATCAATAATGGCGAGGAGGGTTCAT
>Ga0209450_10000184_pt1 | contig 34177 bp, 30 predicted proteins | sample FrelakmetLWP11LW_FD_187149 | JGI IMG/M metagenome (GOLD analysis project Ga0209450, IMG submission 187149) | Freshwater lake sediment microbial communities from the University of Notre Dame, USA, for methane emissions studies - LWP11 LW (SPAdes)... | ecosystem: Environmental > Aquatic >...
GGTGAAGCGGACGCGGTAGCCGGCGACGGCGGCGGCGTAGCCCAGGGCAATGCACAAGTGACTTTTGCCCAACCCCACCCCGCCGACGACGACGGCGTCGCACTTTCAGGCCGTCCGAGCCCGGCAGAGGTGGCAGACACGGACCTCACCTTCATTGATGCAGATGCTTTCCACACCGGCCGCCATTTCCTCGCGGCACGCGGCAGGTCGTTTGGCGGAGGCCCTTCCACAGGCTGGGAGCTATCTCATGGCGGCTTGCTTCCGGAGGAAGTCATTATCCCACTGTTCGAGTGGTACGGCGCAGAGGTTGTCGCACACTGGCCCGCGCTGGAGGCCCTCGGACAAGCGATCATCGAGCAAGGCATGTGGCTCGTGCGCCTTCGCCTCCGCAACCGAGGGACTCTGCCTATTGTCGCAGGTGATGTGCAAGTCGCTGACGCAGGAGCGGTCGAGGCCGCCAAGGCCGAGTTCCCAACGCTTGCGCCCGGGCAGGTATGGGATGTTACGCTACAGGTGCCCGCCGGTCCTGACCGCGCAACATCAGACCTGGCCCTGACCACGGTCACGACGGTGACGCTCCCGTCGAGAGAGCGACGACCGCTGCAGCGCAACATCGCCGTTCAGAAAGCGCGACAACTCATAGAGCGAACCGGCGACCAGTCCGCCTTCGAGGGCATGTTCGGATGAGGAGCCCAATGGATGACGCATTTGACAACAAGATTCGGAGCGTGTTCGGCGAGTTCGCGATCGACAAAGGACTAGCCAGACGCCTTGGTCTGTCCGGAGACGACCGTCACGTACCGTCTTATGTGATGGACTGGATCATCACCTACAAGACGCAGAACGCTACGACCACGACCTTGCTGCAGCGAGAGATCGAGTCGTTCGTTCAAGCCCACTTGCCTGCCAAAGGAGAGAAGGAGCGGGTGAAGTTCCGGCTGAGCCAAGGCGAAACAATCACGCTTCTGGACGCCATTTCGGTTGAGGTCAAACTCGGTGACAATGTCGAGTACCTCGCAGCAATTCCATGCCTGGACGAGCGAAAGGCGCGAATCGACGCCGACTTGATCGGCCGCCACCAGGGCCTGCTGCAAGGCAGTACCTGGGGCGCAGTCAAGATATGTTATGACAACAGCGATGGGGACGGCGGAATCCGGGTGCTCGACTTCCGCCCGATGCAGACGGGTCGCGTCTCGCTAGAATCGTTCGTGGAGTGCCGCCGCGCATTCACGGTCGAGGAATGGATTGACCTCCTGGTGCGCACAATGGGCTATGAGCCCACCAAGTATTCGGAGCAGGAGAAGCTCTGGCTCCTCTGTCGCTTGATACCCGTTGTTCACAACCGGGTAAACATGATGGAGCTTGCCCCGCCCGGCTCGGGCAAGTCATATGTCTACAACAACATCAGCCGGCATGTGTGGCTTACGGCCGCGGAGATCAGCCCCGCAGTGCTGTTCTACAACCGTGCCCGGCGAACCCCCGGCCTGCTAACGCATTACGACCTGTTGGTGCTCGACGAGGCACAGTCGATCCGGTTCACAAACGCACCCGAGATTCAGGCTCAACTCAAAGGCTATCTGGAGCAAGGCGTCTACTCTCGCGGCGACGTGACGGCCACAGCCGAGTGCGGCTTGATGCTCCTGGCCAACATCGATCTCTCGAAGGTGCCTGATTCACAGTACGCAAACGGGAGTCCCCGCTACCGTCCGGCACGGAGGGACTACATCCGTCGGTTGCCGGAGGTATTCCTGGAGTCGCCACTCCTAGACCGATTCCACGGTATTCTGCCCGGATGGGAAATACCGCCGTTCCAGACGGATCAGCAGGCCCGCGGGCTCGGGCTGAAGGCGGACTACTGCGACGCAGCGCAGGCCGTTGGCAAGATTGGGTGCCTGGTGAGCGAACTGGACGTGGACCTCGCATCCTTCAGTGCCCACAAGGTCTACGGCCCCAAGGGCGTTGCCCGCTTTCGTCAGCCGCATGGAGCGCAACGAGAACATCTCGTCGCAGTTCATGGAGAACGAGGAACTGCGGAACGTGGCGATGGAATGGATGATGCGGCAGGTGTTCCAGCATTTTCAGTCTCCACCGCAAGGCCCGGAGGCAGCGCCCCATGCGGTGTGACAATTAGGGTGTTCCATCGGCGACGCGCAGGAACCTATGGGAAAACAGCCCTTTTTCATGTGGGGCAGGGGGGACATATAGGGTATACATTATTGACACGCCGCGTCTGGCCGGTATACTGCTGACCGGAGGATCAGAATGGTTGGCGTCTACGTCAGAGTCAGCACTACCGGACAGAACATTGACGGCCAGAAGGCCGAAATCGAGCGATGGCTGAAAGGCAACGGCGTGGAGGGGGCGCGCTGGTTCATCGATAAGGCGAGCGGCACCAACCTCGCACGCCCGGCATTTGAGCGTCTACAAGCGGCGATTTTCCATGGCGAAATTAAGACCGTCGTCTGCTGGAAGCTGGATCGCTTGAGCCGCAGCTTGCGCGATGGGATCAACGTTCTCGCGGATTGGTGCGAGAAGGGCCTCCGGGTCGTCGCCGTTTCTCAGTTGATCGACTTCAACGGAGCGCTGGGCAAGATGTTGGCGGCCGTGCTCCTTGGAATTGCGGAGATGGAGCAGGAGGTCCGCCGCGAACGGCAGGCGGCAGGGATTGCGGCCGCGAAGGCGAAGGGCGTTTACCTGGGCCGACGGTCCGGCACGACCAAAGCCATACCGGCGCGGGCGCGGGAGCTACGGGGGCACGGCCTTGAGGTCGGCGAGATTGCGCGCAGCCTGGGGGTCAGCCCACGGACGGCTTTTCGCTACCTGGAGACCAATGACTAGCGAGCGTGTCAAGCGCAAAATGCCGCATTGTGCAAAAATTTTTGAGATTTTCCGCAACTCGCGTATATAACGGGGCTTGCGCTCGTTTTGTTGACACTGTGTTCAACAGCCAGAATTCCAGTGCCACTGGAAATCTTAAAGAATGCAGATATTTGCTGCTTACCAGGTAGTGATCGGAGAAGCGATATAATGGCCGGCGAAAGGACAGACTTATGAAGTCGGAATCTCCAGGTTCCTGTTCGGCCGAACCGTTCGCCGGTGCGGGTTTATTGATTGGAGTGCAGCAGGTGGCGCTGCGGCTCGGCGTCCATCGCGACACAATCGTACGGATGGCAAAGCGCGGGGACATGCCTCCGGTTCGGCGCGCTGGCGGTCTGCGGTTCAGAACCGATGAGATCAGGACGTGGTGGGCCAGCGGGTGTGCGAGGTGGGCGCCGAGCGGATCGGCACCTGCCGAGGGGCTAGGCAACAAGCGGAGGCAACATGCGACGGATCACTGATGAGCAGCGATACGCCATACGGCTTCAGCAACGCGATATGCTGTTAGACGATCTGGAGCTAGGTCACGGCCAGTTTACCTTGCGCGTGCCCTCTGGGGCTCCGCGATGGGTGTCGATCTCGCTGATCGCCTCGACCATCCTCACGTTCGGTCGGTTCTACATCGATCGTCTGAGCGAAGCCGACGCGCTGGAGATGATTCTAAATGCAACCGCACTGGTGAACGGGTAGTGGTGACGGGATGACAGCGCGAAGATTCATCGTCTGGGCAAGGGTTTCCAGTGAGGAGCAAGCAAAGGGCTTCTCGCTCTCGGTGCAGGAAGAAACCGCGCAGCAGTACGTCTGCAAGCAGGGCGGCGAGGTGGTGCGGGTGTTCAGCGTGGCCGAGACTGCCAGCAAAAAGGATGAGCGCACGACGTTCAATGAAATGATCTCGTTTGCTAAGGAGAAGCGGGTTGACGCGATTTTGTTCTACAGCGTGGACCGCGCCGCCCGCAACCTGCACGATCTGGCGGCGCTCGAAACACTGAAGGACGACCACGGCATCCAGAGCATCTTCGTCAGTCAGGGGATCGACGGTGCCACGCCAGAAGGCGAAATGATGAGCGGAATCTTGGGGGTCTATGCGCGGCACCAGACGCGGCTCATGTCGGGGAAGATTCGGACCGCCATGAAAAGACGCGCCGAGGAGGGGCTCTTCGTGGCGCAGCCTCCGCTCGGCTACCAGTCGGTGCCCGGTCCCAATGGCCGCGCCATCGCGATCACTCATCCAGAGGACGCGGTGAAGGTCAAGATGATCTTCGAGCTTTACGCCTTTGAGTCGTACACCGTCGAAGGATTGATCCCGGTGCTGCTGAAACTGGGCATTGGGTTCCGACGGGAACAGCCTCGCTTCACCAAGAATGGTCTGCACAAAATTCTCCGTAACAAGAGCTATCTGGGCTTGGTTCCTTACGCCGGCAACTGGTATCCGGGCAAGCATGACGCGCTAATTGACCTGCGCACGTTCGAGCGCGTGCAGCAGAAGCTCGCCGGCAAGGTGCAGCGGCAACACCAGCATCTCTACGCCAGCAAGTTGATTCGATGCGAGTGCGGCCGTTGGGTGACAGGGGAGGAGCATCGCAAGGCCAACGGCAAGACCTTCCTCTACTACCGCTGCACGGGCTGGCGCTCGCACCGGGAGACGGCGAAGTTCGTACCCGAAGCCTCGATCGATCAGCAGGTGCTCGCCCTGTTCGAGCGATTGCGCGTCGCCAACGTCGAGGTCATCGAATGGTTCAAGACCGTGCTGCGGGCGCAGAGTGACCAAGCGCAGCAGGAACAGCGTGAGCGACGTTCGCATCTTCAGGCCGCAATCACGAAGCTAAATGATCGCAAGAGCGCACTGCTGGACCTGCTGATGGATGGCACTATCGACAAGGCCCGTTACGACGCGAAGCATGACGAACTCCGCAAGCGAGAGGCTGATCTGGTGATACAGTTGGGCGAGGCAGGACGGGATCATTCCGAGGTGAACGACCTGGCCGCCAAAGCGATTGAACTCTCGCAACACCTTCAAGACAAATGGGTTGGCGGCGATTACGCTGCCAAGCGCCGCATCCTCGAAATCGTCGGATTGAACTACACCCTGCGCGGCGCAACTCTCGATGTATCAATAAGAAAGCCCTTCGACGTACTGGCCGAAGGGCTTGCTGTCCACTCAAGTACCCCCTAGGGGAGTCGAACCCCTGTCCTCTGGCTGAGAACCAGATATCCTAGGCCACTAGACGAAGGGGGCGTGGCGCTAAGCCGATCATGTCAGGCCGCGAATTATCCGAAGGCTCCATCGCTTAGTCAAGAACCCCACTTGCGCCGATCCAGCCGAACATCGCCGTGATCCTGCCGACCATCGCTCAACACGCTATGACTGTCGGCGGCCAGTTCACCGGCTGCTTACTGGCCAACCTCAAAGCGCACATAGCCTTCCAGCGTCGCGCCGGCCGACTTGACCAGTTGCTCGATGCTCTTGCTGTCATCCTTTACAAACTTCTGGTCCAGCAACACGCGCTCTTCATAGAAAGTGCGCATCTTGCCTTCGGCGATCTTCTCGGCGATCTGCTGCGGCTTGCCGGTGGCCTTGGCCTGCTCGATGGCGATCTCGCGTTCCTTGGCCACCAGGTCGGCCGGCACCTGCTCCCGCGTCAGGGCAAGAGGCCGGGCTGCGGTGATGTGCAGGCACAGGTCCTTGATCAGTTCATCACTGGCGTTGCCGCCCAGCGACACCAGCACGCCCACCTTCCCGGTATAATGAGCATAGATGCCCACGCGCCCGCCATGATTGCTCAGCACGGCCGTGCGGCCCATCTGCACGTTCTCACCGGTGCGCTGGCTGGCCTCGGTCATCATGGCCTTGATCTGCGCATCCTCGGCGGGGCGGGCCTGGGCGTCCTTCAGCAGCAGTTCGACGGCCTTGTTGCCCACCTGCACCAGCGGATCGCTCTTGGCCGTGAAATCGGTATTGCACAGCACCTCGGCGGCGGCGGCGGTGCGCCCATCGGCGCTGATGCTCACGGCCACGCGCCCTTCCTTGGCCTCGCGGGCCAGGATACTGGTCTTCACGCCCTTCTTGCGGAAATAGTCGATGGCCTTGTCCACGTCGCCGCCGGTCTCGGCCAAAGCCTTCTTGCACTCCATCATGCCCTGGCCGGTCTTGGCGCGCAATTCATTAACCATCTTGGCGGTGATCTCTGCCATAGTGTGTCCTCGTAGGGTTGGCGGTTTCAAGGGAAGCGACCCGTCCGGCCCGTCACGGGATCGGCCCAAGCCGCGCTGGAAATCTCTGTTTTAAGAATTTCGCTTCAGGCCGTCGGAGCGGCCGCCGGGGCGGCCTCGGACGAGGCCGGAGTTTCGGCGGCCGGCGCCGGCTCCTCGGTGGCGGTCGCATCCTCGGCTCGGAACTGCGCCCGCGACGAGCGCCGCCGCGGCGCGGCCGAGGCGTCCTCGCCTTTCTCCGGCCGGCTCTGCTTGCCTTCGATGACCGACTCGGCCAGCTCATGGGCAATGATCTCGACGGCGCGCATGGCGTCATCGTTGCCGGGGATGGGCAGGTCAATCAGATCCGGATCGCTGTCGGTATCGATCAGGGCGATGGTGGTCACGCCCAGCTTGCGGGCTTCGCGTACGGCGATGTTCTCACGCCGCGTGTCGACCACGAACATCACGCCGGGAATCTTGTCCATGCGGCGGATGCCCTCCAGGTTCTTCTTGATCTTTTCCATCTCACGCTTGAGCGTGGATTTCATCTTCTTGGAGTAGGTCTCGATCTGCCCGGTCTCAAAGAGCTTTTCCAGTTCCTCCAGACGCGACAGCCGCGAGCGGATGGTGCGGAAGTTGGTCAGCGTGCCGCCCAGCCAGCGCTCCGATACGTAATGCATGTTGCAGCGACGTGCCTCTTCCTCGACGGCGTTGCGGGCCTGGCGCTTGGTGCCCACCATCAGCAGGTCCTTGCCCTGGCTGACCATCTGCGCCACCAGGCGCTTGGCACGCAGCAGGCCCTTGACGGTCTCGCGCACATCAATGATGTGGATCATGTTGCGCTTGCCGTGGATGTAGGGCTCCATCTTCGGATTCCAGCGGCTGACGCGGTGCCCGAAGTGAACGCCGGCATCCACCAGCGCCTTGACCAGTTCTGTCTGCGACATTCCCATACGCTGCATCTCCATTTCCAACGGCCCATCGGCCGCCAGCCCGCGCAAAGCCCGGCGGCCAAGACGCCCGGCCTCGCTCTGGGGCTTGATCGGGGATTTTGAAAAATCACCAGCGTCCACCCGCCGGCACCGGCCGGCCGCCAGACGCCTGGCCCTTGGCAGGCCAGACCCATCAAACTAACAGGCCCGCCAGCGCTTGGCAAGCCGGCGCCGGGCAAAAATCGGCCGAAGGATGGCTTCGTTGGACCGGCAGGGGGGATATCCGGCCCCGGGGCCGCCAAGTCGCTGGTCCCGGCGCAATTCAGCACTTGCCAAGGCCTCGGTGCTAGGACAGAATATCATCATCACAGGCAAGGGGTCTTGCCTTCCGGGAAGACAGCGACCGTGCAGGCGGTCCGACCGGGCCACCGGAGTGTTTTCAAGGCCCGGGTGTTTTTGTAAGGAGACCGGGTTATTTCTACCAACTTCCGCCACAACGAGCAGATTCGCATCTCGCCGGTTCGTCTCATCGATCACAACGAAAACCAAGTAGGAATCCTGCCGACGTCCGAAGCGCTGCGCATGGCGCGCGAGGCCGGTATGGACCTGGTGGAGGTCGCTCCCACCGCGCGCCCGCCGGTGTGCCGCATCATGGACTACGGCAAGTGGCGCTACCAGCAGCGCAAGAAAGAAGACCGCGGCCGAACCACCGGTCGCAGCGGCCAGCTCAAGGAACTGAAGCTGCGCACCGTGAAGATCGGCGACCACGATCTGCAAATCAAGATCGATCACGCCCGCGGGTTTTTGCTCGAAGGCAACAAGGTGCAGTTCACGCTCCAGTTCCGCGGCCGGGAAATGGCCCACATGGACCTGGGCCGCGGCCTGCTGACGCGGGTGCTGACTTCGCTGACCGACGTCAGCCGCGTGGAACGCGCCCCCAAGGTCGAGGGCCGGCGCATGACGCTGGTCCTGCAGCCGGACCACAAGCCTGCGCCTGCCAAGCCCAAGCCCGCGGCGCCGGCCGCCGGGACCCCCGCGGCGGCGCCAGCGCCCGCCGGCGCTTCGGCGCCGGTGGCGGCGCCGACCGCCGGCTGAGCCAGGGCAGCGCCGCCCGCCGAGGATCGGCCCCCCGCGCAGGCTGATGCGCCAGCTTTGCGGCAAACCGGCTGGCGCGCTGTGGACGGGGGCGCCCCCCGTTGCTATAGTGCCCGACTTTCCGCGACTGCCACAAGCGGCCATTGACATTGAAGAGGTTCGCATGGGTTACAAGCGTAAGCCCGTCAAGGGCGTTCTCAAGCGGTTCAAGATCACCAAGACCGGCAAGGTCAAGCGCCATCACGCCAAGACCTCGCACCTGATGAGCGCCCGTCCGCCGGGAAGCAAGCGCCGCCTGCGCCGTCCGGCCGTCATGGCCGAGGGCATGGCCCGTCGCATGCGCTCCATGGTCGGCAAGAGCCACCTGAATCCGCTGCGCACCGCCCACGAGAAGGCCATCGCCCTGCAGCAGCCTGCTGCTGCCGCCCAGGCCAGTTAAGCCAAAACACCGGCCGGCGCCGCCGACACCTCGTCGCAGCGCGGCCGATACACGAAGCGCCGGGTGTTTCCGGTGCAGCCAAGCCCCCCGCAAGACCGCGGGCGAGTGCCTCTAGCTTCAGAAAGGATCGGATCATGCCACGTGTGAAAGGCGGGCCCAGTCACGCCCGCAAGCGTAAGCGTCTGCTCCGCCGGGCCAAGGGATTCGTCGGGGGTCCCGGCACGATTTACCGCGCCGCCCTGGAGTTCGTGCGCAAGGCCGGCGTGTACGCTTATCGCGACCGCCGCCAGAAGAAGCGCCACTTCCGCGCCCTGTGGATCACGCGCCTCAGCGCGGCCCTCAAGGCCCGCGGTATTCATTACAACCGCTTCATCCCCGCCCTGGTGGATGCCGGCATCGAGCTGAATCGCAAGATGCTCAGCGAACTGGCCATCAACGACCCGGCCGCCTTCGATGCCGTGGTCGCCAAGGCCAAGCCGCACCTGAAAGCCTAGAAGAGGCTTTCCCCACCTGCTTTGCCGCAGGGTCTGCAAATTGACAGGACACTGGCTGGCCGTAGGATTCTCCTAGTATTTTGACCGGAGATTGCGTCTTGCGATTGTCCAAGCGGACCGAATACGGACTGCGGGCGGTGGTGCAGTTGGCCCAGCTCTGGCCGCGCGGCTATGTGCAGTCGCGGGATCTGGCCCAGCAGGAAGACCTGCCCAACAAGTTCTTGGAATCGATCCTTCTGGCGCTGCGTCGGGGCGGCTTCCTGGAGAGCAAGGTGGGCAGCGGCGGGGGCTACAGGCTGGCACGCGCCCCGCGCCAGGTGCGCGTGGGGGATATGGTGCGCCGCCTCGAAGGCCGCCTGATGCTCAAGGAGCCGGCCACCGGGACCGAGACCTCTCCAGGCAAGATTGCCGTGCGCCTGCTGAACGACAAACTTACCGATGCCACCGATCATGTGCTGGATAACATGACTCTCGAAGAACTGATGGAACAGGTGGCCCGCGCCGGCACCGGCCCGCAGGCCATGTATTACATCTGAGCAGGACCACCCCGCCCCCATGCGATTCTTCTTGCTGGCCACCTTCTTCAACCGCGTCTTTGACTGGGTCGGGACCGGCGGTTATGCCGTGCTCTTTGCCGTGCTTTTTGGCTGCGGGATGGGTTTTCCGCTGCCCGAGGATATCCCGCTGCTGATCGCAGGGTTTTTTGTCGCCCAGGGCAAGATGAACCTCTGGCTGGCCGCCGCCGCCGCCTGGGTGGGCATCATCGGCGGCGACTGCGTGCTGTATCACCTAGGACACAAATTTGGCCTGAACATCACCAAGGTGCCGATCATCGGCAAGCACGTCACCGCCAAGCGCATCGAGTGGGCCGAAACGCTCTTTGAGCGCTACGGCATCTGGGTCGTGGCCATCGGCCGGATGTTTGCCGGCGTGCGCGGAGCCATGGTCATCGCCGCCGGCACCATTCGCTACAGCTTTGTAAAATTCGTCATCGCCGATGGCCTGGCGGCCATCGTCAGCGGCGGGCTGTTCGTGGCGCTGGGCTACTGGGCGGGGGTGGCCATCGGCGACTTGAATGATCCTCGCGTGCAGCGTCGCATCAGCGAGGCCAAGCACTACCTGTTGGGCGGGGCGATTGTCCTGGGGGTGCTGCTGATCGCGTACATCTGGTGGCGCCACAAGAAGCACAAGAGCCTCGCCGAAGCCATGGTGGACAAGGCCATCGAGTCGCCACCCGATCAGCAAGTCCCATAGCACCGAGTCAGGCGGCGGGGCAGCTCAGCTATTTGACCCTCCATGGTGAGCGGCCTAACGTTCCTTCGACATACGTGGAATCATTTACCACCGCGAAGGAGATCGTCATGCCGTTTACCTTGCCCCCTCTGCCCTATGCCAGCGATGCCCTGGAAGCCGCCATCGACAAGATGACCATGGAAATCCACCATGGCAAGCACCACGCGGCCTACGTGACCAATCTGAACAAGGCCTTGGAATCGGCTCCGGCCCTGGCCGGCAAAACCGTTGAGGAACTGCTGGCCAACAATTGTGCCATCGTCCCCGAGGCCATCCGCACCGCAGTGCGCAACAACGCCGGCGGGCACATCAATCACAGCATGTTCTGGCAGATTATGGCTCCCGGCACCGGCGGGCAGCCGGGCGGCGAACTGGCCGCGGCCATCAAGAGCGTCTTTACCAGCTTCGACCAGTTCAAAGAGAAGCTGTCGGCGGCCGCCATGGGGCGGTTTGGCTCGGGCTGGGCCTGGCTGGTGCGCGACCGCGACGGCCGGCTGGACATTTACTCGACGGCCAACCAGGACAGTCCCATCATGGAAGGCAAGTTCCCGATCCTGGGTTTGGACGTATGGGAACATGCCTATTACCTGCGCTACCAGAATCGCCGCGCCGACTATGTTGCGTCCTGGTGGAATGTGGTGAACTGGCCGGAAATCCAGCGGCGCTTCATCGCCCGCTAAGCCCAGACTGCCAGAAACATCAGCAGCGCTGCAAGAGCCGCCAGGGCGGCAATGAGCCACGGCCGCATGCGCCGGCGAGGTGTGGCGCCATAGACCAGCGGATGCGGCCGGGCGTGCGTGGCCGTCAGCACCAGCGGCAGGGGTTTGGTTTCCTCCGATTCAACCAGCGCCGGCGAAAGCAGCGTTTCCTCTGATTGGTCGATGGTGTCCTCGCCGCCCAGGGGTCGCGGCTTGGGCGTGGGCCCCAGCAGAATATGGTTGCTGGGGATGGCTGCGGCGACCAGGGGCTGAGGCTGGGCCGGCCGCGCGGGCATCAGCGGCCCGGTGTGGAAGCCGATGCGCAAATGTCCCGCGGTAATGACGGCACCGTCGTCCAGCGGACATCGCTCGATGCGCCGGCCGTCAACCAGCGTGCCGTTGCGGCTGTTCAAATCGTGAACAAACCAGAAGTCGCCGTCCTGCTCCAGGCGGCAGTGTTGGCGGGAGAGCGCCCGGTCCGTGATACACAGGCCGCATTCAGGACCCCGGCCCACGACCAGCGGCCCATCGAGCACCTGGCGGGTGAGTTCGCGGTGGGGCGTGCTGACGACGATGTAGGACATCAGCGGCCATTGTACCCTGCACCAACGCGGTATGCCTAACAGGCAAAACGGCACCGCCATCATGGGGTCTACCGCAGAGAGCCGCGCGCGTTTGGAAGAGCCGCGGGCGCAGTAAGCGGTGGCAGAACTCGCGAAGGCGCCAAGGCGCAACGATCCCTCTTTCGTGGCGCCGTTGCGGCGTTGCGAGACATGATTGGCTGCCGGTGGGCGAGGCTCCGCCGATACTGACAATGTTTACATGTCATTCTGAGCGAAGCGAAGAATCTGCGCGCGTAACGGCCTTTCGAGTACCAGCGCCTGCCCGCCGGCAGGTCTTTCGCTTCCCTCAAGACGACAAATGGCGCCGGCCCGCTGCTGCTCAGGGACCTTTGTGGAAGGCTTCATCATGGGCGCCTTGTGCGAATCAAGAGCTGGCCCGCATCGGCGGCCGCTACCTCAGCGGCTCGCCGAAGACTCGCCGAATCCCCCTCCCCCGAATGTACTCATGCGGGGGAGGGCCAGGGCGGCGGCGCATCATCACCCGCGAATCTGCAGCCAGTTGATATTCCCGACAAAGCCGCTGCTACCGTTGCTGTCGAAGACCAGCCGCAATGTGTGAGCACCGGCCGACAGGCTGATGCCGCTCTTGCTGATCGTCTGCCAGGTTTGCCAGCCGCCGGTGTTGGGCACGGCCAGAGTTCCGGTGACATTGACGCCGTCCACCTCCAGGTGGAACGTGCCGCCAGTACCGGCGCTGGCCACGCGGAAGTCGAGGTTGTATGTTCCGGCCGTGGCCACCGTGGTGGTGTATTTCAGCCACTCGCCGGCTTTGATATAGCCCACGTTATAGCCGCCGCCGGTATCGGTCGTCGTCGCAATATCCACGCCCTCGCCGGTGCGATACTTGCCGCCCAGGTTGGCGGTGTCCACATCGTGATAGCCCACACCCTCGCCACCGCTGACAAAATCCTCGACCTGGATCGTGATAGGCGTGACCGTGGAGCTGAGTTTGAGCCACTCCAGGTTGCCCACGAAGCCGTTGGTGCCGTTGGTGTCGAACGCCACACGCATAACCTGCGTGCCGGCCGACAGATTCACGGTAGTGCTGATGGTCTGCCAGGTCTGCCAGCCACCGGTCTTAGGCACGGCCAGCGAGCCGGTCTTGTTGACGCCGTCAAACTCGATATGGAACACGCCCCCACTGGCCGGGCTGGCCCACGTTGTCTGGAGCGTGTATGTGCCGGCCGACGGAAGGTTGACCGTGTATTCCAGCCACTCGCCGGCCTTAGTCCATCCGACGTTGTACTTGCCCGTGGCTCCGGCCACCGATTCGATGTCCACGCCCTCGGTGGTGCGGTACTTGCCGCCGAGGTTGGCGGCGTCGACGTCGTGATAGGCTACACCTTGGCCGCCGTTGTCAAAATCCTCGGCTTGGATCGTTGCTCCGACGGCAAACGGTAACCCCAGATAAGGCGTTTGCGTCGGACCGATCGCCCGTGTTCCAACATCCGAGGAACTGTGGCCGCTGGCCCCGGCGGCATTCTTGGCCTTCACCCAATAGTAATAGGGCGTGCCGGCGATCGCGGTCGTGTCGTCGTAGCTGGTTGTCGCCGAACTGCCCAGGAGCGAAGCGGTGGTGTAGTCGTTGAGCGTGCTCCGGTAGACATCGTATCCCGTCGCATCAGTTGAAGCGTTCCATGCAACTCGAATCTTGTCCGCGAATGTTCCGTCGCTGGCGGCCACGCCCGTCGGCGCCACCGGCGGAGCGACGGCCGTAAACTGGATCCAATCGAAGTTGCCAACGAAGCCGTTGGAGGCATTGGTGTCAAAGCAAATTCTCAGCACATGCGGACCGGCCACCGGGAGGTTGAGCCCATAGGTAACGAGCGTTTGCCAGGTCTGCCAGCCGCCGGTGCTGGGCACGGCGATCGAGCCCGTGATGGGGGCGCCATCCAGTTCAAGGTGGAACCTGCCGCCCGCGGCGGTGTTGGCCAGACGGGTGGCCAGGTTATAGGTGCCGGCACTGGCAAGGTTCACCGTGTATTCGAGCCATTCACCGGCCTTTACATAGCCGATGCTGTAGGCGCCCGTGGTGCCCTCGATGTCCACGCCGACGTCGCTGCGGTACTTGCTGCCAAGATTGGCCACATCCGCGTCGTGGTAGGCCACACTTTCGCCGCCGGTATCGAAGTTCTCGGCTTCGATCCTGCCGGGCAGGGCCCAGGGCGTGCCGGGCGGGTTGGGGAAGGTGGGGCGAACCACGAACGGCTGGCTTTCAACGGGGACTCCCCAGGCGCTGAGGGCCAAGGTGTAGCGCCCGGGCGTCAGCGTTCCCAGGTCATACACGTGCGAGGACGTAGTGAGAACCTGGGCCGAATCGCCGGTCCAGCGCTCGACGTTCACGTTGACGCCGAAGACGTCGCCGATGCGGATTGGTGGGTCCCAACTGGTGACGCGGTATCCGGCGTCGGGGAAGCTCAGGGTGACGGTGCATCGGGTGGTGGACGTGGTATCAATAGTAAGTTCGGCCTGTGCGGGAGCAGGTTGATAGGGGAGCCATTGTGCGGGCACCGTGTATGAGCCGCTGGTCGCCGTGGTCGACATGGCGGTGCCGGCCTGGTCGACGACCGCCCCGGCAGGAATGCGGATGCTGACCGTCCCTGCACGAACCATGCCGCTTACGGAAACAGCATATGCCTTGCCCGACCCGCTTACCACGGCGGCCGATGCACCGGCCGTGCCCTCAAGCACGACGTCGCTGGCGTCGAAGCCGGTCACTGCTTCACTGAAATTGACGTTGAACCAAACGGACGAAGCAGTACTGCTCCTGACCTCGCCTGGGGCTGGGGAGATAGTGGCGGTGGGCGGATGGTTGTCCACGATCAGCGTTACAGGTTCGGAGGGGAAGTAGTCATAGCGCACGCCATCATTGACCTTCAGGCGAAATAGCACCGGACCGTCCTTCCCACCGTTCATATAGACTGTTGTCAAGAAGTAGACATGCTGCGTCCCCTCTGGAGATGACGCAACATCGAGTACGGGCATTTGATCGCTCCGCCACACCTTGCCTCCATCAAGGCTGTAGGATGACCAAATAGTACACGCGTCAGACTCGGCATCGCGCAGCACGAATGGAATTTCGGCAATGCCCCGAACCGGTCCGCTTGGTTCCAGCACATGGGCTACTGGCGGCGAGTTGTAGATGAACTGTGGGATATTCGAGTCCGCCAAGGCCGCCGCGGGATTGGGATTGCCTGCCGCGTCGGTAAAAGACCCGGCCGGTATCGAAAGCGTGATCGTGCCTGGCTGCTGAAAATCTCCCACGACTACGCTATATACCGCCATCGACTCCGTGACGGACAGGATGCTTGCCCCGGCGCTGCCGCCGACGACCAGGTCCTCCGGACCAAACCCGATGGCTGGCTCGCTCAGAACGACCTTGAAAGTTAGTTTGGGTTCCGTGGTGCGGAGCAGTGTTCCGTTCGCAGGCATGACGGCCGCTGCAGGCGGCACTTGGTCGGGCAGGTTCAACGGCAGGACGCGTGAGAACTCCGACGTGTATCCAGCGGCGGTGCAGGTGGCGGTAAGATAGCCGGGGCTGGTCAAATCGAGCGGGAGCGCAATCTGGAACTGGTAGCGGCTGTCGTACTCGGACTGGGAGTATGTGGCAACAAGCTGGGTACCCTCACCGTACAGCGTGGGGTCAGGTTCGGGCGTGAAATACAATTCCACTGTGAACGAGTCGTCGCCGCGGCGGTCGGGGACGTACGCGTTCAGCATCCCGTTCTCAACAGAGGCCAGAACGACGCTGTGCGCATCGTGCCATGGGAAGTTGTACGTTACGCCTTCATCGAACCAGTCGATGGCCAACCCGCCATTGTCGCCAAAAGAGTTCCCCAACACCCACTTCGGATAGCCGCCGCGAACTCCCGCGCCGGTATTGGCGCGGATCGTGTTGCCCACTACGTCGACGGACCGGTTCACCGCAGGATCTATCAGTACCCCGTGGTGATTGCCCGAAATGAGGTTGCGGTCGGCTTCGGCTGAGGTTCCGATGTGGTTGACATCGGCCGCGCGGCCCGAGTCAAGGCCAACGATCCACACGCCGGTGCTTTGGGTATTGACTGGCTGCCCGGATGCGTCCAGGCCGATCCAGTTGCCGGCCACCGTGCTGGCGTAGGACCTTAGAACGATATTCGACTTGAAGCCGGCGATAGCCAGCCCGCGAATAACGCAACCGTTGGCCAACGTCACCAGACCATCGACGTCCGAGGCGCCGATGAGTTCCACCAGCGGGCTCCCCGCATATCCCGGCTGTGTGGTGCCATCAATGGTCACCGTGTCAGCCAGTTCAGGCAGGGCGGTGGCAGGGGTAATGCGCTGGATGCCTCCCGGCGCGATGTTGAAGCTGATGGTGTCGGCCCCGGCCGTCGCGTTGGCCTGCTCGATGGCCCAGCGCAAGCTGCCTTCGCCGGCGTCGGCCGTGCTGGTCACGACGAAGGTCCCCTGGTGGTTCGGAACGAACTGAAATTGCTTGGCCGGCGCGAGGGACGACGGCAGGTTGGAGTTCCCGCTCAGATCCGTGAAGACGCCTGCCGGGATTGAGATCGTGACACTGCCGGCTTGTTGACAGCCCTCTACGGTCGCCTTCCACAAACCGGTCTCGTCTCGAACGAGCGAAACCGTCGTCGGCTGCGCTGTTCCCTCCAGAACAATGTCGCTGGCGTCGAAGCCCACGACGTTCTCGCTCAGCCAAATGTTGAAGACAAAGGGTCCGGCAGATGGCGGGGCAGCGTCATTGTTTTCACCATAGCCAGAGGTGATGCTGGCGACCGGCTGCAGATGGTCCACCTGGTTCAATGGGAAGGCCTGAGAAAACTCTGTGTACGCCGCTGCGTAGTTGGCAGTTGCGGTCAGATAGCCGACTCGGCCCAGGTATTGCGATGGCAAGTTGATGGCAAATTCGGCGGGGTCGTCCCAGTTGCCGCTGAACTTCCCCAGGTACTCTCTGCCTTCACCAAATCCAGAGGGATCCATCTCAGGCGAGAAGAACAACTCGACCCAAATATCACAGCCTTGGGTGCCGCCCGGTAGGTAGCCCCTTACGCTGTTTCCAACCACCGCGGTGATAACAGGCGCGCCTCCTCTGAGACTGTAGCCGTTGGGCATGCCGGCGTCGTCCAGGTCAATCCCCAGGCCACCGTTAGAGTAGATGCTGTTCTGGCTGATGTAGACACTGGTGTACCGAGCGTCCAAACCGGCGCCAGCATTCGAATGGATCGTATTGAACTGAACGGCTGAACCAGAATACGTGTACGGATCCTCGGGAAATGAGACTCCCGGACCGCCGTTGAACGCGATCAGGTTACCCGAGTTTGCGCGGTACGTGCCCACCCAGGTGTAACCGTTGAGCATACCGCAGACACCGCCTTGTTCGTTTGGAACCGGTCCAGTTCCGTCCGGATTGGTGCCGATGTAGTTTCCCTCGATGGCATTGATATCGTCGATACTGAGGCCGCTGGTGGTTGGGGTGAAATCGGACAGGACACCCCAGCCGTTGCCGGAGATCACATTGCGGTCGGCGGCCGTAATCCCGCCGATGCGGTTGCGGATGTTCCGAATGTGAACGCCGGACTCGCTCACGCCGGCTTTGGCGCCCGAGGCGTCGAGGCCAAGCCAGTTTCCGGCTACCACTGCATCGGTTGAGCCCAGAAGCACCTGATCGCCAAAGGCCCCGATCGCCAGCCCCCGAACCATGCAACCGGGCGATTGAACCGAGAGGCCCGGCCACGCCACCTGTAGCGATGCAATGTTGGGTCCCATCAGTTCCACAATGGGACTCCCCGCATATCCCGGCTGTGTGGTGCCGTCGATGGTCACCGTGTCAGCCAGTTCAGGCAGGGCGGTGGCAGGGGTAATGCGCTGGATGCCTCCCGGCGCGATGTTGAAGCTGATGGTGTCGGCCCCGGCCGTCGCGTTGGCCTGCTCGATGGCCCAGCGCAAGCTGCCTTCGCCGGCGTCGGCCGTGCTGGTCACGGCGAAGGTCGCCAGCAGTCGTCGATCCTCAAGTCGCTCTGTCCAGTGGAATCTCCGTCCAGAATTCGCCCGCTTCCCACGTGTGCGTGCACCCATTGGCTTTTCTCCCATCCTGTGTTGGCGACAGTCCCAGCGCTGACCCCTGGACCACCCCGGATCAGGCGCGGGCGACACTGCCGCCGCATCAGATGACATTATGCGCCCCGGCAGCCTGGCACGCAAGTGAACAGGACCGCTTGTTACACTTGTACGCAAAGTTTGCGCAGTTTGCCGATTTCACAACGTCGTGGGTTGATTGACGCACCCCAGGTGTAGGCTTCCGCCGCCGTCGCCGCTGTCCCGTCCTACAATTCCATCCCATGAAACCGCGACTGGCGGCGGCCTTTGCCCAAGGCGAGCTTGTGCGCCCTTCAGCCCAACAGGCGGACATGGTCCACCTCGCCCGGGCTATCGCCAGCCTTTGCGGCGTGGAGGGCCTGGCTGGCTCAGCGGCTACGCGAGAACTGATGGACTTGATCGGTCCCTGTCAGCACCTGGTTTTCGTGCTGCTGGACGGGCTGGGCATGAACATCGCTGGGCAGCTTGGAACCGACTCGTTTCTAAGCAGCCATACCGGGCGACAGATTCTGGCCACCTGCCCATCGACCACGGCCTGCGCCCTGACCAGCATTGCCACCGGCCACTGGCCGGCCGTGCATGGCGTGACCGGATGGTTTACCTACCTGGCCGAATTCGGCGTCACGGCGACGCTCTTGCCCTTCACCGAGCGCTATTCACAGCAGCCGCTGGCAGCGCTGGGCATCACGCCGCAAGCGGCCTTGCCGCTGGCAGCGCTCAACGGCCGAATGAGCCGCAGCTCGCTGACGCTTCTGCCTCGCGACATCTGCGATACACCCTATGCCACCTACACCCGTGCCCATACGCGCGGGCTGGGGTTTGCCGGCGTCAGCGAGGCGGTCGAGCAAATCATTCACCACGTCGACACGGCCGACGAGCCGACCTACACACATCTTTACGTGCCGGACGTCGACGCGCTGTGCCACCGCCGGGGTGTGGGCGATGCGCAGGTGCTGAACCTGGTCAGGGGGCTGGATCGGCAGATGGCGCGGCTGGCCGAAGGCCTGCGCGGCCGCGGGCGGCTGGTCATCGCGGCCGATCACGGACTGATTGACGTGCCGCCGACGCGGCATCATCCGATTTTCAGCGGCGATCCGTTGCTGGAACTGCTGGAGGTCCGGCCGTCGGGCGATGCGCGGATGCCGCTGTTTCATGCCCGACCCGGCCGTGGCGACGAGTTGATGGCCATGCTTCGGGGGCGCTTCGCTGACAGTTTTGAATTCGTGGAACTCGGCGAGGTGGACAAGCTGCGTCTGCTGGGCCCAGGTCCGCTGGGGCCGCTCGCGAGGCGGCGGTTTGGGGATGTGGTGGGAATAGCACTGGGCTCGACGACCCTGTTGTATCACCCGCCCGTGGCGCCGCCCCATACGCCCAAGACGCCCTACGTCGCCCAGCACGGCGGGCTGAGCGCCGATGAAATGTGGGTCCCGCTGGTGGTGGTTTGAAGGGCGTGCTGACCCGACGCGCGACCGGCGCTACTCGGTTTCCTCGAGCGTGGCCACAGGTCGGCGGCCGGCGTAGCCGCTGCCGATCTCGTGCCAGTATTCGACCTTTTCCTCGTCCAGCCGCCAGCACAGGCACACATCGCGTCCCTGGTGGCGGCCGGGGAAATCGATCAGGCCCACCTCGTAGTCCTTCAGCTCGCAGCCGACGGCCTGCAATTCCTCGACGTACTCCTGGATCCGGTCGACCGCGCCTTCCATTTCAGCCTGCAAGGCCATGGTGTCCTTGACGGCGGCGGCCGACTCCAGCCGCGTCTGCATGTCAGCAGCGCGGCGATGAGACGCGACAATGTCGCGTACGATGCGCCGCACCAGGGGCAGCGCCTTGTTGGATTCGGCCAGGGTAAAGCGCTTGCGCGGGCCGTGGGTGGTCGTGGTCTCAGGGGTGTAGTGCCTTGGGGCTGCCATACGGACCTGCCTTTCTAGCAGGACACAAGTTTCATGCGCGATTATGACCTGTGGCCGGCCGGAGTCAAACCGGCATTCCGTCGCTATTCGGCAAATAATATGCCGCTCATGTAAGAGAGGAAAACTGCACCGTCAGAAAGGCCAGCGAACGGCCCGGAAACAGCGCGCCGCTGTAAGAGGCAAGCCCTGGGCTGGCCTACGGTTATTCAGCAGGCTCGGGGAGATTGCGGCGCTTAGGCCACCTCGCTCTGGCGGGCGTACTGCTCGGCGCCGGCCTCGGGCACCGTCTCCACCAGCTTTTCGATGATCTGGTCGGGGCCGATGCTTTCGGCGTCGGCGTTGAAGTTGGTGAAGATGCGGTGCCGCAGGACGGGCTTGCAGACGCGGCGCACGTCATCGCAACTGACGTTCAGCCGGCCGCCCAGCAGCGCCATGGCCTTGGCCCCCAGGACCAGGTACTGGGCCGCGCGGGGACCGGCGCCCCAGGTCAGATAGTCGTTCACGAACTGCGGCGTGTGCGGTTCCTTGGGGCGGGTGGCCCGGGCCAGGCTCACGGCATAGTCCACCACGTGATCGCTGACCGGCAGCTTGCGCAAAATGCGCTGCACGAACAGGATATCGGCGGCTGTCAACACAGTTTCCGGATCGGCCTCCAGGTCCATGGTCGTGCGCCGCACGATCAGCCGCTCCTCCTTCTTGCTGGGATAGCCGATGTTGACCATGAACATGAAGCGGTCGAGCTGCGCCTCGGGCAGCGGGTAGGTACCCTCCTGTTCGATGGGGTTCTGCGTGGCCAGCACGAAGAAGGGCAGGTCGAGGGCGAAGGTCTGGCCGCCGGCGGTCACATGATATTCCTGCATGGCCTGGAGCAGCGCCGACTGCGTCTTGGGGGGCGTGCGGTTGATTTCGTCGGCCAGGATGATGTTGGCGAAGATCGGTCCTTTGACAAAGCGAAAAGCCCGCTTGCCGGTGCTCTGGTCCTCTTCCAGGACGTCGGTGCCGGTGATGTCGGCCGGCATCAGGTCGGGGGTGAACTGTACGCGGTTGAAGTTCAGCTTCAGCACCCGGGCCAGCGTCGAGATCATCAATGTTTTGGCCAGTCCCGGCACGCCCACCAGCAGGCAGTGCCCGCGGGCAAACAGCGCCGAGAGCAGCAGCTCGATGACGTCGTCCTGGCCGATGATGACCTTGTGCAGCTCCCCCAGAAGGCGCTGCTTGATCTGCGTGAAGCGTTCGATGAAGGCCACTTCCTTGTCGGCCGGCACGGGGGATGCCGCGGGTGTGGAAACGTCGGTCAAGGGACAAACTCCTTTCAGCTTGACGAGCAGGGTCACCGGCGTCGTCAATGGGAAACCACGTACAGCAGCAGGTTCACGCCCAGTTTCAAGGCGTCGGTATCGGCATAGCCGCGGTTGTAGGCGCGGGGCAACTGCTCCCAACCGGCGCTGAGGCTCAGCGGCGAGTAGACCACCGGCAACTGGCCGTCGACCTCGATGACTTCCAGCCGAGGAGCGATGGCCGGGCCCAACTGCTGCTTGGCCAGGGGTGCCAGCGCCGCTTTGCGCATGTCATAGACGAAATTGAACAGGGCGTGGTCGGCGGCCAGGCCCTTGAGGGCCTTCTGGGGAAAGAGCTTGCCGATCTGCTCGCGCACGGCAGTGTCGAATTCGCTGCTGCCCACGGCGCAGTCGATCACCAGGGTGCCGCCGTTGTCGCAATACTCGCGCAGGCGCTTGCGGGCCGCGTCGCTGAACTGGAACTTGCGCTGGCCGGTCATGTAGAGCACCGGAAACGCGAAGATGTCGCCTTTCTCAGGGTCCACGGCCACGCGCTTGAACTGCACGTGCAGCGTCGTGTTCTGGTCCATGTGTTTCAGCAGGTTCGGCAAGCCGTGAGGGGTGGGGTCCCAGTCGCCGTTGTGGACGATCTGGCCCAGCACCAGTTGAGAGCGACTGGCAACCTTGGCCTGGTGATACACCTTCTGGTGGTCAAAAAAGCGGGCGTATTGATATTCGGCCAGGCAATAGGTGGTAATGTTGCTGCCCAGCTTCAGGGCGTCGTGCTGGTCATAGAGCACACCACCCTCGATGGGGTTGGCCTGGGCGTCCCAGCCGCAGGACAGGTCGATGGGCGAGAACACCACCGCGGCTCGCGTTCCGATGTTGACGACCTCCAGGTAGGGGGGAAGCTTCACCCAGTCGGCCTTACCGCGGCGCACGCGCATTTCGGCGATCTTGTGGAATGAGGAAAAAATCGGGTGATCGGTGGGAATGGCCGCCAACTCGCGATCAGGAAACAGCCGGCCGATCTCGCGCCGCGCTGATTCGTTGAACTCCGGTCGGCCGCAGTTGCTGTGGATGACCCAGGTGCCGCCATCCAGCAGGTAACGTCGCATGCGGTCCAGCACCTTGTCGTCGATCTTGGGCAATGGCTTCCAGCCGGTGAAGTAAAGGATGGGCAGCTCGGTGGGATCGTAGCTGAACTTCGAGAAATCCGTCTGTACGAAGCGGTAGCGCTGCCCGAGCTGATCGTTGGTGAAGCTGACCCAGCGCTCGATGTCGATGATGGTGGTTTCCCACTCGAAGCCAGCCTTCTTCAGGGCGGTGGACGAAAAGGTAATGGTGCCCACCAGCGCGGGTGGCGAAGGGTCGCGCTTCTTTTCCGAGCGGCGCAGCGGAGTGGCCGGCAGCGGCAGGGGGGGCACGCCTTCGCCGGCGTTGCGACGCTGGGGCGCGGCCTTAGGGGGAATATTGGCCTTGGGGTTCTTGAATTCCTCCTGGGCCCAGGCCGTGGATGCCACCATCACCCACACAACGATGCCGGCAGCCGCTCGTGTGGTCATAGCAGACTCCTTCTCATTATCTATATACCGTAACGTCGGCCGGTTGTGGACATTCTGTCAATACAAAAACAGCCGCAACGCATTGGGCAAATGCGCTGCGGCTGTTGCAGGGCAAAACAACCGGGCATGGGAGGAGGCATCCGGCAGCCCGGTCACACGCTTTGTTATGTTCAGTCGTTGATGCTTCCCATGATGACCAGCAGCAGCACTACCAGGTGAACGGCGGCCAGAAATCCCAAGGCGACGGCCTGTATGGTCCTGCGAAGACCAGTGATTTGCTGGGGCGAATTCATGGAGCACCTCGCAATTACTACCTGAGCCGCCAGTAGAAGTACGACGGGAAGCGGCTGTCTGATCGTGCGGAAAATATACTGCGGACGGACTTGACGGTCAACCCCTTTTTTGAGACAATTGTTCTTGGTTTTAGGACACTGTTTACGGGCGGCAGATATGGCACGGAAAACACCTAAGCCTTTGGAATTCAAACGGGTACTGCTGATCGGTCTGTCTATGGGCGGTTTTGATGAGCAGGTTACTGCCGGCATCAACAAGTACCGGCGACTGGCTCGGCCCTGGCTGGTCTACAATGCCGGCCATGATCGGCGTTTTCTGGAGCCCATTCTGGATCGATCGCAGGTCGACGGCGTGATCGCCAACGTCACCGACGAAGCCCTGGCCCAGCGGCTGCACGAACTGGGCAAGCCGGTGGTCGACCTGTCGGGTTTTGCGAGCCGCAATGGATGTCAACTGGTGAGTCTGGACAACCAGGCCATCGGGCAGATGGCCGCGGAGTATTTTCTTAGCCGCGGCTATCACCATCTGGTCTATACCTCTTATGCGGCCTTGCCCTTCGAGCGGCAGCGCTGGGAGTCGTTTGTGGCGGCGGCGCGCCAGCGCGGCGCCGATGCCCAGTGGATGCAGGTGGCCGCCCAGGTGCAAGTGGATAGAGAAGGACGGCAGCGCCCGCTGGAGAGCCGCGAGATCGTCTGTCACTGGTTGCAGGATATGCCCCGGCCGCTGGCGGTTTTTGCGGCCTTCGAGCGCATTGGCGCCATCGTCAGCGACAACTGCCGGCTGCTGCGTCTGAGCGTGCCCCAGGAGGTCAGCATCCTGGTGGCCGGCGATATGCCCACGATCTGCGAATCAGCCTACACGCCGCTTTCGGCCATCGAGTTTCCCGGCCAGCGAGTGGGATATGAAGCGGCCGGCCGCCTGGACCAGATGATGGTCGGCAAGGACCCGGGACCCAGCCCGTGCCTGTTTGGTCCGCTGGGGATTGTGGCTCGCGCCAGCACGGAAAGCCACGCCATCGAGGACCAGACCATGGCCCGGGCCCTGGGGTTCATCCGTGAGTGCGCGTGCCAGCGCATCAATGTGGCCGACGTCGTGGAACACGTGGGGATGGACCGGCGTAATTTTGACCGCCGTTTTCGGCAGATCGTGGGCCATACGCCGCTGGAGGAAATCTACCGCGTCCGCATCGACCTGGCCAAGCGGCAGCTCATCGACACCGATGTGAAGATCCAGGAAGTGGCTTTGAAGACCGGTTTCCGGGACGGCGAGACCATGAGCCGCCACTTCCACCGGGCCCTGAACATGACCCCCGAAGTTTTCCGTCAACAGTTCCGGCTTCGATAGTCGAGCGTCGCGCCGGCCTTTGGCTAAAGTAATCGGGCCGGCGAGTCGAACAGTAGGTATGCGCTCTGGGCGCCCACGGAAGGAAGAAGATCCATGCGACTTGGCAGCAAGACCATCGGCGCCGGCCTGCAACATCAGCTTTGGCACCTGGCCCGTGGTTATCTACCGGACTGGCTCAACGGGTCCCACGGCGCCGTGGGGTGGGTGAGGCAGTCGCACCGCGGCGTGCAGTTTCTGGACCAGATTCACATCGGCCAGAAGCAGAAGCGCGACATCTTCAACCCCAGGTTCTCGCTGCGTTTCAATCAGGCTTTTGAGCAGGTCCTGGAAGCCTGTGCCGATCCCACGCGCGAGGGCAAGACCTGGATTACGCCAGAGGTTGTCCAAGGCTATATGACGCTGTTCCGGGCCGGTTATGCCCATAGCTTTGAGTGCTGGATGGATGAGCAGCTCGTGGGCGGGGCGATGGGCGTGCAGATTGGCGGGTGGATCACGGTCGACTCGATGTTTCACCGCGTGAACAACGCCTCCAAGGCCGCCTATGGGCAGCTACTGGGCCGTTTGCGTGACCGGGGCTTTGTCATGGTTGATGTGAATGTGGTCTCCAAACACATGGCCTACTTTGGGGCCCAGTGGGTTCCCACCTGGCGCTTCGAGCAGCTTCAGCGGCAGCAGATGCGCCGGCCGTTAACGATCGACGACAGCTTCGCGCCGCGGCTGCTGCCGCGCTCGCTGCGCGCACCTCTGGCAATGGTGCGACTGGCGCGAGCCTTGGGTCAGCGAGTGCGTGCCCTGCGGCGGGCGCCGGCGCCAGTGCAAAACCCGCCGGTGGTCGTGCCTGCCGAGCAGCCTCAGGAAGCTAAATGCCTAGTTTCTGAATCACCTTGAACAGCGCCTGCGTGCCCTCGCGGCCCAAACCAGCCGCCTGTGCGGCCGTGAAGAACTGGTGGACCAGCGCGGTCGCCGGCAGGGGAGTGTGCGACTGGGCGGCGGCTTCCATGACCAGGCGCAGGTCCTTCTGTTGCAAATCCACCATAAAACCGGGACGAAAATCGCCGGCGATCATCTTGGGCCCGAGGTTGGCCAGTTGCCACGATGCCGCCGCGCCGCTGCCGACAGCCTGCACCGTGGTGGCCAGGTCCAGCCCGCCGCGCTTGGCCAGCGCCAGCGCCTCGCAGACGGCCAGGTTGGTCAGCGTCACCAGGACCTGGTTCACCAGCTTGGTCAGTTGCCCGCTGCCGCTGGATCCGCAATAGGTGATGGTCTTTCCATAGGCCGCCAGCAATGGCTGGGCCCGCTCGAACGCCGTGCGATCCCCGCCGACCATGATGGACAGCGTCCCGCTTTGCGCGCCGATGTCGCCGCCGGAAACCGGCGCGTCCAAAAGATGCGTCTGCCGCTGGGCCAGCGCCTGGGCCATTTGTTGAGTGGCCGCCGGTGAGATGGTGGAATGGTCCACGATAATCAAACCCGGCCGCACTCCTTCCAACAAGCCGCCGCTGCCGGTAACGACGCGCTGCACGTCGGGCGTGTCGGGCACGCAGACAAATACGAAGTCGGCCTGCCGGGCCGCATCGGCGGGGCTGTCGGCCCAGGTGGCTCCTCGTTGCAGCAGGCTCTGGGCCTTGTGGCGGGTGCGGGTGTGAATGGTCAGCTTGTGGCCGCGACCGAGCAGGTGGCCGGCCATGGGCAGACCCATGATTCCCAAACCGATAAAGGCAACTGGCGTGGACATGGCAATATCATGCGGCCCGCCAGGCAGCGGGGCAAGCGGCAAATCAAACCGGTAGCACCTGGCGCAGGCGGGCGATGATCGGCGGCAAAAGCTCCAGCGTGCGCTGGATTTCCGTAGCGGTGGTCAGACGCGACAGGCTGAAACGGATGGCGCCATGCGCCTGGCGCGGGTCGAGGCGCATGGCCTGCAGCACGTGCGAGGGTTCGAGGCTGCCGCTGGAGCAAGCGGCGCCGGCCGAGGCGCAAATGCCCTGCTCGCTGAGTAGCATCAGGATCGCCTCGGCCTCCAGGCGCAGGAAACCGATGTTGGTGGTGTTGGGCAGGCGCGCTGCGCCACTGCCGTTCACGGCGGTCTGCGGAATGTTCTGCAAGATGCCTTCTTCGAGCCGGTCGCGCAGTTGGCCCACACAGCGCATATCGGGCAGATGCTGCCGGGCCAGTTCGGCGGCCACGCCCATGCCCACAATGCCGGGCACGTTTTCCGTGCCGCCGCGCCGGTTGTTCTCCTGTGGCCCGCCGATCAAGAGGGGGTCGATGTGCAGACCCCGGCGCAGGTACAGCGCCGCCACGCCCTTGGGCCCGTGGAACTTATGGGCCGCAAAGCTCATGGCATCCACGCCTGCCTCGTTGACGTCCACGGGTATCTTGCCCACGGCCTGCGTGGCGTCGCAGTGGAACGGCACGCGATGCCGCTTACAGCACTCGGCCACCGCCTGCACCGGGCACAGCACACCTGTTTCGTTGTTGGCCCACATGATGTTGACCAGGGCCGTCTGTTCATTGACCTGGGCCGACAAATGGTCCAGATCGAGCTGGCCGCCCTGACCCACGGAGATCTGCACGATCTCCACGTTCTGCTGCGCCAGCCGCGCGCACAGCTCATGGCTGGCCGAGTGCTCGACGGCGCTGGTCACGATTCGCCGCCGGGGCGATCGGGCCGCCAGGATGCCTCGCAAGGCGGTGTTGACCGACTCGGTGCCCCCGCTGGTGAAGGTGATCTGCCGCTCAGGGGCGCCGATAAGCTGTGCTACCTGGGCGCGGGCATCGTCGACGGCCTTGCGAGCCTGCTGCCCGAAACGATGGACGCTGGAGGGGTTGGCATAGACCTCCCGCAGATAGGGCAGCATCGCCTCCACGACCTGGGGGTCAGGCCGCGTGGTCGCGTTGTTGTCCAGGTAAATCAGTTCCATGGCTGAATTCCAGGGCCAAGGACATTATGGCAACTGCCGCGGCAGGTGGTAGTCAACTGGCCGACACTCCCGATGGTATGTACATTACGACCCTCTTTGCGAAGGAGCCTTATGTTTAGGTGCGCGGCGTGGCTATGTGTGATGTCGATGTGGGCCGGCGCGGTGGCGGCCGAGCCGTTGGTGGATTTGTCCAAGGAAGCGATTGGGCTTCTGGCCAAGGTCGAGGCGACCGGTCAGACCTTTGAACTGGACATGGGCACGCAGCGCGTCAACTGGAATAACGCGCGCTGGTCGGTGCTGGAGTTTGCCCAGCCGCGCGACCTGGGCGCCTTTGGCGGGCTGAAGCTGGTCGTCAGCACCGAGAAGCCGCGGATCGACGCCGGCGTCTATATCGCCCTGCGCGAGGCTGACGGCACATGGTACGTTCACGGCTGGGCGGCCGACCTGGCCCAGACCGAAAACACCAGCGTGGTGCGCTTCGATAATTTCACCCTGTGCGAGTGGTACAAGCCTGAGGGTGGCACCCACCACGACGAAAACGCGATGTTCGACCGCGACAAGGTGACGGCCGTCGCCATTGGCTGCGTGAATCCCCTGGGCGTGGGCCAGGTGCGCTTTACCATCAAGGAGCTGAGCCTGGTCAAGCTGCCCGAGGCGCAGATGGCGCCGGCCAAGGTGCAGGTGAGCGGCAAGCTGCTGGCCGTGGAAGACCAGGAGATGATTCCCGCGGCGGTCTTTGGCTACTACAACCGCGATGGCCAGGATCGCCTGGCCCGCTATCGCATGGCGATGGATCGTCGCCTGCACGGTCCAGCCGAAGCCACCAAGATCACCCACGTGCAGGTGGGCTGTTTTGGCGAGCGCATGAATGCCTCGGTGCGCCTGTCGGCCAACTGGCAGCAGATCGTCGCCAAGGCCGCCCAGGGCTGGGTCGAAAAGAACAAGGCGCGAAATCAACGCACCTATGCCGAATACTGGAACGAGCCCTATCTCAACTGGGCCAACTACGTGCGCGCCAGCCTCAACCCCAGCCAGTACGACCAGACCAAGGCGACCGAGGGCGGGCCGGTGCATATCAAATCCACCGGCGAGGAAATGCCCCACCTGAAGTGGACCAAGGATTACGACAAGCAGCTTTACAAGTGGTGTCAGCGCAAGGAATGGCGGCGCGGGCTCGATGCCAAGGGCAACTGGGTGCCCAACATGTACGGCAAGCCCGGTCCGTGGGGCGGTGCACGCAGGCGCCTGCCGGAATGGAACAACGCGCCCTGGCCGCCGGAGGACGTGAAGGACGGCGAGAAATACAAGGCCACGGTTGGCAAGGCGGAAGTCGAACTGACGGCCACCACGCCCTGGCACATTTACGACGAGACGCAGTTCACCTACTGGTCGGGCAAGGGCATGCTCAAGCTCTACATCGAGCCGGCCCTGGCCTTTGGCAAGGCGCTGAAGGCCGCCGAGCCTGGCGCCATGTATTTCGTGGGCTGGGGTTTTCGTCCCGGCGAGGACCACTGGGCCGGCTGGGACATGCTCTATAAGCCCACCATCGACGCTCTGATCCAGGTTGCCGACGGCATCCACGAGCACGATTACGGCGGCGACCCGCTGAAGCTGCCGGCCAACTATGAGGTGATGCAGGCCTATGCCCAGACTAAGTACAACAAGCGCTTGGTCTTTATTAACACCGAGCAGGCTTCCATGACCGATCCGCAGGCGATGGCCGAGGCCGCCGGTCTGAGCAAGGAAGGGGCCGCGGACCTGAACAAGTTCCGCTGGGCGGCGCGCAAAACGATGCTGTCGCTGTCGGCCATGCCCGACAAGGTCTTTGGCGCCTGTAACTTCGGCGAGTCGATGTCCGAAACCGGCGAGCTGCTGGTTTACGAGGCCCTGATGAACCTGCGCGGGCGCCTGGCGCAGGTATCGGTGGACGATCCGGGCCTCTTTGCGGTGGCCAGTATTGACGGCACCGATCCGCTGAACCCGCGCATGGAGTCCATGCCGCAGCGCAAGGAACTGGTGCTGGCGGTCTGGAACGACCACCGTACGTCGCGTCCGCTGGAACTGAACGTGGCTGCCCCGCGGGGGACCTCCTTTGACGGCCAGGCGATCCTGCGTAGTGTGATCCTGGACAAGCAGACTTCGCGGCCGAAGCTGCAGGAGCAGACCGCCACCTGCGAAGCGCAGGCTTATGCCCTTAAGCAAGCGATCGAGCCGCTGAGCCTGCTGGTGGTAACGCTGCCGCTGAAGGGCGAGGTGGACCCGAAGCCCCAGGCCCGCCGTCGTCAGTTCTTTGGCAAATCCATCCTGGCCAACGTGACCCCGCAGTCGGGCGTGCAGGAAATCATCGCCATCGACGAAGCCACGCTGAAGGGTGCCAAGCGCGCCTGGGTGCGCTTCGTGGCCGAGCGACTGGCCGAGGGCGAAGGCGAGATGGTTCTCAACGGCAAGACGGTGGCTCTGCCCAGTTGCCTGCCGCCGGAAAATGCGGCCTGGATTCGTGAAATCACCATACCCGTGGCCGACCTCAAGGCCAGTAATGACCTGAGCTTCAGGCAGGCCGACGCCAAGCGCGCCGGCTACCTGCTGGCGATGAACAGCATCATTGTGGAGAGCGATTAGCAGCCGGTCAGGCTGGGTACCAAGAGTTCGCAGCGGCCCAGCAAGTCACGCCAGGAACTACGGCTGCGTGCTGGCCGGGGCGCTGGTGGCCCGCGTGGCGAGGTCGATCGCCTTCCTCAGCCCCTGGATCTGGGCAACGCTGAGGATGCGGCCCACCGACTGGTTCCAGCGGGCGGCGCCCTGGCGGGCCTCCTCCAGGCCCTTGCGGCCGATCTCTCCCAAAGCCGACACCAGCGCATCTCCGGCCGCCGGCCGGGCCGAAGCCTCAGCCTGGCGATAGGTTGACCACAGCCCACGCAATCGCTGAAGCTGCTCGTCCGTTGGTTTGATCAGGGCGGGGGTGCCCAGGGCCCTTAACTGCGCTAGCTGGGCCGCGGTCAGTTCCGCAGTGGCGGCGGCCGACGCATCGCTCAGCGCCAACTCCACCAGCGACTGCAGCTCGCGCGTCTCGGAGCGAGGGAAATAGCGCACTTGTATCGCCGGTTGAGCCGAGGGCCCTTCGTCAACCTGCATGCCCGCGCGCCCCGCCTTCACCACCCAGCGGCGACCGGCGTGGACCTCGTGGACGCCGTCGGGCCAGGCCGCGTCGGGGGTGAACAAGGCTTCCAGTTGGCGCGGCGTGAGAATCGAGCGAATCTTCTCCACACGCTGGGCATAGGCACGGCGCGTGGCATCGAGGCTGCGATAGGCGATGTCGTTCACGGCCGCCAGCAGGGCCTTCTGGGCTTCCAGGCGGCTGATGCCGATCGTGCTGTTCTGATAGGCGTTGAACAGCCCCCGGAAGCGATGCAGATCCTCCGGCGAAACCTGCATCCCGGCCGATCCTGCCTGGCGCAACTGCTCCACCTGCTGGGGGCTGAGGCGCAGATCGCCCCAGGTCGCTCCACCATAGCCATAGATCACGCGCTGCTGCACCGATAACAGGCGCACCATCTCCGGCGTCAGGAAATCGCGATCAAAGTAGTGGAAGAAGCAGTCGGGCTCGCCCCCGATCGTCGCGCGCACGGTCACTTGCGTATTGCCGCTCTTGACGCGCCAGGCGCCGCCCATGCGCTGCACGCCGTCCGCTACGGCCCGCATGCCACGGGCTCCGCCCAGCCGGCTCAGGGTGACCGGGTCTTCCGCATCGGTCGGCGCGGTGGTCGGCAGGGCACCTTCGACGATCAGCGTATTGCTGTTGCCCGGGCGATGAATGTAGCGCCACAGCCACGCGGCGCCGCCGGCCAGGCATAGGACCAGGAGGACCACGGGAACCCATCCTGGAATACGCCTGGCAGTTTGGGGTTGCTGGCTCAAGGGAGTGGCGGTAGGTAGGACCATAGTGACCATCAGTATACCCCCAGCGCCCGCTGTCAACATAGCCCGCTGGCGCTTTGTGAAGCCGGAGCGGCAACAACGATGTGCTGACGTATGCGCTCCAGAATCTGCTCCGGAGCCAGCGTGCCCTTGACCAGGTAGTCCTTCACGCCCAGTTCCTGGGCCCGTTCCTTGGTGTGTGGATCGCAAAGCCCCGTCAGGACAATCACCGGCTTGTCGCGCCAGTGGGGGCTTTCGCGCAAACGCCACAGCAGGGTCAGGCCATCCATGGGCGGAATCATCACGTCCAGGATGATCAGGTCCGGGCTGTGCTGCTGACTGGCGCCAAAGGCCTCGTGGGCATCGGCAGCGCGCAGCACCACGTAGCCGGCCGTCTCCAGCAGCCGGGCGATGGGCTCGCGGCTCTCGCGCTTGTCGTCAACGACGAGGATCTTGGCCATGGGGTACAGCCGCCTCCGGCGGCAGGATCCTTATCCTACCCCGGCGCGCCCGCCGCTGTGAACGCTGGAAATGATCGGCCCAGGCACCGCTGGGCAGCCGGGCGAGCCGCGATGCGGCTGGCAGACATGCTCAGGGCTTGTGCTCAAAGAGGCTGGTCAACTGCCCCAGGCCGCCCATAAACGAGATGGCCTCGGCCTGCTTTAACTGCCAACCCTCGGCGGTTGGCACCCAGGTCAATTGCCAGGTGCTGGTGGCGGTGCCGGTGAATTCAGCGCTGTTATGCTCGGTGTTGATGTTGCAGCGAACACTGACCGCATCGCCCAGTGTGACCGGCTGCCGGGTGCCCAGCATGACCTTGCGCACGCCGAATCGCTGGGTCAGTTCCTGGCCGTGGGTCAGCAGTTGCTGTCGGCTTGTCCATCCGTAGCAAAGCACCTGCGGATGCATAAGCTGGCCCACGGTGCGCCAGTCGCCGCTGCCGATGGCACTGGCCAGTTGCTCGGTCCGCCGCAGTACCTTTTCGTGTTGGGTCTGTACCACCGCGCTCAGAATCGCCAGCGTGATGCCCAAGTCGGCCAGTGCAAACGCCGCCCAATTGTACCTGCGATCGCCGCGGCCAAAGCCCATCCAGCCCACGATAGCGGCGGCCACCATCGCGGCGGCCGCGATCCAGTATGTTTCCAGCAGTAGCCTGGCCATGGTGATTCACCTCGCGAGCCGCATCAGACTCCGGCCGCTTGTCTGGCCAGCGCCGCCTCGCGCTGGGCGGTCATATCCACCAGGAATCCCAGAGCCTGGCGAGCCAGGAGGGCAAAGGGATCCAGTGGCGTTTGCGGCGAGTATTTCAGTACGATCTGGTTGTCGCTGTCGTCGGCTCGCACATAGACCATGGCCCAGCGGGCAAAGCTGCGCTGCCCGATTTCGCCGTAGGACAGCAGCGTAACATCCGCGTGGCGCGGATCGCGAACGATGTTCCCGTAAAGATCGTTGACGGCCTGGCTGGGGCCTTCCAGGCATTGCAGGAAGCCCCGGTCGCAGTAGCACAGGGCGCCGGTGATGCCGCGCTTTTCGTTGTTGCGGCGCGAAACCTGAAGAATGTCGTCCAACTGTTGCAGTTGCAGGCCGCCGACCATGCGGCTGGCGTAGATGAGTTGCACCAGGGTGTTCATGGGTATCTCCATCAATGAGCTTCAGTGCGGGTCGGCGCGATGGTAACGGTGGGTCGGGTTGGCGTCCAGCAAACTTGACACAGCGCGGTCCGATTTTAAGATGGGGTTGTTTCGCGGCTGTGGCGGAATTGGCAGACGCGCAAGGTTCAGGTCCTTGTGACCGCTAAGGTCGTGGAGGTTCGACTCCTCTCAGCCGCACTGATGACCCCCGTTTCCAGCACGGAAACGGGGGTTGCCTTTGCGCTTCATCGGGTATGGCGCGCGATTCGGTAACTGATCAGACCGGCTGGTATCCCAAAGGGCGGGCGGGCATTTATCGAGACCAGCGACCCGTGGGATGCGAGGAACACGATTCGGGCATTCTTGAGAAGAGGAATCAGACCATGAGCGAGGAACTTCCCGCCGACTCTCAGGGCAAGATCATCGTCTTTGGCGCGAAACAGATTCGCCGCACCTGGGTGGACGAGCAGTGGTTCTTCTCCGTCGTGGACATCATTGCCGCGCTGACCGACAGTGAGAATCCACGCGATTACTGGTATCGGATGAAGCAACGAGAAAAGGAGTCCAGCGGGGTTGAGTTGTCGACACTTTGTCGACAACTGAAGCTAACTTCCGCCGACGGCAAGGCTTATAAGACAGATTGTGTCAACACCGAATCCGCCTTCCGCGTCATCCAGTCCATCCCCAGCCCCAAGGCCGAGCCGTTCAAACGCTGGCTGGCCGAAGTCGGCTATCAGCGGGTGCAGGAAATCGAAAATCCCGAACTGGCCCAGCAGCGGATGAGGCAGCTTTACAAGGAGAAGGGCTACCCCGATGACTGGATCGAGAAACGGGTGCGGGGAATCGCCGTTCGCGACGAACTGACCAGCGAATGGAAAAAACGCGGGGTCGGGGAGCAAAAGGAATTCGCCATCCTCACCGCCGAGATTTCCAAGGCCACGTTCGGCCTGACTCCTTCGGACTACAAGAAGCTCAAAGGACTGAAGCGCGAAAACCTCCGCGACCACATGACCGATCTGGAATTGATCTTCACCATGCTGGGCGAAGCCTCGACCACTGAAATCGCCCGTAAGCGGGACGCCCAGGGCTTTGCTCAAAACCAGCTTGCCGCCCGCGAAGGCGGTTCGGTTGCGGGAAACGCCCGACGGCAGTTGGAGGCCAAGTCGGGCGGCAAGGTCGTTAGCCGCCAGAACTACCTTACTGACAGACCCAAGCCCTCGCTGCCGCCCGCGTCCGATTCGGAGTAGTTGCGTCATGGCCAGGAAGAACCGCAACGGCGACATCGCCACAAAAATCGAATCCGGCCGCCACAAGGACAAGCGCAAGAACATCCCCACCGAGGCCACAGGTGGAAGCGCGGGGTTGTTTGTTTGATGCGCGGCAGACTGCCAAGTCAGCCTACCAGCGCCGCATGTGCGTCAAGGATCAGTCGGTGGGTCTGTCCCATGCCCCCGTGTCAGCGCCGGCGTGAAAAGCGTATGAATCCGCCGGTTTGAAAGTGCGTTGAGGCTTGGGGCTCCAAAGGCATGGCCGGTTGGGGATTCACGGCGGCCGATTCACGGCTCGATGCGGTCCTTCATG